>Ga0136633_1001256_pt1 | contig 18908 bp, 18 predicted proteins | sample AntDrymeUQ832206_2_FD_105494 | JGI IMG/M metagenome (GOLD analysis project Ga0136633, IMG submission 105494) | Polar desert sand microbial communities from Dry Valleys, Antarctica - metaG UQ83 (22.06) | ecosystem: Environmental > Terrestrial > Soil > Desert | place: Antarctica: Dry Valley...
CAGCGCGCTCGGCTTCCGGCTGGCCTGGAACGACAACCAGACCTACTCCGGCCGGGACTTCGGCAATCGCCGCCAGCCGTCCCAGCTGAAGGTCGTCAAGCACGTCGTCAACGACAACGGCGGCACCGCGACCGCCGCTGCCTGGTCGCTGCACGTCAAGAGCGGCGCGACCGAGGTCGCCGGCAGCCCGCAGCCTGGCGACGAGACAGGCGACACGTACTCGCTCGCCGACGGCCAGAGCTACAGCGTCAGCGAGACCGGCGGCCCGTTGGGCTACCAGGCGACGTTCTCCGGCGACTGCGACGCGAACGGCGCCGTGACGGTGACGGCCGGCACGCTGAAGACCTGCACGGTGACGAACAACGACATCGCGCCGGTGCTGACGGTCGTCAAGCACGTCGTCAACGGCGATGGCGGCTCGAAGACGGCGTCGGACTTCTCGTTGACGGTCGATGATCCGGGTACGAACCCGGCGTTGTTCAACGGCGCTGAGGCGCCGGGCACGGACGTCGCCATCGACGCGGGCACCTACACGGTGTCGGAGGGCGCGCACGACGGCTACGCCGTGAGCTACTCCGCCGACTGCACGGGCTCCCTGGCGATCGGTCAGACGAAGACCTGCACGGTCACGAACAACGACATCGCGCCGCTGCTGACGGTCGTCAAGCACGTCGTCAACGACGATGGCGGCTCGAAGACCGCGTCGGACTTCTCGTTGACGGTCGATGATCCGGGTACGAACCCGGCGTCGTTCAACGGCGCCGAGGCGCCGGGCACGGACGTCGTTGTCGATCCTGGTGCCTATGACGTGACCGAGGGTTCGCATGCCGGTTACGCCGTGTCCTACTCGCCGGAGTGCACGAGCACGCTGGCGATCGGCGAGACGAAGACGTGCACGGTCACCAACGACGACATCGCGCCGGTCCTCACCGTGATCAAGCACATGATCAACGGCCATGGCGGAACGAAGACCGCGAGCGACTTCTCGCTGACGGTCGACGATCCCGGTGACAACCCGGCCGCGGTGGCCGGCGCCGAGGCCCCGGGAACGAAGGTCACGGTCGACCCCGGCGCGTACTCGGTCAGCGAGGGTGCCCACGACGGCTACGTCGTGTCGTACTCCGAGGACTGCACGGGCACGCTGGCGATTGGCCAGACCAAGACGTGCACGGTCACGAACAACGACATCGCACCGGTGCTGACGGTCGTCAAGCACGTCGTCAACCGGGCCGGCAGCACCGGCCAGGCGTCGGACTTCACGATGCATGTGACCGGCAACCCGATCACCCCGGACGGCTTCGCCGGCGCGGAGGCGCCTGGAGTCACGAAGACGCTGAGCGCAGGCCCATACGACGTGAGCGAGACCGGCGCGGCGACGGGCGATTACACCCAGTCGAAGTCGGCTGGCTGCTCGGGCATGCTGGCGATCGGCGACAAGCAGACGTGCACGATCACGAACACCCGCAAGACCGGCACGATCACGGTTCGCAAGAACCTCGTGCCGGCCGACGACAACGGGCGCTTTGACCTCACGCTCGACGGTCGGGTGGTCCGCGCGGACGCCTCCGACGGTGATGGCGAGACGATCGAGGTCGCGACGGGCACGCACACCGTCGGCGAGCAGGCCGGCAGCGCGGGTGCGCTGAGCGACTACGTGTCGAGCATCGCCTGCGGCGACGACGCGCCGGTCGCCGGCCGCGGTCCGCTCGAGGTCCGTGTCGGCGACGGCGACGAGCTGACCTGCACGATCACGAACACGCGCCGCGCGACGATCACCGTCCGCACGATCACGCAGCCCGACGACCCCGGCAAGGTGACGTCGTTCGGCTTCACCTCCGGCCTGCCCGAGACGGCGGGGCCGATCGCGATCCTGCTCGGCGGCCTGTTCTCGATCGCGGACGGCGACTCGGTCACCACCTCAGTCGCCCCGGGCGAGCGGTCGGTGACGGAGAACAACCCGACGCCGCTGGGCTACAAGCTCATCGGGCTGACCTGCAACGAGGACAAGGCGCAGAACTCGACCGTGTCCACCGGAGCGGCGCTCTCGACCGACCGCAACGCCACGCTCGTGGCCGATCCCGGCGAGTCGATCGTCTGCACGTTCACCAACCGCAAGGTCGTCGGCCAGGCCGTTGTGGTGAAGGCCGGCGACACGTTCGCCTACCACGGCGACAGCGCGTCCTACACGTTCGCGGTCTCCAACACGGGCAACTCGTCGCTTCACGATGTTCAGGTGAGTGATGACAAGTGCCCGAACGTGTCTCCGGCGCCGACGAGCCGGCAGAACGACAACGGCGACGCGCTGCTCGATCCGGCGGGCGTCGACGAGACGAAGCCGGAGGTGTGGATCTACACCTGCAGCTACACGATCGCGGCGCATGCGGGCGGCGAGACCAATCCCGTGGTCAACACCGCAACGGTCACCGGCGTGGATGAGCTTGACCGGCCGGTGGGCGATACCGACCAGCACACGACGACGCTGCTGCACCCGGCCATCGCGCTGACGAAGACCGGGCCGGCCGCGGCGACGGCGGGCAGCCGCGTCGTCTACACGATCTCGGCGAAGAACACGGGGGATGTCGCGTTCGCGGCGCCACTCGTGGTCGTCACCGACGCGCGTTGCGAGGCGCCGCCGCTGCGCATCGGCACCGGTGGGGACGGCAGCCCGGGCACGCTCGATCCGGGCGAGACGTGGCAGTACGCGTGTGCCGTGCAGAGCGCGGCCGGCGAGAGCGTGATCCACAACGTGGCGCTCGTCGACGGGACCGACATCCACGGCCACCACGCGACGGCGCAGGCGACGGCTGACACGATCCTCGTCGCGCCGGCGCCGCGCCAAGCGGTCGCGGCGAACGTCGCCTCCGGCGATCCGATCCTGGCTCCGGCCAGCGCGAAGCTGCGCGGGCCGACCGGCTGCATGCCACGCACGGCGAAGGTCTCCGTGACCGGCAAGCGGATCAGCCAGGTGACGTTCACGGTCGACGGGCGATCGAAGAAGATCGTCAGGAAGGCCAACAGCGCCGGCCGCTACAGCTACTCGGTGAGCAAGTCCAAGCTGCGCACCGGGACACACCGCGTGCGGGCGCGCGTGCTGTTCCTGGCCGGCAGCTCGGCCACGGGGAAGACCCTCGTCATGTCCCTGAACAAGTGCCGCCCCGCGGTCGTCAAGCCGGCCTTCACCGGTTGACGCTCCGCCGGCGCATCACCGCGTGTGCGGTGGCCGTCGCGGCGCCGCTCGCCTCCCTCGCGGGGGCGGGCGGCGCATCGGCGTCCCCCGGCGCCGGCCCCGTGGCGGCCGCCACCGCCGACGGTGTCGTCGTCACGCGGCTGTCCGACGAGGCGAGGCTCAGCCGCTGGGCCTATCCCGCCCGCGAGGCGCTCGTCCGCACGGCGCCGAGCGACCAGGCACGCGTCATCGGTCGCCTGCGGATCCTGACCGAGGATCGCCTGCCCGAGACGTACCTGCTGCTGTCGCGGCGCGTGGGCGCGGGGGAGGAGAACGACTGGGTGCGCCTGCGCGTGCCGGGGCGTCCCAACGGGCGTACGGGGTGGGTGCCGCGCGACGCGCTCGGCTCCTTTCATCGCGTCAGCACGGCGATCACCGTCGATCGCCAACGGCTGCTAGTGACGGTGCGCCGCCGCGGGCGGATCGTCTTCCGCGCGCCGGTGGGGATCGGCACGCCCTCGACTCCGACGCCCGCGGGTCGCTTCTGGATCCGCGAGAAGTTCCGCGTTGATGGCGGCGGCGGCGTCTACGGGCCGCGCGCGCTAGGGACCGCCGCCTACGCGCCGGGGCTGACGGACTGGCCGAGCGGCGGCGTCATCGGCTTTCATGGGACAAACCAGCCCGGCCTGATCCCGGGGCGACCCTCACACGGCTGCATCCGCCTGCGAAACCAGGACATCGCCCGCTTCTACCGGCTCGTTGCAGTCGGGACACCGGTGCGCATCCGCTGAAGAAGGGCCCCGGCACGGCGCACCCTTCGCTACCCTTCACGCCGTCCCGCGCCGCTATCGTCTAGGGGACTAGGACGCCGCCCTCTCACGGCGGAAACCGGGGTTCGAATCCCCGTAGCGGTATGACAGAAGCGCCCCGTGAGGGCGCTTTTTTCGTCCCGGCACGCCCCGCTCTGCGATGCCCCGCGCCTGTGTCGGTCGCCGAGCTGCTCACAGTGCTGCCGCACGCCCGCACCCGAGTTGCGGTAGGGCAATCCTCAGAAGCGCTGGTGCGCGAGCGCGCCGACCTCGACCGCCCCCGGCGCGCCAGCCCACGCGCCCACCGGAGCGGGCGGCGGGACCGTGCCGGGGGAGAGGGTGCGGCCCGCGACGATCCACTCGCAGCGCCCGGCCAGCTCAACCGCCCGGCGAAAGCGGGCGTACGTGAAGCTGAGCTCGTTCTGCAGGACGTTGCGCCCGATCTTCCCGACGCGCAGCACCTCGGTGGCGATTCGGAGCGCGTCGTCCTCGACCGACGGGCCCTGCTCGGCCGGGGAGAGGGGGTGAATCAGGGCGGTGCCCTCGGCGGTGAAGTGGGTGCTGCGCAGCTTGGCGAGGACCGCGGCATGGTCGGCGCAGAACGTGCCGAAGCGGCCGTGGCCGGCGGGACGCTTGCAGCCGGCGCTGGATCGACAGGTGCGCATGATAGGGCTACTACTCCCCGTATCCGGTCCCGGATTAGCCCGACGATCGTGAGAAAACGCCCGCCGATTCTCATAATCTCGAAAAACCGCTGCATTGACACGGCGTCAAGCCGTGACGCTCGCTCGGTCCGCCGAGCGCCGGCGCGCCGCAATCCTCAGGCGGCGGCTTCGAGCGCGGTGCGTCCCTCTTCGGTGATCGTCCAGCGGTCGCTCGCGTAGGCGGTCTCCTCCAGCAGGCCCTGCTTGCGCAGCCGGACCGTGAGGCGGCAGACGTCCTCCTCGGTCCAGCCGGACTTCACCTGGGGGGCGATCACGTCATCGCTCACCGAGCGCTGCTCGAGCACGATCTCGAGGATGCGCTTGGTCACATCGTCGAGCGGCGGGGTCATTGGCCCTTGGCGCGCTCGTAGGCGCGGCGCTCGGCCGCGGCCAGCAGGTCGGCCTTCTTGCGCTTCTCCTTTGCGATCTTGTGGGCGGCGAGGTTCTTCTGCGCCGTCGCCTCCAGTGCTGCCTTGTGCGCCGCCTTGACGGGTCCTGACTGATCGCTGGGCATGGTGCTCACTCTCTCGCGGGGATCTACAGCCTACGCTGCGTCCGAGCGGATCAATTCCTTCTCGGGCACGACGTAGTAGCGCTTGCCCTTGGGCTTGGGGATCGCCGTCACGCCGCGGCGGGTGGCGACCACCGGCAGGGTGCGGTCGAGGTCGCCGCCGTGGCCCTCGACCCAGACGCCGACGGCCTGCGGATCGGCGCCGGCCTCGACGACCTTCTCCTCCATGATGATGACCGTGCCCGGCGGAGACCAGATGAACGGCGCCGTGGGGAGGTCTGACAGCAGCTTGCGGATCTCGTCGTCGCTCATGCGGGCGAGGATAGACAGATTGAGCCTGGATCCACCGACCCTCGGTGGATCCAGGCTAGAACTGCGTGAGCGACAGCGTGTTGGCGTCGGGGTCCTTAAACCACGCCACGCGCGCGCCGCCCGGTGACAGCCAGACGCCCAGCTCGTCCTGCTCGACGCCCTCGAAGCGCTCGAACACCACGCCGCCCTCGGTCAGCCCCGCAACCGTGGTCGCGATGTCCTCGACGCTCCAGCCCAGGACGGTGAACGGGTACGGCGTGAGCTGTTCGACGGCGATGAGGCGCAGCAGCACGCCGTTGGCGCGAAAGGCGCACGCGACCGGGCTGGAGCCCTCGAGCTTGAGGCCGAGCGTCCCCTCGTAGAACGGCCGCGCCTTCGCCATGTCCTTCGTCGGGACGAAGGCGATGAGGTCCGAGCCGCCGAGCGAGACCGCCGGACCCCGTGCGCCCTCGAGCTCGCGCTCGGGAACGATGAAGAACATGAGCTCGAGCTCGGTCGCGTCCGGCGACGCGAACATCGGCGGGATGCGCTTGGGCCAGCCCTTGACCGCGCGCACCCATTTCTCGATCAGGACCGGATCACCGCCGGCCTCGACGACCGCCGCGGTCGGGATCGCGCACATGTTCGGCGGAACCGGCATCGCCAGATCCACCGGCGGCGGGATCGACGCCAGCAGCGTGCGGATCTCCTCGCTCTCCATCAGCCCTGCGAGCTCCCGGGCTCCCAGAGCGGCTCGTCGCCGTCGTTGGCGCCGCGGCTGAGGATGAACAGCAGGTCCGACAGACGATTGAGGTAGCGCACGACCTCGGGGTTGGAGTCCTCGACGAGCAGGGCGCGGCGCTCGGCGCGGCGGCAGACGGTGCGGCAGACGTGCAGCTGCGCGGCGGCCGCGCTGCCGCCGGGCAGGACGAAGGAGCGCAGCGGCTTGAGGGTGGCGTTGACCTCGTCGCAGGCGCCCTCCAGCCACGTCACCTGATCAGGCTGCACGCGCAGGCGCTCGCGCGCGGCCTGCGGATCGGCGGGCACGGAGAGGTCGGCGCCGACGTCGAAGAGGTCGTTCTGGATGCGCCGCAGCCAGCGGCAGTAGGCGGCGGGCATCCCGTCGGTCGCGAGGGCGACGCCGATGTGCGAATTGAGCTCGTCGACGTCGCCGTAGGCCTCGATCCGCGGGTGCGTCTTGGGCACGCGGCTCATGTCGCCGAGGTGGGTCTCGCCGCCGTCGCCGAGCTTGGTGTAGATGCGTGTGAGGTTGACGGTCATGGCGCCTGCCAACGCTACAGTGCGCGCGCGATGCCGCCGCCCGCCCGCCCCTTCGCGCTCGTGGCCGGCATCCTGCTCGCCCTCGCTGCCGCCGCGGTGCTGGCCGGATGTGGGGAGACCCGCAACAGCACCGCGGAGGGCTTCGCGCTCACCGTCACGCGTGACTTCGGCGCCACGAGCGTCGCCGAGCTCAAGCGCCAGCCGCTGCCCGCGCCGCCGGGCCTCGCGGCGGTCCTCGATCGCTACGGCCAGCCGCGCGCCCGCGAGAGCCTGTTCGTCAACGGCATCGCCGCCGACCGGGCGCCGGCCAAGCTCACGCTGCACGGCGGCGATCGCGTCTGGCTCGACCAGCACGAGAGCTCCGTGGCGACCAGGCCCTCGGCGGTCATCGGCTCGTTCCCGGAGCCGTTTCGCAACGGGGTCGACGGCAAGCGCCTGCCGGTCCGCGTCGAATGCGACGACCCGCGCAGCGGCCCCTGTGCGGTCGTCGCCGAGAAGCTCGTCTCGCTCGGCGTGATCGCCGGGCGCAGCGTGATCAGCCGCAGCGCGGCCGACGACTCGCTGCGCGTGCTCGTCGCCCCGTGGAGCCGCCTGCGCGGGCGCGAGTTCGAGGCTGACAGCATCGAAGCCGGGCCGCGCTCCAGCGGGGTCTTCGCCCGCTTCGAGGACGGCGGGGCTCGACTGATCGTGCTCGATCCGGCCGGCCGGCCCGCTCGGACGCTCGGCGGGGGCACCGGGTTCATCGCGACGACGACCGAGCCCGAGCGCCGGCCGCTGTGGTTCGTGACGGGCACCGACGCGGCCGGCGTGGCCGCCGCGGCACGGGCGTTCGACGAATCGGTGCTTGCTGATCGCTTCGCGCTGGCGATCTCGGAAGACCTCCCGGTCGCCGTCCCCCTGCCGTAGCCAGAGTTGACTGCTCAATCAGGTACCGTCCTCGCCCGATGAAGGTCGGGGTTCCCAAGGAGACAGCTGCGGGCGAGACGCGCGTCGCGCTCGTGCCCGAGATCGTGCGCAAGCTCACGGCGAAGGAGTTCGAGGTCGTCGTGCAGCCCGGCGCCGGCGAAGGCTCGATGCTCGCCGACGCCGTCTACGAGGAGGCGGGCGCCACGATCTCCGACGATGTCTGGGATGCCGACGTCGTCGTCAAGGTCGCCGCGCCCTCCGATGCGGAGATCGCCAAGCTCGGCGCCGACACCGTCCTGATCGGCTTCCTCGGCCCACTGTCGCATCCGAAGACCACGCAGGCGCTCGCCGACGCGGGCGCCACCGCCTTCGCCATGGAGGCGATCCCGCGCATCTCGCGCGCCCAGTCGATGGACGCACTGTCGTCGCAGTCCAACGTCGCCGGCTACAAGTCCGTCCTCGTCGCGACGAACCACCTCGGCCGCTTCCTGCCGATGATGATGACCGCGGCCGGCACGGTCCCGCCCGCGAAGGTGCTCGTCCTCGGCGCCGGCGTCGCCGGGTTGCAGGCGATCGCGACGGCCCGGCGCCTGGGCGCCCAGGTGACCGGCTACGACGTGCGCGCCGCCGTCGCCGAGCAGGTGCAGTCTTTGGGCGCGCAGTTCTTGGAGTTGGAGGCCGGCAAGGGCGCCGAGGGCGAGGGCGGTTACGCGCGCGAGCTGACCGACGAGGAGAAGCAGGCCCAGCAGCAGGAGCTGGCCGACAAGATCGCCACCTTCGACGTCGTCATCACAACGGCGCTGGTGCCCGGCCGCCCGGCCCCGCGCCTGGTGACGGCGCAGAGCGTGAAGAAGATGAAGGCGGGCAGTGTCATCGTCGACCTGGCGGGCGAGACCGGCGGCAACTGCGAGCTGACCGAGCCCGGCGAGACCGTCGTCAAGCACGACGTCACGATCGTGTCTCCCCTGAACCTGCCGGCCTCGATGGCCGAGCACTCCTCCTCGCTGTACTCACGCAACGTCTCGTCGCTGCTGGAGCTGCTCGTCGGCGAGGACGGGGAGCTTCACCTGGACTTCGACGACGAGATCATCGCGGGCGCCTGCATCACGCGCGAGGGCGAGATCGTCCACGCGGGCGCGAAGAAGACGGTCGAGGGGCAGACCCCGTCGGTCGCCGAGGCCGCGCCCAAGGCCGAGGATCCCGAGCCCGAGCCCGAGCCTGAGCCGGAGGAGGAGGACGGATGACGAGCACGATCCTCACGAACATCGCGATCCTCGTGCTCGCCGCCTTCGTCGGCTTTCAGGTCATCTCGAAGGTGCCCAACACGCTGCACACGCCGCTCATGTCGGGCACGAACGCGATCCACGGCATCGTCCTGCTGGGCGGCCTCGTCGCGATCGCCCACGCCGACGGCTTCCTCAGCCGGCTGCTCATCGTCATTGCGATCGCCTTCGGCACGATCAACGTCGTCGGCGGCTTCCTCGTCACCGACCGCATGCTGAGCATGTTCAAAAAGAAGCCCGAGCCGGTGGCGTCGTCGTCGACGTCGGAGGACGGCAAGAAATGAGCGCCGCCGGGACCGCGTTCTTCCAGGACGTCGACTTCATCACGGCGGCCTACATCGTCGCCTTCGGGATGTTCATCAGCGGCCTGGCGAAGCTCACCAGCCCGACGACCGCCGTGCAGGGCAACAAGATCGCCGCCGTCGGCATGGGCGTTGCGGTCGTCGCGACGCTGCTGAATCCCGCGCTCGACGGCGCGGACTTCGCGCTCATCGCCGTCGGCCTGGCGATCGGCACGGTCATCGGCGTGCCCGCGGCGCGCAACGTGAAGATGACCGCGATGCCGCAGATGGTGGCGCTGTTCAACGGCGTCGGCGGCGGCGCGGTCGCGCTGATCGCGTGGGCCGAGTTTCGTGGCGTCGGCGGCGACCTGGGCAGCGAGCTCGACGTCGGCATCCCGCTCGTCTTCGCCGCGATCGTCGGCTCGATCTCCTTCTGGGGCTCGAACATCGCCTTCGGCAAGCTGCAGGGTCTGATCTCCGGTAGCCCGGTGAAGATCCCCGCCGGCCTGTTCGTGAACATCGGCCTGCTGGCGATCGCGATCGGCGCCGGCGTCGCGATCCTGCTCGGCTCCACGAGCGAGGGCCTCTTCGTGCTGATCCTCGTCGCGTCCGCCGTGCTCGGCAACCTCGCGGTGCTGCCGATCGGCGGCGCCGACATGCCGGTCGTCATCTCGACGCTGAACGCCTTCACCGGGCTGAGCGCGGCCGCCGCGGGCATCGCGCTGAACAACTACGCGCTGATCGTCGCCGGCATGATCGTCGGCGCGTCGGGCACGATCCTCACCGACCAGATGGCCAAGGCGATGAATCGCTCGATCGGCTCCGTGCTGCTCGGCGGCTTCGGCGGCGAGGCGCCCGCGGTCGAGGGCGGGACGAGCGAGACGGGGGGCACCGTGCGCTCGACGAGCGCCGCCGACGTCGCGATCCTGCTCGCCTACGCGCGCCAGGTGGTCGTCGTTCCCGGCTACGGCATGGCCGTCGCGCAGGCTCAGCACACCGTGCGCGAGATGGCCAAGGCATTGGAGAAGAAGGGGATCGAGGTCAAGTACGCGATCCATCCGGTCGCCGGCCGCATGCCGGGCCACATGAACGTCCTGCTCGCCGAGGCCGACGTGCCGTACGACCAGCTGCGCGAGATGGACGACATCAACCCGGAGTTCGGCCGCACCGACGTGTCGCTGGTGATCGGCGCCAACGACGTCACGAACCCCGACGCGCGCATGAAGGCCGACTCGCCGATCTACGGCATGCCGATCCTCAACGTCGACGAGTCCAAGCAGATCATCGTCCTGAAGCGCTCGATGGCGTCGGGCTTCGCGGGCATCGAGAACCCGCTGTTCTACAACGACAAGACGCAGATGCTCTTCGGCGACGCGAAGGCCAGCGTCGCGGAGATCACCTCAGAGCTCGGCCAGCTGTAGCGCGGCTGGTGCGCGGAACGGGAAACGGCCCCCCGGTTCGCGTATGGCCTGTTCGGCCGGGCGCGAGTGGAGGGCCGCTGCCGCTGCTTCAGGGAGTGCCTGTCAGCGCTTGAGGTTGAGCTTCGTGCTCTCGGAGTCCTGGTTCTTCCAGACGTCGACGGCGATCGTGCCGACCGACATCCTGGCCGCCTTGACCTTGCCGAGCGTGCGCTGGGCGGCGCGCGAGACGCGGACGGTGACGTCGAGCTGTCCGGCCTTGCGGTAGCCCAGGACGATCTGCGGGATCTTGATGAGCTTCTTGGAGACCTTGGCCGCCTTCTGACCCTTCTTGGCCTTGATCGCGGTGCCGGGGCGTACGGCGCTCTTGATCGCGACGATGCCGGGCTCGTTGGTCTTGATCCGGATCTTCATCTTGCCCGTCTTGCCGACCTGCTTGAGCTTGGAGAGGACCGTGACGGTCGAGCGCGGCGCGCTGGCGTCGAGCAGGATCTGGCCGCCTGGGCCGACCGTGCCGCCGGAGAGGACGATCGAGTTGGCCGCGCCGGGCGTCGTGCTGCTGTTGGACAGCAGCGTGCCGAGCAGGCCGCCGAGGACGTCGTCGGGCAGGACGCCGGTGCCACCGCCGATGACGCCGCCGAGCGTCTGGTCGAGCACGCCGGAGACGCTGTCCTGGACGCCGCCGATGACGCCGCCGACCGTTCCGGTCACACCCGTGATGACGCCGCCGGTGCCGGGGAGGATGCCGTCGACCACGCCGCCGAGCGTGGCGCCGGTGCCCGTGACGAGCGTCCCGACGGTGGGCAGGACCTCGTCGAGCAGCCCGGCTTGGGCGGGCGATGCGGCGACGGCGGTACCGGCGCCGAGGGCGCCGATCGTGAGAAGCGCGCAGACGCGGCGCGAGCGAAGAGTGGGCATGTGGTCTATTCGGCCAGCCCATTGCATTCCTTGAGTCGTATCTATGTGGCCCGCCGAACGATCGGCGGCGTGAACGGGTCGGCGAGGGGCCTGCGCCGGCCGTGCCGGGCGCCCTGCGAGACTGGATCTCGCATGATCGACCGCGCCGACGCCCTCTCCGCGCTTTCCGAGGAGCAGTTCGACGTCGTCGTCGTCGGTGGCGGAATCACTGGCGCCGGGGTGGCGCTCGACGCCTCCACGCGTGGTTACAGCGTCGCGCTCGTCGAGCGCGCTGACTTCGCCGCCGGCACGTCGAGCCGCTCCTCCAAGCTCGTCCACGGCGGGCTGCGCTATCTGCAGAACTTCGACCTCGGCCTCGTCCGCGAGGCGCTGCTCGAGCGCCAGCTCATGGTCATGCTCGCGCCGCACCTCGTCCACCCGCTGCCGCTCGTGGTCGCCGCCTTCGACGGCGCGCGGCCCGAGCGCAAGATCGGCGTCGGGCTGAACCTCTACGACGTGATGTCCGTCGAGCGCCGTGGCCGCTCGCGTCCACGTCCGCGCCCGCGCCGGGGACGCCACGCGGAGGCCGCGGAGGATCTCGGCCAGGACTTCGCCGCCTGGAGCCCGGAGCGCCACCGCGTGATCTCCGGCGAGGAGGTTCTCGAGCTGATCCCCGCGCTGGCGCTGCGCGAGCCGACGTCGGGCTACCTCTTCTACGACTGCCAGACCGACGACGTGCGCCTCGTGCTGACCGTGCTCGGCGAGGCCGAGCGCTTCGGCGCGGTCTGCGCGAACCGCCTCGACGTCCGCGAGCTCGTCCGCGACGAGGCCGGCCGGGCGGCGGGTGTGTGGGTGCGCGACGGCCTGGGCGGCGACGAGTTCGTCGTGCGCGCGTCAAACGTCGTCAACGCCACCGGCGTGTGGGCCGATCGCCTGCGACCCGGCGAGCTGCACGACGAGGCCGAGGTGCCGCGCATCCGCCCGAGTCGCGGGACGCACATCACGCTGCGCCACGTGGACCTGCCGCTCGTCAGCGGCGCGATCGTGCCGGCCGGCGGCGGGCGCTCGATCTTCGCCCTGCCGTGGCTCGGCCGCACGCTGCTGGGCACGACCGACAACGACTACGAGGGCGACCTCGACGCCACGCACCACGTCCCTCCGTCGGAGGAGGACGTCGCCTACCTGCTCGACGCGACCAACGAGTACTTCGAGACGTGCCTGACCCCCGATGACCTGACGGGCGCCTATGCCGGGGTGCGGCCGCTGATCACGTCGGGCGACCCGAAGAAGTCGGTCGACATCTCGCGCAAGGCCGAGCTCTACGAGACGTCGAGCGGCATGGTCACGATCACCGGCGGCAAGCTGACGACATGGCGGCGGATGGCGAAGATGGCGGTCGACCGGCTCGTCGAGCGCGAGGCGCGCGACGCGCCCTGCCGCACGCACCAGATCCCGCTCGGCGCCTCCGTCGACCGCGCGGCGCTGCCGCGCGTAGACGGCGTGCCCGACGGGGCGTACGCCGCGCTCGCGGGCCGCTATGGCCATGCTGCGCACGAGGTGCTCGCGGTTGCGCGCGAGCGGCCCGAGCTGGCGGCACCGATCGTCGCCGAGCTGCCCGACCTGCTCGCCGAGATCGCCTTCGCGGCGCGCTTCGAGCAGGCGCGGACGATCGGCGACGCGCTGCTGCGGCGCACGCGCCTGGGCCTGCTGGCGGGACGTGAGCTGCGCGCCGACGGGGCGGTCGCGCAGCGCGTCGCAGCGGCGCTCGGGGCCGAGCTGGGCTGGGATGAGGCGCAGCTGCGCGGTCAGCTCGACGCGTGGGAACAGGAGTCCCGCGCCGAAGGCGTCGTCGGCACCGCGTAACTTTGCGGACCCTCGCCGGTTCCAACGCCCCGATGCGCCGACTTCCACTCACCTCCCTGCTCAGCGCGCTCGCGCTCACCATCCTGCCGGCTGCCTCCGCGCAGGCCGGATTCTTCGCCGGCGACGCCATCGACGGCCCGAGCGCCGACATCCGCGCCCTCGGCGACCTGGATCTCGCGCGCGACGGCACCGGCGTGCTGACGTACGTCAAGCGCGCCGACGGCGTCGACCACGTCTTCGCCGCGCGCTTCGAGAACGGCGCCTTCGCGCCGGCCGACCGCCTCGACGCCACGCTTCCGAGCGCCGGCTCGCAGCCCGTCGCCGGAGCGGCCGACGCCGGCCGGCTCGTTGTGGTGTTCGTCAGCGGCGGCGTCGTCCACGGCGTCGTCCGGCCGGCGGGTGGAGCCTGGTCGGCGCCGACGCCGCTCGGTGCAGGCTCCGATCCGGCCGTCGACATGTCGATCAACGGGACCGCCTACGCGACGTTCACCTCGGGCGGGGACGTGCGCGTCGCGCGCCTGGATCGCCGCACGCAGGGCTGGGCGCTGCTCGAGCAGGCCGCCGACGTCGATCCCGCCCGCGCGGCGGGGGTCGGTGGCGGACGCTCGCGCGTCGCGATCTCCGCCGACGGGGTGGGCGTGGTGACGTGGGGCGAGGCCGGTCACGTCTTCGCGCGCAAGATGTTCGGCAGCGGGCTCTCCTCCGCGCCGCAGGACCTCACGCCCGCGTCGTTCGAGGACCGGGTGGCGACGACGTCCGATCTGCCCGACGTCGACGCCGAGGACGATTCGAGCTACGCGTGGGTCGTCTTTCGCCAGCGCTTCGCCGACGGCGGCTCGCGGAGCCTCGCGCGCCGACAGCGCGGGACGTCGTTTGATCCGCCGGTCGCCGTCGACGAGCCGGGCGGCGAGCCCGTCGGCCCGCCGCGCATCGACCTCAACGGCCGCGGCGTCGCGATCGCGGTGACCACCGGCGCGCAGACCGGCCAGCCGATGGCGGCGATCACCGACCGCGACCTGTTCGGGGTCGGTGGGCGGCTGTTCGCGCCCACGGTCGTCGCTCCGGCCGTCGTGCCCGCGATCGCCGAGAACACAGACGGCCTCATCGGGGCCGTGCTCGGCGCGGCCGGCGAGGTGCCGTACGTGCGGGTGCGCACGATCGAGGACCGCAAGCCCGGGCCCGAGCAGATCCTGTCGCGCCCCGAGCTCGGGCCGGTCGAGCCGCAGCTGGGCTTCGACGTCGCGGTCGACCGCGCCAGCGGATCGGTCGCGGCGTGGGTGCAGGGAGGCGCCGAGGATCGCCGGATCGTCGCCGGCTACCTCGACCGGCCGCCCGGCTTCTTCGCCGGCTACACCTCGCAGCGCTGCTGCCAGGGCCCGCTCCCGCGCCTGAGCTGGCAGCCGTCGCTGAACATCTGGGGCCCGGTGCGCTACGTCGTCAGCGTCGACGGCAAGGCGGTGGGGGAGACGACCGACACCGCGCTGCAGCTCACGGCGCCGCTCGCGGCGGGGACGCACCGCTGGCAGGTCTTCGCGTTCGACGCCCGCGGCCAGAGCAAGGCCGCCCGCGCCCGCAACGTGCGCATCGACGACCGCGCGCCGTCGCTCGCGGTCCGCTACCAGCGCCGCAAGCGTGTCGTCAGGCTGTCGGTGAGCGCGCGCGACCCCGGCCTGCGCGGGCGCTCCGCGACCGGCCTGCGCTCGGTCGTGGTCTCCTGGGGCGACGGCACGAAGCGGGCCGGCGGGATCTCGTCGGTGCGGGCCTCCCATCGCTACGCGCGTCGTGGCAGCTTCTCGCTGCAGATCACGGCGACCGATCGCGCCGGCAACGTGCGCACGTCGCAGCGCACCGTGCGCATCGGCTGACGGACGCCGCCCGTGCCCGCACCCGTGCGCTCCCACGAGGTCGCCGCCGCGGGCCGCACGCTCTCGCTCGGCGGGCGCCCGTGGCTGATGGGAGTCGTCAACGCCTCGCCGGACTCCTTCTCGGACGCGGGCGCCTACCCCGACCTCGACGCGCGCGTGGCGCTGGCCCGCGAGCTGCTGGCCGCGGGCGCCGACGTGCTCGACGTCGGCGGCGAGTCGGGCATCACGCTGCGCCCGCCGGTCGCCGTCGAGGAGGAGATCGCGCGCGTCGTCCCGCTCGTCGGGCGGCTCGCCGGCGAGCTCGGCGCGGTGGTGTCGGTGGACACGTACAAGCCGGCGGTCGCGGCGGCGGCGGTCGCTGCGGGAGCGGTGATCGTCAACGACGTCAGCGGGCTGCGCGATCCCGAGCTCGCCGATGTCTGTGCCTCGACCGGGGCGGCGCTCGTGCTCATGCACACGCGCGCGGCGCCCAAGCAGCGCCTGCAGGATCCGGGGCACTACGGCGACGTGGTCGCCGACGTCCTCGCCTTCCTGGATGAGCGGATGCAGGTCGCGCGGGCGCGCGGGGTGCGCGACGAGCAGCTCATCCTCGATCCGGGCCCGGACTTCGCCAAGACGCCGGCCCAGACGATCGAGGTGCTCAGCCGGCTCGAGGAGCTGCACGCGCTCGGCCGGCCGCTGCTGCTGGCGGTCTCGCGCAAGGACTTCGTGGGGGCGCTGACGGGTCGCGCGCCCCGCGCGCGCGGGCCGGGCACGCTGGCCGCGATCGGCCACGGCGTCGATGCGGGTGCGCAGATCCTGCGCGTCCACGACGTCGCGGCGGCGGCGGATTTCCTGGCGGTGCGGGCCGCGCTGCGCGGCGAGCAGGCGGTCGATCCGGGGCTGGCGCTGAGCGACGAGATCCGCCACAGCCGCTGACGGCGCCCGCGGGGCGCGCGAGTGCATCGTCCCCTACGACGGACTTGCGGGACGATGCACTACCGTCTGCCGGACACGAGTCGCCTGCCGCTGTCCAACGCGGCCGGACGCCAACCGACGCATCACCCCAGGAGAACCACATGTCAGTCATCTCTCGCTCCGCTCTGGAGTCCAGCACCCTCGCCGACCTGCACGAGATCGCATCCGAGCTCGGCCTGGACGGCTTCCGCCGCCTGCGCAAGGGCGACCTCGTCGCCGCCATCGTCGAGCGCCAGGGCGTCAACGGCGACGAGCCGGAGGCCGAGGAGCAGGGCGTCGACGACGCTTCCTCCGGCGCCGGCGCCGGCGGCGACGCCGACGCGGACGCCGAGGAGCGGCCCGCCCGCCGCTCGCGCCGCGGCGGCCGTGGCCGGGGCCGCGCCCGCGATCGCGACCAGGGCGACATCGAGGTCGGCGAGGAGGAGGGGCCGGCCGGCGCCTCGGGCGCCACCCCGGAGCCCGCCGCTGTGTCGGGTCGCAGCAGCCGCGAGCGTGGCGAGCGCGGCGAGCGCGGCGGCCGTGAGCGCGGTGGCCGCGGAGGCCGCGACCGCGACCGTGACCGCGATCGCGATCGCGACGTCGAGCGGGACTCCGACAGCGCCGACCGCGGCGTCCCCGGCGAGGAGCGCATCGCGACCGGCACCGTCGAGCTGCTGCCCAACGGCTCGGGCTTCGTCCGCGTCTCGCCGCCCGAGCCCTCCGACGACGACGTCTACATCTCCGGCGCCCAGGTGCGCCGCTGCGAGCTCGTCGCCGGCGACGAGGTCTCCGGTCCCGTGCGCGCCCCGCGCCGCTCGGAGCGCTACCCCTCGCTGATCCGCGTCGACACGATCAACGGCCGCGCGGCCGACGAGGTCGCCGAGGGCACGAAGTACGACGACCTCACGTGCGGCTGGGCGACCGAGCGCATCACGCTCGACGACGCCGACCCGACCCTCAACGCGATCTACTGGCTCACGCCGTTCGGCCGCGGCTCACGCGTCGTCATCGTCGGCGGCCCGCGCGCCGGCAAGACCGAGGCGCTGCGCCGCATCTCCCGCGCCCTCGCCTCCCAGAAGGATCTCGAGGTGAGCGTCGTCCTCGCCGGGGTTCGCCCGGAGGAGCTCGGCGACTGGCGCACGGGCGAGCTTCAGCCCGTCGTCGAGCTCGGCCTCAGCGCCGCGCCCGACACGCAGGCCCAGGCGATCGAGCGCGCGATCGAGACCGGCCGCCGCGTCGCCGCCCGCGGCGGACACGCCGTGATCCTCATCGACACGCTCGAGCACGTGCCCACCTCGCACGCCCGCCGCATCCTCGGCGCGGCGCGCAACATCATCGACGGCGGCTCGCTGACGGTCGTCGCCACCGCACCGGCGCCGGTCGGCGGCGAGACGACCGTCATCGCGCTCGACGCCGAGCTCGCCGCCAGCGGGCGGATCCCGGCGATCGACCTGCCGGCCAGCGGCACGCTGCGCGCCGAGCTGATCGTCGGCGCCAAGGGCGCCGAGGCGATCGCCGAGGCGCGCGCCGCCGCCCTCCAGAGCTGAGGAGGGCGGCGCCTCAGGCGCCGAGCTCGTCGAAGCCCAGCTGGCCGGACGGCGGGCGCCCTTCGCGGCGCACGCCGGTGCGGGCCCAGTGCTCGTTGATCTCGCTGGGCTTGACGTGGCGCCACGTGATGCCGCGCTCGATCGGGGCGACCTCGAAGCCGCCACCGGCGGCCACGCCGCGAACCGTCGCATGGAAGATCCGGCCGCGCTTGTTGACGAGGATGAGGTCGCCGGGCTGGATCGAGCGGGTGCGCATCGGGCGGGCAATGCTGCCCTATGCGCCGGACGGCTCGCGCGCTCAGCGAGGCACGTAGGCGACCCGATCCCATGAGGGCTCGGGGGACAGCTCGATCGCCTCGCCGGCGCGGTCGGGCTGGACGTAGCCGAAGGTGTGCGTGTCGACGCAGAACGCGATGTCGAGCTCGCCCTCCTTCACGCGCTGGTCCAGCCAGGCGGAGCGGAAGACGAGGCGCCGCAGCCAGTGCACGAGCGAGCGGTCGGAGGGGCCGCAGAGCTCGGGCCAGCAGTCGTTGACGTGCTCGCCGAGGCCCGACGCCGGCGCCTGGATCTCGCCGTTGACCGCGAGGTTGACGAGGTCGTCGAGCTCGTTCTCGCCGAGCCGTCCGTGAACGAAGCCGAGCTTGAGCGCGGCCTGCTCACAACGCTCGCCGAAGTCGCGCTCGTTGAAGGTGAAGCGCAGCTCCCCGTACTCCAGGACGAAGTCCTCCCCCGAGTCGTAGTTGCCGCGTCGCTGTGTCTCGTCCATGACGCGTCGGCATCGTAGGCTCGACTCCTGCCCGCAAGAGCAGGTGCACGCGATGTTGCACCCCTCGAGCGTCGAACGCTGTGGCCGGACGGCGTCTCTGCGCAGGTCGGCTGCCGAAGGGGGTCCTCGAGAATCCGTCCATATGCGGGACGAAAACGTGAGGACACCCCCTCCCGGGGCCGGGCCGGTGGGTGCCAACGGCGCCAACGGGGGCGAATTTTCGCCGTCTGACGCCTGGTATCGATATGACCCCTGACGACGCCTCCACCATCCTGCTCGTCGAGGACGACAGCGCCACGCGCACCTTCCTCGCCGACAACCTCTCCGCCGACGGCTACGACCTGCTCGTCGCCGACTGCGCCTCGATCGGCCTGAGCCTGCTCG
>Ga0136633_1001257_pt1 | contig 18894 bp, 19 predicted proteins | sample AntDrymeUQ832206_2_FD_105494 | JGI IMG/M metagenome (GOLD analysis project Ga0136633, IMG submission 105494) | Polar desert sand microbial communities from Dry Valleys, Antarctica - metaG UQ83 (22.06) | ecosystem: Environmental > Terrestrial > Soil > Desert | place: Antarctica: Dry Valley...
GACCAAGGCCTTGGGCGTGCCGGTCGACAAGCCGGTCAAGGTCCAGACCAAGCGCGTGGGTGCGTCTGCCGCTGCGCTGAAGCAGGCCTCCGGGAGAGCCGTCGCGGGCTTCGACCAGTACCGGATCGGCCGCGTCAACAGCGGTCGCGACACTGTGGCGCTGCCGGGCGGTGGCGCGCGGCTCAGCCTGCTGGGCGAGGTGGCGCCGGCCGGCAAGCCCACGGCGGTGGAGTACCCGAAGAACGGCGACTTCGCCCTAACGGCCGACGCCGGGGCGCTGTCGGGCGTCGAGAGCCTGCGCTTCGTGGCCGGCATCGTTGCCGGGAAGGGCGACGGCAAGAGTCCGAGGGGTCGGGCCGCCAATTTCCACAGGTCCTCGGCGACCTACCAGAGCTCCGCCAAGAAGGCGTCTAAGTCAGCGTGGACGGTTGGCTTCACCTACGACGGGGACCCCGAGCTCGGGCAGAACCGCACCTTCAACGACACGTCCAGGTTCGTCAAGAAGGGCGATCCCGTGGCCTACGGCGGTTCGAGCGACCGGCCGCACAGCCTCGTCTACGACTGGGGCGACGGTACGCCGGACACGGTCTCGACCGACGGTGCCTCAGTGCAGCACAAGTGGCTGAAGGGCGGGACCTACCAGGTCGAGGTCACCCTGTTCGACCCCGCGCGGTCGAAGTTTGCCCCGCAGGGCACGATCACGCTGCCGGTCACCGTGTCCAGGGACAACGCGATCTGCAGCAAGTTCGTCAACGCGAAGGGCGTCACGATCTCGCCGCTCGTGGGGAGCTGCCTGTACAAGCCGAGCGCGGGCGTCAGCGCCTACCTCCTGACTCCGGGCGGCAGCGTCTTCGTCAACGGGGTGCGCCTCACCGGGACCGGGCTCGTGTTCCTCAAGGACCTGACGAAGGTCGTCGGCACCGGCATGGCGCTCCAGACGGTGTTCGGCAAGCTCGCGCTGCCCAAGTCACTCGCGCTGTCGCTCAGGCAGTTTGCCCCCCACGAGATACCGCCGACGGTGATGGGAAACATCAAGCTCGGGACGACCACGTTGACGTTCGGCGTGGCGTCCACGGGACCCAAGCTCCGAGGCGTGATGACGATCCCGGCCCCGGTGTTCGGATCAGTGGTCAACACCTATTCGCTCGCGACGGGCCAGGTGACCACGCAGCAGGACGGCGCCGGCGCCGGCGGCGGGGGCGCCGGCGGTGCCGCCGCCGGCAGCTCGGTCTCCCTCTCCTTCCTCGACTTCGGAAATATCACGGTGACGAACCACGCCGATGGCGCGACGTCGATCGGCGGCAAGGCGAGCTTCGGCCCGTACAGCCTCGACGCCACCGACAGCTACCCCGTCCGTCGCACGCCACCGGGAGGATCCTTCGAGGCGCCCAGCGGGATCTGGATCGGCCCCGGCTCGGACTTCACCGCGGGGGCGGTGCTCGAAGCGGCGATCCCCGTCTACCCGGGGGTGGAGGTCAACAACCTGGGCGTCGCCTTCCAGAAGGGCTCCATCGACAGCCTGCAGGGCTCGGCCACGGTGCAGACGACCACGCCGGTCATGGGCCGCCGTCTGGTGAAGATCGACGGATGCTTCGTGGCCTACAAGGCGAAGGACGAGACGCCGAACGGCACCGCAGCCCCGAAGTGCCGCCCGGAGATCCTCTTCCCGATCACGATCACCCCTGCCAGGCGCGCGGGGGTACGCGTCGCCGGCGTGGCAACCGTGATGGACATCGAGATCGGCGAGGTCGCCCTCGGCCTCTACCCGGATGCGATCGCGATCGAGGCCCTGTTCGGCACCGAGGTCATCCCGTTCGGCATCCTCATCATCAACGTGAGGGCCGGCTTCGTGGTCGCCACCGACCTCAGCCGCTTCCACGCGCAGTTCAAGGCACAGGCCTGTACCAAGTTCATCGTCAGCGGCTGCTTCGCTGGCGCGGACTTCGTGATCTCCTCGCGCGGTGTGGGTTCATGCATCAACACCCCCGCGGGGCTGCCCAGCCCGGGCTTCTGGTTCCGCTGGAACCAGGAGCTGACCTTCAAGCGGATCTACAAGCAGTCGATGTTCTACGGCTGCCGGGTGCAGAACATCAACAAGCAGGTCGGCGCGGCCCCCCGGGCGGCGGGCGCCGCCCTGCGGGCGTTCATGGCGCAGGACGCCCAGGCGGTCTCGCCGATCGGCGCGGCCGCGGCGCCCGTGCCGGTGGAGGTGCCGGACGCGAGCAGGCAGACGGCGCTCATCGCCACGGGCGTGGGAGCGCCCCCCCGCTTCCTCGTGAAGGATCCGGCCGGCAAGGTCGTGCTGAACCAGGACACGCCGCCGGCGTCCGGCAAGCGGCCGAGCTTCGTCTCGGTCGAGCAGGCCCAGGAGACGGCGGCGATGCTCGTGGACGCTCCCGCTGGGCGCTATTCGATCGAGCCGCTCCCGGGATCACCGGCGATCACGGAGGTCCGCGTGCAGCAGACCATCCCGACGTCGGCGGTCCGCGGGCGGGTGGTCCGCCGGCCGGGGCGGAAGTTCGCGCTCGAGTACGTGGCCCCCAAGCTCCCTGGCCAGGAGATTCTGCTCCAGGAGTTCGAGGGCAAGCGGGAGCTGGGCTTCCTCCCGAAGCTACCGAAGGGGAAGGGGCGCATCGGTTTCAAGCCCGGGTTCGGCAAGGGCGGCAAGCGACGGATCGTCGCCCGCGTCCTGCAGGAGGGCCGGCCGGTCGACTCCTTCACGCTGGCGACTTACACCGCTCCCCCGCCGCGGGCGATCCCGACGGTGAAGCGCCTGCGGGTGACACGGTCCAAAAATGGGCTGCTCGTCCGCTGGGTACGGGCCGCGGGGGCGAAGCGCTACCGCGTGCGGGTCAAGTCGACCGACGGCCAGCGCCTCACTCTGAAGCTGCGCGGGCGCGTTCGCCGGGTGTCGATCCCGACCGTCGGCAGCGGAGCCGGCGCCAGGGTCACCGTGGTGACCGAGGGCGAGAAGAGTCGCGCCTCCAAGCCGGCGACAGCATCGCTGAAGGCCGGCAAGCGGCCGCGGCCCAAGCCCGTGAAGGTGTAGGCCGGTCCTCAGCCCCGCGGTGCTGCATGCATCGCCGCGAACGCCTCGATGCTGCGGGCGACGCCGAGCAGGCCGAGCGAGCGGGCCCGTGCGCACGTCTCATCTCCCAGGCGTGCGGCCTCCGTCGCGTCGCCGGCGGCGGACAGGGCGGCGAAGCGCGCGAAGGCCACGTCGAGCGCCAGTAGCGGAGGAGCGTCGGCTCCCGCGCTCGCCGCCGCGGCGTCGGCGAGCGCGTGGCCGCGGTCGGCCTCCCCGAGCGCTGCGGCGATCCTCGCTCGGCGCGCGTCGACCAAGCCGTGGACCATGCCGCAGTAGTGCTGCACAACCAGCGTGCCGGGTCGCTCGTCGAGTGCGGCGCCGAAGGCCCGGAGCACCGGCCCAGACGCCCCGGCGAGCACTGCGGCGTCCGCGAAGTACGAGCAGGCGGCCCCGCGGTTGGGATCGACCAGCGCGTCCACCCCGTATTCGACCATTCGATCCAGCAGCGAGAGCGCTGTGGCGCGGTCCCCGGTGACCGCCGCGCAGTAGGCGACCGCCGCAGACCAGCCGGGGGTGGTGGCCCCCTGGGCGACGTAGGCCGCGATGGCCGCTCCTGCCTCCTCGTTGCGTCCGGCGACGATCGCGAGCGACAGCCACTGCGTGGCCGACGCGCCCTGGACCACCGGATCATCTCCGAGCGTCGCGGCCAGGGCATCGGCTGCACGGAGGTGCGCCTCGGCTTCGGCCAGGTTCCCGTCGAGCACCGCGAACGTGGGCCGGGCCAGGGCCTGAGCCCAGCGGTTGTAGGGAATCCGAGCAGCCGCGGCCGCCGCGTCCCACTCCTCGAGCTCCCGGCGAGCGGCGCCCAGCGCGACGGCTTCGAGGCGGTCGCTGGTGCGCAGCATGCGGCCGTGCAGCGCCAGCTCCGTGCGGCCTGCCGCCCGCGCCTGGGCGATCGCCTCGTCGACGACGCCCGCACGGGTGGCCGGGTCGGCGAGATGGACGGACGCGGTGTGGGTGGCCATCAGGACCTCGGCGATCACCCCGGGGTCACCGCTGGCTCGCGCCAGCGTGAGCGCCTCGGAGACCAGCTCATCTCGCCGTTGACGCGGACCTTCGAGCAGCAGTCCGGCCAGGTGCCCCGCCAACCGGGCCCACACGACGCCGTCGGCGGGCGTCGAAGCCGCCAGTCCTTCTTCGACCAGGGCCACGAGCTCCGGGTCGTTGAGCGCGGTGCCGAGCCGGTGCCCGGGCGCGTCGGCGGCGATCTGCGCCACGAGGTCGCCGCGGCCGAGCGCTCGCGCGCGGCGCTGTGCCTCGCGCATTGCGGCCAGGCCAGCCGTCAGCCGGCTCGCCGCGTTGTGCGCGCGGCCGCAGAGAGCCAACAGCTCGACCTCGCGCACGGGGTCGGCGCCGTCCAGATGCGCGAGCGCGCGCTCCGCGTGGGACACCGCGTCCTCAGCGGCCAACAGGTCCAGCGCCCGCTCGGCAGCGCGCTGCTCCCAGGTCGCAGCGCGTGCGCGGGCCTGGCCGGTCCCGCCACAGCCCCAGTGTGCGGCGATCGTGGCGGGCGCCCCACCGGCCGCCTCGTGGGCCCGGGCCAGGCGTCGGTGCAGGGCGGCCCGTTCGGCGTCCCCGAGATCGGCGACGAGCGCTTCGCGGACCGACGCGTGCACGACGTCGGTGCCTGCGGCCAGGAGCCCCGCGCGACGGGCGCGATCCAGCGCCGGGACCGCGCGCGCCAGCGACAGTCCGGCGGCCTGCGCCAGCACGTCGATGCCGGCGCCGGCGTCATCGAGGGCGGCTGCCCGCAGCAACGGCTCCACATCTTCGCCGGCCCAGGCGACGAGGGCCGCGACAGCCGCTTGTAGATCCTCCGGTCGGCCTCTGGCCGTCAATGCGGCCTGTACGAGCAGCGGAGTCCCCCCGGTCCGCTCGAGCAGGTCCCGTGTGAGCGCCAGCGACGCCTCCGGGTCCAGCGCGGGTCGGCTGTGGTCGACCATCTGGGTGATCGCGTGGGCGCTGAGCGGGCCGAGCGTCATTCCCAGAGATCCTCGAGCTCCGGCCGCCGCGAGCAGGGTCGCCGCATTCTCGGCCTGCGGCCGGGCGGTCACTATCAGCGCGAGCCGGGCCACGGCGTCGGTGGCCAGAAGCTGGGCGATGAGCTCCAGGCTCGAAGGATCCAGGCTCTGCGCGTCGTCGACGACGAGGATCGTCCCGCCACCGGTGTCAGCGGCGTCCAGGAGCGTGCAGATCGCCTCGAAGATGCGGAAGCGCCCAGTGTCCGGGGCGAGCTCGTCACGGCGTTCACCTGCATCCGCGTCCGCCGCGGCGAGAGCGGGCAGCAGCGCGCTGAGGTCTCGTGCCAGGTCTCCGAGTAGCTCACGCAGGCGGCCCGTGTCGTTATGGCGGACGACGGGGCGCAGCGCCCCGGCGAGCGCGGCGAAGGGCCCGGACCGCACGCTCGTGCCCCGCGCCAGCAGGACGGTGGCTCCGCCGGCGTGCGCCGCGCGCGCGAGGGCTGCGGCGAGGTGGGTCTTGCCGATGCCGGGTGGGCCTTCGAGGCAAATAAGACGACGTGCATCGAGCGCAACGCGGGTGTCGGCAAGCTCCGCGTCGCGGCCGAAAAGCGGCGTGTCGGCGGCCATCGCCAAGGTCTCGGGCAGCGGCGGCGCCCGCATCGCCCCGCGTTCGCCGTCACCGAGCAGACGCGCGTGACGCTCGCGGAGCGCCACGCTGGGCGCCATCGCGAGCTCATCGCGAAGGTGGCGGCGCAACGCGTCATATGCAGCGACGGCGGCCGCGCGATCCCCCTGCTCGACCAGCAGATCCATCAGGAGCGCGGTGGGCTGCTCGGCGTAAGGGGCCAGCGCGATCAGCGTCCGCGCGGCGGCGACGCCCTCGTCGGCTGCGGCCGCGGTCGCGCCGGGCAGCAAACCCGCGCGCCCGACGAGGGCGAGCGCCTCCCCCCGCCGCTCGCGCAGGGCGACCCGCTGCGCGTCGACCCACGCGTGGCGGCACCCCGGGGCGAGGTCGCTCTCCAGGGTGCGGGCCGCCGACGCCGCGAGCGCCACCCGTTCCTGCTCGTCGCCCGTGGCCCGTGCCGCGTCAAGCACCGCCAGTCCGGCGTGAACGTCAACCCAGACGAGCTCGGGGTCGAGGCGCACGTGCCCGCGCCCGCTGACCGGCCCGACGATCCGCCGCAGGCGCGACAGCAACGGGTCGAGCGCCTTCGAACCGCCCGCCGGCGGTTCGTCGGGCCACAGCAGCTCCAAGAGCTCGTCGCGGGCCGCACCGCGTCCACCGCGTACCCCAAGAACGACGAGCAGGACGAGCAGTTGGCCGCGGGCGGGAACGGGCACTCCATCCAGAGTGCACACGCCGCACAACCGCAGCTGTCTCCGCACGTCCGGCGCCGTGGCGCCGTTGCCCGTGCTGGTCTTCGCCGCGCGCATCCTGCGCATGATCGCAGCAGCGCGGGTGCACGCCAAGGGCCTCTGTCAGTTCTCACCCGCAGGCGCGGCTACCCCGATTCCGGGTTTCAAAACAACGCAACCGCCAGCCTGGAAACGTGTTTCAACGAGCATGAAACAGATCTTGATCGCCATTCTCGCGCTCTTCGCGCTCTCCGCTACGGCGTCCCCGTCGGCCGCCCAGAAACCAAATCCGCCCGGCAAGGTCGAGGTGACGCTGAAAGCCAGCGCAAACCCCGTCCGGTTCTCGACCCCGCTCGTGCTGACGGTGTCCGTCAAGGGTGCCAAGGCCGGTCAGTCGGTGCAGCTGCAGCGCAAGAGGGCCGACGGCACCTACGCCGGCCTCGCGACCGCCGCCACGAACGACAAGGGTGACGTCAGCTTCACGCGCCGCCCGAGGCGCAACACGATCTTCCGCGCCGTCACCATCGAGGCGACGCAGCGGGCCAGTGCCGACCTGCTTGTCAAGGTGGCGCCGCTCGTCGGCTTCATCGTCAGCGACTCGACGCCTCGCAAGGGCTCGCGCGTCACGTTCCGCGGAACCGTGCGCCCCGCCCACGACGGCCGCCGTGTCCTCATCCAGCGCAAGCAGGCCGACGGCTCGTGGCTGACCGTGGCCAGCCCGGTGCTGCGCGACGCGGGCTCGAGGTTCTCGAAGTACTCGCGCCGGCTCAGGATTCGTGCGACCGGCGTCTACCGCGTCGTCCTGCCCGAGCACTCCGATCACGCCGAGGGCGGCTCGCGCGAGCGGACGCTCACCGTCAACTAGTCACCAGCAACCGAGGGCCCGCTCCGGCGGGCCCTCAGCATCGCTTCACAGGTCGCAGACCGCGATGCTCGGCGCGTCTCGGCGAGCCTTCTCCGTCGCCGTCGGCAGGTCCGCCAGAGCGGTGTAGCCAATGCGCTCCAGGTCGATACCCAGAGCGCTCGCGTCCTCGGAGTCCAGGCGCTCGACGAGCGTCTTGGAGGCCAGCGCCCGCCCGCCCGTGGCACACGCCTCGATGCGAGCGGCCTCGTTGACCTCGTCCCCGAGCGCGTTCACCTCGGCGCGGGCGACGGTGATGATCTGGCCGACGTGCAGCGTGGCGCCCCAGTGCAGGCCGAACCGGATGACCACGTCGGCCGGATCCAGATCGCTGCGGACGGCGATGTCACCAGCAGCTTCTCGGAGAGCCCGCATCGCTTCGACGCATGCCCGCACGGCCGCCGACTCCGACGCGGCGTCCTGCGTCAGGAAGTAGGCCACCACGCCGTCACCCGCGTGCCGGCCGACGACACCGCCCGCATCGATGACGATCCGGTCGGCGGCGCGGACGAGGCGCCTGCCGAACCGAAAATAGCCCGCGGCCGAGAGCCGGCGGGAGAGCGGCGAGGACCCTTCGAGGTCTCCGAAGAGAATGGCGGCGGACCTCCTGGCGGGTTTGGCCACGCGCTGCACACGCACGAAGTGGCGCAGGTCCCCGGCGCCGGCCATCGTGCCGAGGACGGACATCCCCACGGCCGGCTTGGAGAGGATGGCGGTACCCGCGATCCGCCCGTCCTCCCGGCGCAGACGGAGCGTGGTCGTCGCCACCTCCACCGCGGCGCCGCCCACGTTGTAGGGGGTGGGCACGACGAACGACTGTGCCGTGACACGATCGGGCGAACCGCCCAACAGGTCCGCGAGGCGCGGGTCGAGGTACTCCAGGACCTCCTCGGCACCTCCAGCAGCGTCGGAGACGGCCCATGAGCCCACGCCACCGAACAAGGCCCGGAAGCCGTCGATCGACCACATCCCGCCGCTCCACCCGAGCATGACGTCCAGCGCCTCCGCCGAGAAGTACCGCTCCCCGAGCGGAAGGGGAACGAGCTCCTCCAGCCGGCCGTTGCTCAGGCGGATGTCGTCCGTCATGTAGACGAGCCGCCAGTCCCGGTCGACCACCTGCACCCAGGCGCCCGCGTCGTTGAACGCGGTCGCGGCTTCGGCGAGAACGGGATCGGCCGGGATCGGACACGTCTCACCCCTAACCGTCCGCATGCCGCGACCCTACCCGGAGCGTGAGCGCCTTGTCCCGCGGACCGCAAGACTCGTCGCCCCCGAGCGTTGGAGCTTCTCGCATGCGCCTCCGCCGCCTCCTCACCCTCACCGCTCTCTGCCTCGCCGCGGCGCCCGCCGCCGCGAACGCCGCCTTCTTCGACGTCGGCAAGCTGCCCGAGCCCACGATCACGGGCAAGCAGATGGCCGACGACATCGCTTCGTTCTCCGAGACCTACGCCCCGCGCATCACCGGGACGCCCGGCGACGCCGATGCCGCCGAGTTCTTTCGCTCGGAGGCGGAGAAGCTCGGCTACCAGGCCGAGACCCAGACGATCGCCCCGTCCACCGGCGAGCCGACCCCGGGCGCCCCGCTGCGCGTCGTGACGGCACTGAAGAAGGGCACGACCCGTCCCGACGAGTACATCCTGATGATGGGCCACTACGACACCGTGGCCGGCTTCGGCGGCGTCACCGTCGAGGGCGCCTACGACAACGGTTCGGGCACCGTGATGATCCTCGAGTTCGCGCGCGCGCTGGCCCAGGTGCCGACCAACCGGAGCATCATGTTCGTCTGGTACAACGGCGAGGAGGAAGGCGTCCTGGCCTCCGACGCGCACGCGGAGAAGTTCCTCGCCGACGGCAACAAGGTCCACTCCGTGCTCGGCTTCGACATGGTCGGCATCGCCTGGCCGGTCGCCAAGGTCGACGAGAGCTCGTGCCTGTGCGTCTGGCACGGCGAGGAGGACGAGGACTACGAGGCGCTCCAGCGCTACGTCAACTACGACGTCCTGAAGTTCCCCGAGGACGACAACCTCGTGGCGCTGCGTGGCGTCAACGCCCGCAACTCCGACGAGAGCTCCTGGGACGGCCGCGGCGTGAAGTCGATGCGCTGGGCGGGCCGCAAGACGGCCGCGTCCTACTCCGCCTACCACATGCCCGACGACACGATGGCGACGATCGACGAGGTCGCGGGCGGCCGCACGTTCTTCGAGCAGGGGCTGCGCAACACCTTCGTTTCTGCATACCTGACCACACACGTCCTCGACTCCCAGAACCCGACGGCGGTCGCGAGCGCGAAGGGCGCCGGCACCGTCGCCTTCAGCGCCGCCGGTTCAGGTGACCCGGACGGCCCTCCCGGCTCGGTGACCTGGGACTTCGGCGACGGCACCACGGGCACCGGCGCCGAGGTGACCCACACCTACACGAAGCCCGGGCCCTACACCGCCGTCCTGCGCGTGGCCGACAATCTCCACCCGCAGGTCGTGGCGACGTCCGTCGTCAACGCGACCGGCCCCTCCGCAACGGCGGCCGGCGCCAAGAAGCCGACCGCCAAGCAGAAGAAGGCCTTCAAGAAGTGCGTCGCCAAGGCACGCAAGCGCTTCAAGGGCAAGGCCAACAAGCGCAAGCTCGCCAAGGCGATCAAGACCTGCCGCAAGAAGCTGCGGTAGGCCCACGGTCTCGGCGGCCGCCGGCTAGGACGCCGGTCCGTGCCGCGTCACGTTCAGGCCCTCCGTTGCGGCGTCCGCCGGCGGGGGGTGCATCGCGAGCCGCATGCGGAACGCGTTTCCGAGCCGGAAGGCGTGGGCCTTCGCCATCTCCGCGCGCGGGCCGGCGAACAACTCGTCGACGGTTGCGTACCAGAGCGCGAGCCACGCGTCGAAGTGACCCGGGCGCAGCTCGGCCTTCTGGTGGACGGCGACGTGCGGGTGAAAGGCGCCGCGGTCGTAGGTCTGGGCCCCGAGCAGCAGCGTCTCCCAGAACGCGGTGACGTGGGGGACGTGGGCCTCGAGGTCGAGGTGCGCGACGTCCGTGAAGATCCAGCCGATCACCGGATCCGTCAGCGCGCGGCCGTAGAAGGCGCGCGCGAGGCGCTCGCAGTCCTCTCTCGTCTCGATGTCGCGGTACTCGCGCTCCGGGTTCACCCCCTCACTATGCAACACCGACCCAGCGGCCCGGGTCGGCTACGTCCCGCAGAACGTGCGATAGGGACCGTCGTCGGGCGGCGCCGGCTGCGTGTAGGACTCCAGGCCCGGCCGCTCATCGAACGGGTGCGTGACGACGTCGACGAGCTCATAAAAGGGCGTCATGTCCCCGGCGTTCGCGGCGCTGAGCGCGTCCTCGACCCGGTGGTTGCGTGCGATGTAGAGCGGGTTGACGCGGTCCATCGCGTCGGCCGCGGCGCCCGGGTCCTTGGACTCCGAGGACAGCCGCTCCTGCCACCGCGCCATCCAGGCGTCGAACTCCGCCGGGTCGCCGAAGAGCAGGCGCCCCCGCTCGGCGTCGCCGCGCAGCACGGCAGAAAGCGCGCGGAACGCCGACGTGAAGTCGACCGAATGCGCGTGCATCAGCGCGAGCAGGTCGTTGAAATGGGCGCCGTCCTCCGCGCGCTCCTCCTCTAGGCCGAGCTTCGCGCGCATGCCCGCGATCCAGTAGCCGTGGAAGCGCTCCGGGAACGTCTCCAGGACCTCCATGGCCGCCCCGGCAGCCTTCTCGTCGTCCTTGTCGAAGAGGTGGAGCAGGGTCTCCGCGAGCCGAGCGAGGTTCCACTGCGCGACGAGCGGCTGGTTGCCGAAGGCGTAGCGGCCTCCGTGGTCGATCGAGCTGAACACGGTCGCCGGGTCGTAGACGTCCATGAAGGCGCAGGGCCCGTAGTCGATCGTCTCGCCCGAGATCGTCATGTTGTCCGTGTTCATGACGCCGTGGATGAAACCGATGAGCATCCAACGCGCGATCAGCGACGCCTGCGCGTCGAGCACGGACTCATAGAAGGCGAGGTGCGGATTGGCGGCCTCTGCCGCGTGCGGGTGGTGACGGGCGATCGAGTAGTCGGCGAGCTGCCGCACGTGCTCGGGCCCGAGATGCGCGGCCGCGTACTGGAAGGTCCCGACGCGCAGATGGCTTGCCGCCACCCGCGTGAGGATGGCGCCCGGCAGCATTGTCTCGCGCACGACCTCCTCGCCCGTCGCGACGACGGCGAGCGCGCGCGTCGTCGGGATGCCGAGGGCGTACATCGCCTCGCCGATGACGTACTCGCGCAACATCGGCCCGATGGCGGCCTTGCCGTCGCCGCCCCGCGCGAACGGTGTCCGCCCGGATCCCTTCAGGTGCAGGTCGCGGCGGCGACCGCCGATGTCGACGACCTCGCCGAGCAGGAGCGCGCGGCCGTCGCCGAGACGCGGGGAGAAGCCGCCGAACTGGTGCCCCGAGTAGGCCTGGGCGACAGGCGTCGCATCCCCGGGCACCTCCTGCCCGCTGAGGAGCCCGACCCCATTGGGCGCGCGCATAGCCTCCGGTTCCACGCCCAGCTCACGGGCAAGCTCCTCGTTGAGCGCGAGCAGCCGGGGGGCGCGGACGGGCGCGGCCCGCCACGGGACTACGAGGTCCTCGAGTTCGCGGGCGTAGGAGCTCTCGAGGTTCAGCAACGGGCGGGCGGCGATGCTCATGCTCTTCAGGGGTAACCGGATCGGCCATGCATCATGCGGGGCGGTGATGTCTTCCCGAGCCGGACGGGCTCAACCTGCGAGGCGGAACGTGAACAGCGCCGGCAGTGTCGGCGTGGTCCGGCCGCGCGGCGTTTCGGCGGTGACGATGAGGGATTCCACTCCCCGCAGGTCCGGAAGGCTCACCTCCGTGTCCCCTGACCGCGGAATCGCGAAGAGGGCGCCCGTCGGGATCGCATCCACACCAGGACGGAGGAGCCACACCTGATACACCTGCCCGCTGGGTGGAGGGGCGACGTCGGTCAGGACGAGGCGTGCGCTGGAATCACGTATCACGATGGCGGCGCGAGCGCTGGGACCGCCCCCCTTGCTCGTGACCGATCCGCGGACCGTGCGAACCGCGGGGCGGTCGTTATCGGCTCGGTCGCCGGCGGTCAGCGCCGCGCCGAAAAGCGCGCCGGCCGCGAGGAGCAGTGCCGCACCGACGAAGGCGAAGACGAGAGGGCGCCGCCGCTGGTACACAGGTGCCGGCTGCCGCTGATCGTCCCCCTCTCCGGCCGCCCGGAACAACGCCGCTTCGGCCTGGATGGACGCGATCACGCGCTCTCGAAGCCCTGCCGGCGGAACCACCTGCGGGACGGCCTCGGCGAGGGCGTCCGCAGCGTCGAGGCGCTCCACCTCCGCGCGACAGATCGGACACGTCTCGAGGTGCTCGGCGAAGGTCTGAGCCTCCTGCTCGGACAGCGTCCCGATCACCCAGCCTGGAACGCGAGAGATGGAGCCGCAGTCGCGATCTGTCATTCGTCGGCGTCCACGGTCTCTTGGAACACGGCCCTGAGCTTGGCGAGGCCGAGCCGGGATCGGTCGTTGACGAGTTCCAGGGGCACTCCGAGCTGCTCGGCGATCTCAGCCTGCGAACAGCCTCCGAAGTATGCGCGTTCCAGGACGGCTCGCTCCTCCGAGGGCAAGGCCTCGAGCGCCGCGCGCACCAACGCGGATCGTTCGGTTGGGCTGCTCTCTCTTTCGGGTGCGTCGCGGCTGTCCTCGAGTCCCTGCGCCTCGACTCGCCGGCGCTCCTCGACGGCCAGCCCGCGCAGGATTGCGAGGCTGTGGTCGTGGACGAGTTGCAGCAGCCAGAACCGCATCGAGCCCCGTACCGCATCGAAACTCGATGCGCCGTGCCACAGGTCCCGAAACGCCTCCTCGACGGCCTCCTCCGCGTGTCGGGCACCGAGCATTCGGCGGGCCAGGGAGAAGGCAGCGACGCCATGGCGGTCATAGAGCAGGGCGTAGGCGGCAGGCTCGGCGCGAGCGACGTGGCGAACCACATCCTCATCGCTGAGCCCCTCGAGTTCGCCATCGGTTCCCACACTGCGGGTGGGTACCCTCCGGGTGATCCGCCCATGCCCGCCGCGGAGCCGGGCCGCGTTTGCAAGGGTGGTTGGAAGGGAACTTTCGTTCTTGTGGACGCAAAGCGGAACCCTGGCGCGGCCGAGTTCGCCGTCGACCGCGGCGCAAGCGACGAGCAGCTGCTCTCCCACGCCGCTTCGGGCTGCCAGATCTCCTTCGCCGAGCTCTACGATCGTCACGCGACGATGGCCCACTCGCTGGCCCTGAGGATGGTGAGGGATGCGCAGGTCGCCCAGGACGTCACACAGATGGCGTTCATCGACGCCTGGCGACACGCCGCAAGCTTTGATGCCTCACGCGGATCCGTCCGACCCTGGCTGCTCAGCATCCTCCGCAACCGCGCCATCGACTCGATGCGCCGTCGCAACGTCCAGTACAACCGCCAAGCCGCCGCGGAGCGCGCCGAAGCGGTCAGCGAGGCCTCCCCCGTTCCTGACGACCTCCTGATCAAGTCCGAGCGGGCCCGGGTCGTGCGAAGAGCGGTGGCGTCGCTCCCCCCGCCGCAGCGCGAGGTCGTCGAGCTCGCATACTTCCGAGGCCTCTCGCATCGCGAGATCAGCGAGCGACTGACGCTGCCTCTCGGCACGGTCAAGGGCCGGATGCGGCTCGGGCTCGAGCGGCTGCGCGTCGCCGTCGGGACGGACGGCTTGGGCGAGGCACCAGATCGCTCGGGACCTGTGGCGAGTCCGCCGCCAGTCTGCCTCGCAGTGGTTCAGCCCGCTGCATAAGACCCGGGGCCCACGGTTCAGGAGAGGTTCATTCGGTGCCGTGCGTGGAGAACGTGTCCCCCACGCCGTGATCTGGGCTCGTGTCGCCACTGCTGCGGCCCTTTCCTGATGCCTCGCTCGGGCCCTCCGAGCCGGGTGCTCCATCGAGCCCGTCGTTGGGGTGCGCGTTGATGGCGCTTCCCTTGATCGTGTAGTAGCCGTAGACGATCGCAAAGAAGATCGCGATCGTCACCCCGAGGATGATGAAGCTACCCCCGGCGAGGGCAAGAACGAGTGTGGCGGGCATGAGCGGCCTCTCCGGAGAGCATCGTGACGAGGGTGCCGGTTCAAACGGGCACCTTCCCTACAACTCCTAGCGCGCTGGAGCGCCGCCCGGATCACCACCGCCTCCTGGCCGCCCCCGGGAGGGGAGGGGCGGCCATAGGAGGCGGGGTCGGATCGGCGTCGAGCGGTGAACGCGAGACCCGAGTCGGCGTTGCTCCCGACGATCGGCTGCTCAGCCCTTGACGAAGGGCTTCACGGCATCGAGCACGGCCTGCATCTCCAGCGCCTTGTCGAACGCGTCGGGCGCGGGACTCTGGCCGCGCTGGAGGCGGATCAGGGCGGCGTGGCGTGCCTCGATCTGGACGATCGAGCCGGCCGCGGCGAGCACGTCGGTCGACTCGATCGCCGGGGCGGCGCCGTTGTAGGCGCTGACACCCGTGTCCTCGAGCGTCTCGGCGAGCTTGAGAAAGGCCGTCTCGGTCTTGAACGCCCCGCCGAAGTCGACGCCCGGCGCCTTCACCGGCTTGCCGCCGGCGCCCTTGATCGCCGCCTTGAGGGCGTCGACGTGCTCCGTCTCGTTGTCGCGGATCTCGGTGGACAGCTCCTTGACGTCCGCGGACAGCCCGCTGACCTCCTTGAGCGCCATCGTGTAGAACGCGGCCTCCAGGTATTCGAGCGTCAACGCGAAGTTGAGGATGTCGACGTCGCCGCCACCCTGGGCCAGTGCTCGCGACACGAACGGCGTGACCGAGCCGGCGCCGTAGACGGCCCCGGCCGCCACTGCTCCGCGCACGAGGAACGCCGAGCGGGTGAAGCCGTCGATCCGGATATGGGCGAGCTCGGGGGCCGCCAGTTCATGGTCTCTCATCTCATGGTCTCCTTGAAGTTTCGATCTGGTGGGGGTCAGCTGGCGATGAACGGCTTGACCTGCTCGAGAACCTCGTCCATCGACATCGGCTTCGCGAACGCGCCGTCGGGGACCGAGCCGTTGAGCGGGCCCTCGCCCTTGAAACCGGCCTTGATGAGGCTGTTGAGCGCAGCGGCGTGCCGCGCCTCGACCGAGTGGATCGACAGGGCAGCCGCGAGGATGGCCTTGTCCTTGATTTTCCCAGCCTGGCCGAGGTAGGCCGCCGCGCCGAGGTTCTCGACGGTGGCGGCGGTCAGCAGGACTTTGTCCAGACCTCCGCTGAGGACGTCCTCGAACTTCGTCGTGGGCTTGGCGGCCGGCGTGCCGCCGAGGCTCTCCACCGTCGCCGTGAGCGCGTCGACGTGCTCCTGCTCGTTCTCGCCGATCGACTTGGCGAGCTCCACCAGCTTCTTGTCCTTCACCAGGCCGCTGTCGATGACCTGCGCGTAGAAGTCGGCCTCCAGGTACTCGAGCGTCAGCGCATAGTTGACGATCTCGATGTCGCCATTCTCGGCCGCGGCAGTCGCCTCGGCCGTCGCTGAGGGCTCCTGCGCGGTCGTGTCCTGCGTCGTGCTGTCATCGCTGCTGCCGCACGCCGAGATCAGCACGGCGAGGCCACCGGCCATGCCGGCACCGGCCATTGTCAAGAAACGCTTGCGCGAGGCGGCGTCGCTGGCGAGATCATCCAGGGCGCTCCGCTCGTTCGGCGAAGTCTGGGGCTCTGTCATCCGGGCCTTTCCTTTTCGTCAGATGGGATTGACACCTGTCACAACGCTCACGCCGATCGACCGGATCACCGAATCCCGCCATCCAGCCATCCAGCCATCCATTGCCTCGCGAGTCGAAGTTGCCTCGGTCGCGATACGCGTGAGCCAGCCGCAATGACCAGTCGTCCCTAGGCCCAGGCCCGGTGATGTCAGCGGCAGCGTCTTGCCAGGGTGATCGGTGAAAGACTTCGCCGCAATGCACGAGCAAAGGAGCAGGTCATGACGGACAGCGTGTACAGGGTCACCGAGGTGATCGGGGTCAGCAGTGAGTCCTGGGAGGCAGCCGCCAGCAAAGCGGTGGCCACGGCCGGCGGGTCGATCCGCGACCTCCGCGTGGCCGAGGTCGTGCGGCAGGACCTCACGATCGAGAATGGCAAGGTGACCGGTTACCGGGTCCGCCTCGCGATTTCGTTCAAGTACGAGTCCGGGGACTGATCGCCGGATGAGCAACCTCGTGAAGCGGCCGTCGCGCGGCGAACTCGAGAAGCGGGCCTATCGGCTCGGCGTCGCGACCGCCGCCGCGGGGGTGGCGACGATCATCGTCCTCGTGCTCGCCGTCGTCAATGTCACGTCCTTCGGCCTTGCGTTTCTTCTCGCGCTGATCACCGCAGCCTGCGGATTCGGCTTCAAGCGCACTGTGGGAGGCTGAGGCGGTACGCGCGGCGTCTGCGCCGAGCAGGTGCGACTGCAGGAGGGTCAGCTGCTCGTCGGCGACCGCGGGGCCGACGATGACAAGCGGAGTCGCGTGGTTCCTCGACGGTGGCCGATACCGGCAAGGAACCACGCTGACGGGAGTTCGCTAGTTCGTGATGTTGCCTCCGGCGGCACCGGGCGACTGCCCCGGGCCATCCGCCGTGTTCTTCTTCTCGGCGATGCTGTCGGGAGAGCGCTTGTCGGCGCTGCCCGTCCCCGTCTCCGGATCGGACTTCTCCTCGGTGGGCGTGACGGGCGCGGACTCCAAGCCGCCCTTGATCTGCGGGTCGTCGTCGTCGGACTTGTGGTGTTCGCTCATGGCAGGTTCGTTACCCGAACCGGATGCCGGGGGAACATTGAATGCATGCCCGTCCGCCTGGTCTTCCGCTGCCAGTTCTGCGATGCCGTTCCCGGCCCCGAGACCCAGTGCGCCCTCGAGGGGCAGCTGCGGGAGTACCTGCTCGGCGAGTACCTCGACGCTCTGCCGGACCGCTGGCTCGTGTGGCACGGGCACGGACCGTTCGGCGCGACGCGCTATGCCTGCCCTGAACATCGCGGTGACCTGACGGCCTACCTGCGCGAGCACTACGGCAGCATCGGCGCCCAGCCCTGGGCGCGACCGCCCTACGCGACTTCGCGCCGCACGGAGTACACCGATCGCGCGATCCGCATCGGGCGCGACAAGCAGCCGTGGCGTGGCCCGCGGATCCCCGGGGAGGACGCTGGAGCTAGTTGAGGCAGTCGGCGAGGGCGCGGTTGATCAGTGCGCCCAGCGTGACCCAGTTGGCGTGCGCGGCCGAGACGGCTCCGCGCGCGTCGCCGGCCGCTGCCCGGGCGATGATCGCCTGGTGCTGCGCGACCGACCGCCGGCCGGGCAGCTGCTCGCAGCACCGGTGCTCGAGCCGCCGGAGCTGGGGCGCGAGGCGCTCGAGCAGGTGCGTCACGTGCTCGTTGCCGGCGACGCGCAGGAAGACGCCATGGAAGCGCTCGTCGGCGGCGTAGGCCGCGAGCGCGTCGTGAGCGAGCAGCGACCGGATGTAGTCCTCGTTCGCGGACGTCAGTTCGTCGATGTCACGCGGACGCAGATGCGGGACCGCGGTATCGGTGGCGAGGCTGTGCAGCGCCGCGAGCACCGGAAAGAGATTGCGGGCGCACTTGGCGTCGAGCGGCATGACCCGGGTGAAGCGCTGGGGGGCCGATTCGACGAGCCCCTCATCCTCCAGCCGGACCAGGGCCCCGCGAATCGGCGTGCGGCTCAGGCCGAGCCATGCGCAGAGGCTGTCGTCGTGCAGCGTCTCCCCGGGCGCGAGCGTTCCGTCGACGATCGCGTCACGCAGGGTCGCGTATGCGGTGTCGCGCAGCGAGTGCCGTTCGACGGCGCCCCGTTGTTCTGGGACAGGCATCTGAAATATCAGTTAACCACCACCTCCTAATTCCTTGCCAGTGCTGAGATCCGACCTATAGAAGTCCGCGCCTCGCCGCGTTCGCGACGGGGACCCACGAGCAGGGAGCCTGTATGTGCCTGGCGATACCGGGCCGCATCATGGAGGTGGTGGACGAGGCCAATCGGCTCGCCATGGTCGACGTGGCCGGCGTGCAGCGCACCGTGAACGTCGGGCTGCTCGACGCGGACGGCGGGGGCGTTGACGTTGGCGACTGGGTCCTCATCCACGTCGGCTTCGCGCTCTCGAAGGTCGACGAGGAAGAGGCCGAAGCCACGCTCAGCCTCCTCAAGGGCATGGGCGAGGACTTCGAGGCCGAGCTCGAGGAGCTGAAGGCGAGCCTCATCGAATGACCGACTGCCGGATGGACGTGGACCCCCACCACTGCGTCACTTGCGGTGACGACGGCGTTCCCATGACGGTCATCAGGGTGGACGACGCTCGCGGCCTCGCCCTCTGTCAGGACGGGACCGGGGCCCGCTCCTCCGTCGAGACGGCGCTGGTGTCCCCCGTTGCGCCGGGCGACGGCCTGCTCGTGCACGCCGGCACGGCCCTGGTGCGGCTGTGAAGTTCGTCGACGAGTTCCGCGATCCCGAGCTCGGCCGCGTGCTGGCGGGCGAGATCCTCGCGACGGTCGAGCCGGGCCGCCACTACAAGATCATGGAGGTCTGCGGGGGTCACACGCACTCGATCTACAAGTACGGCATCGACGACCTGCTTCCCGC
>Ga0136633_1001258_pt1 | contig 18891 bp, 21 predicted proteins | sample AntDrymeUQ832206_2_FD_105494 | JGI IMG/M metagenome (GOLD analysis project Ga0136633, IMG submission 105494) | Polar desert sand microbial communities from Dry Valleys, Antarctica - metaG UQ83 (22.06) | ecosystem: Environmental > Terrestrial > Soil > Desert | place: Antarctica: Dry Valley...
CCCGGTTTAGGAAACCGGTGCTCTATCCCCTGAGCTACGAGGGCATGGTTATCGACCGCAAGGGTACCGGCCGGCGACCGTCCCGGGACACACCGAACGGAACGATGCACCGTCTCAAGGCTTTGCTCGCTCTGCTCACCATTTCGTGATACCGCCGCCACCGCGCCCCTCGCTGCCGCCGACGACTGTGCCCCAGCGGCGCCTAACCGAGCTGGCCGGGCTGGACGGCCTGTTCAAGGTGACCCAGGCGGTCGCCGTAGCCGCAGACGGGACGCCGCCGGCTGGAGCCTGGACTCGGCGCTGGTGTGCCGCGCCGGCACCACGAACGCAGGCTCCACAGACCCAACCGCCCCCCGGCGGCCCGGTCGGTCACCGCGTGGGGGTCACAGGCTTGTCGCCGCCGGGGTGGCAAGGGTCTTCTGGACGAAGCGGCGGATGTCGTCTGCCATCTCGGCCAACGCCCGGCGGTGGACGTACATCATGTGGCCGCCCTCGTAGTAGGCCATGGTGATGTTGCCGGTCAGCTCGGGCTCCAGCCCGAGGTGGGCCAGGGTGTGCTCGGTGGCGGAATGCGGAGTGGCCAGGTCGTAGTACCCGTTGGCGATGTAGACCTTCATGAACTGGTTGCGGCTCATCGTCTCCCGGAGGGTCTCGGAGACGTCCACGAAGGCGTTCTTGAACTCCTCGTAGTCCCACGGGTTCACCCGCTCGGACAGGACCTCATACGGCAGGTCGCTCTCGTAGCCCAACTCGCCCCTGACGTAGGCGTTGAGCGCCGAGGTGTAGACCCCCATGGTGGCGTCGAGGCTGGGATCGTTCTCCATCATTGCCCCCGCCTGGAACCGGTCGATCCCGGTGTAGCGGGAGTCGATGCGGCCGACGGTACGGCGCTGGTCGCGCAGCAGCTCCTTGCAGAACCACAGGATCTCGATCCGCAGGTCGCAGCGCTCCACGTACTCGACGGACAGCCCGGTGTAGCGGGCCAGGGTGGCGGCGACATCGGCCCGCCGCTCCTGGCTCAGACGGGATCCGCGCAGCAGGGCGACGGCGTACTCGTTGGAGGCCCACGCCGCCACCTCGTCGAGTACCTTGCGCAGCGGTCTGCGCTGCAGGGCGGCGGGAAGCCGCTTGTGGTACCAGGCGGTTGCGGTGTAGGTGGGCAGGAAGACGATGTAGGGGACGTCGTTGCCCCGGTCGAAGGTCCACGTCTTGGCGTCGAAGGGCGCTGTGCCGAAGTTGAGGATGGCCGAGACGAGGATCAGACCGTTCAGATACATCCCGTGGCGGTTGAGGAGGTGCCCGGCGAGCGCCGCCGATCGGGTGGTCCCGTACGACTCGCCTGCGATGAACTTGGGTGATCCCCACCGGTTGTTCCGGGTCAGCCACAGCCTGATGAACTCGCCCACCGACTCGATGTCCTTGCGGAAGTGGTGGAACTGCTTGGCCTCCTCCTCGGGGATGGCCCTGCTGTACCCGGTGCTCACCGGGTCGATGAAGACGAGGTCGGCCGCGTCGAGCAGCGAGTGGTCGTTGTCGACCAGCCGACCCGGCACCGGCATCGCCTGCCCCTCGAGCCCCAGCTCGACCCGGCGCGGCCCGAACACCCCGAGGTGGAGCCACACCGAGGACGACCCCGGGCCGCCGTTGAACGAGAACACCACCGGCCGCTTGGAGGTGTCACGCACCGCGTTGCGGGTGTAGGCGACGGAGAAGAACGACGCCTGCTTCTTGCCCTCCTCCTCCTTGATGACGAGGTGCCCTGCCCGCACCGTGTACCCCACCCGCTTTCCGCCGATGGTGACGGTGTGGGTGGTCTCGGACACCACGTCCTCGTGGTGGGGGGGTGGGGGCGGCGTCTCGCCCTTCTTGGCTTCCTTACCGCTGGCGGCGGTGTCTGCTGCCGCGCTCTTGGTGGCGTCGTCATCGGCCATGGGTTCCCTTCGGCAGAAGCGTCGCAGCCTACCGAGCGTCGTCGTTTGCGGCGGCCGTGGGGTCTAACGTCGGCGACGTGGCAGACGATCGGCGTCTCAGGGACGGTGTCTCCGGGTTCGACGTCGCCGCCGCCCACTACGAGGCGGGCCGTCCCGGCTACCCGCCCGAGGCGGTGGCCCTGCTGTGCCACCGGCTCGGGATCGGCCCCGGGCGGCGGGTCTGCGACCTCGCCGCCGGCACCGGCAAGCTCACCGGGCTGCTGGTGGACACGGGGGCTGAGGTGGTCGCCGTCGAGCCGGTGGCTGGCATGCGCCTGCGGCTGGCAGAGGCGTTGTCGGAGGTGACCGTCCTCGACGGAACCGCCGAGGCGATCCCGTTGGCGGACGAATCGGTCGATGTGGTGACCGTGGCCCAGGCCTTCCATTGGTTCGATGAGGTGGCGGCGATGGCCGAGATCCGCCGGGTGCTGGCACCGGGGGGCGGGCTTGCGGTGGTGTTCAACGAGCGGGATGAGACCGAGCCGTGGATCGCCGCCCTGTCGAAGGTTGTCAGGTGGCACCAGCACCGCATCTCCCAGTACCAGGCCATCGATTGGGGAGAGGTGATCGGCGCCGAGGGGGAGGCCGCCTTGTCCTGGGAGCAGCCCATGACCCGTCGCATGCTCGAGGCGCGGGTCCGTTCGATCAGCTACGTGGCGCTGATGGACGAGGCCGAACAGCGGCGCCTGGTGACCCAGACGCTGGCGCTGGTCGACGGGTTCGCCGAACCGTTCCCCATGCCTTACATCACCCGGATGTGGTGGGGGCGGCCGGGACGGTGACCTCTACGGCTGCGTGGGTGGCGGCCAGTCTCTCCACTACCACGGGGAGCATGGGCCGCAGCTGCAGCTCGGACCGCACCAGCGGCTCTCCGCAGTTGGTGCAGGTGGTGGCCCCGAGGGTCTCGGCGCCGCAGGTGCTATGGGTCATGATCCGCCGCCGATCGGTGGCGACGGGGTCCCAGCGGTCACCCCAACGCCACATGGCGAGCAGCACGTCGAGCAGCGCCGCACCCTTCTCGGTGAGCATGTACTCATGGCGGGGTGGGCGGTCCTCGTAGTGCCGGGTCTCGAGGATCCCCGAGCGCACCAGACGGTCGAGACGGTCGGAGAGCACGTTGCGGGCGATGCCGAGATCGCGGTGGAACTCGTCGAAGCGGCGCACCCCGAGGAAGGCGTCACGGAGGATCATCAGGCTCCACCGATCCCCGAACACGTCGACGCCGTTGGCCAGCGTGCAGGAGAGGTCGTCGAGGCTCTTTCTCGTGGGCATGAGGGCACGATACCAGAGTGGGTTGCGTAATGAAACTCTGTTGGTATAGTCGGTTGCGTAATGCAACTCACTCGTTAGGAGAGCCATGAGGAGACCGCCTCGCTCGAGCCGCTCGCTGCGTCGCCGGATGGCGATCATCGAGCCCCGCTTCGTCGTCGACATCGATCCCGTCGACGTGATGCTCGACCTCGACCCGGGCATGCTCGACCACGGCTGGGTGCCCCCGCAAGCCGAAGTGACCCACCCACCCTGCGTTTCTTAGGATCGAAACGCGTCGTGAGCGACGCGTTCCGATCCTAAGAAATCGGTCGACAAGGGGGTACCCACCGGCCGGGTGATTGGGCAGGGTGGTGGCATGGGACTCGGAACCCTGGCCGGAGTGGCACGGCACCAGCATGGGCTCTTCACCCGTGCCCAGGCACGGGCGGCGGGCATCGACCGGAACGGCCTCCTGCGCTTCGAGGGGGTCGGGGTCTTCGAACGGCAGACGGCCCGGGTCTTCCGGTTCGCCGGTTCGGCGCCAGGCCCTTACACGCTGGTGCTGGCAGCCGTGCTCGACGCAGGCAAACGGGCCGTCGCCTCCCATCTCACGGCGGCATCTCTCTGGGGCGTGCCGAACCTGCGTTCCAGCCCGATCCACGTCGCCATCCCCCGTACCGACCAGGTTCGGCGTCGCCCTGTGGCTCGGCTCCATCAGGCCACCTGCCTGCCGGCTGATCTGCTCACCGTCCTTCACGATGTTCCGGTCGTCGTTCCCGCCCTCGCCGTGCTCCAGGTGGCTGCGATCGCGCCCCGCCGGGCGGCGCATGTCGCCGACACGCTCTGGGCGAAACGCGTGCTCCGCATCGGCGAGCTGCAGACGGTCCACGACCGGTACCAACGCCAGGGGCAGGTGGGAATCAAGGTGGTCCGGTCCCTCCTGGAGCACCGCTCGGACGACATGCGCCCCGCCGAGAGTGGAAACGAGCGGCGTTTCGAGTGGATCATGGCGGACGGCGGTGTCGACACGCTGCGCCGCCAGGTCGATCTGGGGGGAGCCGCGTGGATCGGCAGGGTCGACTACGCCGACACGGTCGTTCCACTCGTGGTCGAGGTCCACAGCGATCGCTACCACTCGTCGATGACCACGCGCCAGGCGGACGCCGCCCGGATCGCAGGCTTGCAGCAGGCCGGGTTCACGGTGGTGGTGGTGTGGGACCACGAGATCTGGGGCGACCCCGATGTGGTGCTGGAGCGGGTCAAGATCACCAGGGCCGGATTGCTCGTCACCGCCGCCTGAGGTTTCCTGTAGCCAGATCGCGTCGTCAGCGATGCGTTCGGGTCCTAAGAAAGCACGGGTAGCACCGCTGCCTGAGGTTTCCTGTAGCCAGATCGCGTCGTCAGCGATGCGTTCGGATCCTAAGAAAGCACGGGTGGGTAGCGTCCGCCCCGGAGGTGCCCGTGGACATGACCCGGACCGTGACGGTGGGCGAGGTCGACCTGGCGGTGTACGAGCAGGGCGACGGTGATCCCGTCGTTCTGGTCCACGGGTTCCCCGAGCTGGCCTATTCCTGGCGGCACCAGCTCCCCGCCATCGCCGGGGCCGGCTACCGCGCCATCGCCTACGACCTGCGCGGCTTCGGGGGATCGGGCCGCCCCGGATCGGTGGAGGCGTACCGTCTGACCGAGCTGGTCGGCGACCTGGTGGGTCTGCTCGACGCCCTCCACCTCGACCGCGCCATCCTGGTGGGGCACGACTGGGGCTCGATCGTGGTGTGGTCGGCGGCGGTGATGACACCCGACCGGGTGCGGGCGGTGGTCAGCCTCAACGTCCCCTACCGGGGATGGTGCTGCGGGTTCCCAGACACCGCAACCATCGAGGCCGGCATGATGGACCGGTTCGGTTACGTCATCGGATTCCAAGGCACCGAGGCCGAACGGCGCTTCGCCGCCGATCCGACCGGATGGCTGCAGGGCACCTACGCCCGGGTGGCGGGCCGCGATGGGTTCATGAGCGAGGCCGAGTTCGCCGTATACCTCGACGCCTTCGTGGCCGGCGGGATCACCGCTCCCCTCAACCTCTATCGCAACATCGACCGCAACGTCGCCGATGCCGCGCCATTCGCCCACGCCACCGTTACCGCCCCCACCCTGATGATCGCCACCGACGCCGATCCCGTCCTTCCCGCCCTGCTGGCCGAAGGGATGCAGCGATGGGTCCCCGACCTCCGCACCGAGCTGATCGCCGGGTGCGGCCATTGGACCCAGCAGGAGCGGCCCTACGAGGTCAACCGGCTGCTCATCGGCTTTCTCGACGAGATCACCGCCGCTCGGGGTACATGACCACGGTGTCGTCCGGGTCGGTCCCGGTCTGCCCCGACGTCGGATTCGTCTCGATGACGGGCACCTCGGTGGTGCCGGGGAACGACCGCCTCCAACCGGACATGTCCCACACCTTCTCGCCGATCTGGCCCCAGGCAGAAGGTCGGGGCGGGGGCATCTCCCGCAGCAGCTCGGGCATCGCCCTGGCCCAGCCCACCATGCGCAGGGCGATCACCATCACCGCCCCGGTGATGGCGACGATCCCGATGGCGGCGAGCAACACCACCACGGGGGGCAGGTCGAGCTCGAAGAAGGCCCGTGACCCCTGGCTGGCCAGCCCGACGATGGTGAGCGCCGTCATCGCAGTCACCAGCAGGGTCTTCCACGGCACGAAGGGTCGGCTGACGATGGCCAGGGCGAACAGTCCGATGGCGGTGAGCACGATGACGGCGGTGGTCCTGGCCTGCTCCAGCGACACCTCCTCGGCGATGGCCAGCTGGTACCCGGCGAAGGCGGCGAGGGTGGCGATGATGCCGGTGGGCACGGCGAACCGGAGGACCCGGCCCACGAAGCCGGGCCGGGTCCGCTTCGCAGACGGGGCCAGGGCGAGGAAGAACGACGGGATCCCGATGGTCACCGCCCCGATCAGGGTGAGGTGCCTGGGGAGGAAGGGGAAGGGGACGGTGGCGAGACCGACGGCGAGGGCGATCCCGATGGCGTAGATGGTCTTGGTCAGGAACAGGTTGGCCACCCGCTCGATGTTGGCGATGACCCGCCTGCCCTCGGCGACGACACCGGGTAGGGAGGCGAACCGCCCGTCGATCAGCACCAGCTGGGCGACGGCGCGCGAGGCGGCGGCGCCGCCGCCGACTGCGATCCCGATGTCGCTGTCCTTCAGCGCCAGCACGTCGTTCACCCCATCGCCGGTCATGGCGACCACATGGCCCCTGCGCTGCATCGCCGCCACCATGGCCCGCTTCTGGTGCGGGGTGACCCGCCCGAACACGGTGTTCGCTTCGACCACGGCGGCGAGCTCGTCCGGGTCTTCCGGGAGGTTCCTGGCGTCGACGTACCGGGAGGAACCGACCACCCCGACGGCGCGGGCGACGGCGGCGACCGTTTCGGGGTGGTCTCCCGAGATGACCTTGGCCACGACCCCCTGGTCGGCGAAGAACCGCAGGGTCTCGGCGGCGTCGGGCCGGATCCGGTCACCGAGGATGACCAGCGCAGATGGGGCGACGTCATCGGGCAGTGTGGTGGACAGGGGGCGGTCGCTGCGGGCGAGCAGCAGCACACGCTGCCCCGATTCGCTCGCCTCCCTGGCATGGGCGCCGACGTCGGCGTCGGTGGGGGCGATCACGTCGGGGGCGCCGAGCACCCAGCTGCCATGCCCGGCGAAGGCGGCGCCGCTCCACTTGCGGGCCGACGAGAAGGGGACGGTGGAGAGCACCGCCCACCCCGGGGGGGGTGGGATAGGCGGCGCCGACCGCCGCCAGGGTGGCATTGGGGTCGGGATCGGCGGCGGCCAGCGCCGCCAGCGGCTGGGCCGGGTCCTCGCCGTCGAGCAGCACGATCTCGTTCACCGTCAGCCGGCCCTCGGTCAGGGTGCCGGTTTTGTCGAAGCAGACGGTGTCGACCCTGGCCAGGCCCTCGATGGCGGGGAGCTCCTTGACCAGCACGTTCCGCCGGCCCAGCCGGATCACCCCGACGGCGAACGCCATCGACGTCAGCAGCACCAGTCCCTGGGGGACCATGCCGACCGCCTGGGCGACGGCGCTGCGCAGGGCGTCGTGGAAGCTCTCCTCCGCCCTCATCTGGCTCCACACCACCAGGGCGATGGCAGGCCCGATCGTCCAACCGATGGCACCGATGATCCAGTCGATGCCGTCGCGCAGTTCGGAGCGCACCAGGGTGAACTTCTTCGCCTCGAGGGCAAGCTTGACGGCATACGCCTCTGCCCCCACATGGGTGACCCGGTAGCGCCCCGAGCCTGCGGCGACGAAGCTTCCCGAAAGCACCTGGTCCCCGACCTCCTTGCGCACCGGGTCCGACTCGCCGGTGAGCAGCGACTCGTTGATCTCCAGCCCGCGGTCGATCACCACCAGCCCGTCGACGGTGAGCTGGTCCCCGGAGCGGAGCTCGACGATATCGTCGACCACCAGCTCTTCGACCGCGATGTCTATGACCCCACCGGAGCGCAGCACCCGTGCCTTGGGGGCGGTGAGCAGCTCGAGACGATCGAGGGTGCGCTTCGCCCTGAGCTCCTGCACGATGCCGATGGCGGCGTTGGCGACCAGCACGATTCCGAACAGGGCGGCTCGCGGCTCGCGCAGCACCACCAATGGCACCACCAGCAGGACGCCGAGGAGGATGTTGAACCGGGTGACGAGGTTGGCGCGGACGATCTCGGCCGTCGTCCGGCTCGGTCCGTCGGGGGCGATGTTGACCTGTCCGGCCTCGACCCTCGCCCGGACCTCCTCGGGCTCCAGGCCGCGGGCGGAGAGTCCCCGGTCGGTGGTGACCATGGCGGTGAGCCTAACCCGGCCCCGTAGGGTGCAACGGGGTCAGAGGAGCAGGAGCGCAACCCCACCGAAGGCGACGCAGTAGGCGCCGAACGGGGCCAACCCCACCCTGCCGATGAACGCCACCAGGATCCTGATGGCGGCGTATCCGGTGACCGCCGCCACCACGATCCCGATGAGCAGGGAGAGGTCGAGCTCGTTGCCACCCGCCTCGGAGACGTCCAGCAGGCTGAACAGCCCTGCCCCGGTGATCGCCGGGATCCCCAGGAGGAAGGAGAGGTGGGCGGCCTCGCGCCGATCGAACCTCCGGCCGAGGCTGGCGGTGATGGTGGTTCCCGACCGGGAGACCCCGGGGAGCAGCGCCACCGCCTGAGCGGACCCGATCACGACGGCGTCGAGGATGGTGACGTCTTCCCGGTGGCGACGGCCGAGGGCGGCGAGCGAGATGAGGATCATCATCACCCCCGCCCCCATCATGAGCATGGCGACGGTCCGCGGCTGCTCGCTGATCCCGTCGAAGAAGTCGAGGAACAGGAGACCGATGACGGCTGCCGGGATGGTCCCGATGAGGACGAAGCGGAGCAGCCGCCTCCCCTCGGGGGTCAGCTTGACCATCTCCACCACCTCGGGTCGGTAGTAGGCCAGGACGGAGATCAGCGTGCCGATGTGGAGCACCGCCGCCGTTGCCAGGTCGGGCCCCTCCCGGCCCAGCAGCGCAGGGATCAGGATGAGGTGCCCGCTCGACGAGATCGGCAGGAATTCGCTGAGCCCTTGGATCAGGCCCCAGAGGATGGCGTCGCCCATTGCTGCGGGAGCCTAACGATGACCGGCGATAGCCGGTCCTCCATCAGGTGCCGACCAGCACCGTGAGCGTCCTGCGGGTGACGGCGGCGGCGACGGCGGCCGCGGCCTCCGGCGGCACCGCCACCATGCCCTCGCTGTCGCCGCCGAGCACCACCGTCGCCGGGAGCCCGCTGACCACCCCGACCACATCGAGGGCGGGGTCGGCGGCGATGAGCCGCACCCGGTCGCCGACGGCGGTATCTGCGGGGAGTGCCGCCCGGATCGACCACCACCCTCGGGGCGGCGGGGCCACGGTGGAGAGGGCGGACGGGGTCAGCGGATCACCGGCGTGGAGAGATCGGGCGGCAAACCCCGACGGGTCGTCGATCGTGGGGAGCATGCCCACGGGTACCGCCCGGTACTCGATCACCTCGGCCCCGACCGGGGAGCCTGCGGTCACCGTCTCGGTGAGGAACGGGTGGTCGACCGTCGCCCTCCCGGCCAGGTCGAACACCACCGCCACCAGCAGGGCGAGGCAGGCGACGATGCGGCGGAGATAGGGCGGCGGTGTCAACCACAGCACCATCCGAACGTAACGCATCGTCAAGCGGCGCAGAAGGGGGTTGACCTCCCCGTTCCCTCCCTCCCGAAGGAGGGAGGGTGCCTTCCGCAAGCAGGGGGAATGGTGGGGGGACTTGCGGTCGGCGCACGGGGAGGGATCTGGCTGGTTCCTCCGGGGGGACCCCCGTGCGAAGGGTGGGTAGAGATGCGGTGACTCGACGCCTTCGATTCCTTCCATGACTCTAAGCGATGCCGGAACGGTAGCGGAAGGAGATCGGTCCCGATCCCGCAACGGGCCGTGGGGTCGGTCGTAGACTCGACGGCCGTGACCATTCCCCGCCGCGGCGCATGAAACCGTTGCACCAAGCGCAGGCCGAGATCCTCGATGCGGTGGCGCCGTTGCCGGTGGTGTCGGTCCCCCTGGCCTCCGCCGCCGGGCTCGCCCTGGCCGAACCCGTTGTCGCCTCCCACGACCTGCCCCCCTTCGCCAACTCCGCCGTCGACGGCTACGCGGTCAGGGTCGGGGACACCGCCGCCGTTCCCGCCGAGCTGTCCGTGCTGGGGACGGTCGCCGCCGGGTCCGTTCCCGAGGTGGCGGTGGCGCCGGGGTCGGCGGTGAAGGTGATGACCGGGGCGCCGCTGCCGGACGGCACCGAGGCGGTGGTCAGGGTCGAGGACACCGAGCCCCTCGATGGTGGGGTGCGGATCCTGGTCACCGCCACCGACGGTCTGGCGGTTCGTGGCGCCGGCGGCGACGTAGCCGCCGGGACCGAGGTGATGGCGGCGGGGACGCGCCTGGCGGCGGCCCACCTCGGGGTCCTCGCCAGCCTGGGAGTCGCCTTCCCCACGGTGCGCCGACGGCCGGTGGTGGCGCTCCTGTCCACGGGCGACGAGCTGGTCCCGGTGGAGACGGCCGATCTGAGCGGCGGGCTGATCCGCGACGCCAACCGGACGACGCTGGCGGCGCTGATCGCCGATGCCGGGGGGATGGTTTCCGACCATGGCATCGTCGCCGATGATCCGGAGCTGCTCCGCCGGGTGCTCGACGAGGCGGCCGGTCACGCCGACGTCATCGTGTCCAGCGGCGGGGTGTCGATGGGCGACCACGACGTGGTCAAGGAGATGCTGACCGGGCTGGGGACGGTCTCCTTCTGGCAGGTGGCGATGCAGCCGGCCAAGCCGCTCGGCTTCGGGTCGGTCGGCGGGGTCCCCTTCTTCGGGCTGCCGGGGAACCCGGTGTCGGTGTACGTCGCTTTCGAGCAGTTCGTCCGCCCGGCGCTGCTCACCATGATGGGCGCCGCCGCCGTCTTCCGTCCCCGGGTGCGGGGGGTGCTCGACGACGGGGCATCGACCGATCCGGCCAAGACCGTCTTCCTGCGGGCCGTGGCCGTCCCGGACGTGTCGGGGACGTGGCATGCCCGGTCGGCCGGAGGCCAGGCCTCCAACGTGCTGTCGGCGATGGCCGCCGCCAACGCCTTCGCCGTGATCCCCGCCGGTACCGGCACCGTCGCCCCCGGGAGCCCGGTCGATCTCGAGCTGTTCACCTTCCCCAGTTCCCGTACCCGCAGGGAGGCCATCGGTGGATGACCACACCGACCGAATGAGCCACCTCACCGAGGCGGGTGAGGTCCACATGGTCGATGTCGGATCCAAGGCGGTGACCGCTCGCACCGCCGTTGCCGAGGCTCACGTCACCATGACCCGGTCGGTGCGCGAGACCGTCTTCTCCGGGGGGCTTCCCAAGGGCGACGCCCTCGCCGTGGTCAGGATCGCCGCCATCATGGGGGCCAAGCGCACCCCCGAGGTGATTCCGTTGTGCCACCCGGTCGGTCTCGACGCCGTGGAGGTGACCATCGAGCCAACCGAGACCGGCGCCAGGATCGAGGTGACCGCCCGGGTCGAGGGGAGGACAGGGGTGGAGATGGAGGCGATGACCGGCGCCGCCGTAGGCGCCGTCACCCTGTACGACATGATCAAGGGCCTGGACCGCGGCGTCACCATCGGCCCGGTCCGGCTCCTCTCCAAGAGCGGGGGCGCCTCCGGGGAGTGGCGGCGATGAAGGCGGCGGTGCTGACGGTGTCCGACCGGGTCACCCTCGGGGAGGCGGTCGACCGGTCGGGCCCCGCCGTCGCCGAGATGCTCGAGGTGTTCGGGTTCACGGTGGTCGCCGTCGAGGTGGTCCCCGACGGGATCGCCCCGGTGGTAGCCGGGCTGAAGCGCTGGATCGGGGAGGTGCCTCTGGTGGTCACCACGGGCGGCACCGGCTTCTCCCCGCGCGACCTCACGCCCGAGGCCACCCAGGCGGTGATCGAGCGCGAGGCTCCCGGTCTGGCCGAGGCGATGCGGGCCGCCACCTTCGGGACGACCCCGCACGGGATGCTGTCGCGCGGGGTCTGTGGGATGGTCGGCACCACCCTGGTGGTCAACCTCCCGGGCAGCGTCAAGGGCGCAACCGAGTCGCTCGAGGTCGTCGGGCCGGCGTTGACCCACGCCGTCGAGTTGCTCGGAGCGCACCCGACCGACCACAATGCCCCCACCCTGTGAAGCACCGAGCCTGATGCTTGGCTCGAACCGGCAGCAGTCGTACGCTGTCGTAATCGGAGTAAGGACAACATGGAACTCTTCGCCTTCGTCCTGATCGGGGGGATCTGGGCCGCTTTTTTTCTGCCGTCGTTGGTCGATGGCCGCCGATCGGCGCCCAGTTCCAGTACCCGCAGCTTTCATCGGTCACAGAACCTGCTGGCATCTGTGGCCATCGGCGACGCCCGGGAGTTGATGGCCCGCAAGCGCATCGCCGCCCGACGTCAACGCATCCTGCTGGGGCTGGTCGGCGCCGCCGGCCTCTCCCTGGTGCTGGCCATCACCCGGGGCAGCGGGCTCTTGCTGGCGGTCACCATCGCCGCCGACCTCGCCATCGGCGGCTACATCGCCGTGTTGCTCCAAACCCGGCAAACGGCTCGTCCCACCGCAACGGTGGTGCCGCTGCACCTGGTCAGCGACGGCGATCCCCACAACGCCTCGGTGCGTGTCGTCGCCGGCTGAGGCCGGGCGTCGGCAGCCGATGGTGTGGGGCATCCCGCCGGAAGGCCCCACCGGCGAACCCGGTTAGCATTCCCCGACCCGGGGGTGTAGCTCAGCTCGGCAGAGCACTTCGTTCGCAACGAAGGGGTCACGGGTTCAAATCCCGTCACCTCCACCGTGGAAACCCTTGTGTGCCAAGGGTTTCCGGCGTCACCAGGGGTGATCTCGACGATGGTCGCCACGGCCCTTGTCCATGATTCGTCCGTGGCAGATCTGAACCTGGCGTCGAGCGCAGCCGCCGCAGCCTCGTCGAGAGCCTCCATCAGATGCCCGTACAGGTCGAGCGTCGTCCGGATCGAGGCATGCCCGAGCCGGGCCCGGATCACTTTCGGTTTCGCATCATCTCGCGTCAGTTCTCCCTATCTCGCATCATGTTGCGGTCGATCTAGGAGGTGGCGACGCGGCGGACCTCTGCCGCCAGCCGGGCTGCGTGGTCGGCGGCGGAGGCGAGGTTCTGCGCGTCGGCGGCGGTCCGGAGGTCACGAAGACGGGTCTCGATGCCCTGGCGTTCAGCCGGTGGGATGGCCTGCCCGATTCGTTGGTAGATCCATTCGAGCGCCGCCACTTCACCGGTGACTCCACCGAGATCGGATGCCGCCGCGAGGGCTCGCAGCCGTTGGGTGTGCAGGTGGAAGCGGGCCACGTCGACGTCCCGCGCAGGCCCGTAGAGCAACTCCACGTCGAGCGCACCCAGGGCGACGTCGATGGCGGCTCGAACGACCCGGCCCGGTCGCCGATCCCGGACGGCCTTCGCCAGCGAGGTGAAGGCGCGGTCCACGTTGTCGGCTACGAGCGGCGGGATCTCGCCGTCTCGGAGCGCTCCCCAGTCCGCCTGCATTCGGCCCAGCGTCGGGCTCACGGCGTCCCAGTCTTCGAGGCGGGCGCTCTCGACGATGCCCCACGCCGCCGTCGACAGTTCGGCCAGTTCTGGGGGTTCCGGTTCCTCGATGGCGTCGGCCGGTACGGCGACGGCCAGTGCCTCGACCTCACCGTCGGAAGCGGTGTAGAACTCGCCGTAGCCGGGAGCGAAGATCTTTTCCGAATTGGCTCCGTCGAGGTGTAGCTCCTCGGCGACCAGCGCACCCTGGACGGGGCCGTGGGGACCGTCGACCGTCTGGTCGACCGCCTTCACCTGCACCTCTTCGAAGATGATCCCGGGGATGTTCTCCGGGCGGAACACGTCACCAACCGTAGGAGCCGCCGGCATGATCATCGCCGGGGGTCCGTCCCGGCCGACCAGCCAGGTGCCCTCACTGACGGCCACGGCACCGTTCTCGTAGTCGTAGACGTCCTCGCCCAGATACCAGACGGCACCGTCGTCTGCTTGCGCGTACCGATCGATGGCCACCTCTTGGATCTCCCCGTCGAGGTAGGCGACGTACTGCGACAACAGGACTTCGATCTCTTCGCCATCCCACACAACGACACCGGTCTCGGGCAACAGCGTGGTCTCGGCTCGGAACGGCATTCCGTCGACCTCGCCGAGCAGGACCACGGAGGCGAGTTCGCTGATGGGAAAGAGCGGATTGGTGATCTGGGTCGGGTTCGAGAACACCGGCCGCCCGACATCGACCCGTTGCTCCGTCGGCGCACAACCGGTCCCGCTGTAGGTACCGCACTCCGTGACGGGCCAGGGCGCCCGACGGAGGGCCGGTGCGACCCGGGAGGCCGCCGGTGGTGTGTCAATCGTTGGGGCGGTCGTAGCGCCCCTGGCGGCGACACGGTCGTCTGTTGCACACGCCCCGGTCAGGGTGAGGACGAGGGCGACGACGGCGGAGATGGTCGGGCGTCCCGCGGATGTACGGATCATGATGCCCCTTCGGTGTTGCTGATCCGCGCACCGTAAGCCTCGACGCCTGAACACAGGCTGACGAGGCGATGACGGGGGCAGGCCGTCGCCAGCAGCACCATCGAGGCCAGGCCCGGGAGCGGACCACGACAGCCGGTCGCCGGAGTGGCGTCAGGGTGGGCTGGCGGCGAGGCGAGGTCGATCCGGTCAGCACCGTCGGCTACCGATCATCCCCCAGCCGAACAAGGCGAGGCGCACGGAGGAGCCCTCTCCGGCGAGGAGCTTCGAGCCGCGCTGCTCCGAGCCATCTCCGAATGAGCATTGAAAGCACCTGCGTTCCAACAACGCCATCGAGTCGACGTTCGCCACCGTCCGCCTGAGTGTCCAAGGTCACCAAGGAAGCAGGGAGCCGCCACCGCCGCCCTGGCCATGGCCTACAAGCTCGTCGACGCCGCCCAAGACCGATGGCGGCGCCTCGACGGGCACCACCTCGTGGCCCTTGTCCGAGCCGGAGCTGTCTTCATCGACGGCCACCCACAAGAATGGACCAACACCGGCCAGCCCGACCCCGAAAATGTCGCAGCCTGACCATCACCCCACCCACAACATTTGATAATATCTCCTCGCCGGGTTGTTACAGTGGCTCTCCGATGAGCCTTCGATCATGATTTACCTCTTCGCGGCCGGCACGCTGCTGTTCGCGTTCGCCCTTTCAACCCGTCGCCTAACCATTGTCGGCTCATGGTCGGACGGATTGTCGGTCGTCGCATGGGCAGTGACCGTCGTGGCCGAGATCATCGGCACGGTCGCGCACGTCTCAGGAGTGGTGCTCAGTTTCCCCGTGTTGGCACTCGGCTTGCTGGTCGTCGCGCGCAGCAAGTGGAAACTCGGCGATCTGAGCCTGTTCGTCCTTGTTGCCGGCATGGGACTCGGCATCGCGTATCTAATCGCCGCGTCGATCAACCCGGATACGGGCAGTTATGGCGACCAGGGCGCGATCGGGCTCATCGCATTGGGCGGCGTTCTTGGACTCATCGCGCTGTGGAGCACGTCGGACCACGAGTCGGTCGATTCGCGGTAGCCGTCGGCTACCGCTCCCAGCTCCTTGCACCCATCCGGGACCGACCCACACGATCACCGGGCAACAGAGCCCGGTCCTGGTTGCCGTCTCGGTCGGGGAGACGGAACGAACGTTGCGCCAGATCCCATCCGCCACCCCCGACCACGTGTGGTTGGAACACGGCCCGGTAGATCGTCTCGGCACACACCCGCACCGTCGAAGCGACCTGACGCAGCCAGCGCAGATGGCATGCGGCGACCGGCGGATCTTCAACTTGGAGGCCACCACAGCGGCCAGGTCACGACGCCGCCAGCTTGGTCGTCTTCGGGGTTGCGGGTCCCGGTCGGCGCGGGTCTGACCCTCAGCCGCCCGGTACCGGTCACGGTTGGCGCCGGCGGTGGTGGTTCACCGCCTCCCGCAGAGCATCGACGTCGAGCCTCGACTCGTTGCCGGCTACGGCGGCCAGATCCGCTGTGCCTCTGCCGGATGGCTCGCGGAGTAAAGCGAGCGAGTCGTCGGCGAGGCGTGGATAATGCAGGGATCGACGGCTGCCAGCCCAGTTCCCTCCTCCTTGCGAATGGAGGGTCCGACGAATCTCAGTCCCCCGTCGTACCCGGGTGTACGGGGTCTCGTTCAGGTTCAGGTGAAGGTGGCGGTCACCGTCGTCGAAGCACTCATGGTCACGGTGCATGTACCCGTGCCAGAACAGGCCGCGCCCCACCCCGTGAACGTCGATCCGGTTACAGCTGTAGCGCGGAGCGTCACCACCGTCCCACTCGTGTAGAGCTCCGAGCAGTCCGTCCCGCACTGGATCCCGGCAGGGCGGCTCTGAACCGTACCCACGCCCGTGCCCTGCTTCGTCACCGTGAGCGTCAACGTGGTCGGCGGCGGTGGCGGGGCGGTACTCGGCTGCCAGTCGGGGTCATAGTCGTTCGCGGTGCTCGTGGTGAGGGTGACCTTACCGGTGCCGTCGGTGTTCATGACCCGGATGTCGTGGTTGGTCGTTAGGTAGCTCGCGTAGGCGATCTTCGTCCCGTCGGGAGCCCATCCGGGCTGCAGATCGTAGGCCGCCGAGTCGCTCGTGAGGTTCACGACACCGGTCCCGTCGGCATTCATGACGGCGATGTCCCCGGTGCCGTCGAACTGGCCGGTGCGCCAGGCGATCTTCGTGGAATCGGGTGACCAGTCTGGCTCGAAGTCGTATACGTGTTATCCGTGAGCTGCGTCTGGCCGGTCCCGTCGGCGTTCATCACGAGGATCTCCCATCCGTAGCGGAGGCGGCCATCGTTGACGGGGCGTCGCCGGTGCAGCGCTTTCGCCACGTGACGATCCCGATGATGCGGCCCACGATCTTCTTCGTGTTGACCTTGGGGCTGATCGGCACCTGGCAGGTCTTCGACCAGATCTACGCCTCGACCTTCGGTGGCCCGCAGAAGACCACGCTGACCCCGGCCTTCCTCATCTACTTCCAGACCTTGCAGAACTCCCGGGCGGGGCTGGCAGCGGCGATCGCCGTGCTCCTCTTCGGGATCATCATGCTGTTCACCTGGATCAATCGGCGGGTCGTCGGCGACACCGGGGAGGTGTGACATGTCCACCACAGACGTCGTAACCGTCGAGGATGCTGCCCACCGCTCCCGCGCCAGACGCCGCAAGATCCTGGGCTACACGGTGCTCATCGTGTTCGCCTTCGTGTTCATCTACCCGTTCCTCCTCTCGGCGGCGACGGCCTTCAAGTCGCTCCCCGACATCCAGGCGAACCCGGTGGTTCCCTGGGCGAGCGGTGAGCACGGCGGCTGGACGCTCGACGGCATCGGCGGGCTCGATTCGGAGAGCATCCGCATCCCGCGCTGGACGTTCAACTCGGCGGTCGTCACGATCGCGGTGGTGCTCGGTCGCGTGCTGTTCGACTCGCTGGCCGGCTACGCCCTGGCCCGGCTGAGGTTCCCCGGTCGGGGTCTGGTGTTCGGGCTGGTGATCGCCGTCCTGGCCATCCCCGGCATCATTCTGGCCATTCCGCGTTTCCTGGTGATGAAGGAGCTTGGCATCCTCAACAGCTACACCGGGCTGATCCTCCCCATGGTGTTCGACGCCTTCGGGATCTTCCTGATGAAGCAGTTCTTCGAGATGCTGCCGCGCGAGCTGGTTGAGGCCGCCAAGATCGACGGGGCCTCCTCGTGGCAGGTCTTCTCGAAGGTGATGCTGCCGCTGGCGACTCCCGGGCTGATCACGCTTACCATCTCGACCCAGGGGGTGTGGAACGAGTTCCTTCACTACCTGATCGCGGCGCCAAGCGAGCCCGACCTGAAGACGCTCACGGTCGGTCTCGCCGGGATATCTGCCGCCTTCGGGGAGGCGCCGCCCTGGAACACGGTGCTGGCGGGCACCCTGATCACCACGTTGCCGATCGCCATCGTGTTCTTCGTGTTCCAGCGCTACTTCGTCCAGGGTCTGGCCGCCACCGGGATCAAGGGATAGATGCCGGCACCGATCGCGGCGGTCCTGTTCGACCTCGACGGGGTGCTCTCGGACACCTCCGAGACGCATTACCTCGCCTGGAAGCGGCTCACCGAGGAGGAGGGCATCGAGTTCGACCGCAGCCGCAACGAGGCATTGCGCGGGGTGGGGCGGGGCGAGTCGCTCGATCTGATCCTTGCCGGGCGCCGCATATCGGTGGAACGGCGGTCGGAGATGATGGAGCGGAAGGACCGCTACTACCGGCAGCTGCTGGCCGCCAGGCCACCTGGGCTCCTTCCGGGGGCGCTGAGCGCGCTCGATGCCGCCCGACGCCGCGGTCTCCGCACCGCCATCGTCTCGTCGAGCCGTAATGCCCGCCAGATCCTGCTCGCTCTCGGTATTGCCGACCTCTTCGACCATGTCAGCGACGGGAACTCGGTCGGCAACGCCAAACCGGCGCCGGACCTGTTCCTCCACGCCGCCGCCGCCCTCGGCGTCCCGATCGGGCGCTGCCTGGTGGTCGAGGACGCCGAGTCGGGTGTCGCCGCCGCCAAGGCGGCCGGGGCCAGGGTGATCGGGATCGGGCCCGCCGAACGGGTCGGCGCCGCCGACCTGCTGTTCGACTCGACGGCGGCGCTCGATCTCGACGCGGTGCTGGGGTGATGGCAGACGCTCCCGCTCGGCGACGAGCTTCGTCACGGGGGTGCGCCCGGTGTGATCCGTCACCGTGTTCGGTAGACGTCGCCGCGGTGCTGGACCCGGTGGATGAGGACGACATGGTCATCCTCGAGGATCTCGTAGACGATTCGGTAGGTGCCGCGCCTGGCTGACCGGAGACCCTCGAGCTCGCCAACGAGTTGCTTGCCGACACGGTGCGGGTTGGCGGCTGTCGGTCCGAGGATCGACGCCAGGGCGGCGTACCGTATCTTGTCGGGCAGTCGGTCGAGGTGACGGAGACCTTCGGGTGTGATCTCCATCTGGTACATCTGTTGTGTCAGACGTGGTCCCGGAGCCGCAGCCGCTCTCCTTGTTCCGCTTCTTGCCTTGACCGGCGCAACGACTGAATCAGCTCGTCGTCTCTGAGGATGTCGAGGG
>Ga0136633_1001259_pt1 | contig 18868 bp, 18 predicted proteins | sample AntDrymeUQ832206_2_FD_105494 | JGI IMG/M metagenome (GOLD analysis project Ga0136633, IMG submission 105494) | Polar desert sand microbial communities from Dry Valleys, Antarctica - metaG UQ83 (22.06) | ecosystem: Environmental > Terrestrial > Soil > Desert | place: Antarctica: Dry Valley...
GCGCCCGGTCTCCCAGGCCCGGAGCCGGGCTGCCGCCACCTCCTGGTCGGGGACCTGGCTGGTGGCGTAGGAGGCGGCGTTGGTGGGCACGAGCAGCACCTGGCCGCCGGCCCGGATGGCCGACCGGGCCCGGTCGCCGAAGAACACCTCGTAGGAGATGACCACCCCGAGCGGCTGTCCGCCGGGGCCGAGCAGGATGCCCGGGCCCTCGCCCTTGATGGCATCGCGGGGGAGGAGGCTGAGGTCGGCCACCTTGGCCACAAGATCACGGAGGGGGGCGTACTCGCCGAAGGGGACGCGGTGGACCTTGTCGTAGCGGCCCACCAGCCGGCCGTCGGGGGCGAAGGCCAGCTGGGCGTTGCGGAACCGGTCGGGGGGGACGTCCTCGACCACGCCGACCAGCAGCACGGCGCCGAGGCGGCGGGCCTCGGCGGCCAGCTCCTCGCCCTCTGGCGACCCGGCGGTCGGGCCCGGGAGCGACACCGCGTTCTCGGGCCAGACCACCACCTCCGCGGCGCCCGGGGCGATGGTGCGCGAGGCGGCCAGGTGGCGGTCGAAGACCTCCCGTTCGGAGGTCTCGACGCCCCGGGTGCCACGAGGGCCCCCGCCCTGCACCGCAGCGATCCGCAACGAGCCGATGCGCTCGCCGGCAGGGAGGGCGGCGCCCGCCACCGCGGCGAGGATGGGCACGAGGAGCAGGACGCCAGCCCGCAGGGGCCGACGACGGACGACCTCGGCCAGCCCGGCCCCGACGAGGGCGGCGGCCAGGGTCACCAGCGTGGTCCCGCCCAGGCGGGCGGCGGCGGCCAGGGGGCCGCCGGCCTGGCCCTGGGGCAGGCCTCCCATCGGGAAGCCCTCGAAGGGCACCCGAGCCCGCAGGGCCTCGGCCAGGGTGATGGCGCCGGCGGCGCCGACGCCGGCCCAGGCCCCCCCGCTCGGCACCAACGCTCCGGCCGCAGCGAAGAAGCTGGCCCCGAGGAGGGCGAGGACGACGTAGCCCACGGCCTGGAAGTCGGTCACCCAGACGGTCGTGCAGGCCAGCAGGCTCAGGGCCCACAGCGCACCGACGGCCGCCCGGGCCTTGCGGCTCGAGGCCTTCGACCAGGCCAGAGTCAGCAGGCCGGCGCCGACGACGCCGAGGGGCCACAGGCCGACGGGCTGCACCGAGGCGGCCGTGGCCAGCCCGCCGGCAACGGCGAGCAGGACGGATCGGAGCACGGCCGGACAGGTAACCACGCCCACTCCCGGGCCGGGATCGCCTCCTCGGTAGGATCCGGCCATGATCGGGGCTGGTCCAGGGTTCGAACCGTTCGAGCAGGACGTCCTGTCGAACGGCGGCTACCGCTACACCACCGACGCCCCCCTCAGCAGCCAGCTGGCCAACCAGCGGATCACCGACGCCAGCCTGGCCTCGGCCGATTGGGCCGGCAAGCGGGTCATCGACCTCGGCTGCGGCGATGGCACCTACACCGTCGCCCTGCTGGAGCTCGGCCACCCGGCCAGCATCCACGGGGTCGAGCCGTCGGCGGCGGCCGTGTCCTCGGCCCGGGCTCGCTCGTGCGACCCCCGCCTCAGCTTCGTCGAGGGCAGCGCCTACCGCCTGCCCTACGACGACGGCGAGTTCGACCTCGCCTACCTGCGCGGCGTGCTGCACCACATGGACCGGCCGCTGGCCGCCCTGTCGGAGGCCTTGCGGGTCGCCCCGGTGGTCGTGGTCGTCGAGCCCAACGGCTACAACCTGGGTCTCAAGGTGCTGGAGAAGGTGTCGCCCTACCACCGCGAGCACGCCGAGCGGTCGTATGCGCCGCGCCAGCTGGACCGCTGGGTGGTAGGTCTGGGCGGCACGGTGGTGGCCCGCCGCTACGTCGGCTTCGTGCCGATGTTCTGCCCGGATCGCTACGCCCAGGTGGCCAAGCGCATCGAGCCGGCCCTCGAGCAGCGCCAGGGCCTGCGCCAGGTCACCTGCGCCCAGTACGTGTTCGCCATCGCTCGCGCCGATCGTTGAGCGCCAGCCCGACGAAGGTCCGTCAGATCGAGGAGAGCCGGGGTCGGTCCCTTCCCAAGGCGTCGGCTGGCTGGCCATCCTCGCGGTGCTGGCGTGGCCGGCCGTTGAGGGCGTGGCACCACCCCTAGGCTCGGCGGCCGTGGTGGGCGGCTTCCTCGGCGAGCTGAGGATCCGGGCCTGTCCCGTGTGCGGGTCGAGCGATGACGGCCACGTCTTCGTCACAGAGCGGCTCGACGACGTCGCCCCGGACCGCTCCACCTTCTCGTCCCGCAAGCGGCCGGATCGCCTGCGCCTGCGCCTGGTCTGCTGCCCGGGCTGCGACCTGGTGTACGCCACTCCGGTCCCCGCCCCGGAGGTGCTGGCCAAGGCCTACGCCGAGGCGGCGTTCAACAGCGGGACCGAGGCCGGCTTCGCCGCCCGCACCTATCGCCAGGAGCTCGACGGGCTCCTGGCCACCCTGCCCGACCGGGACGGGGCGCTCGACATCGGCACCGGCGAGGGCGCCTTCCTCGGCGAGCTGATCGACGCGGGCTTCACCTCGGTCGGCGGCGTCGAGCCCTCCGACGAGCCGGTCGCCGCCGCCGACGCGAGGGTGGCCGGCCTCATCGTGCACGGGGTGTTCCGGCCCGACCTGCGTCCCGCCGGCAGCCTCAGCCTGGTCACCTGCTTCCAGACGATCGAGCACGTGCCGGACCCCGCTGAGCTGGTGCGCGATGCCGTCCACCTGCTCAAGCCCGGCGGGGTTCTGGCCTTGGTGTGCCACGACTTTCGGGCCCCGGTGAATCGGATGCTCGGCCCACGGTCGCCGATCATCGACGTGGAGCATCAGCAGCTGTTCTCGGCCCCCAGCGTGACGCGGCTGCTGCGGGGCGCAGGGCTGGTCGACGTCGGGCATCGGACCATCCGCAACCGCTACCCGGTGCGCTACTGGCTACGGCTGCTGCCCCTGCCGAGGCGGGGCGCCGACCTGGTCGGCCAGGTGCTCGAGCGGGCCGGGGTGTCCGAACGAGCGGTGTCGCTGCCGGTGGGCAACCTCCTGGCCTGGGGGCGGCAGCCGTGCCACCGCGAAGCTAGACCGCGCCGAAGACGCGACGGCGGCTGAGCAGGTAGGTCGCGGGCGGGAGCAGCGGCAGGACGAGCAGCTGGGCCAGCAGCTTGTTCAGCCCGACGGGGACGACCAGCGTCCACAGGGCCACGGTGTTCAGGCCCAGCACCGTGCCCTGGAGCAGCAGCCAGCGGGCCAGCCCGCTCCGGGTCGGGGTGTTGGTTCGGAAGGTCCAGCGGTCGTGGAGGAGGTAACCCGAGACCGCGGCCGGGAGGAAGCCGAGGACCGAGGCCGGCAGGAAGGGGACCCCGGCCAGCACCGCCACGGCGTAGATGGCAAGGTAGAGCAGGGCGCTGGAGGCCCCCACGGCCCCGAACCGCACCAGCTCGAGCAGCCGGTGCAGGCCGGCCCGGCGGTGGGGCGGGTCGGCGGAGCGATCGATCATCCGGAGGCGCTCACGCCCTGTCGTCCCTGGGCGCCGGCGGGTTCAGGATGCTCTCGACGATGTAGGGCGGCCGCCGCTTCACCTCGTCGTAGATGTGCATGAGGTAGGACCCGAGGATGCTGAGGCACAGAAGCTGCAGTCCCCCGATGAACAGGATCAGCACAATGAGCGTGGTGAAACCCGCCGGGACGGCGTCGGGCTTGAGGATGCGCACGATCACCTGCACCACGGCCAGCACCAGCGACACCGCACAGGTGAGGAAGGCCAGGATCGTGATGAGGTCGATGGGGATGTAGGAGAAGGAGAAGATCCCCTGCCGGGCCCAGGCCAGGTTCTTGCGGAAGGAGTTGGTGGTACGCCCGAACATCCGCTCGGGCCGCTCGTAGGGCACGCCGATCTGGCGGAAGCCGACCCAGGCCCGCAGGCCCCGCAGGAAGCGGTTGTTCTCGGGCAGGGCGTTGAGGGCGTCGACCACCCGCCGGTCGAGCAGGGAGAAGTCGCCAGCGTCGAGGGGCACGGCCACATAGGAGGTGGCCCGGAACAGCCGGTAGAACCACTTGTAGGCCACCTGCAACACGCGGGTCGCCTCGCGCTTGACCCGGATGCCGTAGACGACGTCGTAGCCCCCCAGCCACTTGTCGAACAGCTGCTCGATCATCTCGGGTGGGTCCTGGAGGTCGCCGTCGAGTAGCACCACGGTGTCGCCGGTGGCGATCTTCATGCCACTGGTGAAGGCGTTCTGCGAGCCGAAGTTGCGGCTGTGCTGGACCACCACCGTCTTGGGGTCCCGGGCCGCCAGCTCGGCCAGCACCTCGGCGGCGTTGTCGGGGCTGGCGTCGTTGACGAAGATGATCTCGTAGTCGACGCCCATGCGGGTGAAGGTCTCGACCAGCCGCTGGTGCATCACCGGGACAGCTTGGGCGTCGCGGTAGCAGGCGATCACCGCGCTGACGCGGCTGGCACCTCGCGTGCGGCCCGGGCCGGGGCCGATGGGGGGAGCGGGCTCGGGGCTCATGGGCGGGGCTGTCGCTCGTCGGCGGGCAAGCTAGCCGTTGACGCGTTCGTAGCGGCGCAGCAGGGCCGGGTGCTCACGCAGCCACGTTAGGAAGGAAGCGACGCCGGTGGCCACGTCGTGGCGGGCCGACCAGCCCAGCCCGGCCCGGGCGGCGGACGGGTCGGCCACCCACACCTCGGCGTCCCAGATGCGGTCGGCCATGGTGCCCCACGCCGGCTCGGTGGCCACGGCCAGCTGGCGGCCCACCAGGTCGGTCACCTGCTGCAGCGAGGTCTGGACGCCGGTGCCGATGTTGTAGACGGCGCCCGGCTCCTGGCCCTCGACCGTGGCGGCCGCCACGTAGGCGTCGACCACATCCTCGGTGTAGGTGTAGTCGCGGGCCGTGGCCGGGTTGGCCATCGGCGGCCACGTCCCCCCCAGGCCCTGCACGGCCAGGCGTGGGATGAGGCGGGTGGGCTCCTCCCACGGGCCGTAGACCGAGTACAGGCGCAGCACCCGGATCCCGGCGCCGTGGGCCCGGGCCATGTGGCGGCAGTACAGGGTGGCCGATGCCTTGGTGACGGCGTAGTGGCTGTTGGGCTCGGGCAGCTCGTCCTCGGAGGGGCCGTGGTCCTTGACCCCGTACTCCGAGGAGGTGCCGGTGTGCACGAACGACTCGACCCCCGCGGCGAGGGCGGTTTCGACCAGGTTGACGGTGCCCACCAGGTTGGTGGCGATCATCCTGCGCAGGTCGGTCTGGTAGGGGTAGGCCCCGTAGGCGGCGGCGTGGAAGACCCAGTCGGCCCGCACCCGGCCCATCGTTCGGCTGACCGCATCCACGTCCTCGAGGTCCACCTCGTGGAGGGTGGTGTGCTCGGCCAGCCCCTCGAGGCGCCACAGGTCGGAGTCGGGGTGCACCAGCAGGTGGACGTCGTGGCCGTCGCCCACCAGCCGCCGCACCAGGTTGGCGCCGACGAACCCGGCGGGTCCGGTGACCACCGCCCGCTTCACCACGACGCGGCCCCGCCCGAGGGGACCGTGCCCCCCGCCACGCCGCCGAGTGCGTCCCGGACGGCCCGGACGATGGCGTCGCGGTGCAGCCCGTGGCGGGCGTTGAGGAACTTCTCCCCGCCGCTAACGCCGTCGAGCGGCGCCCGCACGCCGCAGCGCATGACCCGGGCGCCCAGGCCGTGCTCGGCCACCACCTCGCATACCAGCGAGCCCAGGCCGCCGACGATCGAGTGGCTCTCGACGGTGACGGCGGTGTGGACGCCGTCGAGCGCCCGCAGCAGGTCGGCGACCGGGACGGGGCTGACGCTGGCCACGACCGTCACCCCGCAGCGGGTGCCCGTGGCCTCCAGCTCCTTCGCGGCCGCCACGGCCTCACCGGCGAGGGGGCCGAGGGCGACAATGGCCACGCCGCCGCCACCGGGGCGCACCGTCTGGGCCCGCCCCAGCTCGAAGCGCCCGTCGAGTCCCGGCACCACCGAGCGGTCGTCCTTGCCGAGGCGGTAGTAGACGGGCCCGGGCAGGTCCCAGGTGGCGCCCAGGGCGGTGGCCGCCTGCTGGTGGTCGGCCGGCGCCACCACGGTGAGGCCGGCCAACGGCCGCATGACGGCCAGGTCCTCGAGGCAGTGGTGAGTGGGCCCGGCGTTGCCGTACTCGAAGCCGCCGCCCACGGCCAGGATGCGCACCGGCAGCTGGTGGTGCACCGGTCCGTTGCGGATGAACTCATAGGGCCGCAGCGCCGAGAAGGTGGCGATGGAATAGGTGAAGGGGATGAAGCCGGCCTCGGCCATCCCGGTGGCGATGCCGACCATGTCCTGCTCGGCCACGCCCACGTTGAAGAAGCGGTCGGGGAAGCGCTCGGCGAACGCCTCGACCACGGAGAAGCCGAGGTCGCCGGTGAGCAGCACGACCCGGGGGTCGTCGGCGGCCAGCTCTATCAGGGTTCGGAGGATCGCGTCACGCACGGGGCTGGTCCACCTCCCTGAGCGCCTGGGCGTGCTCGGCGTCGGACATCGGCAGGTAGTGCCAGCGGATCTGGCCCTCCATGTACGACACGCCGTGGCCGAAGGTCGTCTTGGCCACCACGACCTGCGGCCCGCCGTCCGGTCCCGGGCCGCCGAGCGCGGCGGTGACGGCGACGACGTCGTTGCCGTCGACGACCCGGGCGTCCCAGCCGAAGGACTGCCACCGCTCGGCCATCGGGCTCATGTCGAGCACGTCCCTGGTGAAGCCCAGCGCCTGCTGGCCGTTGTCGTCGATGATCGCCACCAGGTTGGCCAGGCGGTGGTGGGCGGCGAACATGGCCGCCTCCCACACCGAGCCCTCGTTGCACTCGGCGTCACTCAGGAGCACGAAGACCCGCCGGGCCGAGCCCTGGGACCGGGCGGCGAGGGCGGCGCCCACGCCCATCGACAGGCCCTGGCCGAGCGATCCGGTGCTGAAGTCGACCCCCCGCAGGAAGTGCTCGGGGTGCACGCCCAGCTGGGTCCCGTCGCCGCAGTAGGTGGCGAGCTCGTCCTCGCTGAGCCAGCCCCGCAGGTGGAGGGCGGCGTAGAGGGCGAGGGCGGCGTGACCCTTCGACAGGATGAACCGGTCGCGTTCGGGATCGTCCGGGTCCTCGACGGCGAGCACGCCGCCGTAGAGGGCGGCGACGATGTCGGCGATCGACAGGGCCGAGCCGATGTGGCCGACGTTGGCCCGCTTGGACTGGTCCAGGATGATCCGACGGATGGCGGCGGCGGGGACGGCCTCAGGCGGCGGCATCGCCGAACAGGTCCATCGGCCCGACGCTAGTACGGGGGTGGTCGGCGCCACCTGGGTCACCGGTCTGGGAGCCGCGGCAGGGCGTTTCACGCGGCCCGCCGCCGTCGCCGGCGGCGGGCGCCGTCGGTGGCCACGACAGCGAGGATGGCGGTGGTCGTCACAGCCGTGGTCGCCGCTCCCCACAGCACCTCGGGTGGCCGGTAGGTGAGCGCGACCGTGGAGGTCCCGGCCGGGACCCGCACGGCCTGGAAAGCGAAGTTGGCCTGCTCGACCGCAGCCGGCGAGCCGTCGACCGTGGCCCGCCAGCCAGGGTCGAAGCTGTCGAGGACGACCAGCCAACCGGGCTGGCCGGCGGTGACCCGCAGCCGGGAGCGGTTCGGCCCCTGGTCGAGCCACACCACCCCGGCATCGCCGCCCGAAGCGGGGGCGGCGGTCTCGGCCGGCGGTGGCTCCTCGAGGATGACGGTCCGACGCGGGTCGAAGCCCGGCGCCAGCAGCGCCGCCAGCGCCTCCTCGGCGCCCGCCACGGCGGTGGGCTCGGTCACCACCATGGCCCGGGGTGCCGCCCCCTCGACCTGCAGGACCACGCCGTCGGTGGCGAGGTAGGTGGGGCGCAGGCCCTTGCGCTCGAGGTCGGGCGGGCGCCACCCGTCGTCCTCGAGGAGCCCGGGCGGGGCGTACAGCGCGGCGATGCCCAGGCGGGCGAACAGCTCGGTGCGAGGGCGGTCGGAGGGGAACACCAGGTTGAGCGTGGTGGTGGGCGGCTCGGACAGCACCGCAGCCAGGTCCTCGCCCCGCAGATACCGGCCCAGCTGCAGGGTGCGGCTGGGGACGGCGTTCTCGTACCCGGTGGCCAGCCGCAGGTCGAGCGCCTGGCCAGCGTTGCCCGCCATGGCCAGGAAGGGCGAGCCGTCGGCCGGCGGGAGGCCGCCCACCACCCGCGACAGGGGCAGGGCCCGCCCCTCGCCCGGCACCGGGCCCTGGGCCTGGCGGAGGGCGTCGACGGCCGGCGTGGCCGGGAACAGCGAGGCCCGGTCCCGGGGCTGGAAGGGCGGGTTGGCCCGGCGGCCGTAGGCGAGCAGCTGGCCGGCGGTCACGGCCAGGCACAGCACGCCCACGGCCGGGACCAGGAGGCCGGCGCCGCCCCCCGCTCCCCGGGCTCGCGACCCCATCATCCGCCGCAGCCAGCCCAGGACGGCGTCGAGGCCGATCCCGCCCAGCACGGCCAGGCCGAGGTTCCACACGAACAGCGACCGGGCCAGGCCGTTGAACGAGCTGAGGCCGGGGACGAGGTGGAAGCCGATCCAGGTGACGGGGGTGCCGACGATGAAGGCCAGGGTGATGCCGGCCGCGGCGCGGCCAAGGGCGGTGCCGGGCCGGCGCAGGAGCAGCGCCGGCAGGGCCAGCAGCGCCGTGGCCGTGCCCACGAACGCCGACTCCGAGACGAGGGCGGCGGTGTTGAGGGGGGTGGTCGGCGGCACAAAGGCGTGCAGGAAGTCCCGCAGCGTTGTCTGGCGGTCGCCGGGATAGGTGGAGACGAGGTACTCCGAGTAGGGGAGGCTGGCCCGGTCGACCCTGCCCATCAGGGCGAGGAAGGGCAGCACGCCGACGGCGGCCACGCCGAGGGCGGCGAGCACGAGCACGAGCGGGGCGGCGAGGGAGGAGACCCGGGCGATGCCGGCGCGCCCCCGCCAGCGCAGCACCGTCCGCTGCAGGGCCAGGCAGCCGGCGTAGCCGGCGACGACCAGGAACGACACCAGGGCTAGCTCGTTGCTGGCGCCGAGGTAGGCGAAGCCGAGGACCAACCCGGCCAAGAGCAGCTCGGGCCAGGCATCACGGTCGTGCCACCGCCGCACGCACAGCAGGGCCAGCGGGAGCAGGGCGGCGATGGCCGCGAACGGCTCGAGGGTGACCCAGCCGAGGGTGTAGGAGCCGAACGACCAGGCCACCATGGCCAGGAGGGCGCCGAGGAACCCCCCGCCCAGCTGCTTCATGAGGGCGAACATCGCCAGCCCGGCGGCGAACAGGTGCACGATCAGGTACACGTCGTGGGCCCACGACGGGTCTAGCAGCAGGGTCACGAACAGGCGGGGCGGGTAGGCCAGCCCCGGTCCGCTGGCGAAGGACGGGTGGCCGGCGAAGGTGTAGGGGTCCCAGAGGGGGATCACCCCGTCGTCCTTCAGGGCGTGGTCGAGGAAGACCTGGCGGGGGTGGCTGTACTGGGCTTGGTCGGCCTGGGGCGGGATCTCGGGGCGCTCGATCGGGCCGGCCCAGGGGTAGGTGTTGGCCTGGTTGGCCTCGACGGTGGAGAAGGTGGCGTCGTCGAGCGCCAAAGGGCTGAAGAACACGGCCAGGAGCACCACCAAGACCCCGGCGGCGAGGAGGTGCTGGTGGCGGGCGAGCACTCGCCCCAGGGAGCCCCGATCCATCTCGGGGGGCGAGTCAACACCAAGAGGCCGTGGCGGCGCCGGGTACGATCCGGGCGATGGCTGGGCCCCGGGTCGACGACGCGGGCGCCATCGATCTCCGCTCGGCCGATCTGGCCAGCGCCCTCCCCCCGATCCGGGTCGAGAATGCCGGCGTCGGCGTCGGTCGGTTGGCGGCGGCGGCCCGTTCGTGGACCACGGTGGGCGGCCTGAAGCACCAGGTGCTGCTGGCCGTGCGCGGCTACGCCTGCCCGCCGATCCGCCGGGCCCGGTGCGCCGGTCGGGCCCGGTGGGTCGACCGCCTGCCCGCCGGCCTGCGGGAGCGCTTTGAGCTGAACGGGGGGGTGGTCGAGCCGCTGCGGATCGAGCTGGGCAGCGGTGGCTTCCCGACCCCCGGCTACGTGCACGTCGACGCCGACCGCCTGGCTCGCCACGTCGAGCACATCGCCCCGGCCTCGGCCCTCCCCTTCGCCGACGGGACCGTGGCCGAGCTGCTCGCCATCCACATCCTCGAGCACGTCCACGCCTCGGTGCTCCTGCCGACTCTGGCGGAGTGGCGGCGGGTCCTGCGGCCCGGCGGCTACGCCCAGATCCACGTGCCCGACGCCTCCACCGTCTTCGCCGCCTACCTTGACCAGACCCCCGAGATCAAGTGGACCCTGCTCATCCCGATCTTCGGCAAGACCAGCCACGCTCGGGACGGCCGACCCGACGCCCTCGACCTCGAGCGGCACCACGTCATCTACGACTTCGCCCTGCTCGAGCGGGTGCTGCTCGACGCCGGCTTCGCCCGGGTCGAAGACGTCAGCGACCAGGTCACCGACCGCCACACCGAGCAGTGGCGGGCCGACGGGCTCCTCTCCCGGATGAGCCTCGTCGTCAGGGCCCATGCCGGCTGACGACGACGAGGGCGGGCCGATGCTGCGCATGGACGCCCGCCCCGTGCCGCTGCGCGACTGGCTGGCCGGGCTGTGGCACTTCCGAGGCGTGCTGGTGGCGCTGTCACGCAAGGACTTCCAGGTTCGCTACAAGCGGGCGGCGCTCGGCATCTTGTGGTCGGTGGCCATGCCGCTGCTCCAGTCGGTGGTGCTGGTCTTCGTCTTCTCCCGCGTCGGCCGGTTCGGCGAGGGCCAGAGCTTCAGCTACGCCGGGTTCGTGCTGGCCGGCATGGTGCCCTGGGTCTACGTGTCGACCTCCATCGGAGCGTCCACCACGGCGATCGTCGAGGCCGCCGGCCTCACGGACAAAGTGTGGTTTCCCCGCGCCATCCTGGCACTGGTCCCGCCGTGCTCGAACCTGGTGTTGCTCGGCACCTCCACGCTGATCCTGCTCGTCGAGCTGCCGATCGTGGGCGCGCCGCTGCGGCCCCGGCTCCTCCTACTGGTGCCGGCGGCGCTGCTCGCCGTCGCCTTCGCCTCGACCCTCGGCATGGTGCTCAGCGCCCTGTACGTGTACTTCCGCGACCTCAAGTTCGTGGTGCTGGCCGCCCTGCTGGTGTGGCTGTACGTGACCCCGATCGTCTACCCGCTCACCGTGCTGGGCGGCGCCGGCCGCCTGCTCAACTACAACCCGCTCACCGGCATCGTCGGGCTGTTCCAGACCGCGGCGGTGGGCTCGCCGCTGCCGGCCGACCTTGCCCTCGGGGTGTCGATCGGCACCACGGCCGTGCTGGGCGTGCTGGCCGTCGCCATCCACCGCCACCACGACCGGCTGTTCGTCGACCTCCTGTGACGGCCCCGGCCGGCCCGAGGGTGCGGGTGGGCATCGTCTCGTGGAACACCGCTTCCCTGCTGGAGCGGTGCCTGGCCGCCCTCCCCTCCGCCCTCGCCTGGCTCGACGCCGAGGTGGTGGTGGTCGACAACGCCTCACCGGACGCCAGCGCCGAGGTGGCCGCCGCTCACCACGAGGTCCGGGTCGTCCGCAACCCCTCCAACGTCGGCTATGCCCGGGCGATGAACCAGGCGCTGGCCGGCGGCGGGGCCGAGGTGCTGATCGCCCTGAACCCCGACACCCTGCCCCCGCCGGGATCGTTGGCCACCCTGGTGGAACGGCTCCTGGTCGACCCCGCCGTGGGTCTGGTGGCGCCGGCGCTGGTCGACCTCGACGGCACCCCCCAGTGGTCGGCCCGCCGCTTCCCGTCGCTCGCCGTGGCGGCGGCTGCCTGCCTCCTGCCGAACCGCTGTCACCGCGGGCGGATCGGCCGCCGGCTCGGCCTGGAGCTGGCCGACCAGCCGTCGGTGCCTACTGACGTCGACTGGACCATCGGTGCCGTCCACGTCATCCGGGCCGCAGCGCTGGTCGGCCGCACGCCCTACGACGAGCGCTGGTTCATGTACGTCGAGGACACCGAGCTGTGCTGGTGGCTGGCCCAGCGAGGCTGGCGGCGGCGCTACGAGGCCGACGTCGCCGTCCCCCACGTGGGCAACGCCTCGGGGGCGACGGCGTGGGGCGACGACTACATCGGCCGCTGTCACGACGCCACCTACGACTGGTACGAGCGGGAGCGGGGCCGCGGGCGGGTCCGGGCGCTCGCCGTGCTCCACGCCCTGCGGGTGGCGTCGCGAGCTGGCGTTGGCACCCTGGCCCGCCGCCCTCCCGACCACCTGGCCGCCATGCGCCGCGAGCTGCCCCACCACCTCCGCACCGTCCTCCACGGCGCCCCCCCGCCGGCCGGCCCACCGACCTGAGCCTGGTCTGCTCGGCGGCGTCGGCCCTGGCCCCTGTCAGCAGCCCAACGTCGCTGCCGCCGTCCGGCAGATGGCATGCCGGCGGGCGGGGCTGAGCGCGCCGAGGCGACGGACCAGCATCGCCTGGGGAAACGGCTGCAGGTTGTCGAACGAGGCCACCGACTCGTGGGGGAGGCCCTCGTCCGGGCCGACAGCCAGCTCGCTCGGGATGCCGCGAATCTGGCTCGTGACCGGGGCGACGAGCGCCCGTCGCATCACCTGGTTGGCCGCGTCGCGACTCACCACCAGGAAGGGGCGCCCCTTCTCGTCAGGCGACTCGCCCCACCACAAATCTCCCTGGGCTACCACCACCGCTCCCAGGGTTCGTCGTGGATGGCGGTGACCGCCAGACGGGTGGCCTCGGCCAGCTCCGGGCCTGACTCGGGGACCTCGGCATACCCCCGCTCGTACGCCTCGGCTACGGCCTGGTCCCGTTGCCCCTGGACCAGCGCCTCCAGGCCACGACGGATCACCGAGGACCGGCTCGGGAAGATGCCGCGGGCGACGAGCGCATCGACCTCTCTCACGAGGCCCTCGGGCAGCTTCACGGCGACCTGGGTCATGCCTGCAGCATACCCGTGGGTAGTACCGACAGGGATGCGATTCTGCGGTGCCGCAGTTCAGACCGGCCCGGCTCAGCGGTCGGGCTGGTTCCGGGAACGTCGGCGCAGGATCGGCAGGCGCAGGCCCTGGTGCAGCGGGTCCCAGGCCGGGCCCGAGGGAGGGACCCACTCCAGGGGGCCGAGGCCGGGTGTCGGCACGGTCTGGCGCAGGGCCTTGAGCCAGCCGGCGGCGGTGGCCTCCCAGCCGAGGTCGAGGGCCCGGGTGAGGCCGGCCCGGCCCAGCCCCTCCATCCGCTTAGGGCTGGAGATGAGGTCGAACAGCGCCACCTCGACGGCCTCGGCGGTGGGCTCGGTGAGAACGCCGGCGTCGCCCACCACCTCGGGCAGCGAGCCCCGGTCGGAGACGACGACGGGCACGCCGCAGGCCATGGCCTCGAGGGCGGTGAGGCCGAAGCCCTCCATCAGGCTGGGCAGGCAGAACACCGCGGCGCCGGCGGTGACCGCGGCCAGCTCGACGTCGCTGAGCGAGCCGAGGAGCACGACCCGGCCGGGGAAGTCGGGGAGGTCGGCGGCGGCCTCGGCGGCCATGTCCTTCCAGTCGCGACGGTCGGGTGAGGGGGAGGCGACGATCACCAGGGTGTGGGGCAGGCCCCGGTGGGCAAGGCCGTTCATGGCCGCCTTCAGCGCCCCCAGGTTCTTGCGGGGCGACAGGCTGGACACGAACAGCACGTAGGGGACCGACGGGTCGCCACCGGCGGTCTCGACGATGTCGGCGGCGCCGAGCCGCCCCGGCCGGAACAGGGCCAGGTCGACCCCGAGCGGCACCGTGTGCACCCGAGTCGGGTCCGAGCCGTACTCGGCCAGGATCTGCCGGCGCGACGACTCTGACGGGGTGATGATCGTGGTGGCCTGCTCCACCGCCGCCCGGCTGTTGGCCTCGTACTGACCGATGAACCACGGCTCGAGGAGTGGCCGGGTGCTGTCGTGGTTCCAGGTGGCCTCTTGGAGGTGGACGACCGTCGGCTCGGGGACGCCCAGGGCACCGTTGTGGCCATCGGTCAGCCACACGTCGGGCGGCGGTCTGAAGCGGGAGCGGTGGGGGTCGTCCCACAAGGCCACGTCGACCTTGTTGCCCAGGTGGGCCAGGACGTGGTGCCACATCCGGCCGACGCCCGAGGTGTTCGTCATCTTGGTGAGGAACGCCGGGACCCCGACCCGCAGACGACCGGGACGGGTCACCACCCGCGGCCCAGCCCGTTCGGGGTCGTGGTCACCACGAGCAACGGCATGGATCTCGCTCGCTCCCCCCGGGTTGCTCCAGCATGCAGGCGCAGTGATTGTACCGGACCCCGCCCGACCCCCCCGTGCCCTTCATCTACTTCAACTTCTGAGCACGGGTCAGCTGGGCCGCCTCCTGGGGGAGGGGGCGGTGGGGGTTCGACCGGGCCAGGGCCCAGCGGCGGCGGGCGAGTTCGCGGGCGGCCGGGTCGTGGCCGCGGGCGGCGGCAACGGCGGTCTTGACGGCGCGGGCGGCCAGGATCGTGCGGCCGGCGGCCGACAGCACCGTGGCCCGGCGGGCGCCGTGGTGCTTGGTGAAGTACAGGTGGCGGCTGCGCCGGCCCTGGCGCAGCGTGGTCTCGACCAGGCCGGGCCTGAGGACGGTGGCGTGGCCGTGGTGCACCACGGTGGCCTCGGGGCACACGCCCAGGCCCCAGCCCGCCTCGACCAGGCGCCGGCTCAGGTCGACGTCTTCGTAGAACAGGAAGAACCGCTCGTCGAAGCCGCCGACCTGGCGCAGCGCCGCCACCCGCAGGGCCAGGCAGGCGCCCTGCAGCCAGCCGTTGAGGTCGGCAAGCTCGGTGATGTCGCGGCGGTCCGCCCGCAGCCAGCTGCGGGCGGTGGGCCAGGCCAGCCGGGTGGCGGAGGGCCGGCCCTGGCCGTCGAGGACGGTGGGCACCACGGCCCCGAGAGCGGGACGGCGGTCGAGGGCGGCCACCATGCGGGTGACGGCTTCGGGCGCCAGCTCGGTGTCATCGTTCAGCACCAGCGCGTGGCGGGCCGAGCCGGCGGCCACCAGCCGGTGCAGCACCTGGTTGTGGTTGGCACCGAAGCCCAGGCGGACCCGGTTGGCGAGCACGGCCACCTCGGGGAACTCGGCCGCCAGCATCTCCAGGCTGCCGTCGCCCGAGACGTTGTCGATGACCGTCGCCCGCCAGCGCAGCCCCCGGCAGGCGTCGGGCAGGGTGCGCAGGCAGGCCCGCACCAGGTCACGGTTCTCGTGGTCGACGATCGAGATCTCGACGTCGACCGGGTCGGCGTGGCTCAGCGCCGGCGCCGCCAGAACACGCCGCTACCGTCGATGCGCTGCAGCGGCTCGGACACCTTGTTGGCGGCCCGGAAGTCCTCGACCGCAGCCCGGCACTGGGCGATCTCGCCGTAGTCGTCGATGATGACGAACCCGCCGACCGAGACCTTGTCGTAGAGGGCGTCGAGGACGTCCATGGTGGAGCCGTACATGTCGCCGTCGACCCGCAGGACGGCCAGCTGCCCGATCGGGGCGGTGGGCAGCGTGTCGCTGAACCACCCCTCGAGGAACCGGACCCGGTCGTCGAGCATCTTGTAGCGGGTGAAGTTGCGCTTCACCTGCTCGACCGACACGGCCAGGAACGGCTGGGACCAGTGCTGGTCGTCGACGTCGGCGGGGTGCTCGGCCCGGGGCTTGGGCAGGCCCTGGAAGGAGTCGGCCAGCCACACGGTGCGCTCGGTGTCACCGAGGACGGCCAGGGTGGCCCGCATCAAGATGGCGGCGCCGCCCCGCCAGACCCCGGCTTCGAGCACGTCGCCGGGCACGTCGTCGGCCACGACGGTCTCGATGCACTCCTGCAGGTTGTCGAGCCGGCGGAGCCCGATCATGGTCTCGGCGCGAGAGGGCCAGTCGCGGCCCTCCTCGCGGATCCACGCCTCGTACGGGCGCTTGCGGTAGGCCACCAGACCTCGGCGCTCCAGCAGCTTGGATGCCTCGGCCCACAGCCGCCGCTTCCACACCGAGCCCGGCACGATCGGGTCGAGGTCCTCGTCGAAGTCGAATCGGGTGAGGCACCGCTTCAGCAGGTCGAGGTACCGGTCCGGCGGCGTCGGCGTCGCCGAGGAACCGTTCACCTGGGCGCCGACGACGGGCTCGCCGCTCGCCTGGGGGAGCTTGGGCATCCGGCGATGGTACCCCGGCCCTTCCCGCCCCGGACTCGACCAGCGGGCACCACCGCCGTCGCCGGTCAGCGGCCGGACCCGCCCTCTAGGGCCGGCAGCTCGGTGGCCGGCCCGTCCACGATCGCCGGCAGCTCGGCGATGGGCCCGCCCTCGATGCGGTTCCAGGTGAAGTTCGTCCGTGGTGCCCCGTCGAGGGCGATGCTGCACTCGAGGTCGGCCGGGCCACCGACGCCGTACAGCGGCGGCACGTAGAACGACGGGCCGTCGAGGTCGGTGGCCAGGATGGTGGCCACGTGGTCGGTGATGTCGACGCTCAGGTGGAAGGTGCCGCCCCCGCCCAGGCGCGGCCGGAAGCGGACGCGCACCTCGGCCTCGTCGCCGGCGTCGTAGCGGCGCCAGCGCTCGCCGATCACCGTCTGCATGCTGTAGGCCAGCGAGCCGTCCTCGGACACCACCCGGAAGTTCACGCCCGGCCCCTCGACCGGCTCGACGAACCGCACCCGCAGGACGTAGGTGAGCTCCTGGCTCTGCTCCACGTCCTCGGCCGCGGTCCCGGCGCCGTTGAGCAGCTCTCGGTGCAGCACCTGCACCGGGGCGTCGGGGTCCTGGTCGTCGGGGGTCGACAGCAGCTGGTGGTAGCGGGCGATGCCGGCCTCGGTGGCCCCGTCGAAGTCGATGCGGCCGTGGTGCACCACCACCGTGCGCGGGCACAGGAGGTGGATGGCGTGCAGGTGGTGGCTGACGAACACGATGGTGGTGCCCGCGCGCTGCAGGTCGCGCATCCGGTTCAGGCACCGCATCTGGAAGGCCACGTCGCCGACGGCCAGTACCTCATCGACCAGCAGCACGTCGGGCTCGACCTGCACCGCCACCGAGAAGCCGAGCCGCATGAACATCCCCGACGAGTAGAACTTCACCGGGGTGTCGATGAAGTCGGCCAGGCCGGCGAAGGCCACGATCTCGTCGAAGCGGGCCTTGATCTCGGACCGGCCCAGGCCGAGCAGCATCCCGTTGACGAAGACGTTCTCGCGTCCCGTCATCTCCAGGTGGAAGCCGACGCCGACGCTGAGGAGCGGTGCGATCCGGCCCCGGATGGCGAGGGTGCCGGCCGTGGGTTGGCTCACCCCGGCCAGGAGGCGCAGCAGGGTCGACTTGCCGGCCCCGTTCTGGCCGATGATCCCGACGGTCTCGCCCTTGCCGATGCGCAGGTCGATGTCGCGCAGCGCCCACAGTTCGGATCGGTTGGGGCCGCCGATCGGGACCAGCGAGCGCAGGAGGCTGCGCTCCTTGATCTTCCAGTAGCGCTTGGAGACCCCGGCGAGGTCGATGACCGCAGCAGTCACGGCCGGGCGCGAAGCACGGCCCGCCAGGGTCCGTCGTCCGAGCCCAGCAGCAGCAGTCGGTACACGGTGACGACCTCGATGTCCGAGAAGCCGGCGTCGGCGACCATCTGCACCAGCGCGTCGAGAGCCGGCAGCCACCAGCCGACCATCTCGGATGCGCCCAGGTAACGGACCATCCTCGGCTCGGCTGCCCCGAGGCCAGGGTCGAACACCTCCGAGAGCAGCGCCTCGCCGGCGGTCACCGAGCGGATGTGCTCCAGTGCCCGGCACGGGTCACGCAGGTGAATGAGGAGGTCTCCTGAGTGGACCAGGTCGAAGCGACCCACACGGTCGGGATCCAACTCGTACACCGTGCCAGGCATCCGCTCGACCCGCGAGGCCAGGGCGCGGTGGGCCAAGGCGAACCCGTTGCCGATGGGCTTGCTCAGCTCCCGCTCTGAGGCCACCTCGGCGGCTCGCGCCGGCAGGTCGAGGTCGGCGGCGGTGGCGATGTCAAGCGCGGTTACCTCGCCACCACGGCGCTCGAACTCGAACGCCCAGAACCCGTCGCTCGTGGCCACGTCGAGCACCCGCTTCCCCGTGAGGTCGGCGGGGATGCCGTAGTGCGGGAGCAGCGGGCGGTGGTCGTAGGCCCCCGGCGTCACGATGCCGTGAGGGAGCTGGATCGTGTGGTACCAGGGGTACGAGGCCACCTCCTCAGCCAGTATCCTGGCCTCTGCGTCGGTGCTGGCCAGCTGGCCGGGGCGGGCCCCAGCCAGCTCCCGCCGGTCGATGCTGTCCTGGAGGAACGCAAGCGCCCGAGCGGTGTCGCGTGGCTCGAAGCTGATCGCTGGCACCTCCCCAAACGTGAGCGGGGCTGGGGGTGCCCCGGACCCCTTCGGGTGAGGGCGCACCGCGCTGACACCACGTTTGATCAAGCGCCGCAACGGCTCTGGGGCGTACCGCTCCGGGACGTCGAGGGTCAGTCGGAGGCCCTTGATCGTGACCGTCCGGCGCAGCACCAAGGCCAGGCTACAGGTGACGCCGTGAACTCGACCCTTCAGAGGACGAACGTGCGGTGCTTCACCGCGCCGGTGAGCTGGCCGGCGGCCCGGGCCGTGTCGACGGCCACGTGCTGGGCGCACGACAGGACGAAGCCGGGCCGGCGGACCGAGGGGCGGCGCCACCACAGGTAGGGCAGGGCGGCCAGGGCGGCCGGGTGCCAGCGGCGGGCGGCGAAGACCCCGGCCAGCGCGGCGAGGAAGGCGACGTCCTCACGCCGGTACGCCCACGGCCGCCAGAACGCCTCGCGCCGATAGCCCGGGTGGGCGACGGCGAGGCCGATGATCACATGGTCGAGGTA
>Ga0136633_1001260_pt1 | contig 18861 bp, 22 predicted proteins | sample AntDrymeUQ832206_2_FD_105494 | JGI IMG/M metagenome (GOLD analysis project Ga0136633, IMG submission 105494) | Polar desert sand microbial communities from Dry Valleys, Antarctica - metaG UQ83 (22.06) | ecosystem: Environmental > Terrestrial > Soil > Desert | place: Antarctica: Dry Valley...
ATCGGCGCGATCACCGCCGGCACCATCACCCGGCCGACGAGCCCCTCCCCGAGGACCGCGTCGGGGCCCTGGGCGGCGAGCGTCGCGCCGACCAGGCCGCCGATCAAGGCGTGGGAGGAGCTCGACGGCAGCCCGTAGTACCACGTGGCGAGGTTCCAGGCGATCGCCCCGACGAGCCCCGCGAAGACGATCGTCTCGGTCACCGACTCCGCGACGACGATGTCGCTGGCGACCGTCGCCGCCACCTCGAGCGAGATGAACGCGCCGGCGAAGTTCAGGATCGCGGCGAAGGCCACGGCCGTCCGCGGGCCGACCGCCCGCGTGGAGATCGCGGTGGCGACCACGTTCGCGGTGTCGTGGAAGCCGTTGGTGAAGTCGAAGGCCAGCGCGGTCGCGATGACGATGAACAGGAGCAGGTCGCCGCTCACGTTCAGGCGTTCTTGATCCGGATGCCCTCGAGAACGTTCGCGGTGCGCTCCGTCGCGTCGATGCCCTCTTCGAGGCGCTCGAACACGTCCTTCCAGCGGATGACCACCATGGGGTCGATGCCCGCGTCGAACAGCGATGCGACGGCCTCGCGCGACACCCGGTCGCCCTCGTTCTCGAGGCGGTTGACCTCGACGATGTGCACGCTGGAGTCCGCGAAGGAGCGCAGGAGCGGCATCGCGGTGGCGATCTCGGCGCAGGCGAGGGCGAGCAGGTGGGCGAGCTCCTGGGCCTGCTCCATCGGCGCCTCGATCTTGTACAGGACGAAGAGGTCGGCGACCTCCTCGATCAGATCGGTGACGTCGTCCAGCGCCGAGGCGAGGTGCAGGATGTCCTCGCGGTCGATCGGGGTGACGAACGTCGTGTTGAGCCGATGGATCAGATCGTGGGTGATGCGGTCGCCGACGTGCTCGAGCTCACGGATCTGCGCCGGGAGCTCGGGGTGGTCGGGGTGCTCGGCCAGCATGCGGTCGAGCAGCCCGGCGGCCTGCAGCGCCGTGTCCGCGGCGGCCTCGAAGAGGTCGAAGAACTCACGATCCTTCGGCACGAACAGCTGTGCGAGGCGGCCCATGGCCGTCAGGCTATGTGAAAGCGGTGTGAACCCGGTTGCGGTCAGCCGCCGAAGCGGCTGCGCAGCGCCAGGACGTTGTCGACGTAGCGGCGGGTCTCGGGAAGCATCCCGATGCGCGCGACCGACGCGGGCCCCTGGTAGTAGCCCGCCGCCGCGGTGGCGGGATCGCCCCCGGAGGAGCGCAGCAGGGAGCCCAGGTACAGCACCCCCGCGCGGACGTTGTCCTGCGGCGAGGCCGGGTCGAGGCGGCTCGTGGCGAGGTTCGACGCGACCCAGTCCCAGGTGCCGGGCATGACCTGCATGATCCCGCGGGCGTTGGCGGAGGAGACCACCGCGTTGTTGAAGCCCGACTCCTGCCAGGCGATCGCAGTCGCGAGCGAGCCCGGGACGCCCTGATGCGCTGCCTCGTGGGCGATCTCGGAAGCCGAGACCCGCCCGGGCGTGGCCGCGGGGGAGGCCGCGGGGACGATCTGGGCGGCGGGCGCGGCCTGCGCGGCGCGGGCCGGCGCAGGCGCGCCCGTCGGGAGCTTGACGGCGGTGCCGCTGAGCAACGGCGCGCTCGGGTCGAGGCCGTTCATCTGCGCGAACTGGGCGACCGGGATGCGGCTCGACGCGGCCAGGCCGGAGAGCGTGTCACCCGGGCGCACGGTGTAGGCACCCTGGACGGGCGGGGCGGCGGTGGCGGCGGTGGCCGGCGCGCCGGCGGAGCTCGTCGGGCCGGGCGCCGCCTGGCTCAGTGCCCCTGCGGCCTCGCTCGGGGTCGGCAGCTGCACGGTGGTGCCCGCGACGACCCGGGCGTCGTGCGGCAGGCCGTTGGCGGCCGCGAAGGCCCGCGTCGTCATGTTCTGGGCGGTGGCCAGCCCCCACAGCGACTCCCCCGGCGCGACGACGTGCGGAACACCGGCCGAGGCGGCGGCGGGGGTCGCGAGCACGGTGAGAGCTGTGAGCAGGAGCAGGCGGCAAGAAGGCGGCATCGTGAGGGCATCCTCGCCGAAAACCTTGGAAACGACGCCAAAGCGGCAGCGTTACGTGCTTTCGCAGGCCGCGTTGCAGCGCCGCGCCGCACCAAACCAGCCCGTCGGACTCGCACATCTCACCGCGTCGCCGGTCGCCGGCTGTCGCCGTGCGCTCGCGGCCGGCTGTCGCCGTGCGCTCGCGTGGGCGCGCCGACCGTGAGGCGCTGCATATCGCTACGTTTGTCGCTTCGATGACCGCGTCCTCAAACACCGTCACCGTCACGGGACCCGACCGCTCGGGGCTGCTCGCGAACCTCACCGTCCGCTTCGGACGCGTCGAGGTGATCGGCGAGCGCCAGGTCACCATGGCCGACGGTGCCACGGGCTGGGAGCTCACGGTCCGCCACGAGGCCTTCACCCATCTACCGCGCAACGGCGCGACGGCTCCCGTCGCCGGAAGGCCCCCGGTCCCGGCCCCCGCCCACGAGCCGCGGCAGGCCGCCGAGGCGGCTGCCCTCCGTCACGCGACCGACGTCGCGCGCAGCGAGGCCGAGGCTGCCCGCGTCGACGCCGGCGGCGCCCGCGCCGAGGCCGCTGCGGCTCGCGCCGACGCCGATGCCGCTCGCGCTGACGCCGACGCCGCCCGGGCGGAAGGCGAGAGCCTCCGCGCCGAGATCGCCGCTGCTCGCGCCCAAGCCGTTGCCGGCGGGGAGGTCGAAAGCGTCCGCGCCGAGGCCGAGAGCGCCCGCGCCGAGGCCGGCGCCGCCCGCGGTGAGGTCGACGCCCTGCACTCTCAGACCGAGGCGCTGCGCGCCGAGGCCGCGGCCGCGAGCCAGTCCGCGCGGGCCGCCCGCGGCGAAGCCGAGGCCGCGCGCGCGCAGGTCGGCCTGGCCCGCGGGGAGGCCGAGGCCGCCCGCACACAGGTCGTCGCGCTACGCACCGCCGAGCAGGAGCGTCGCGCCGACGCCGAGGCTGAGCTCGCGCGACTGCAAGGGCAGCTCGACGCCGTCCGAGCCGAGACCCAGCAGGAGGTCGAACGGGCGCGCGCGGCTCTGCGGGAGGAGTCCGAAGCGCAGGCCGTCGCCGCCCACGCCGCCGCCCAGCTCGGCGTCGCGGAGGCCCGCGATGCGCTCGCGGCCGAGCGCGAGGCGCTCCTGGCGCAGCTCGAGACCGAGCGGGCGGCGATCTTCCGTCAGGCGCAGGTCGACGCGGCGGCGATCCGCGAGCGTGCTGCGGCCGAGACCGCCGCCGAGCGCGATCAGCTCGACGCGGATCGCCGCGCCCTGACCGAGCAGCTCGAGACCGAGCGCGGCGCCCTGACCGAGCAGGTCGCGCGGATGCGCGCCGAGGCGCTGGCCGAGGCCGAGGAGCGCGTCGCGGTGAGCCAGGAGAGCGCCGAGCGCGAGATCGCCGCCGCGCGTGGCCGAGCCGGCGCGGAGATCGCAGGGGCGCGCCAGAAGGCCGAGGACGAGATCACCGTCGCTCGCGGTCGCGCCGTCGCCGAGGCGACCGCCGTCCGCGAGCAGGCCGAGGCGGAGGTCGCAGAGGCGCAGGCGCTGGCCGCGCGCGAGCGCGAGGCTGCCACCCAGGCCAGGGCCGTGGCCGAGCAGGAGTCCGCCCGCCTCAAGGCCGCCGCCGAGCAGGACGCAGAGCGCCTGCGCGCGGAGGCGACGAGCCTGCGAGAAGAGGCGGGCCGCCAGGTCGACGAGCTCCTCGCCCAGCGCGACGCCGAGGCCAAGCAGGCCGCGGTGCAGGAGCTCCGCCGGGCCGAGGCCCAGGCCCGCGAGATCGTCGCGGGCGCTCAGGCGCAGGTCGCCGACGCCAAGCAGCGCGCGGAGGCCGAGCTCGCGGCGGCCCGCATCGACGCCCGGGAGCAGGTCCGCGCCGCCCGCGACCAGGCCACGGCGCTCCTCTCCGCGGCTCGCGACGAGGCCGACGCGGCGCTCAAGGAGGGCAGGGCGCTCGCCGGCGGCCTGAAGGAGGTCGTCGATCGCGTGCGCGAGCTCGGCCGCCAGCTCGACCAGGAGGTCAGCACCGCGCACCGCACGCTCGCGGCGCGCACCCAGCTGACCGCCGTCCAGGCCAAGAGCCGCGCCGAGCAGCCCGACCTCGACGCCGCGGCGACCGCGATCGCCGCGCAGGTGGTGCGGATCCTCAGCGACACGCCGCCCGCACCGTCGGCCGACGAAGGGCCGAAGCCTCGGGTCGAGCCGCGCTGAGCGGCGTCAGTCGTCGAGGGTCGCGTCGTAGACGTCGGCGGCCGGGCTGGCCATCACGCGCTCGGCCATCTCCTGCTTGAGGAGGTCGAGCCGCGCCTCCTGCTCCGCGTCGCGCTCCTTGCGCGCCAGCGCGATGAACTCGTCGCTGACGAACCCCTCGCGGAGGGCCAGGGTCGCGCAGCGCTCGCGGTAGCCGATCCGGAAGACGAAGCGCTCGAGCGCCGTGCCGCGCTCGGGGCGCTCGAGCTCGGGGTCGAGGAGGTAGCGGTCTCCGGTCACCGCGCGGGTCACCAGCTCGAAGCCGTCCCGGGCGCCGGGGCCTCCAAATGCCGTCCGCACGGTGATCTCGCGGCGCTCGAGCGGACCGTCGGCCTCCAGCAGGGCGAACGCGCGCTCCATGATCTTGAACGCATGCGCCACACCGCCGGGCGAGCCCGGGCCGTGGTAGCGCATCAGGTCCTCGAAGGAGAAGGAGAGCGTCCGGCCCTTCTCGAGCACCTCGACGACGCCGCTCATGCCCCGAGCGCCGCCTTGAACGCGGCGAGCTCCGCGGCGTCGATCGCGTAGCCGTGCTCCGCAGCGGGGTAGGCGCCCGAGCGCACGTCGGCCGCGAAGGCGGCCAGCCCCGCGTCCATCTGGGGCTGCAGCTCGGCGTAGCGCTGCACGAAGCGCGCGCCCCGGCCTTCGCGGATGCCGAGCAGGTCGTGGAAGACGAGCACCTGGCCGTCGGTGGCCGGGCCCGCGCCGATGCCGATGACCGGGATCTCCATGCGCTCCATCAGCACCTCGGCCACCGCGCTCGGGATCGCCTCGAAGACGACCGAGAAGCAGCCGGCCTGCTGCAGCGCGAGCGCACCCTCGGCGATGCCCGTTGCCGCGGCGGCGCTGCGGCCCTGGGCCTTGTAGCCGCCGAGCGCCGTGGACGTCTGCGGCGTGAGGCCGACGTGGCCCATGACGGGGATGCCGGCGCCGACGATCGCGCGGGCACGGGCGACGGATGTCGCGCCGCCGCCCTCGAGCTTGACCGCGTCGCAGCCGGCCTCCTTGACGAAGCGGAAGGCCGTGGCGACGGCCTGCTCGTCGGAGATCTCATAGGAGCCGAAGGGCAGGTCGCCGACCAGGAACGGCGTCCGCAGGCCGCGCCGGACCGCGCGCGCGAGCATCAGCAGCTCCTCGACGGTCACCGCGACCGTCGACGGGTAGCCGAGGACCGTCATCGCGCCCGAGTCGCCGACGAGGACGAGATCGACACCGGCCGCCTCCGCCGCGCGGGCGCTCGGGAAGTCGTAGGCGGTGACCATCACGAGCGGCTCCCGGAGGCGCCGCTTCTCGACGAGCGCGGGCAGCGTGACCGGCAGGCGCGAGGCGTCGGCCGGGGCCTGCATGTTGGCCGGCATGGAGCTCATGAGCGCGTGAGCAGGGTCGCCACGGCGTCGTCGACGGTGACGATCCGATTGGTTTCCGCCTCGACGTGGACGACCCGCGGCGCGTAGTGCTCCAGCTCGGTCGCGTCGTACTGCGCGTAGGAGATGACGATGATCGTGTCGCCGCGGTGGACCAGGCGCGCCGCCGCCCCGTTGACCTTCATCGCGCCCGAGCCGCGCTCCCCGGCGATCGTGTACGTCTCGAAGCGCTGGCCGTTGTCGACGTCGACGATCGCGACCTGCTCGTGCTCGTGGATGTCGGCCGCCTCCAGGAGATCCGGGTCGACCGTGATCGAGCCGACGTAGTGCAGGTCGCAGTCGGTCACGGTGGCGCGATGGATCTTGGACTTGAGCATGGTGCGAGTCATGGCTGTCGCCTCCTGAGTCCGGGGGTTCCGATGAGCTGGTTGTCGATCAGGCGCACCCCGCCGACCGTCGCCGCCACCGCCACGAGGGCCGCGCCCTTCACGGTCCTCACGGGGTCGAGGCTCTCGGGGTCCACGAGCGCGAGGTACTCGGGCTCGACGCCGAAGGGGGTCATGGCCGCTCGCGCGGTCGACCCGAGCACGGCGGCGTCGCGCTCACCGGACGCGTGGGCGTCCGCGGCGGCGGCGAGCGCCGCGGGCAGCGCCCGGGCGCGCGCGCGGTCGGCGGCGATCAGGCGGACGTTGCGGCTCGAGAGCGCGAGGCCGTCCTGCTCTCGAACGGTCGGGGAGACGTGGATGCGGACCGGGAGGTTCAGGTCGGCGACGAGCCGGCGGATGGCGATCGTCTGCTGGGCGTCCTTCTGGCCGAAGAGCGCGACGTCGGGCTGTACGACGTTCAGAAGCTTCGTGACGACGGTCGCCACGCCTCGGAAGTGCTCCGGGCCGCGCCGGGCGCCCTCGAGCGCCTCGACGAGCGGGCCCTCGAGCGTGACGTGCGTCGCGAAGCCCGGGGGGTAGAGCTCCTCGGTGCTCGGGGCGAAGAGCAGGTCGGCGCCGGCCTCGGCGGCCAGCACCGCGTCGCGGGCCTCGTCGCGCGGGTAGGCGGCGAGGTCGTCCGGATCGCCGAACTGCGCCGGGTTGACGAAGAGTGAGACGACGACCTCGTCGCACTCCCCGCGGGCACGCTCGACGAGGGCGACGTGTCCCGCGTGGAGCGCGCCCATCGTCGGGACGAGCGCGATCGTGCGCTCCGCACGGCGGGCGGGGCGCAGCGCGGTGCGCACCTCGGCGACGGTCCGCAGGATCCTCATCGCCCGGCTCCCGCGAGCTCGCGCGTGGCGTCGGCCAGATGGTCCCAGAGCGCGAGACGCTCCGGCGTGCGCGCGGCGACCGCGGCGCGCTGGCGGGCGACGGTCGCCGTGTCGCCGCGGGCGATCGGGCCGGTGAGGGCGCGCTCGGGGCCCTCGGCGGCCCAGTTGTCCACCGCGGCGCGCACGAGCGGCGCGAGCAGCGCGCGCTCGCCCGGCAGGAGCTCCTCGGCCCACGCCTGGAGGGTCACGAGGAAGTTCGAGGCGACGCTGGCCGCCGCGTGGTAGGCGGGGCGGTCGGCGTCTGCGACCTCGACGGCCCGCAGCCCGAGCGCGGCGGCGAGCGCGTGGGCGACGGCGAGCGCGTGCGGCGTCGACCCGGCCACGGCGGCACCGGCCCCCGTGAACGCGGGCCTTGCCGCGGTGACGGTCATCAGCGGATGCAGGCCGAGCGCCTCGTGCGGGGCGAGCGCGTCAAGGCCCGTGATCCCCGAGCAGTGGCCGACGAGCGGGCCGGGGGCGACGGCCGTCGCGGCCCGGGCGATCTCCGCGTCGGGGACGCAGAGCAGCACGACGTCCGCGCCCGCGCCGTCCGCGCCGCGCCTGCCGAGCCGAACCTCTGAGAACGGGCGCAGGGCAGCGGCGAGCGCCGAGCCGAGGCGGCCGGTGCCGATGACCGCGATGCGGTCGGGAACAGACGGCGGTGTCAGGGTCAATGTCGGTCCAGCTCCCGAGGGATGCCGGTCGCGCTGTGATGGGTGGTCCTGCGGGTGGTGGTTCGTCCCCGGAGGTGACGACCTCAAGCGAGAATAGCTCAAGCCCTCCTGGCGGCGGCATGAGGGGTGCTCGGCCGGCTGCGCGGCTGCGGGGTCTGTTTCGCCGCGCCCGGCAGCGACGGCGCCAAGACGCCTGCCGCACGCGGGTAGCTGATCAAGCAGTCATCTCGCCGAAGTAGGAGCGCGGCGAGCGGGGGGTACCATCAGCCGCCGTGGCAGGCGACCAAGCTCGCGATGCCGCGCTCGAGGCGGCGTGGACCCGCGTGCGGGCCTGCACGCGCTGCCCGGAGCTGGTCGCCTCGCGTTCTCAGGTGGTGGTCGGCGCGGGTGCGGCTCAGGCCGACGTGCTGCTCGTCGGTGCCGCGCCCGGGGGCGGCGAGGATGCGCTCGGGCAGCCCCTGGTCGGCGCGCCCGGTGGACTGATCGACGGGGCGCTCGCCGGGGTCGGCTTCGCGCGCACCGACGTCTTCGTCACGACGCTCGTCAAGTGCCGGCCGCCCGGCAACCGCGACCCGTCGCCGGCGGAGGTCGCGAACTGCTCCGAGCACCTCGCGGCCCAGGTGGAGCTTGTCCGCCCCGTGGTCGTCGTCGCGCTCGGCGGCTTCGTCACGAAGCTCCTGCGCGGCGATCTCGCGTCGATCCGCGAGCGCCGCGGGCGGGAGGAGCCGCTGACCCTCGGCGACCACGCGTTCTGGCTGCTGCCGGCCTTCGATCCGGGCGCCGCGCTCTACACGCCGGCTCTGGCCGAGCACCTGCGCAGGGACCTCGCGCGGCTGCCGGAGCTCGTGGCCCGCGGCCGGCCGAAGGTCACGACCTCGGAGCTCTCGGAGCCGGCGCCGACTGCGGGGGAGGGGCAGCTCGAGCTCTTCGCCGGAGACGGTGAGGCGGTGAGCCGCTGAGCGGTTCCTGCGGTGTGGTGCTTGCCGCACCACACCGCCGACCCGCCCGGCTACAGGTCGCGCCGCCTGAACGCCAGCAGCGCCACCGCGCCGACCACGGCCGCGTAGGCCACGCAGAACACCGGGAACAGGGCCGGGTTGTCGTGCGAGCCGCCGAGCGGTCCGAGCTGCACCAGGGCGCCCGTGATGCCGCCGCGGCTGCTCGCGTCGGCGACGAGCTGGAAGAGCGCGTCGCGGTAGAGCCCCTCGAAGGGCAGCGCCCAGGAGGCGACGTTGGCGACGTCGGTGAGCGTCTCCGAGCCGAGTGCGTCGCCGATCGAGCCGAGCAGGCCGACGAGCAGGCCCGCGCCGAAGATCATCAGCACGCCGATGCCGTTGGCGGTCGTCCCGAGCGCGATCGATCCGAGCAGCGCCACCGCGGAGATGATCGCCACCGCGCCTGCGAGCTCCAGCGCCGGGACGACGATCCGGTCGGGCGCGTAGCCCCCTACGAGCTTGGTGAGCAGCACGCCGCCCAAGAAGACGACCACGACGTAGGTCGCGCTCACGGTCGCGGCCGCCGCCCAGCGCCCGAGCAGGTAGGCGCCGCGTCCGAGCGGCCGCACGACCATGGGCTGAAGGAGGCCGCGCTCGGCGTCGCCGCGCACGGCGTTGAGCGTCAGGAAGACCGCGAGGACGACGCCGAGGAAGAGCGTGCCGAACATCGCCAGGCCGAGGATCGTCGCGCCCGCGAGCGTCTCGGCGTCGAGGAACGGGCTGCCGCCGAACTCGTCGAGGTCTGAGAAGAGCTCGTTGACGCCCCAGGCGTAGAGCGCGCCGAACGCGAGGGTCAGCCCGAGCACGACGACGAAGACGCGGCGTCGCAGCGACTCGCGCAGCGCGTGGGCCGCGACGATCCGGGCGCCTGCGAGCAGCGCCCTCACGCCGCGCCGCCCGTGCGCGCCGTCTCGCTCTCGCCGACGGCGTCGAGGTAGACGTCCTCGAGCGTGGAGGAGAGAACCCGCACGCCGTAGACCTGCTCGCCCGCGGCGACCAGGTCGGCGACGATCCGCGGCGCGTCGGCGCGCCCCGCGCCCGCGACGATCCGCGTGCCGACGGCCGTCTCGACCTCGACGCCGCGCGGGCGCACGAGGTCGTCGGGGCGCCCGGCGGTCACGACGCTGCCGTGGTCGATGATCACGACCCGGTCGCAGACGAGCTCGACCTCGGAGAGCAGGTGGGTGTTCAGCAGGACCGCGACGCCGCGGCGCTGCACCTCGACGAGCAGATCGCGGACGGTGCGGCGACCCGCGGGGTCCAGCGCGCTCGTGGGCTCGTCGAGCAGCAGCAGCCGCGGCTCGCCGACGAGCGCCTGGGCGATCCCGAGGCGCTGCTGCATCCCCTTGCTCATCTTCTCCACGCGCCGCCCGCGCGCGTCGTCGAGGCCGACGAGACCGAGCAGGTCGTCACGCTCGGCCGCCCCCTTGGCCGAGCCGGCGAGCCGCTGGTGCAGGACCATGACCTCGTCGGCGGTCGCCCAGCCCGGGAAGCGGAAGAGCTCGGCGAGGTAGCCCTGCGCGGTGCGCGCCTCCGTCGAGCCCGCGGGATGGCCGGCGACCGACGCCGAGCCGCCCGTCGGGTGGACGAGGCCGCAGGCGATCTTCGTCAGCGTGCTCTTCCCGGCCCCGTTGGGGCCGAGTAGGCCGACGAGCTCTCCGGCGTCGACGTGCAGATCGACGCCGTGGAGGGCGGTCTGGGCGCCATAGCGCTTGACGAGCCCGTCGACCTGGAGGGCAGCGGGCACGCGGCGAGTGTACGGCGAGTCGGTCAGATCTGTTGAAGCACCGTCGTACGGCGTCCCGCGTGGGGCGGACGAGTCCGGTCGCCAAGTCGACGTGCGCCAGCGGGTAGGGGCAGTCGGGCGTCGGAGCCCGGCGGAAGTACCCCCAGCGCAGCAGCCAGTCGCGCTTGTCGTCTCGGCGAACCCCTGCGCTGCGCTGCGCTGCGCTACGCGGCGACGGAGCGATGGCCGTTCTGCCCGATCCACAGCAGTCCGGCGAGCATCGGCACGTCAGGATCTGCCTATCGAGCGTGCCGGCGAGGTAGCGCTCGGTGAGCTCCGCGACCGAGAGGTCCATCGGCGCGCGTACCGCGTCTATGGGCTAAGAACGCTCGGGCGGGCGACCGCGCCAAGCACGGTCACGGAACGTGCATCCGGCTCGGGCGAGCATGTGCGCGACGGCGCCAGCGGGGCACCGCCATGAGACGCAAGGGGGGAGCACGTCCGGCGGTCGCCTAGAATCGCGGCTCGTGCCCGCCCCGCGTCGCCTCGCCGTCCTGCTCGCCTCCGGCCTCTTCGCGCTGGGCGCCGCCGGGCCCGCGTTCGGGCAGAGCGCAGACCACGACCGGGAAGGCGCTCCGTCGGCGCAGGCGCAGGCGCAGGACGCCGACACGGTCGGCATGCCGCCTCCGCTGACCCCCGAGCCGCAGACGCTCGGCTCGGGGACGACCTCGGGCTCGGGCTCGGGCTCGGGCGGGTCCGGCTCCGGAGGCGCGGGCGCGAAGGATCCGAGACCTCCGAGGACCGCGCCGCCCGATCCTGGCGCCGGCTCAGGCGAACCGCGCTCGTCGGGCATCGCGCGAACCGAGCTGCCGAACACGGGCGCCGACGCGGGCGTCGTCGGCCTGCTCGGCGCGGCGCTCGTGCTGCTGGGCATCGGCCTGCGCCTGCGCGTCGCCGATGTCCGTCGCTGAGCCGCCGGCCCTCACGCGCTCGGCCGCCGAGACCGAGGCGCTCGGTGCTCGCCTGGCCGCGCGCCTGCGGCCCGGCGACGTCGTCCTGCTGACGGGCGAGATGGGCACGGGGAAGACGACGTTCGTGCGCGGGGCGCTCCGCGCGCTCGGCGTCACCCGGCCCGTCACGAGCCCCACGTTCACCCTCGGCCACCGCTACGACGAGGCCACGCCGCCCGCCAGCCACCTGGACCTGCACCGCCTCGCCGGCCTCGACGACGAGGACCCGGCGCTGCTGGAGGACTACGTCGGGCCTGGCCGCGTCGCGTTCGTCGAGTGGCCGCAGGACGCCGTCGATCTGCTCGGCGTCCTGGCCCGCGTCGCCGTGCGGGTGGAGCTCGCGCACGCCGGCGCCGACACGCGGCGCATCACCTCCACGTGATCGTCCTCGCCTTCGACACCGCCACCGCGGACACGGCGGTCGGCCTGCGGGTGGCCGGCACACCGGTACGCGCCGCCCGTCACGTCCCCGCACCGGGTGAGCGGCCTGGCCACGGCGCCGTGCTGCTGGGCCTCGCCCGTGGCCTGCTCGCCGAGGCGGGGATCGGCTGGGCCGAGGTCGAGCGCATCGGCGTCGGGACGGGCCCCGGAAGCTTCACGGGCCTGCGGATCGGCGTGGCGACGGCGCGGGCGCTGGCGCAGTCCGGCGGCCAGGAGCTCGTCGGGATCTCGACGCTCGAGGCGCTCGCGCGCAGGGCCGCCGGGGAGCCGGGCTCGGCCGCCGCGGCCGGGGGCGAGGAAGGCCCCAACGTGCTCGCCTGCCTCGACGCGCGCCGTGGGGAGGCGTTCGTCGGCGCCTGGCGCCACGGCTCGCTGCTGCTCGCTGCGCGCGCCGTGGCCCCGGACGACCTCGCCGGGCTGTTGCTCAGCACCCCCGGTCGGTGGCGGGCGGTGGGCGACGGCTCGGTACGCTTCCGGGCGCAGCTCGAAGCCGCCGGCGCGCACGTCGCGCCCGACGGCTCCCCGCTGCACCACGTCGACGGCGGCCGGCTCTGCGAGCTGGCGCTGACGGCCTCGCCGGCGGGCCGCGACACCCTCGAGCCGGACTACGCTCGGGCGCCGGACGCCGTTCCCAAGCACCTGCGATGAGCCCGCCCGCCGAGATCCGCCGCCTGAGCTATGCGGACCTGCCTCAGGTCATCGCGGTCGAGCGCCGCGCCTTTGCGACCCCGTGGTCGCTGGCGATGTTCGTCCTCGAGCTCTCCAAGCCGAGCGGCATCTGCCTGGCCGCGTGGCGCCGCGGCAGCGACGAAGAGGTCGGCGAGGAGCGTCTGGTCGGCTACCTGGTCTGCTCGCGCTACGACACGGTCTGGCACGTCATGAACGTCTCGGTCGATCCGACCGATCGCCGCGCCGGCATCGCCACCGCGCTGCTCGACTCGCTCGTCGAGCGGATCGACGACCCGGACGCGCCGTTCACGCTGGAGGTCCGCGTCTCCAACGTGCCGGCCATCCGCCTCTACGAGCGCCTCGGCTTCCTGACGGCGGGCGTGCGGCGCCGCTACTACGCAGACAACCAGGAGGACGCCCTGATCATGTGGCGGACGCCGATGACCCTCCGGGGCCGCCTGGACGACGTCCCCAACGCCGGCCCCGTCATGCCGTCGAAGTCGTGATCCTCGCGCTGGAGACCAGCTGCGACGACACGTGCGCCGCGGTGCTGACCCCCGCGGGAGCGGTCCGCTCGAACGTCATCTCCTCCCAAGGCGTCCACGACCAGTTCGGCGGCGTCGTCCCCGAGATCGCCAGCCGCCACCACCTGCAGCTCGTCAACGCCGTGGTCGACGACGCGCTCGCCCGGGCTCGGACGACGCTCGACGACGTCTCGCTCGTGGCGGTCACCCAGGGTCCCGGGCTCGTCGGGGCGCTGCTCGTCGGCGTCGCGACCGCGAAGGCGATCGCGAGCGCCCGCGGCCTGCCGCTGGCGCCCGTCGACCATCTCCAGGGCCACGTCGCCGCGAGCTTCCTGCCCGGGGAGGCCACGACCGCCGCCGGCGCCGCCCCGCCCCTGGAGCCGCCGTTCTTGTGCCTCGTGGCGTCCGGGGGCCACACGTTCCTGGCCCACGTGCGCGACCACGCCTCGTTCGACGTCCTCGGCCGGACCCTCGACGACGCGGCGGGAGAGGCCTTCGACAAGGGCGCGCGGCTGCTCGGCCTGCCATACCCCGGCGGGCCCCACCTCGAGCGGCTCGCCGCCGACGGCGATCCGCAGGCCTTCGCGTTCCCGGTCGCCGACAAGCTCGCGGGCCTGGACTTCTCCTTCTCGGGCCTGAAGACCGCTCTGCTCTACAAGGTGCGCGATCTCGGGGAGCAGGAGACACAGGCGCGCCGCGCCGACCTCGCGGCGGCCTTCCAGCGTGCGATCGTCGAGGCGCTCGCGCACCGCGTCGAGCGCGCCGTCGAAGAGACCGGCGTGCAGCGGGTGAGCATCGGGGGCGGCGTGGCCGCCAACGGCGCCCTGCGCGCCCGGCTGGCCGGCGTGGTCGACCAGCTCCACGTCCCGCCGCGCGCGCTGTGCACCGATAACGCCGCGATGATCGGCGCCGCCGCCCGGCACCTCACCGCGCTGAGGCCAGGGGAGTACGACGACCTCGACGCCTACCCGACAGGCCGCCGTGACCTCTGAGCCGATGGCGACCGTTACCTTGTTCTCCCGCCCGGGGTGCCACCTCTGCGACGACGCCCGCGCGATCCTCAAGACCGTCCGCGCGAGCCACCCGTTCGACCTCCAGGAGCGCGACATCGAGGCCGACGACGCGACGTTCAAGGCCTACCTGGAGCGCATCCCGGTCGTCGTGCTCGACGGCCGCGAGCTGTACGAGCTCTTCGTCGACCCCGACGACCTGCGCGGGCGGCTGGCCGCGCGACGCCCTGAGTAGGGTCGGAACCGACCCGATGACGCTCGATCCGCTCGAACCGCCGCTCCTCCCGCCCGCCTCCCCGGAGGACGGGGCCGCCTTCGAGCGATTGTCGCTCGGCGTCGCCGCGCGCCTGTCGCGCTACCTGCAGGTGCTGACCCAGGCCAAGAAGATGGGCAAGGAGACGATCTCCTCCCAGGAGCTCTCGGAGTACACGCACGTCAACTCGACCCAGATCCGCCGTGACCTCAGCGGCTTCGGGAAGTTCGGCAAGCGCGGCGTCGGCTACAACGTCGAGTCGCTCGTCTCGCAGATCCGCAAGATCCTGCGCACCGCCGGCCAGCACAACATCGCGCTGTTCGGCGCCGGCCATCTCGGCCGCGCGATCGCGGGCTCGGACATCTTCATCGACCACGGGTTCCGCGTCGTGGCGATCTTCGACGTCGACCCCGAGAAGGTCGGGATGGCCGTCGGCGCCGAGCGGGTGCGCCCGCTAGCCGACCTGCACGCCGTAGTCGAGGAGGATGACGTCGTGGTCGGGGTCCTGGCGGTGCCGACCGCCGCGGCGCAGGACCTGGCCGACGACCTGGTCGCCGCCGGCGTCAAGATCATCTTCAACTACTCCGAGGCGCTGCTCGACGTGCCGTCCGAGGTCACCGTCCACACCTCCAGCCCGGCCGTCGACCTCCTCTACGCGCTGTACTTCTACCTGACGTGATGGTCTCCCTCGAGCAGGCCGAGGCCACCTTCGAGGCCTCCGTCGACGCGACGGTCGGCATCGAGGAGGAGTTCGCGATCCTCGACCCGGGATCACTGGACCTGGCGCCGCGCTACGAGGAGCTGCACGCCGCCGCCCAGGACGACCCGGTCCTGCGCAAGGCGATCGCTGGGGAGCTCATCTCCAGCGAGGTCGAGATCCGCTCCGGGCGCGGCGCGCACCTGGCCGACGCCCTGGAGCGCCAGCGCGCCGCGCGCGGTGCGCTCTTCCGGCTGGCCGACGCGCAGGGCGCACGGCTCGGCGCGACGGGCACCCACCCGTGGGCGGACTACCGCGAGCAGCAGAACATCGAAACCGAGCACTACCGCCGCGTCGTCGAGGGCCTGCAGTACGTCGCGCGGCGCAACAACACCTTCTCGCTGCACGTCCACGTCGGCGTCCGGGGCGCCGACCGGGCCGTCCGCGTCTGCGACCGCCTGCGATCGGTCCTGCCGCTCCTGCTGGCGGTGAGCGCGAGCTCGCCGTACCTCGACGCGCGCGACGCCGGGCTGCACTCCGCGCGCACGCAGTCCTTCACGAAGAGCTTCCCACGCTGCGGCGTCCCCGACGTCTACGGCTCCTGGCGCGCGTTCGCAGACTACGTCGCCTTCCTCCAGCAGACGGCCTCGATCGTCGAGTACACGCAGGTGTGGTGGTCGGTGCGCCCGCACCTCTCCTTCGGCACCGTCGAGGTGCGCATCTGCGACGTCCAGACGACGGCGGGGGAGTCCGACGCGCTGAGCGCGCTGATCACCGCCTGCATCCTCCAGGCCGCCCACGACGTCGACGCGGGAGCCGCCGCGAGCCCCGAGCGTCGCCTGATCGAGGAGAACCTGTGGCGGGCGATCCGCTTCGGCCTGGACGGCAAGCTGATCGACCTCGACCGGGCCGTCGAGCTTCCCGCCGAGGCCACCGTGGAGCGTCTCCTGGCGTGGACGGCACCCGCGCGCGCCGAGCACGGCCTGGGCGAGCCGAGCTTCCCCGCCCTGAACGGCGCCCAGCGCCAGCGCCGGATGATCGAGTCGGGCGCCTCGCCGGCCGAGGTGTACGCCGCCGCCGTCCAGGAGACCCACTCCACCTACTCCCATCAAGAAAGCCGAACATGAGCGAGCAGAGCAATCCCGGCGTGCCCCAGGGCCCCCCGCCCACCGAAGAGGAGCTGCGCGCGGCCTACGAGGCCGAGCTCAAGCAGCTGCGCGTCGAGGACGTCGTCGTGCAGACGATCGTCTCCCTGCTGAACCTCGGCGGCCGCAAGGGCGGCTTGACGCCGGGCACCGAGGACGAGCGCGACGTTCAGCAGGTCGGCATGGCCATCGAGGGCGTCCGTCGCCTGCTGCCCTTCGTCGAGGAGCTTTTGGGCCCGGACGCCAAGCAGCTCCGCGACGCCCTGTCCCAGCTCCAGCTGGCCTACGTGCGCCTGGGCGGGACGGGCTCGGGGGCCGCGGCGGGCGAGCCGGCGCCCCCCGCACCGCCCGCCGCGCCCCCGCCGTCGCGGATCTGGACGCCGGGCTCCTAGCCTCATCATGCGCAAGCAGGAGCAGATCGACACGCTGGAGCGCGCCCGCCGCGGATAGCCCCACCTGCACCACGGGATGAGCTGCCGTCGACCCGTGGGGCGGCGCGTACACTGCGCGACGCCCCATGGCCGAACGCCGTCTCCACGGACTTCAGCGCGTCCTCGGCGTCAACGCGCTCTCGTCGACGGCCTACGGCAACGTCGGCTCGTCGATCTACTACGCCCTCGGCCTCGTGGCGAGCTTCGCCCTGGGCCTCACGCCGGTCGTCTTCATCATCACGGGGTTCCTGTTCTACCTGACGGCGTCGACCTACGCCGAGGCAACGGCGATGTACCCCGAGGCGGGCGGCTCGAGCTCGTTCGCACGGCACGCCTTCAACGAGTTCGCCAGCTTCTTCGCCGCCTGGGCGCAGATGCTCAACTACGTCATCACCATCTCGATCTCGGCGTTCTTCGTCCCCCACTACCTCGGTGGGGTGCTCGGGATCGACGCGCTGCGACACGGACCCGCGGACATCGTCTTCGGCATGGGCGTCATCGTGCTCCTCAGCCTGATCAACGTCCGCGGGGTCAAGGAGTCCGCGGGGGTCAACGTCGCGCTGGCCGTGACGGACTTCGCGACGCAGCTGCTGCTCGTGCTCGTCGGGCTGTTCCTGGTGCTCAGCCCGTCGGTCCTCGTCGAGAACGTCTCCTTCGGCGTGGCGCCGACCTGGACGCAGTTCCTTCTGGCGATTCCGGTGGCCATGATCGCCTACACGGGCATCGAGACGATCTCGAACATGGCCGAGGAGGCCAAGGACGAGACCAAGACGATCCCCGCGGCGATCAACCGCGTGGTCATCGCGGTCTTCGCGATCTACGCCCTGCTGCCCGCCGTGGCGCTCAGCGCGCTGCCGGTCACCCAGAGCCCCGACGGCTCCTATGAGACGCTGCTCGGCGTCGGCGAGGAGGACGGCGGCTTCGCGGGTGATCCGATCCTCGGCGTCGTCCAGCAGATCGACCTCGGCTTCCTGCAGACGCCCGGGGAGATCTACGTGGGGCTGCTGGCCGCCACGATCCTGTTCATCGCCACCAACGCGGGGATCATCGGCGTCTCGCGGCTCGTGTACTCCATGGGCATCCATCGCCAGCTGCCGGACCGCCTGCGCCAGCTGCACCCGAGGTTCGGGACCCCGTGGGTCGGCATCCTCGTGTTCGGCGCCGCCGCCTGCGTGACGCTGCTCCCGGGCGAGGCGGAGTTCCTCGGGAACATCTACGCCTTCGGCGCCATGCTGTCCTTCACGATCGCCCACGCCGCCGTGATCCGCCTGCGGATCACCCAGCCCGACGCGCCGCGCCCGTTCCGTGGCCCGGGCACGCTGACGGTCAAGGGCAGGCCGCTGCCGCTCTTCGCGCTGGTCGGCGGAGCCGGCACGGGCCTGGCCTTCGTCGTCGTGACGTTCCTGAATCTCGACGTGGCCGCCGCGGGCGTGGGCTGGCTGCTGCTCGGGATGCTCATCTACCCGGCCTATCGGCGCAGCCAGGGGCTGGACCTGACCACGACGACGAAGATCGTGATCCCCAAGCCCGTCGTCGACCACGAGGCCGAGTACGAGTCCGTGCTGCTCGCGCTGGACGGGACCACGTTCTCCCCAGGGGCGATGGCCACCGCGGTGAAGGTGGCGACGCGGCGCCGCAGGGGCATCCACGTCATCGTGCCGATCGTGGTGCCGAGCTCCTCGCCGCTGAACGCCGACCTGCCGGAGCAGGAGCTCGCCGCGCAGGAGATCATCGAGCAGGCCAAGCTCCAGGGCGGCCGCCGGGTGACCGGCCACCACCAGAAGGTCCGTGCGGGCCAGGCCGGGCGGCTGATCGTCAACGAGGCGCGCGAGATGTCCGCCCAGGTCATCGTCATGGCGCTGCCGCCACGCTCGGGCGGCGCCGTCTTCGGCAAGACCGTCGAGACGGTCCTGGCGGAGCGGCCCTGCCGGGTCATCATCCAGCACGATCCGACCCAGGTGCCGGTCGTCGCCGGCCCGGGCGCCAGGGTGGCCTGAGTGGCCGAGCCCCCGCAGCTCAGGCGCAGCGCGACCACCGTCCTGTCCGTGCTCATGGTCGTGCTGGGCGTGGCGATCATCGTGCGGACCGTCGCGGCCGGCGGCAGCCCGATCTCCGTCGGCCTGCTCCTCGGCGTGCTGTTCGTGCTGGCAGGCGGCGGCCGCCTCTACCTCGCCGAGCGGCGGTGAGGATGGTCGACCGGAGCTCCTCACGCGCGGACGAGATCGGCCGCCGCACGCTCGGCTCGCCCGTGCTCTTCGCGGTCGTCTACGCCGCGCTGGCCGCGGGCGTCTACTTCTCGTTGGGCGTGGTCGCCGACTACGCGCTCGGCCTGACGCCGCTCATCTTCCTCGTGG
>Ga0136633_1001261_pt1 | contig 18860 bp, 18 predicted proteins | sample AntDrymeUQ832206_2_FD_105494 | JGI IMG/M metagenome (GOLD analysis project Ga0136633, IMG submission 105494) | Polar desert sand microbial communities from Dry Valleys, Antarctica - metaG UQ83 (22.06) | ecosystem: Environmental > Terrestrial > Soil > Desert | place: Antarctica: Dry Valley...
CCGCCTTCAGTCAGTTCGCCAAGCTCTACGCCACGCCGGGGGAGACCATCACCACCGGCCTCAAGCTCTTGGCGGTCGGAATGGTCATGGGTGCGGTGAGCTCGGTCGTGGCGGTGCGCTCCTACCTCGACGTCTGACGTAGGGCGGTGGCCCTCCCGATCGAGGACTACGCGCTCCTCGGCGACACCTACACGGCGGCGCTCGTGGGCAAGGACGGCTCGGTCGACTGGCTCTGCCTGCCCCGGTTCGACTCGCCGGCGTGCTTCGCAGCCCTCCTCGGCGAGCCTGACAACGGCCGGTTCCGCATCGGGCCGACCGGTGGGGTTCACGCGACCCGGCGCTGGTACCTGGACACGAGTCTCGTGCTGATCACCGAGCACGTGTGCGACGGCGGCACCATCCAGGTGGTCGACGCCATGCCTGTGCGCGACGCGGGCGGCACCGTCGACGGCGGCAACGCCGACCTCATCCGCATCGTCTCGTGCACGGCGGGCTCGGTCGAGGTCGAGGTCGAGCTCGTGGTGCGCTTCGACTATGGGTCGGTGGTTCCATGGACCCGGCGCCGTGACGACGGAGACCTCCACTTCGTGGCCGGACCGGACGCGCTGGTCCTGCGGACACCGGTCTCGCTCGAGCCTGACGGGATGCGCCACGTGGCCCGGTTCCGGGTGTCGGCCGGGGACAGGGTGCCCTTCGTCCTCACGTGGCACCGCAGCCACGAGCCCCCGCCCGCTTCGATCGACCCCGAGGCGGCCGTCACGGCCACGGTCGACTTCTGGAGCGGCTGGCATGGCCGGGCCGACTGGGTTGGCCACGCCGAGGGCGCCGTGCACCGGAGCCTGGCCACGCTGAAAGCCCTCACCTACGCGCCCAGCGGCGGCATCGTTGCCGCCCCCACGACCAGCCTGCCGGAGCACCTGGGCGGCGTGCGCAACTGGGACTACCGCTACTGCTGGCTGCGCGACGCGTCCGTGACCTTGCGGGTGCTCCTGGCCGCGGGCCACACGAGCGAGGCCGCGGCGTGGCGGGACTGGCTGCTGCGAGCGGCGGCCGGCCGGCCCGCGGACATCCAGGTCCTCTACGGCGCCCGTGGCGAACGCCGGCTGCCCGAGGCGGAGCTCCCGTGGCTCGCCGGTTATGAGGGCTCGTCCCCCGTCCGCGTTGGCAACGCAGCCCACAACCAGCTCCAGCTCGACGTGTTCGGCGAGGTCATCGAAGTCCTCACCGGCTCCGAGGAAGCGGGCCTGCCCGAGGACGACGACGCCGAGGGCCTTGGGCTGGCTCTGCTCGACTGGCTCGAAGGGGGATGGCGCCAGCCCGACGAGGGCGTGTGGGAGGTCCGCGGGGACCGGCGTCATTTCACGCACTCCAAGGTGCTGGCCTGGGTCGCCTTCGACCGAGCCGCTACGTGCGGATGGGGACCCGACCCCGCACGCTGGCGGGCCGCGGCCGCTGCCGTGCACGCTGAGGTGTGCGCCGAGGCCGTCGACCCGACCACCGGCGCGTTCACCCAGAGCTACGGCTCGCCCGGCCTCGACGCGGCCACGCTCCTCATCCCGTCCGTGGGATTCCTCCCCGCGGGCGACCCTCGCGTCCTGGCCACCGTCGAGCAGGTGGAGCGGAGGCTCACGGACCGGGGCTACGTGCGCCGCTACGAGACGGCCGAAGACGTCGACGGCCTGCCGCCCGGCGAGGGCGCGTTCCTCCCCTGCACGTTCTGGTACGCCGACGCCCTCGCTCTTGCGGGACGGGTGCCGGAGGCGCAGGCCGTGTTCGACCGACTTCTGGCCGTCCGCAACGACGTAGGCCTCCTCTCCGAGGAGATCGACCCCGGCACCGGCCGCCTGCTCGGCAACTTCCCCCAGGCCTGGAGCCACGTCACCCTCATCCACACGGCGACGCTCCTCCGCGACGTGAAGAGACCGTAGCGAGCGTCCTCAGGACCCCTGCAGGGAGCGCCGGTCGTCATGCGAACCGGCGCCACCCCACCCGGCGCGAAGTGTGCTGGCGCCGACGATCCCGGGCTGATCCGGGCTGTCCTGGCAAGAACGAGCACACATGGGTGCGGCTGGTCGGCTGTGTGTGTGCTGGTGCCGACGTTTGTGGGGGTTGCGGGCTCAATATGGCATGAACGAGCACACATCTCCGCCGCTCCCGGGGTCTTGTGTGCTGGTGCCGACGGCTCGCGGGTGGGGAAGGGTCGGTGGTATTTGAAGCATCGGTGGGCGGCCCAGAGGTGCCCTAGGTGGACGGGCGCTAAGGGCGGTATCAACGGGACGATGGTGTGAGAACTGTGTGCTGGTGGAGGTGGCGGGACTCGAACCCGCGTCCTTCAGCGTGTTGACGGCTCTTCTCCGGGCGCAGCCGATGAGGAGGTCTCAGGCCACCCGCCGGCATCGGCACCTTCGGGTGGCCCCAGCGCACTGAGGTGTCCCCCGGCGCCGGTGCGCACGACGACGGGGTGAGCCCTGCAAGATGGCGTTCCGATCCGACCCGCAGGGCTGGGGCCGGGGGACCGTCGCTACTGTTTAGGCAGCGAGTGCGAGCTGAGGCTCGGCAAGTGTTTTTTGTCCCGACTCTTTAACGTGGTTCCGGGGACCACGGCCCGCTTCTTCCGCCTCGACAACCAAAGTCGAAGCCAGTATCACCCCCGTGGAGGTGCTCCCCGAGGGGAACGGGCACACAGATTCTGTTGTCAAGGAGCCCCGTCAGTGTAGCCGGGCTCCCGTCACTCGTGGCCCCGGGTGGCCCGGGCCTGCTCGCGCTCGGCGTCGCGCTTGGCGATGGCGTGGCGCTTGTCGACGTTCTTGCGGCCCCGGCAGAGCCCGAGCTCGACCTTGGCCCGGCCCTCGTCGTTGAAGTAGATGCTGATGGGCACGAGCGTGAGCCCGTCCTGGGCCACTCGCGCCCCCAGGCGCTGGATCTCCTGGGCATGGAGGAGGAGCTTGCGACTGCGATCGGGATCGGGCCGGCCCACCCCGTGGGCGTGGGTGTAGGGCGCCACATGCACGCCATGGAGCCAGCACGCACTTCCCTCGACACGGGCGTAGCTGTCACGCAGCTGCACCCCGCCGGCCCGGAACGACTTCACCTCGGCGCCGACGAGCATGATCCCGCACTCCACCGTCTCCAGCACGTCGAAGTCATGTCGAGCCTTGCGGTTGGACGCCACGATCTTGTGCCCCACAGCAAGCGACAGCTTCTTGGGCGGCATCCCCCCACCGTATATGGAGCGGCAGCGAACGGAGCGAGCCTGCGAGCGAGTGATGCTGCCCTAGCTGCCCCCTAGCTGACCCAGCGGAACAACCCCTCGGTGGCGTCGTAGAGGATGGACTCGATGTGGCGTTCGCCGCCGATGAGGAATGAGATTGTGCCCTCCACGCACGTGCCGGGAGCGACCGTCGTGCCCTTGGTCAGGGCCGGCGCCCGGATTGACGGCACCGACGGGTTGTAGGCCACGAGGCCCTGACCGGGCACCTCCACGCTGAAGCGGGCGGGGTCGACGATGTCACCTGCGATGGTCGCAGTCTTCGAGGCGCACATCTTGGCGGTGATGGTGGCGTAGCTCGAGCCGGCAGGAGCGGGAGCCACCCCCTTCGGAGGCCGAGCCGAGTTGTTCGGGTACGAGACGACCACGGTGCCGCCGCCATCGAGCGAGTGCTTCAGGCCTGCCGTCTGGAACGGTGACGTGGTGGTGCTGGCGGGCTGCGTCGACGACGTCGAGGCAGCGGAGGAGGGGGGCGCGACCGGGAGGAGCGGCTGCCCGGGGATGGTCGTGCCCAGGTCGTCGGGGATGGACGTGCGGGAGGTGCCACAGCCCGCCACGGTGATCGTGGCCACCAGGACGAGCAGTCGCCACCGGGTCGTAGGCACGGTCTTCGATCCTGCCACGTCGGGTACGGTCACCGGCGCATGCTGACCATGGCCCGTGACGCCTACCTCGTGCTCGTCGGGCACTGCTACGACGGGCTGCCCCTTGAAGCGTGCGGGCTGCTCGCCGGTGATCCGGATGCGGCGCGGGTGGACGTCTGCTACCCGACGGGAAACGAGGCCGCCTCGGCGCGGGTCTACACGGTGTCTCCGAGGGATCACCTAAGGGCCGACCGGGACGCGGAGGACCGGGGCTTGTCGATCATCGGCGTGTTCCACTCGCACACCCACACCGACCCCTACCCGTCTCCCACCGACATCGCCCAGGCCCCGGATCCGACCTGGCACTACGTGATCGTGAGCCTGCGTGAAGGGGCCCCGACCATGCGCTCCTACCGGATTTCTGAGGGCCGCGTGGAAGAAGAAGGGGTGGTCCTGGCGTAGAATCCTGAGTAAGTCGATCAACAATCCACCGACCACCTCGCCAGGAGCTTCCGTGCCCGACGTCCGCCTTCCCACCGTCCTCCGTTCGCACGCAGGCGGCGCCAGCGTCGTCGAGGCGGAAGGGGAGACGGTCGGTGACGTCCTGGCCTGGCTCGAGAGCACCTTCCCCGGCCTCGCGGGTCAGCTGCGCAACACCGACGGCACGGCCCACCGCTTCGTCAACGTCTACGTGAACGACGACGACGCCCGCTACCTCGATGGCCTTGACACCAAGCTCACGGGCACGGACGAGATCTCGATCCTGCCCGCCGTGGCCGGCGGCTGAGGTGGCCATCTACGCCTCGGCGCTCGACCTGATCGGCAACACGCCCCTGGTCGACATATCGTCCCTGTCGCCCAACCCGGGAGTGCGCATCCTGGCCAAGATGGAGGGCCAGAACCCGGGGGGCAGCGTGAAGGACCGCGCCTCGCTCGCCATGATCGAGGAAGCGGAGAAGGACGGCCGCCTCACGCCCGGGGCCACTCTTATCGAGTCCTCGTCGGGGAACACGGGCATCGCACTGGCCATGATCTGCCGGGTCAAGGGCTACCGCATCAAGGTCGTCCTCCCCGACAACGTCTCGGTGGAGCGGCGTCAGCTGCTCGAGGTGTGGGGCGCTGAGATCATCCCGTCGCCCGGGAGCGAGGGCTCCAACGGGGCCATGCGCCGAGCCATCGCCCTCGCTGGGGAGCACCCGGAGTGGGTGTTCCTGCACCAGTACTCGAACGAGGCCAACGCCCGCGCCCACTATGAGGGCACCGGGCCCGAGATCTGGCGCGACTGTCCCGAGATCACCCACTTCATCGCCGGCCTGGGCACCAGCGGGACCCTCATGGGTGTGGGCCGCTACCTCAAGGAGCAGAAGCCCGAGGTGCAGGTGTGGGCCATCGAGCCCCCGGTCGGTGAGATGGTCGATGGTCTGAAGAACCTCGACGAGGGCTACATCCCCGAGCTGTTCACGGCTAACAACGGCTTCGACCTGCTCGACCGCAAGATGATCGTGCGGCCTCGCGAGTCCATCGAGTGGACCCGTAAGCTCATCGAGGTGGGTGTGTTCGCGGGCATCTCCTCGGGTGCCATCCAGGCCGCCGCGGTCAAGGCTGCCAACCTGATCGACGAGGGCACGATCGTCACCATCGTGTGCGACGGTGGGTGGAAGTACCTCTCCGCGGGCGTGTGGACTGACGACCTCGACACCGTCGAGGCCCGGGCCAAGGCCACCATCTACTTCTAGCGTGTGCGGCCATGGCGCTCACGACGGAGCAGGCGTGGTTCAACGAGGCCCGGTTCGGGATGTTCGTCCATTGGGGCGCCTTCAGCGCTGGCGGCCTCGAGCCCTCCTGGCCGCTGGTCGGGGGCGTGTCCGCCTTCCCCGCGTGCCAGGACCTCACGGTCGCCGAGTACGAAGCCGTCACCGCCAGGTTCGCGCCGCCACCCGACGCCGTGACCCGTTGGGCGGCCTTGGCCCGGCGGGCGGGGATGACCTACATCGTGCTCACGACCAAGCACCACGACGGCTACACGCTGTTCCCCCAGGGTCGCAGCGGATACGGCATCACGCAGGTGGATCCCGGCAGGGACCTCGTCCGCGAGCACGTGGAGGCGGCCCGGGCTGAGGGCCTGCGGGTCGGGCTCTACTACTCGCTGCCCGACTGGCACCACCCCGACTACCCGGCTTGGAGCGACAACCTTCGCCCCTATCCGGGGCCGTTCTACCCGCGCCCTGAACCCGAGCGATGGGAGGCCTTCAGGGCCGACCTCTTCCGCGAGGTCGAGCACCTGCTCTCGGCTTACGGCCAGATCGACGTGCTTTGGTTCGATGGCGGCTGGGAGCGCTCCCCTGACGAGTGGCAGGCCAAGGAGCTGGAGGCCCGCATCCGTGAGCTGCAGCCGGGCATCATCATCAATGACCGCCTACCCGGAGTCGGCGACGTCATCACACCCGAGCAGGCCGTGCCGCGGCCCCCGCCCGACGGTCCGTGGGAGACCTGCCTCACCATGGGCGACAGCTGGGGCCCCGTCGAGGCCGACACCGTCCGCAAGTCGACGCGGGCTGTGCTCGCCACGCTGCTCGACGTCGCCGCCGCGGGCGGCAACCTCCTGCTCAACATCTCACCCGACGGCGACGGCGTGGTGCCGGCGTGGCAGGAGGACCGCCTCCGCGGGCTCACCGCATGGATGGACGGCCACGGCCACACCGTCGTGGGCACGACGCCGTCGGACCTGGAGCCGTGGCAGTTCAACGGTCCGAGCACCGCCAAGGGCTCGTCCACGTTCCTCTTCTGCACCATGCGCCCTGAGGGGCTCGTGCTCCTGCGCGGAGTCCACGCCGGGAAGATCACATCGATCCGCGTCGTGGGCACCGATGTGGCCCTCACGTTCACGCCCCAGCTCTCGGCCCTCGACCGGATCCTGAACAACACCGATCCTGTCTGTGACGTTCACATCGACATCCCGCCGGGCGCCGCCGACCCCCTGGTCACCGTCATCGAGGTCGTCACCGACCACTGACGTCCAACGCTCAGACGGTGCCCTGGCCCAGGGGTTTGAACTCGGCGGGGCGGCGCTGGACGTAGGACTGGACGCCCTCGACGAAGTCGGGGCCCTGGAGCGAGTGGACCATGCGCTGAAACGATTCGGCGCCAGCCTCGGAGAGTGTCTGCTCCCAGGCGCCGTAGATCTGCTTCTTCATCACCGCGAGCGACGCGGGTGAGCAGCTGGAGGCGATGTCCCTGGCGTACGCCATCGTCTCGGCGAGCAGGTCGTCCGCGTCCACCACCCGGTTGGCCAGGCCCAGAGCCGCTGCCTCCTCACTGAGGAAGACACGGGCCGAGAGGAGGAGGTCCATGGCTGCCGATGTGCCAACCAGGCGGGGGAGGAGCCAGGCGCTGCCGTACTCGGCGATGAGGCCGCGGCGGGAGAAGGCTGTGGTCCACTTGGCGCCGGCGGCGGCGAAGCGCACGTCGAACATGAGCGCCTGCACGAGACCGACGCCCGCACAGGCGCCGTTGATGGCCCCGATGATGGGCTTGGGCACGCCGAGGGGGAAGGTCACAGCCCTGCGCTCGCCGCTCGTGAGCGAACCCTCGTCGCCACCGAGGCCCTGGAGCAGGTCCATGTCGGCACCCGGACAGAAGCCCCGCCCCGCGCCCGTCACCACGATCACGTTGACGTCTTCGTCGTCGGTGGCCCGTTCGAGGGCGTCGAAATAGGCGTCCTCGAGCGCCGCCGTCCAGGCGTTCATGCGTTCGGGTCGGTTCCAGGTGATGAGGGCGACCCGGTCCGCCACCTCGTACATGACGATGTCGTCAGCCATGGAGGCGACCGTAACGGACCTGTAGCGTCGTCTGCCATGGACGAACGCTCGTATGGACGAACCGCAGACGGGCTCCGGCCGGTAGAGCTGCTGCGGGACTGGACGGAGATGCCTCTCGGCTCGTGCCTGGTGTCCTTCGGGCGCACCCGGGTGCTGTGCACGGCGTCGGTGGAGGAGAAGGTGCCGGGTTGGCTGCGGGGAAAGGGCCGGGGCTGGGTCACAGCCGAGTACTCGCTGCTGCCCGGCTCCACCAACGAGCGGGTGGACCGGGAGGCCGCCAAGGGCAAGCAGGGTGGGCGCACCCTCGAGATCCAGCGGCTCATCGGCCGCAGCCTTCGAGGCGTCGTTGATCTCGTCGCCCTCGGCGAGCGGGTCATCACGCTGGACTGCGACGTGGTCCAGGCCGACGGTGGCACCCGCACGGCGTCGGTGTGCGGTGCTTTCGTGGCGCTGCACGACGCCTGCAGCCGCCTTGTGGCGGCGGGCCTCATCCCCGTCTCGCCGATCACGGGCGCCGTCGCCGCCGTCAGCGTCGGCATCGTGGAAGGCGAGCCTCGGCTCGACCTCGACTACAGCGAGGACTCGACCGCCGAGGTCGACATGAACGTGGTCATGACCGACGACGGCCGCTTTGTGGAGGTGCAGGGCACCGCCGAGTCCAAGCCCTTCGACCGGGCCGGGCTCGATGCGCTGCTCGGCCTCGCCGAGGGTGGGATCAAGGAGCTCTTGGCCGCGCAGCAGGCCGCGCTGTCCAGCCCGCCGCAGGCCCGCCCTGCAGGCTGATGCTGGAGCTGGTGCTGGCCTCGGCCAACCCCGACAAGGCCGCCGAGATCACGGCGATCCTCGAACCGTCCGTGAGGTGTGTGCCGCGGCCGCCGGAGGTGCCCGACGTGGTGGAGGACGCCCCCGACCTCGTCGGCAACGCCAGGCTGAAGGCGGTGGCCATCTGTGAAGCCACCGGGCGGTCCGCGGTGGCCGACGACACCGGTCTCGAGGTCGACGCCCTCGACGGCGCTCCCGGCGTGTACAGCGCCAGGTTCGCGGGCGAAGGCGCCACCTATGCCGACAACGTGGCCAAGCTGCTCGCCTCGCTCGATGGCGTGCCCGCGGAGGGTCGCTCGGCGCGCTTTCGCACCATTGCCCTGGTGCGTCACCCGGACGGATCGGAGGTCGTAGCCGTTGGGGAGTGCAAGGGACGGATCGCCGAGGCCGCGGCCGGCTCTTCGGGCTTCGGCTACGACCCGCTGTTCGTTCCGGACGAGGGGGACGGTCGGACCTTCGCGCAGATGACGGCCGAGGAGAAGCATGGGGTGAGCCATCGGGGCCGAGCCTTCCGAGCGCTGGCCGAGGCTCTCGGCGCAGGGTCATCCAGATGACGGCGACGAAGGTGGAGAGCCTCCTCGACCGCCACTTCGAGGACGAGGTCCACATGGGCCAGTCGCTGGCCCTCATCGTCGTCGACCGCGACGGACGCACCCTGGCCGAGCGCTACGGGCCGAGCGCGGGGCCCGACGTCCCCCTCATCTCGTGGTCCATGGCCAAGTCCATCGCTCATCTCGCCGTCGGTGTCCTGGTGGGGGAGGGGGCGCTCTCGCTGAGCGACGACCACCTCGTCGATCGCTGGGCCGATGACGAGCGCGCCACGATCACGCTCGACCACCTGCTCCGCATGACCGACGGCCTGGCCTTCGTCGAGGACTACGTGGACGGCGAGGCGTCCGATACCATCGAGATGCTCTTCGGCCGGGGCGCCGACGACATCGTCACTTTCGCAGCGGACAGACCGCTGGCTGCCCCGCCCGGCACCCGCTGGTCCTACTCGAGCGGGACCACGAACTTGCTCGCCGACGTGGCCTCACGCGCCGCAGGTGGACTGAGGGGCGAGGCTTGGGGGTCGTGGCTGGCGAAGCGCGTCTTCATGCCTGCGGGCATGGCGTCGGCTGAGCCCCGCTTCGACGCGCTCGGGGCATGGGTCGCGTCGTCGTACGTCTACGCCACCGCAGCCGACTTCGCCCGGTTCGGCCTCGTCTACCTACAGGATGGCGCGGCCATCGTCGACCCCGCGTGGGTGCAGCATGCGCGCACGCCGACGGCTGGCGTCACCGAGCCGGGTCGGGGCTATGGCGCCCAATGGTGGCGTTGGCCCGACCGCCCTCACTGGCTCGTGGCCCAGGGCTATGAGACCCAGCGCACGATCGTCGACTTCGAGCGCGACCTGGTGGCCGTGCGCCTCGGAAAGACGCCGCAGGAGCTTGGCGGCGAGCATGTCGATGCGTGGCTGCGCGAGCTCTTGGACGCGTTGTGAGCGACCGCTACTTGCAGGCGTAGTCGAGGTCGTACTCGCGGCCCGTAGCGGGGTCGAAGTAGCTCCCGCCGCGGCCCTGCGTTAGGACGACCCGGCCGCCGGCGAAGGACCGCTCCGGTGCGCAGTATGACGGCAGGTCGCCGGTCGGCGCCCCTGCGGTCCACACGATGCCGACGTCCGCGATCCATCCCTGGCCGGCCACGTTCGGGTCGTCGGTCGAGGTGATGTACCGCCACTGGTACGGCGTGGAGTAGATCCCGACGGTGACGCCGCGCGCCCGTAGGCCGTCGCGGACACCGGCGATGGCTCGCTGGGCTACCGCTCCCCGAGCGTCCTTCCACGCGTTGCGGGCGGGGTCGGAGAAGCTGGCGACCTCCACGTCGAGCCACCACAGGTCGGCGCTCACGCCCTGGCTCGCGGCGTACCCGAAGGCGTAGCCCGAAGCGTTCCAGCCGTGGTTGTAGGCCCGACAGAGAGCGTCGGCGGATGAGCAGCTTCCAGCTGGGCCGCTGTTGCCCGACGACGCGCCAGCGGCCGGGGGGTCGACGTTCATGTAGGCCATGGCCGGACCGCCGCTGCCCGTGGCCCACGACCACTGCGAGGCGAGGCACGGGTTCGGCGTGAACGTGCGCGACCGGGTGATGCCGATCACCGAGAACTCCTTGCGCTGCGACGGCGTGACCGTCGAGGTGGACGACGACGACGTGCACTGCGGCCAGGAGATGTCGTACCCGTAGCCACCTGGCGGCAGCACGAGGCCGGCGCTGGCCATGCCCACCACGCGGCTCCCCAAACGACCGGCTGCTGACCCGAGGAAGTTGGCGTTGCCGTACGTGAAGATCCCTCCGTCCGAGGCGACCATCCGGTAGCCGAAGCCATCAGGCGTGGCGGCCATGCCCACGATGGGCTGGACGAGCTTGATACCGCCCGCGGAGCCGAAGAACTGGGCGTCGCCGTAGGCGAAGATCCCGCCGTCGGAGGCGACCAGCCAGTAGCCCTGCCCGGACGGGGTGGACGCCATCCCCACGACCGGTCGCACGAGCTGGATGGCTCCAGTGGAACCGTAGAAGACAGCGTCGCCGTAGGCGAAGATCCCGCCGTCGGAGGCGACCAGCCAATAGCCCTGGCCTGAGGGCGTGGACGCCATGCCGACCACGGGTCGGGAGAGCTGGATGCCGCCGGCCGATCCGAAGAAGGCGGCGTCGCCATAGCTGAAGATGCCGCCGTCGGAGGCCACGAGCCAGTAACCCCGTCCGCTCGGGGTGGGTGCCATCCCAACGATGGGCCGGTTCAGGCTGATGGCCCCGCTCGACCCGTAGAAGCCGGCTCCCCCGAACGTGAAGATCCCGCCGTCAGCGGCGACCATCCAGTAGCCACGGCCACCCGGCACCGCAGCCAGGCCCACGACCGGGGAGGCCAGGCGGACTCCGCTCAGGTCGCCGTCCTGCGTCAGCCCGCCAAACGTGCGCACCTGTCCGGCGCTGTTCGCCACCCGGTAGCCGGCACCGAGCAACGTGCCGGACGCGGCGGCCCTGGCCGTGGGCTGGGTGTCGGCGGCTAGGGCCGCGCCCGTCGTCGGCGAGACCAGTCCCCAGGCGGTGAGGGCTGCGAGAGCTAGGCCGAGGATCCAGGGCCGGGCACGGAGCATGGAGGTAGAGGGTACGGGTCAGAGCTCGGGTCGTGGTGCCACGAACCCGAGGAGTGACCGCACGCGCGCACCGCGTTCGCGGTAGCTCTCGAACTCGTCGAACGAGGGGGCGCCCGGTGACACGAGCACAACTCCGCCTACGGGGCAGGCCGACAGGGCGCGCCGCACGGCGTCGTCGAAGCCGGTGGCCCGCAGCCGCCGGTCCACAGGTAGCAGGGGCGCCAGGCGAGCCCCTACCGGTCCTGTGCACACCGCCGTCGTGGGCTCGACCCGCGTCGCGACCGCATCAGCGAGGGAGCTGAGGTCGAGGTCGCGGTCTGCGCCCCCGAGCACGATCGTCACCGGCCGCCCCGGGAACGAGCTCAGTGCGGCGATGGCCGCGCTCGGGTTCGTGGAGATGGAGTCGTCGATGATCTCCCGGCCGTCGACGGAGCCGATCGGCTCGAGTCGGAAGGGAAGCGGCCGGAAGCTCGCCACGGCGGCCTCTACCTCGTTGGCGCGGCCCATGGGGTCGAGGCCCACCAGCTCGAGCACGGTGAGCACTCCGCAGAGGTTGCGGGCGTTGTGCGGGCCGGGTAGTGGGCTGACAGCGAGGTCGAGCGCAGCCTGGCTGCCACGCATGACCCGGCCCCCCTCCGCGTGCCATCCCTGGTCCCCGCCGTAGCGGACCGCTCCGGGCAGTCGACCCCTGACCAGATCTTCGTCCACGTCGGCTGCCACCGCCACATGCTCGGTCCCATGGGCGAAGAGGTTGAGCTTGTCCCTTACGTAGGCCTCGAACCCGCCGTGCCAGGAGAGGTGGTCGGGGGCTAAGGCGGTGAGCACCCCGATGGTGGGAGACACCTCCACGTCGGTGGCCTGGTAGCTCGAGACCTCGAGAGCCACGCAGGTACCGGGCCCGCACCCCTCGGCCAGGAGGCGTAGGGGGGCCACCCCGAGGTTCCCGCCGAGGGCGACCCCACCCTGATGGAGGGCCGACCACAGGTGGTGCAGGAGGGCGGTGGTGGTGGACTTGCCCTTGGATCCGGTGATCCCGACCACACCCTCTCCCCCGTGCTCGGCCAGGAATAGGGCTGTTCCGCCGGTGAGCCGCCCTGCGGCGCGCAAGGCGATCGCCTCCGGCCGATGGCGGCTCACTCCGGGGGAGGCGACGACGACGTCGGCTTCGTCGAGGAGCGAGAGCGGCTGCTCCCCATCGACCACCGTGACGAGCCTGGACGGAGGTGGGACGCACAGGACAGGCAAGGCGTCAAGAGCGGCACGGCCTTCCACGCCCAGACCCCAGACCGCAACGTGGCGACCTGCGAGGTCAGCGAGGCGCAGCGGCACCGGCGAGATCGTCCACGACGCCCCGATAGTCCTGGGGTACGAGGTGCGTGAGGCTGAGGTCCGGGGTGAGCGCCTCAGCCACGTCGTGCGCTGTGGGCCAGACTCCGTCGTCACGCAGCCGTCCAGCCAGCGCATCGAGGGCAACGGCACCCTCCCAGCCCCGGCCCGACTCGAGCGCGAGGCGGACGGCCACCCTGCTCTCGGCCACCTCGCCGACGCACTCGAACGGCTTGTCGGCACCGGCCGCCACGAGGGCGAGCAGGCCCTCGATCTGGTTCGGGTCGTCCAGGACATCGCCGCCTTGGATGCTCACCACCTGCTCACGGTCGAGCCAGGGCGCCAGGGCCAGCGCCACGAAGCGGCACTTCGGGCAGCTCCGGTCCCAACCGTCGATGCGCCGGGCGGGGTCGAGCCTGAAGGCCGCGTTACAGGACGAGAACACGTCGAAGTAGCGCGCGCCACGCTCGGCGAAGAGCCGGCAGATGGCGAGCTCACTGAACGGGCGCAGCAGGCTGAACCAGTGCAGACCTTCGCCCGTGGCGTCGGCCACGAGCGACGCGATCTGCTCCTCGGCCGCAAGCGACTTCGACCACTGGTGGTTGATGGCGGCGCCCCGCCAGTCGAGGTTGGCCTCGGATGAGGAACGCTCGTCAGACATGACCACGGTGTCGCACCCGGCTCGCACCGCGGCGAGGCACATGGCCAATGACACGGTGGCTGTCACGGGCACGTGACCATTGCGGGCGCCGAGCGCGTTGAGCCGGCCCAGGAGCGGGTCGATGGTCCGCTCAACCAGGAGGCGTGCGGCGCCGCTCCGCCCGACGACGGCGTCGATCACCGGGAAGGCTCGCACCGTCCCGAGCAACGGCATCTCGCCCGCATCGTGCAGAGCTTGAAGGGTGACGCAGCTGTCCTTGCCACCTCCGATCGGCACCACGGCACGGCGCTGCAGGCCCGGAGCCCGGACGGGGGCGTGAGCGATGGTGGGTCCCTCGATCAGGGGCGGCCCGGGGTCGAGGCCGTTCACATATGAGAACTCGCCTAGACCGGGCCCGAGGAGGGCCGCGAGGAAGGCCCGCTCGCTCTCAGCGAGACCGGACTCGACGACGACCGACAGCGGCGCAGCGGCCTTGAAGTAGCTCGGGGCGGCCGCCAGCCAGAGGAGCCGCACCAGTGCTTCGTCGGCCGCTGACGCGACCCCGCCGGGTGGAAGGACCAGCTCCTCCGTGAACGAGATGTCGTCCAGTGCGTAACCGAGCCTGATGGTGGAGGTGGCCTCGTCGAGGTCGAAGCCGGTGCAGCGGAACACCTCGACCGCCGTCGGGTCGAAGGCCTCCGGGTCGTGCACGGTGAGCACGACCGTAGCGGCTCACCGCGCTACCCCGGGGCTCGATCGCCGTCGCTGACCCTGCCGCGCCGGACCCGGCACCCCCATCCGCGGCTAGACGCTTGGGGGGCCGCTGCCTCCGCCACCACCGTTGCAGGCGCAGGTGCCGCCGGCGGTGACGGCGATCGCGTTCCAGGGCTCGAGCGGGAAGGGCAAGGCCTCGGCCTGGGCCTCGGCTGTGCGCACGGCGACGAGGGTCGAGGGTCCGGACCGCGTGAAGGCCCACGCGCCCTGGGCGTCCATGGCCATCGGGGACGGGCCCGACTCCGGCGGGAGGGTGAGTCCTGTGTCTCTGGCGGTGCCGTCGGTCAGCGTGAGCACCCAGACGTGGCGGGGGCCGCCGTTCGAACGGCCGATGAACACTGTCGCGGCCGCCGTCGTGGCCCCGCCCGTCTCCGGAACGAGCCCGGCGGGGAGGTTGACCGACCGGTCGCCAGCGGGTCCTGCAACGCGCAGCGTGCAGCTGCGTGTGCAGGCCCCGTCCACCAGGACGACGGCACGCTGGCCGTCCGTTGCGATGACGGATCCGCTGTCGGCCAGCCGCCTCACCAGCGTGCCCTTGGCCGGGTCCATGACGTCGACGGGGCCGATGATCTCGCCGTCGGGGTCGGGGGCGACGCTGAGCACGAGCCCGCCGGCCCCGAACCCCACGAGCGAGCGACCCCTGGGGACGCGCTGCACGAGGGCGGGAACCTCTTGGCCGATGTCTGCCCGCCGCGCGGTGGTGAGCCCGTCCTCCGCGACGCGGTCGGCGATCCACAGCTCGTGATCTGTGGCGCCGGCCACGACGGCGACCCCCGTGCCGAGGGACCTGGGCTGGTGGTCGGTGTCGCCCAGCACGTACACGGCTCCGGGATCCTGGGGGAGCGGGCCCCGCACCACGGTGACAAGACCCTGAGCACGCTCCAGCAGACCTATGACCTGCAGGCCGTTCCCCAGGGGAGGACGGGGGATCTCCGTGACCTGCCCGCGCTCGGTGGCCACGGCCTGGAGCTTGGCGCCACCGAGCACAACGCTTGCCGGCATCTCAGCTCCGACCGGGGGCACGGGCCCCGGGGTCCCCGGAGCGGTGGGATCGGGGCCACTGGGCCCGGACGGAGGGGCGGTCGGGCGCAGCCCGCTCGACGGCGGACTGGGTGTCGTCGTGGTTGTGCCCCGGAGCGCCGAGCGGCTGCCCTTGTCGGTGGGGCAGCCACTCAACAGGAGAGCGGCCAGCACCAGCAGAGGCAGGAGGATCGGGCGACGCACGTCAGCGAGCCTGCCAGGTGGTGCGCCCCTACGGGGAGCGACCGATTCCACCGTCCCAGGATTGAGTGAGCACCTTGTCCGGTATCTTCTTCCCCAGCGCGAGGACCGGCCTCGGCGATGAGGGGGAGAGACATGGCGTTTGCATCACGTGCAGGCCGGATCGTGGCGGCACTAGCTGTGGCCGGTGCCGCTCTCGTGGGAGCTCCGGGCTCTGCTCCGGCCCGCGAGGCGAACGCCTCGGCCGCCGCGGCTTGTGACGCGGACCAGGGGTACTGGCTCACGGCGCTGGATGGCGGGGTGTTCGCGTACGGCCGGGCCCGTTTCCTCGGATCCACCGCCGACCAGAAGCTCAACGCACCCGTCGTCGCCATCGCCCCGACGGTCACCGGCAACGGCTACTGGCTCGCCTCGCTCGATGGCGGGATCTTCGCATTCGGTGACGCCCCGTTCCGCGGCTCCGCCGGAGGGACGAAGCTGAACAAGCCGATCTTCAACATGGCCCGCACGCCGACGGGTGACGGCTACTGGCTCGTCGCCTCCGACGGCGGTGTCTTCTCCTTTGGCGATGCCAGGTTCTACGGCTCGGCCGCCACCCTGCCCCTCGAGTCGCCGATCATCAGCATCGTGGCCACGCCCACGAGCAAGGGCTACTGGCTCGTGGCCGAGGACGGCGGCGTGTTCGCCTACGGCGATGCGGTGTTCCGCGGCTCGACGGGTGGCCAGACGCTGAACGCCCCGATCGTGGCCGCCATGACCAACCCCACGGGTGACGGCTACTGGCTGGTGGCTGCCGACGGTGGTGTCTTCGCCTTCAACGTGCCCTTCTTCGGGTCAGCGGGCAGCGTCCCGCTTGAGCTGCCGATGATCGCCGCCGCCCCGAGCCGCACCGGCAGCGGCTACCGGCTGGCCGCCCTTGACGGCGGAGTGTTCGCCTACGGTGACGCCCAGTTCTGCGGGTCGACGGGAGACATCCAGCTCGAGCTCCCGGTGATCGGGATGGCCACGGCCTGACCTCCGGGGCCCCTGCGGCCCATAGGGCGCCCCGGTCGCTACCGTCATGGTGGTGACCGCCGCCTGGCCGCCCCCTCCGCCTCCTTCTGACAACGGGCCATCTTCGGAGGGATGGCCCCGCGTCAGCGAGCCGGTGGCGGCGACGCTCATGTGCCACCGGCACCCGAAGGCCGAGGCGCCGGTCAGCTGCAACCGCTGCGACCGGCCCATCTGCACGGACTGCATGATCTCCGCTCCCGTCGGGTGGCAGTGCCCGACCTGCGTCAAGGGCGCCCCGGTCGTACGGAACATGAGGGATGTCCGCGCCGGGGGCTCGCTGACCGGGGAACGGCCGTACGTCACCTTCGGGCTCATCGGGGTGGCTGTCGCCGGCTTCCTCTTGCAGAACGCCGACCCGACCATCGGCTCCCGGTACGCGATATCCGCCTTCGGCATAGCCAATGGCAGGCTTGAGCAGCTCGTCACCGCCGGGTTTCTGCACGCCGGGCTCATCCATCTCCTCTTCAACATGCTCCTGCTCTTCCAGCTCGGAGGCAGCCTGGAGGCCCGTCTCGGCCGCCTCCGCTTCGGCGCCCTCTTCTTCGCTGGTCTCCTAGGCGGCGCCATCGGAGAGCTCCTCCTCGGGCGTCCCGACGTGGCTGCCCTGGGCGCCTCGGGCGCGGTCTTCGCTCTCATGGGAGCGATCGTCGTGCTGCCGCGCCGCAGCCGCTTCGGCATCGAGGGGTCCGTCGGTGGGCTTCTCGTGATCAACCTCGTGATCACGTTCCTCATCCCGGGCATCGCCATCGGCGGCCACCTCGGTGGGCTCGCCGTCGGTCTGCTCGTGGGCCTGGTGCTCCGGCTCCTCGGCGACCGTGACGATCAGGCCCGCGTCGCGGCCGGAGCCGGCTTCGCCATAGCCCTCACCGTGGCCCTGGCGCTGGCCGCCTCTCCGGTCGCGGACTGGGCCATTCAGCGCCGCCTCGGGTGAGCCCGGTTACCGTGGCCCCCCGGCCGACGTAGCCCAATGGCAGAGGCAGCAGGTTTAGGTCCTGCCCAGTGAGGGTTCGACTCCCTCCGTCGGCACTGAACTGAAGGTTCCACTGTCAGCCGTCCGTGGGCTGCTCGACAGTCAGACCGCAGACGCGTAGACGATGACGTTGTCGCGATAGGTGCGCTTGGCTCGATCGAAGGGACCGCCGCATGTGATCAGCGCCAGCATGGGACGGTCTGCGTCGTCCCACATGCGGCTGGTCGAGAGTGCGTCCTTGCGCTGGCGCTCGACCGTGTCAACGCGGAAGGTGAGGACCTCCCCGTCGGCGGTGCGAACCACGATCTCATTTCCCGCCACCAGCTCTCGGAGGCGGTAGAAGACATCCGGGCCGCGGGTCGAGTCGACGTGCCCGCCGATGACCGCGAAACCCGGTTCGCCGGGGCGGCTAGAACGCTCGAACCAGCCTGTCCCACCACCAACTGGGACATCCAGGCCGCCGCGGTCGTCGAGCCCGACCGGGCGCATGGGAGCCGTGATACCGATTGCGGGCACCTCGATGCGCGCCGGTACCGCCACGGGCAGCTGCTCAACCAGCTGCTGGCCCGCGGCGCCACCCACCTCGGGATGCGGGAGCCATCCCCCGGAGGGGATGAGCACCGGCTCGCCGAGATCAGCTGGAGGTGACGCCGCCGAGGAGAGGCGTGACGAAGTCAGGCCCGCCGCCACGAGGCCTTGGAGCAGGACGACCACGGCAGATGCCGCGAGCAGCCGCCCGCCCCACCGGGCGCTCGTCGCGCTGATGGCGAGACGTGGCGCCCGGCGGCGGAGGTGCTCAGGCTTGTATCGCACGCGCCCGACGGCGCAGGACGAACGCACCTGCGCCCAGGAGTGCGGACCCGGCTACGAAGGGCAGGGCTTCTAGAGGTGAGCCGCCAGCTGTGCCACCGAAACCGGTGTTGGCGAAGCTGGCGCGGCCATCGTCGGCCGTGCCCAGCACCCCGTCAGGCCCAGCCGCAGTGGCCCTGTTGGATCCTGATGAGCGCGTGGCCCCGGACGATGACGGCCGGCGGGTCTGGCTCGACCCCAGCACGGCGCCGCCCTTTTTAGCGGCGGAATCCGGGCACTTGGCGGGCTTGGCAGGGATAGCGGGCTGCGCCGGTGTGGCACCGCCGCCCGGAGCCCCGGGGTCCGCAGGGACGGCAGGAACGGCAGGGGTGCCGCAGCCGCCGGGGGCCTGGGCATCCGCCACAGCGGCAGGAGCGAGCATGAGCCCGAAGACGGCGACCGAA
>Ga0136633_1001262_pt1 | contig 18829 bp, 24 predicted proteins | sample AntDrymeUQ832206_2_FD_105494 | JGI IMG/M metagenome (GOLD analysis project Ga0136633, IMG submission 105494) | Polar desert sand microbial communities from Dry Valleys, Antarctica - metaG UQ83 (22.06) | ecosystem: Environmental > Terrestrial > Soil > Desert | place: Antarctica: Dry Valley...
AGCTTGGGGTCCCACGGATCGACCGCTTGGTGCTGGTCGTCGAGCACGCGCACCAGCTGGGTGGTCAGCGGATGGGTGTCGGCGGGCGCGGCAGTCACATCTGGCCGCGCGGCCTCGCCCGCGGCTGGGATGTTCAGGGATAAGAAGTCCGGCGTGTCGCCCGGCCGGAAAGGCGGCTCGGGCACGTGCAGCGCCAGCTGCGGCCGGTTCGGCTTCAGCTTCGAGGGGTCCTTGTCGCTCATCCTGGCGCAGCGCTTAATGACACGGTGCGGGGTCGGCAACTGCGGGCCCGCGTTGACCTCCCGAGCGTCGCGCGGCTAGGGGCGCGGCGATGGCCGACCCACCGCAAGAAATGCCCGACCGCCTGTCGCTCGACCCGCGCAGCCCGTTCTTCGACGAAACCGTGCTGAGCCGCGGGGTCGGCATTCGGTTCAACGGCCAGGAAAAGACCAACGTCGAGGAATATTGCATTTCGGAAGGCTGGATCCGCGTCGCCGCCGGGCGGAGCCGTGACCGCTACGGCAACCCGATGACGATCAAGCTCAAGGGCAAGGTCGAGCCCTTTATCGAAGATCCGGCTCAGCCTTCGGGTGGAGAAGGCGCCGCGTCCGAAGGGTAGGATGGCGCCCGGCCGCGGCGCCGGTCGTACAGCTTCTTCGCACCCCAGCCGATCGCGGCAACCGCCGCCAGCGGTCCCAGGCCGCGGCGCGCCAAAGCCGCGACGCCGTAACCCAATAACGCGCCCTTGGCGCCGCTGTGGCGGCCGGCGATCCGCCTGCCGATCAGCGCTCCGGCGATCTTGCCCAGCATGGTCGTTTCCTTCCGATAAAATCTGCTTGAGCCACTCAAGCGCCGGGCGCGCAATGGGTTCCCGTCATTCCGCGCCACGCCGGTTGGTGCGTTTCGCCAAGTCTTGGTTGATGAAACCTCCCAACCCGCCTTTCAGCCACGGTCCAACAGGCTTTTTTCGCGGTTTTCCGGGAATGGCACGCAGCTTGAATTGTATTGGGCATCGGCCCGCGGATTGGATGAGCGGGCGAAAAAGGGAGATTAAAATGTCCGGTCAGTCAAAGATCACGCAGACCCTGGTCGCAGCGTTCGCAGCCGTGCTGATGAGCTCGGTCGCCGTCGGCGCAGCCATTGGTCCGGCGCAAGCCGTCGCCAGCCCGGTCGGCACCACCGTCAATGCTTGAGCTCGATGTGATCGAGGCCCGGGTGCCGACGCGCACTCCGCGCATGCCCGAGCGCCCAGCTAAGCTTCGGCCTGATCGGCCGCGCGCCCGCTTCGCGCCGCTCGCAGCGCTGTTCAGCGGCCCGATCTTCTCCCGCACGCGGGACATTTTCGCGGCGAACATGACCGAGCTGTTGGACCGCTCGGAGGATCCGTCGCGGATGATCCGGATGATCATCCTCGAGATGGAGGAGACGTTGGTCGAGGTTCGCGCTTCGGCGGCTCGGTCGATCGCCGACGGCAAGGAGATGCGCCGGGCGTGGAAGCGGCTCGACGAGCTGCAGGCGAGCTGGACCGAGAAGGCCGAGCTGGCGCTGAGCAAGGACCGCGAGGACCTCGCCAAGGCGGCGCTGATCGAGCGCCAGAAGGCGGCCGACATGGCCGACGGCTTGAAGTCCGAGATATCGGTCATCGACGAGACGTTGAAGGGCTATGAGGCGGACATCGCCAAGCTCCAGGCCAAGCTGCGCGAGGCGCGCGCCCGGCAGAACGCGATCGCCGCCCGGTTCGAGAGCGCGGTGACGCGGGCCAAGGCGCGCGAGATCATGAGCGGCAACCGCACCGAGGACGCCTTCTCGCGGTTCGAATTGCTCGAGCGCCGCGCCGACTTCGCCGAGGGCCGCGCCGACGCGCTCGGCATGACCGGCCCGAAAAGCCTCGAGGAAGAGATCGCCGAATTGAAAGCGTCCGAAAAGGTCGACGCCGAGCTCCAAGCCATGAAAGCCGCGAGAGCGGCCAAGGGGGATTGATCGAATGGAAGACGAATTCATGGGAATGCTGATCGGCGGCCTCGCCATCATCACCCTGTTCATTGGGCTGCCGTGGCTGATTTTCCACTATGTGACCAAGTGGAAACAGGCGGCGACGCTTACCCAGTCCGACGAAAAGCTGCTCGACGAATTGCACGACGCCGCCCGCCGGCTCGACGACCGCTTGTGCACGATCGAGCGAATCATGACCGCCGAAAACCCGAACTGGCGGCAGAATTGCCTCGACCACCGCAACGAATCCCAGCGGTTGCTGGCCGACGGAGACTGAAATGGCGGAAAATAAATTGCCTGGCGAACACGACCGTCACCGGCTGACCGAGCAACCGCCGAGCCGCACCCGCTTCTACCGCGACAAAAGGAACGGCAAGTTCCTCGGCGTCTGCGCGGGAATCGCCGACTATACCGGTTTCGACGTCACCCTGATCCGCATTTGCCTGATCGCGGCCATCATCATGGGCAGCGGCGCCCCTCTCGTCCTCTACTTCATTGCCGCGTTCATGACGCCCGACAAGCCGCGGGAGTTCGCGCTGAGCGACAATGAGGAGCGGCGATTCTGGCAGGGCGTTCGCGCCTCGCCGGCCCGAACCACTCGCGACATCCGCTCGCGCTTCAAGGACCTCGACCGCCGGCTCGCCGACATCGAGAGCTATGTGACCACCGAGAACCGCTCGCTCGCCCGCGAGATCGACCAGTTGCGCTAGGGGGAATTCAGTTCATGAATGAGAATCTGGCAGTGATCGCCGACCTGTTCCCGCTGATCGCGGTGATCGTCAGCGTGAGTGTCGGCGGCTGGGTGTTCACCACCTGGCTTCGGATCAAGAACGGCTACCCGCTGGAGAGTTCGTGGGGGCAGCCGATTCACCCGAGCGTCGACAAGGAGGCGATCGAGCGGATCAAGCTCCTGTCGTCCGAAAACGCCCAGCTGCGCGCCGAGCTGGGGTCGCTCAAGGATCGGCTGGCAACGGTCGAGCGGATCGTCACCGACCAGCCCTCGCGGCTGGCGAGAGAGATCGATTCCCTCGCGCATGGCAAAGGCGGCCGGGCATGATGGGTCCAGGCGAGGCGATCATCGCGCTGATCGTCGTGGGCCTGCCGATCCTGGTGCTTGGCTATTTGTTCCACCGCTGGTTCAAGCTGAAGGAAAAGCGCCTCGATGTTGAGGCGGGCCTTGCGGTCGAGAAAGCGGCGCAATATGCGGCCAGCAACGCCGAGCTCGAAGCCAGAGTGCGCGTGCTGGAGAAGATCGTCACCGATCGTGGTGCCCAGACCGCTGACCAAATCGATGCGTTACGTGATAAGCCGCGCATCGCGGACGGAGAAAAAGCGCGATGAACCCTTTCGAGATGGTGGTGCTGATCGTCGCGATCGTCATGGTGGCAACGGTGATGAAGTCGCGCATGCATGGCCGTCACCCCAGCGACACCGACCCGGCGGAGGCCGCCGAGGCGATCCGCCTCCGCGAAGAGGTCAAGGCGCTGAAAGAGCGCCTCCATGTGCTCGAGCGGATTGCGACCGAGAAGGAAAACAGCCTCGCCCAGCAAATCGAGGAGCTGCGCGACCGTTAGCAGCGGATGACGGGGCGCCGCGGCGCTGCTAATTGTCGGGCATGGCCGCTTTGCCCGACCTCGCCAACATTCTCGAAGACTTTGAGCTGCTCGACCGCGAAGACCGCTATCGGCTGCTGATCGAGCTGGGGCGCAAGCTCGAGCCGATGCCCGATGTCTTGAAAACCGAGGCGACCAAAGTGCGCGGATGCGCCGCCTCGGTGTGGGTCTATCCCACCCGCACCGCCGACGGCCGGCTGCATTTCCTCGCCGACAGCAATGCCGCGATCACCAAGGGCATCGTCGCGCTGGTGCTCGCCGCGGTCCAGGACAAGCCGGCGGAAGAGGTCGCCCGCCTGGACGTCGCCGCGGCGCTGGCGCCGTTCGACCTGTCGCGGCAGTTGAGCGCCAACCGCACCCAGGGCATTCCGAGCATGATCGCCTTGGTTCGCGACACCGCCCACCGGCTGGCGGCATGAACGACACTCCCGTGGCAATTGCCGAGGGCGAGCGCTTCGATCCCGCGCGGTTCTTCGACCTTGCCCGGCGCGTCGGGCACGGCCGGGCGCTAGGCATGGAATTCGGCAGCTCCGGCGACAATTGGACCGAGCTCAGCCTGCCGTGGCGCGACGAACTGGTCGGAGTGCCCGGGAGCGGCATTCTCGCCTCCGGCGCGATCGTCAGTTTGATCGACACCGCCAGCGGCACCGCGGTGTGGGCGGCGCTGGGCAAATTCATCCCGCTGGTCACGATCGACATGCGGATCGACTATCTGCGGCCCGCTTTCAAAGGCGAAAACATCTTCGCTCGCTGCGAATGCACCAAGCTGACCCGTCGCATCGCCTTTACACGCGGCACCGCCCACGTCGGCGATCCCGCCAATCCAATCGCCTACAGCGCCAGCACATTCATGATCGGCGGCAACCCGGGCAGCTAGCGGGGCCCCTTGGCGGGGCCCTTAACGGGGTTTCGCCTCGCGCCGCTCCTCGACCCGGCGGAGCACATCGAACGCCGCCTTGACCTGCTGGAAGCGCTTGGCCGCGTCTTCGTCGCCGGGCCGGAGGTCGGGATGATTCTCCTTGGCCAGCCGGCGGTAGGCCGCCTTGACCTTGCCGAAGTCGGAATCGCTGTCGAGCTCGAGTGCATCGAGCGCCCGCATTTCATCGCGGCTCCGGCTGCCGTCGCCGGGCCCGCCCCATTGCCAGTGCTGGGCCTGCCTGAACGCGGACGCGTCGGCGGTCTCGTCGGCCTCCCGGGCGGCGGCCGTCTCGGCATCGAGTCCTTCGAAATAATCCCAGTTGCGGTTGTACTCGGCGGCGTGGGCCTCGCAGAAGTACCAGCGCTCGGGGCTGTTGGGCGACTTCGGCGCCGGGCGATCACCGGGCGAGCTGCAGCCGTCGCGGTCGCAGGCGCGCACCCGCGCCGCCTCGCGCGACTTGCCGTACGGGCGCCATCGCGGAAAGCCCCAGTCGTCGGATCTCTTCGTCCCTGCCATCTTGCCCCTATGCGTAGTGACGGACTTGACCGTCCGCCAGTGCTTCTCAACCATCAACCGCGCCCAAAAAAGAAGTGCCAGAGGGCCTGTAAGCCGGGTTCTGTCCACCTGCCTGCGCCCGAGGGCTTCGGCGGGATGGGCGACCATTCCTCTAGGGGACGGATCGCTCCGTCCCTCCAGCGACCAACCCGGGCGGCGAGCCGGAACAGGCCCAAATGCCGCCCCTATTCGGTCTTGCACCCGGTGGGGTTTACCGTGCCGCGGCCGTTGCCGGCGCGCGCGGTGCGCTCTTGCCGCACCCTTTCGCCTTGACCCGCCCGAAGACAGGCAGCCTGCTTTCTGTGGCACTATCCCTGACCCCTGCCTTCGCAAGGGCCGCCGGGCGTTACCCGGCACCGTTGTCCCGTGGAGCCCGGACTTTCCTCGCCTCCCGCTTTCACGGAAGCCGCGGCCGCCCGGCCCTCTGGCTCGGCCAATATGGGTTATTGCGGGCGCGGGAGCAACAGCGCCAGCAGCTTGGCGCGGCATTCGCCGTCGACCATGCCGTCGATGAGGTCGGGGCGGAAGCGGCGCTGAAAGGCGATCACGGCTTTCATCGGGTCGGTGACATCGTAGCCGAATCTCTCAAGCGCGAGGAGAAAGCCGGCGTCGGTCCAGAACGGGTCGATCAGGTCCCGCTTGGGGCTCGGGAGCGCCAGCCGCCGCCGGGCCAGCGCCTCCCAGGGAAACAACTCGCCGGGATCCTCCTTGCGCGCCGGGGCGACGTCGGAATGGCCGACGATATTGCCGCGGCTGATGGCATGACGCTCCTTGATCGAGGCGATCAGCGGAATCAGCGCCGCAATCTGCTCGTCGGGAAATGGCCGATAGCCGAACTCGTGGCCGGGGTTGACGATCTCGATGCCGACGCTCGCCGAATTGACGTCGGTCACTCCGCGCCAGCGCGCCTTGCCGGCGTGCCAGGCGCGCATCGACTCATCGACAAGCTGGTAGAGCTTGCCGTCCTCGTCGACGCAATAATGCGCGGAAACTTTGGCCTCGGGCGAGGTCAGCCGGTCGAGCGCGCCCTCGGCGTCGGGCATTCCGGTGTAGTGGAGAACGATCATCGACACCGGCAGCGCCCGCTCGTCGAAATTCGGCGATGTCCGCTCGATTAACTCCATGCGCGACATGGCTCACGAGCCGGCGCCGTCGGTCAAGCCCCGGCGACAGCCCGGCGGTCTTGGCCCGCGCGCTTTTCGACCTGGCTGCTCTCGCCGACCAGGCGATAAAGCCCGCGGGCGCTGGTGTCGGAAGTCAGCTTGCGAGTCTGGCCGATCACCGTTTCGCCGGCGCCGAGCATCAGCCAGCCGTCGGGCGCCATCGCGGAGGCCAGGCGTTCAAACGCCAGCGTGCGCTTCTCGGCGCTCAAATACAGCAGCACGTTGCGGCACAGGATGATGTCGAATGCGCCCGGATGCGGCGGTTGCTCGAGCAGATTGTGGACCTGGAAGCGAACCGGCTTACGGAGCGGCTCGACCGCGCGCCAGCCGTCCACGCCTTCCTCGAACCAGCGGATGGTCTGGTTGATGCCGAGTCCGCGCTGGACCTCGAACTGGGTGTAAATGCCGCTGCGGGCGCGGTCGATCACGGAGGTCGAAACGTCGGTCGCCAGGATGTCGATGGTCCAGTCGCGCCACGACGGCTGGCTCTCGGCGAACAGCATCGCCAGACTGTAGGCTTCCTGTCCGGTCGAGCAGCCGGCCGACCAGATGCGGATGTTGCGGCTTGATTCGCGGCGCTTGGCGAGCATCGGCAGAGCGTGGCCCGCGAGCAGATCAAACGGAGCGCGGTCGCGGAAGAAATAGGTTTCGTTGTTGAGCAACGCCTCGACGACCTGGTTCGACAGGCCCGGTTCGCGTCCCATCACCAGGATCGTGATCAATTCATCGAGGCTGGCGATGCCGCGCTCGCGGAGCAGCGAGGCCAGCGCCGTCTCGATCCGCCAGCGACGGCTCATCGTCAGTTGCTGTCCGGTGCGCGCTTCGAGCAGGCTGGCGAGAATGCGGCTCGAGCTGTCGCTTACTTGCACAGGGGTTCCCCGGTGCGCGAGGCGATCCGGCGGGCAAGCTTGTCCGGCGGCATCACCGCGCACGCCAGCCCGGCTTCGAGCACCGCGCGGGGCATGCCCCACACCGCGCAGCTCGCCGCGTCCTGGGCAAGGATCGAGCCGCCGCATGCGACGAGACGAGCAGCACCTGCGACACCGTCGCGGCCCATGCCGGTCAGCACGACCCCCAGTGAGGTCCGTCCGAACAAGGCTCCGACCGAGGCCAGCATCGGGTCCAGCGACGGCATGCAGCCGCTCGGCGACGGACCGTCGGTCAGCCGAACGACATGCGACCCGCCGACGGTTTCGACGGTCAGATGCGAATCGCCAGGGGCGATGATGATCCGGTCGGGGAGCAGCTTCATGCCATTCTCGCCAATCAGCGCCTCCCGCTGGGCGACGACGCCGAGCTGGCGCGCGAAGACCGGCATGAACAGCGCCGGAAGATGCTGGGTGACGAGGATCGGGACGCCGATCCGCTTTGGCAAATTCTGGAACAGCGTGCCGAGCGCGTGGATGCCGCCGGTCGATGCGCCGATGGCCAGGATGTCGATCGGATCGGCCGGCATCGAGCGCAGCGGATTTCCGAGCGAGTGATCGCGCGGGCTGGCCGCGGCGGCGGGCGGACGAGGATCGGCGTTGCCCAGCGCCTTGAGCTTGTGCAGCAGGATTTCCGAGAACTTGCCGTTGAAGCGGCCCGTGCCCGGCTTTGGCAGCGTGTCCGCAGCGCCGAGCGCGAGCGCGGCGACGGTTTCCTCGGCGCCTTCATCGGCCAGCGAGGAAACGATCATGATCCGCGCGCCGCCGGCGGCCGCGATGATCCGGGGGATCGATTTCAGGCCACCGGCGCCCGGCATCTCCAGGTCGAGCAGGATGACGTCGACGCTAACCGCGTGCAGTGCTTCGATGGCGTCTTCGGCTGTGCCGGCGACCGCGGCGATCTCGAATTCGTCGTCGCTTTCGATCATCCGCGACAGCACCGCCCGGGCGACCATCGAATCGTCGACGATCATCAGCCGAATGCGTCGGTGACGGGGTCGGGTCCCTTCCTGGCGGTCCCGCGATCTGGCGAGCGCCCGCTCCACGTCCGGTAGCTCAGGCGACGCCGACGAGCTGAAGCTTGATGTGGAGCGTCTCGCGGTCGAACGGCTTCATCACATATTCGTCGGCGCCCGCCTCCAGCGCCGCACGGATATGCGCCATGTCGTTCTCGGTGGTGCAGAAGACGACCTTGGGCTGGTCGCTGTGACCGCGCTGGCGGAGCAGGCGGAGGAACTCCATCCCGCTCATCACCGGCATGTTCCAATCGAGCAGGACCACGTCGGGCATCTTTGCTTCGCAGCGTGACAATGCTTCACGCCCGTCGCCGGCTTCCTCGACCTCGAACTCGAGGGTCTCGAGGATGTGGCGGGCGACCTTGCGGATCACCTTCGAGTCATCGACGATCAGACAGCTCTTCATAATTGGCTTTCCCGCGTTGGTTGGTGCCGGTTTAAACAGCAAGGGTAACGAAGAGCTTAAGCTCGGCGCCTAAGCGGCCTTGGCTTCGACGCCCGCAATCAGGGCCGCCACCTCGACGATCAGCAACGGCCCGGTTTCGGTCTCGACCATGCCCGCCGAGGACCGCTCCCAGCCTGCTCCCATCGCGGCCCGAATCGGCGCCGGAGCGGACAGCGCCTCGACGACGTCTTCGACGAGATCGACGATCAGCGCGTAATGATGGCCATCGAGCTCGACGACGGCCGCCTCGCGGATGCCGTCCGAACAGTCGGTCGCTCCAAGCTCCAGCGAGCGCATGCAATCGATCACCGTCAGCACCCGGCTGCGCAGCGCCGACAGGCCGGCGACATGCGGCGCCGCGCGCGGCACCGGGATCAAAGTGTCGAGCTCGACCACCGATTCGACCGCGTCGGCCGGAAAGGCGACACGCTGGCCGCCGATGGTGACGACGAGGAGAAGTTCGTTCATCGGCTCCCTCCGGCGGACTTCAATGCGATCAGCAAGGCCGCCCGGTCGTAACGGTAGATGCTTGAATCCCTGGCGCCAGCGGCCTCGGGGTCGGTGCGCAGGCGAATGGTCCGGCCCGCGGCGCCCCTGGCGACCTTTGCGCCGTCCGAGACGATCACCAGGTCGGCTTTGGCGTCGTCACCATCGCCGACCACCCGGTAGCCGGCGGCCTCGACAATCGGGCGCAGCATGTTTTGCATCCAGGGATCGTCGGAAGGCAGTCGGCAGACAGGCTGTTCGGCCGCCGGGCGCGCGGCCGGGCCGACATGGCTGGCGAACAGCCAATGCGCGTCGACCAGCTCGGCGGGCTCGCCCCCGATCAGAGTGACCCCGCTGATCTCGCCGGGGCAGTCGGCCTGGATAAGGTCATGGTCGATGGTCGCGAGGTCGATGACCTCCTGGAACGCGTAGCCGACTTCGTGGCTGCCGTCGTTGAGGCGGAACAGCCGCACCTTGCCGTTGGGCAACTCGCCGCCGCCAAGGCCGGTGAGCGGAAGAATCGACTCACCGAGCTGGACTCGGAGCTGCCCGGCGCCGGGCTTGATCGCACCGGCGGGGACTTCTTCGATGCGATCGACGACCGACAGGCGCAGCGCCCGGCGCGCACCGTCGAGCCCGCGAAACAGGATGACCTCGGTGGCTTTGGCCGGAACGGCGACCGCCGGGCCTTCGGCGATGCGGGCGGTCCGTTCCTGGACCTCCAGCTTGACGCCCCCAACCTGGGCCAGTCCTGCCGGGTCGAAAAGTAGGATTGGACTGCCGTCGTCGGCCAGCGTGGTGCCCGCGTAGAGGCCGGTCGCCATGACTGCGGGAGCCGCCGGCTTGACCACCAGCTCCTCGTGATCGTGGATCCGGTCGACGGCGAGCGCATAGACATCACCCCCGGCCGGACGGAGCACGATCAGGGTGCGCTCCTCGTCCTTCATCGGGCTGTCGAGGCCGAGGATGTCGGCAAGCACGACCTGCGGCACGCGGCGGCCGCGAATGGTCGCGACCCCCGCCCCGCCGACGCGCTCGAGCTTCACCGACTCGCCGTTGGCACGCACGATCTCGTCGATCGCCGAGCGCGGAATGGCGAAATGCTGGTTGCCGATCGAGACGGTCAGCGCCGGGATGATGGTCAGGGTGAGCGGCACCCGCAAGGTCATCCGGGTGCCGGCGCCCGGCTTGCTGTCGACCTCGACGATGCCGCCGATGCGCTCGACGTTGGAGCGCACGACGTCCATTCCAACTCCCCGGCCGGAAATGGCGGTCACTTCGCGAGCGGTCGAAAGCCCCGCCTCGAAAATCAGCGCGAGCTGATCCCGCGGCCTAAGCTCCGCGGCGTCCGCCTTGGCCAGCGTGCCGGAAGCGAGCGCTTTCTCGACGAGTTTCTTGCCGTCGATGCCGCGGCCGTCGTCCTGGATGTCGATCAGGATCTGGTTGCCGGACTGGCGCGCCGACACGCACAAGATGCCGATCTCGCGCTTGCCGGCCTTCAGCCGCTCGGCGGGGGTCTCGATGCCGTGATCGACCGCGTTGCGGATGATGTGAGTCAGCGGGTCGCGGATCATCTCGATCATCTCGCGGTCGAGCTCGACGTCGCCGCCCTCGATATCGACCAGCACTTGCTTGCCGAGTTCGGCGGACAAGTCGCGCACCATCCGCGGCAGGGCGACGAACAGATTCTCGATCCGCTGCATGCGGGTTCGGGTGATCGCGTCGCGCATTTCGGCAATGATCGACGACAAGCGCTCGAACGCGCCGTCGATCGGTACGTCGGTCGGGGATTCGCGCAGTCGGCGAGCGAGCTCGTTGCGGGCCAGCACCATGTCTGAAACGCCGCTCATCACCCGGTCGAGCAACTCGACGGAGAGGCGGATGGTGCGCGGCGCGGCGATCTTGCCCTGGGCCTCGGCGACCGTCGCGGCGACCGGTGCGGCGGTTCCTTCGATGCCCGGCTCCAGCGCGGCGATCAGTGCCTGGTCGTCGCCCGGCGGCATCTCCGACCCCGCCTCGATCGCGGCGACCATTTCGCCAATGCGGTCGAGAATGGCGAGCACCGCGCTGACCAAGGGTCCGTCGGCCTGTCGGCGGCCGGCCCGGACGTCGGCGAGCGCGTCCTCGGCGGCATGGCTCAAGGCTTCGAGACGCGGGAATTCGAAAAAGCCGCAATTGCCTTTGACGGTGTGGACGAAGCGAAAGATCGAATCGAGGCGCGCTCGGTCGGCGGGCTCGGCTTCCCAGGCGACGACCTCGCCGCCCAGCGCCTCGAGCATCTCCCGGCATTCGGCTACGAAATCGGCAATCAGATCGTCCATCGACGCGCCTAGACCCCCAACGCTGTTCGGGAGGCTTATGCCGGTCAGGTGTTAATGCCGCGTTATCCCTGAAATGGAAGCGTCCGTCCCTTATCCCTGGAGCGGGAGCGCGGCGCCGATCATCAGCACGTGCTCGCCGGGGTCGGACAGCTGGATCGACCCCCCGGCGCCGGCGGCCAGGCAATGCGCCAGCCATGCGCCTGCGGCGCGCGGCTCGACCGCTCCGCCGGCATCGCCCTTGAGCAAGGTCTCGCGAAGCGTCGGATCGAGCAGGATGCGCGGCCCGTCGGCGCGGATCACCAGCTCGAGCATGTCGTCCGAAGTTTCAGCGCCAACGTCGAGCCGGCCGCCGCGGACCAGGGCATCGCCGGCCAGCAGCGCCAGGTTGAGGAGCAATTTGACGGCGCCTTTCGGCAATTTGTCGCCCGGCACCATCCAGCCGAGCTCGATGCGCCGCTCGCGCCCGAATATTCCCTCGAGCGCGGTTTGCGCCTCGTGGGTGTCGATGCTGTCGCCGAAGCCGCCCGCGGCCCCGAACGCCAGGCGGAAGAACTTCAATTTGTTGGCCGACGCGCGGGCGCTTTCCCCGAGCAATTCGAGGCACTTGTCGCGCATCTCGGGGTCCTGCTCGTCAGCCATCAGTTCGATGCCGTTGTTGAGCGCTCCGACCGGCGACATCAGGTCGTGGCACAGGCGCGAACACATCAGGCTGGCAAGGTCGGCGGCGTTCATCGCCGCATTTGATGCGGCATCGCCTTGAGCAGCGCAAGGCGGTCTTCAGGCTTGAACCGTTACAGAACAAACCCATATCCTTTTCAGATGGCCGGGGGGCAGCAGATCATTCAAGTCACTCTCGGACCGGAACATGCCGGCTGGCGCCTCGACCGGGCGCTCGCCGCCGCCGTGCCGACCCTGTCCCGAGAGCGCCTGAAGGCGCTGATCCGCAGCGGTGCCTTGAGCCCGCTTGTGCGCGATCCCGCGACCAAGGTGCGGGGCGGCGAGGAATTCCGGCTGGCGGTTCCCGAGCCGGAGCCGGCGCACAACGAGGCGCAGGACATTCCGCTGACGATCGTCTTCGAGGACGAGCATTTGCTGGTGATCGACAAGCCGGCCGGGCTGGTGGTCCATCCGGCGGCGGGCAATCGCGACCGGACCCTGGTCAACGCCCTGCTCCACCATTGCGGCGCCAGCCTGTCCGGAATCGGCGGTGTGGCGCGGCCCGGGATCGTCCACCGGATCGACAAGGACACGTCGGGGCTGCTGGTGGTCGCCAAGTCCGACATCGCCCACGAGGGGCTGGCCAGGCAATTTGCAGCCCACCGCATCGACAGGCGCTACCTCGCGATCGTCTCGGGCGTGCCGCGGACGGCCGGGGGGACGATCGACGCACCGCTCGCCCGCTCGACCGCCAATCGCAAGAAAATGGCGGTGGTGAAAAATGATCGAGGCAAGCGCGCCGTAACCCACTGGAAAAGGCTGACGATCCTGCGCGACGCGGCTCTGATCGAGTGCCAGCTGGAAACCGGCCGCACCCACCAGGTCCGGGTGCACATGGCGTCCATCGGCCATCCGCTGGTCGGCGACCCTTTTTACGGCGGCTCGGGCAAAACCCACCGCAAGCTGTTGGGCGAATTGAGCTTTCATCGGCAAGCGTTGCACGCGGCGGCGCTTGGCTTCATCCACCCCGTAACGAAGCACCGGCTGTCGTTCGACAGCGGCATGCCAACCGACATGCAGGAACTGTTCAGTGCGCTTGGTGTATAGGAATTGACGCGCTAGGGCGCATTTCCAACGCGCCCGGCTCAGGGAGAAAGACGAGTAGATGGCACAGCAAAAGCGTATCGTCTCGATCCCGTCGTCCGGCGGGGAGGCCGGACTCAATCGCTATCTCAGCGAAATCAAGAAGTTCCCGATCCTCGCGCCCGAGGAGGAGTATATGCTCGCCAAGCGCTGGCGCGAGCACGGCGACACCGACGCCGCGGCCAAGCTGGTGAATTCGCACCTGCGGCTCGTCGCCAAGATCGCCATGGGCTACCGCGGCTACGGCCTTCCGGTCAGCGAGCTGATCTCCGAGGGCAACATCGGCCTGATGCAGGGCGTCAAGAAGTTCGAGCCCGACCGCGGCTTTCGCCTCGCGACCTACGCGATGTGGTGGATCCGCGCCTCGATCCAGGAATTCATTCTGCGCTCGTGGAGCCTGGTCAAGATGGGCACCACCGCGGCGCAGAAGAAATTGTTCTTCAACCTCAGGCGGATGAAGAACCAGATCGACGCGTTCGAGGAAGGCGATCTGAAGCCCGCGGACGTCACCAAGATCGCCACCGATCTCGGCGTTACCGAGGACGAAGTCGTGTCGATGAACCGGCGCATGGCGATGGGCGGCGACACGTCGCTCAACGCGCCGCTCCGCGACAGCGAAGGCGAAAGCCAGTGGCAGGACTTCCTGGTCGATACCGGGCCGCTGCAGGACGAGCTCATCGCCGAGGATGAGGAAACCCGAGTCCGCCACGACCTGCTGATCGACGCGCTGGAGTCGCTCAACGAGCGCGAGAAGCACATCCTGATGGAGCGCCGCCTGACCGATGAGCCCAAGACGCTCGAGGAATTGAGCCAGGTCTATGCGGTCAGCCGCGAACGCATCCGCCAGATCGAGGTGCGCGCGTTCGAGAAATTGCAGGCGGCGTTGCTTCGGCTGGCCGGCGAGAAAAGGCTCCTTCCGGCGGCCTAGCCCGTGACGATCATGCTTCGTCGCGTCCGCCGCTCGCGATGACGGATGCGCAACGAGTCCCCCTTGCCTTCCGCCGCGAAGAGTCAGACGGTGGTTGTTTCGAAGAGCGCGCAAGGTGCGCCTTTGAGGCGACTCGCGCGCCCGGCATCGGGACGAGAGGAGAGTCGCATGGGCGCTGAAACCAGGGGCGGAGCAGTCAAAGGCACTCGAGTGGTCGCGCTGGTCGGACCGGCCGGCGCGGGAAAGACCAGCCTTGCCGAGGCGATGCTGTTCGCGGCCGGCGCGACCGACCGTCTGGGCTCCACCGCCAACGGTTCCAGCACCGGCGACAGCAGCCCCGAAGCCCGCGCTCGCGGCGGCTCGACCGAGCTCAACCTCTACAATTTCGAGTATCTCGGCGACAGCTTCGCCTTGATCGACAGCCCCGGCTCGGTCGGTTTCGCCGCCGACGGAGCGCGCGCGCTGGCGCTTGCCGACATGGCGATCATGGTCGTCGACCCGGACCCGGCGCGAGCGCCGCTCGCAGCCCCTGCACTGCGGATGCTCGACGAGCTCGGCATTCCCCACCTGATCTTCGTCAATCGCATCGACCAGGCCCACGGCCGCATCCGCGACCTCCTCTCGGCGCTGCAGCCGATGAGCGTGTCGCCTTTGATCGCCCGCCAGATTCCGATCCGCGAAGGCGACAAGGTGACCGGCTTCGTCGATCTCGCGCTCGAGCGCGCGTTCCACTACCGGCCCGGAAAGGATTCCGAGCAGATCGAAATGCCGGCCGACCTCCAGGAGCGCGAGGCCGAAGCCCGCACCCACATGCTGGAGCAGCTTGCCGACCACGACGACGAACTGCTCGAACAGCTATTGATGGACGAAGCCCCGAGCCAGGACCGGATCCTCCAGGATCTCGCCCGCGAAACCGGCGAAAGCCTTGGCGTGCCGGTGCTGTTCGGTTCGGCCGGCAGCGCGTGGGGAGTGCGGCGGCTGCTCAAGGCGCTGCGCCACGAGGCGCCGGCGCCGGAAGCGGCCGCCCGGCGCCTGTCGGTGACCGCGCCGGCGCTCCATGTGTTCAAGATCAACCACGGCGGCTCGGTCGGGCGGCTGGCGCTCGCCCGGGCGCTCGGCGGAAGCCTGGCCGAAGGGTCCGACATCAAGACCGGCCGCGGCGAGCCTGCACGGCTTGGCGCCCTGTTCCGGATGCAGGGCGACAAGACCCAGAAAGTCGCCGAGGCCCGTGACGGCGACATTGTCGCGGTCGCCAAGATCGACAACGTCAAGGCCGGCGAGTGGCTCGGATCGGGCGCGCTGCCGCCGCCGATCGAGAGCGAGTTCCCGTCGCGCAACTTCGCGCTGGCGATCGAGCCGGCCGACCGCAAGGACGACGTTCGGCTGTCCGGCGCCCTCCAGCGGCTGCTGGAGGAGGATTGCGCGCTGATCCTCGAGCATGACGAGGCGAGCCATGAAATGCGCCTCAAGGGCGTCAACGACGAGCATCTCAACACGGTGCTGGCGCGGCTGAAGCGGCGCTACGGGGTCGAGGTGAAGTCGCACGCGCCGAGCATCGGCTATCGCGAGTCGATCCGCCGCTCGGTCACCCAGAAGGGCCGCCACAAGAAGCAGTCGGGCGGCCACGGCCAGTTCGGCGACGTGGTGATCGAGATCAAGCCGTTGTCGCGCGGCGAAGGATTCCAGTTCCACGACAAGATCACCGGCGGCGCGGTGCCGCGCCAGTGGATCCCGGCGGTCGAGCATGGCGTCAAGGAAGCGATGCACAAAGGCCCGCTCGGCTTTCCGGTCGTCGACGTCGCGGTGACCCTGATCGACGGCAGCTATCACAGCGTCGACAGCTCCGAGCTGGCTTTCCGCATGGCCGGCCGGATCGCGATGAACGAGGCGCTGGGCGCCGCTCACCCGCACCTGCTCGAGCCGGTGCAGCGGCTGACCGTAGTCTGTCCGTCCAGCGCCACCAGCCGGATCACTTCGGCGATCGCCAGCCGCCGCGGCCAGATGCTCGGAATGGCGCCGCGCGACGGCTGGACCGGATGGGACCGCGTCGACGCGCTGATCCCGGAAGCCGAGCTTGGCGGGCTCGAGGCCGAATTGAGGTCGCAAAGCCACGGCCTGGCGACCTACGAGGCGGAGTTCGACCATCTCGCCGAACTGAACGGGACGCTGGCCGACAAGATCGTCCAGCAACGCATGCCCGAACCGGCCTGAGCACCGGCCTGATCAGCCGCGACACGCCGCCTGCGATCGCCTAGAGCGGCGCGCGATGAGGCATTGGTTCGACGATAGACACTTCAAGTCGCTGCTAAAGAACAGCAGCTATCTCGTTGTGTCCAAAGCGATTTCCGGCGTAGCGGCGCTGGCGACCCTGGCCTTCGCCGGGCGCTCTCTTGGCGTCGTGATGTTCGGAATTCTGATCCTGATCACCAGCTACGCCAAGGCTGCGAGCGGCCTCAGCAAGTTCCAGTCGTGGCAGTTGATCGTGCGCTACGGCGGCCAGGTGATGGTCCCCGGCGAGGCCGACGAGTTCAAGGCGTCAACCGGCTTCGCGTTCGCCCTCGACGTGGTCAGCGGCTTCGGCGGGATGATCCTCGCTATCCTGCTGCTGCCGCTGCTCGGAGGACTGTTCGGGATCACCGATCAGTATCTGCTCGCGGCGATGGTCTATTGCACCCTGCTGCCGACGATGAGTGCGGCGACGCCGGTCGGCGTGCTGCGGGCGCTCGACCGGTTCGACCTCTTGAGCTGGCAGGGCACGACCTATCCGATCGCCCGCGCGATCCTCGCGGGGATCGCCTGGTGGGTGGATGCCCCGTTCGACGCGTTCGTCGCCATCTGGTACGTGACCGACCTCGGCGGCGACCTCTACTTGTGGTTCCTGGCATGGCGTGAGCTTCGCCGGCGCAAGCTGTTGCAGGGCATTCGCCCGACCTTGAAGCCGGACAAGCTTCCCGGCGCCTGGCGCTTCGCCATCCACGTCAATTTGACCTCGAGCCTGACGGCGGCGTGGGGACCGATCGCCCGCCTGGTCGTCGGAGGACTGATTGGCCCGGCTGCCGCTGGTATTTACCGCATCGCGGCGAGCCTCGCCGACAGCGCGCAGAAGCCCGCCGACCTGCTCGGCAAGGCCTATTACCCCGAAGTCGTGCGGATGGACCTCAAGAGCAAGAAGCCATGGAAGCTGATGGTGCGCGGAACCGTGCTCGCGACCGCGGCCGGAGTGGTTGGGCTGCTGGTGCTGCTGGTCGCCGGCCGGCCACTCATCGACGCGCTGTTCGGAAGCGAGTTCCTGCCCGCCTACCCGGTGCTGCTGTTGCTGATGGCGGTGCCGCTGCTGGCGATGATCAGCTTCCCGCTGGTGCCGATGCTCTATGCGCTCGACCGGCCCGCTGCGCCACTCAATGCGCGGCTGGCCGCAACTGTCCTTTATTTCGCGATCGTTGCGCCGCTTTCATGGCGGTTCGGAGTAACCGGCGCAGCCGCCGCCTTCGTGATCGGAAATGCAGCCATGGTGGCCGCGCTCGCTATCCAGGTGACGCTTGAATACCGGCGGGTCCGAGCGCGGTGACCGCGCAGCCGCCCCGGATCTGGGTGCTGCTCGGTTCGCGCGTCGGCGACAACAACCAACTCCTGGCGCTGGCCGAAGCGCTCGGGCTGCCGTTCGAAACCCGCACCATGAGCTACCGGAGGCGCTGGATCCGCTATTTGCGGCTGTTCCCGGACCGCCCGTTCCTGCTCGACCACCGTAGCCGGCGGACGATTGGGCCGCCGTGGCCGGACCTGGTGATCGGCATCGGCCGGCGCAGCGTCGCGGTCGCGCGCTGGATCCGGCGCAAGAATCGCGGGAAGACAAGAATCGTCCGCCTCGGCAATCCAAGGGCTGACCCGAAGCTGTTCGACCTGGTGCTGACCACGCCGCAATATCCGGTGCCGCCAGCGGACAATGTCGTCGTTTTGCCGCTGTCGATGGGCCGCCATCGGGCGAGGCCGCAGGCGCTTCCCGGAGAAGCGCATTGGCTGGAGAGCGCGCCGCGGCCGCACCTGCTTCTGGCGCTCGGCGGAGTGACGCGATTCTGGACCCTCGCCGGCGATGTCGTCGCCGATAGCGCGGTTCGTCTGGCCGAACGGGCCGGGGCGGCGGGCGGATCGCTGATCGTCGTCGGCAGCCCGAGGACTGCTCCGGAAACCCTCGACGCGGTCAAGACGAGGCTCAGCGGCCGGCCCAATGTCCTGACCGACCCGCCGGTGCGCTTCCCGGTGCTGCTCGCCGATGCCGACGAGAGTTTCGTCACCGCCGACAGCGTGTCGATGATCTCCGAGGCGGTGATGATTGGCAAGCCGGTCGGGCTGGTGCCGGTCCAGCTCGACGAGGAAGGGCGCCAGGAGCTCGGCCGCGCCCAGGGCTTTTCGTCGGACTTCCGCGACCTGCGCCGATTCTGGGCGGACCTCGAGGAGCGGGGGCTGGTTGGAACGGTCGACGAGCCGAAATGCGAAGCGGTCGAGGACCCGGTGGAGATCGCCGTCGCCGCCGTCCGCCGGCTGCTAAGCGACGGCGTCGAGTAATTGCCAGCCGCGGTAGCGGTCGATCAGCTCCATGGAATCGTGGCGGATGTGGTTCGCGGCCATTTCCGCGACCAGCTCCTGTTTGGTGACTTCGCGCGAATC
>Ga0136633_1001263_pt1 | contig 18828 bp, 18 predicted proteins | sample AntDrymeUQ832206_2_FD_105494 | JGI IMG/M metagenome (GOLD analysis project Ga0136633, IMG submission 105494) | Polar desert sand microbial communities from Dry Valleys, Antarctica - metaG UQ83 (22.06) | ecosystem: Environmental > Terrestrial > Soil > Desert | place: Antarctica: Dry Valley...
GCCGCAGCAGCCGGTTGGCGATGCGGGGGGTGCCACGCGAGCGACCGGCGATCTCGGCCGCTCCCTCCGCATCCAGGGGTACGGCGAGCAGCCCGGCCGAGCGGTGCAGGACCCGCTCCAACTCGGTGGGCGAGTAGGGCTCCATGTGGGCGGTGAACCCGAACCGGTCCCGCAGCGGACCCGTGAGCAACCCGGAGCGGGTGGTCGCGCCGACCAGGGTGAACGGGGCCAGCTCGAGCGGGATGGCCGTGGCACCAGGGCCCTTGCCGACCACGACGTCGACCCGGAAGTCCTCCATGGCGACGTAGAGCAGCTCCTCCGCGGGCCTGGCGATGCGGTGGATCTCGTCGATGAACAAGACCTCGCCCGCAGCCAGGCCGCTGAGCAGAGCAGCGAGATCCCCCGCCCGCTCGAGAGCTGGACCGCTGGTGATCCGGAAGCCGGTGCCGAGCTCGGTGGCGATGATCATCGCCAGTGACGTCTTGCCCAGGCCCGGCGCGCCGGACAGCAGCACGTGGTCCGGCGGCCGGCCCCGGCGCTGGGCGCTCTCCAGAACCAGGGACAGCTGCTCGCGCACCCGCTCCTGTCCCACGAACTCCTCGAGCCGCTTGGGGCGAAGTGCGGCGTCGATCCGCTCCTCCTCGGGCTGCGCATCGGCCCGCACCAGATCGGCCCCTGGCACGAGCGCTGCCCGGGCCGCGAGCTCGGCTGCCTCCAGCTCCTCGCTCATGGGCGCTTGGCCCCCGGTGCGAGCATCGCCAAGGCCTGCCTGAGCAACGTGGGCACGTCGGCCTCCGTCGCGTCAGCGTGCTCCGCCGACAGCCGGACGACCGCGTCGTCGGCCTGCGCCTGCGACCAGCCGAGTCCGGTCAGCGCGTCAGCCAGCAGATCGCGCCAGGCCGCGTCCGCTGCCAGCCGCTGGGGCCCGGAACCGGCCGAGCTGTGCACGATCCTGTCTTTGAGCTCAAGCACCATCCGCTGGGCGCCCTTGCGGCCGATGCCCGGCACCAGGCAGAGCGCCGTGAGGTCTTCGGTGGTGATCGCGCGCCGCAGCCCCTCGGGGGTGTGCACCGTCAGCACGGCCTGGGCGACCTTGGGACCGATCCCGCTGGCGCTCTGCAGCAGCTCGAAGACGTCCCGCTCCTCGTCGGTCTCGAAGCCGTAGAGCGTCAGCGAGTCCTCCCGCACGACCAGTGACGTCGCCAGGAACGCCTCGTCTCCGGTGCGCAAGCGGGCCCGGGTGCCGGGCGTGGTCTGCACGGCAAGGCCGACCCCGCCGACGGTGACGACCGCACCAGAGGGAGTCAGGCCCGAGACGCGACCGGTCACGCTGGCAATCATGCGAGCCGAGCCAGCATGGGGGTGCGCCAGGCGTGGCAGATCGCGAGGGCGAGCGCGTCGGCGGCGTCGGCCGGCTTGGGCAGCTCGGTCAGCCGCAGGATCCGGGTGACCATCAGCCCCACCTGCGCCTTGTCGGCACGGCCGGAGCCAGTGACCGACGCCTTGACCTCGCTCGGCGTGTGCAGGGCGACCGGGATGCCCCTGCGGGCGGCACAGAGGACCGCCACGGCGCCGGCCTGGGCGGTGCCCATGACGGTCCGGACGTTGTGCTGCGCGAAGACCCGCTCGACCGCGACCGCATCCGGCTGGTGCAAGTCGAGCCAGGCCTCGACATGCCGCTCGAGCAGCGCGAGCCGGTCGCCCAGCTCAGCGGTAGCTGGCGTGCAGATGACCCCGACGGCGATGAGCGCCGCGCGGCCCGGGACACCGTCGACGACCCCCAGACCGCACCGGGTCAGGCCAGGGTCGACACCCAGCACGCGCACGCTCAGGCCTCCTTGGGGAACATCTGTTCGGAAGCCTAGAGTCAGACGCTGGCCAGCACCTCGTCCGACACGTCGAAGTTGGCGTAGATGTTCTGCACGTCGTCCAGGTCCTCCAGCACGTCGACCAGCTTCAGCACCCGACGGGCGACGTCGTCCTCGAGCTGCACCAGCAGCCCCGGCACCCAGGCGATGTCAGCCGACTCCACGACCAGACCCGCCTCGGTGCAGGCCGTCCGGACCGCGTGCGTGTCGGTTGCCTCGCAGACCACCTCGAAGCCTTCGCCGCTGTCATTGACCTCCTCGGCGCCGGCGTCGAGGACGGCCGCCAAGACGTCGTCCTCCTGCAGGCCGTCGGTCTGGGCGATCAGCACCAGGCCCTTGCGTGCGAACAGGTACGACACCGACCCGGGGTCGGCCGGGTTGCCGCCGTTACGGGTGATGGCCGTGCGGACCTCGGCGTTGGCCCGGTTGCGGTTGTCGGTGAGGCACTCGATCAGCAGGGCCACGCCGCCGGGGGCGTAGGCCTCGTACATGATCTCCTCGTAGGCAGCGGCATCGCCCAGCTCGCCGCTCCCCCGCTTGACCGCCCGGTCGATGTTGTCGTTGGGCACCGACTGGCCCTTGGCCTTGGCGATGGCGTCGGCCAGCGTCGGGTTGCCCGCCAGGTCACCGCCGCCCGTGCGGGCGGCCACCTCGATCGTCTTGATCAGCTTGGCGAAGAGCTTGCCGCGCTTGGCGTCGACGACCGCCTTCTTGTGCTTGGTGGTCGCCCACTTGCTGTGTCCGCTCATGTTCGTCAGTCTACGAAGCACGTACAGCGTCGAGGAAGACCTCGTGCATGCGGGTGTCCCCGGTGAGCTCGGGGTGGAACGAGGTCGCGAGCAGGTTTCCTTGGCGTACGACGACCGGGTGACCGTCGATGGCGGCCAGGACCTCGACGCCCGCTCCGGTCCGCTCGACCCAGGGGGCACGGATGAAGACGGCCTGCAGCTCACCCACGCCGGTGACCTCGAGCGCGGCCTCGAAGGAGTCGACCTGCGAGCCGAAGGCGTTGCGCCGGACCGTGATGTCGAGGCCGCCGAGCAGCTGCTGATCGGGACGGCCGTCCACGACGTCGGCTGCGAGCAGGATCATCCCGGCGCAGGTGCCAAAGGCAGGGAGTCCCTGGCCGAGCAGGTGCCGCAGCGGCTCCAGCAGCTCGAAGATGTCGAGCAGGCGGCCGATCGCGGTCGACTCCCCGCCAGGGAGCACGATGCCGTCCACGTCGCTGAGGTCAGCCGGACGGCGTACCGGATGGGGGGTTGCACCGATAGCGCTCAGGGCTGCGCAGTGCTCGCGGACGTCGCCCTGCAGAGCGAGGACGCCGATCCGCTTCACCAGCCGCGGCCAGCCAGCAGGTCGCCCGCTCCGAGGGAGTCGACGGCCACGCCGACCATGGCCTCGCCGAGACCGCGCGAGACCTTGGCGATGCGCTCGGCGTCCTCGTAGTAGGCCGTGGCCTCGACGCACGCGCGGGCGCGGGCGGCCGGGTCACCGCTCTTGAAGATGCCCGAGCCGATGAAGACGCCGTCGGCACCGAGCTGCATCATCATCGCCGCGTCGGCCGGCGTGGCGATGCCGCCGGCGACGAACAGCACGACAGGGAGCCGGCCCAGCTCAGCGGTCTCGCGGACCAGGTCGATCGGCGCACGCAGCTCCTTGGCGGCCTCGAACAGCTCGCTGCTGTCCATGGTCGTCAGGCGCTTGACCTGACCGAGGATGGTGCGGATGTGGGTGGTCGCCTGCGAGACGTCGCCGGTGCCGGCTTCGCCCTTGGAGCGGATCATCGCCGCGCCCTCGGAGATGCGGCGCAGGGCCTCGCCGAGGTTGGTGGCGCCGCAGACGAACGGAACGGTGAAAGCGTCCTTGTTGATGTGGTGCGCGTAGTCGGCCGGGGTCAGGACCTCGGACTCGTCGATGTAGTCGACGCCGATGGCCTGCAGCACCTGGGCTTCGACGAAATGGCCGATGCGAGCCTTGGCCATGACCGGGATCGTGACCTCGGCCTTGATGCTGTCGATCATGTCGGGGTCACTCATGCGGGACACCCCGCCATCGCGGCGGATATCTGCCGGGACCCGCTCGAGCGCCATGACCGAGACCGCGCCCGCGTCCTCGGCGATGCGGGCCTGCGAGGCACTGATCACGTCCATGATCACGCCGCCCTTGAGCTGCTCGGCCATGCCGCGCTTGACGAGGGTGGTGCCGGTCGAGGTCATGCCCTAACTCTAAGCGACCGCGCCGAGTGTGCCGGGCCTCACACCAGAGCTGTGTCGTCCACGTCGAAGTAGGTCGGCAGCTCGCGGTGACCGGCCAGTCGGAGGGCCCGCGGGAGCCGCCGCCGGCGAACCGCCCGGGTCGCGTGCACGGCGCTGTTGTGGAACGAGCGCGCCAGCCCGACCCGCGCCACGGCGGCTTCCAGTTCGGCCCTCGCGTGGGCTGCCTCGACCGCCTCTCCAAGCAACGGTACGGCGGCCTTCAACGCCCTCGACAGGTCGTTCTCGACAGCCTCGCGTTCGCGCTCCCCCGCTTCGAGGGCGGCAGCTGCGGTGAGGTCGAGCCGGTCGCGCTCAGCACCCTGCGGGAGGTAGGGGATGAGGCCGCGCGCGGCCGCTGCCCGCCGTACCAGCTGCGCGTCCAGAGCGGCCCAGCGCCCGTCGACCCTGGCATGCAGCCGGTCCAGCCGGCCGGCGGTCCAGGTGACATAGCAGGCGATCAGGACGATGACCGCGACCGACCAGACGACGGTGCTCACCGGTCCGACCGCCGGCTGCTCACGGGGCTACCCGCTCGCGCACGACGGCCAGCCAACGGCGGAGGGTCTCGGACACCCGGCCCGGATCGTCCTCTTCCTCGTCGTCCACGTCGTTCTCGTCGTCCTCGTCAACTGTCACGTCGCCCTCGTCCGACTCTTGCTCCAGGCCGACCGGGCGGCTGTCGGCTACCGCCTCGTAGACCTCGATGACGCGGCGGGCGACCTGCCCCCAGTCGTAGCTCCGCACGCACGCGCTGCCCGCCGTGGCGAGCACGTGACGACGCTCTGCGTCGAGGAGGAGGCCGGCGAGGGCCTCGCCCAGCGCCTCGCTATCGCCGACGGGGACGAGCACCCCGGCCGTGCCGTCCGCCAGGACCTTGCGGAATGCCTCGAGGTCACTCGCGACGACCGGCGTCCCGGCGGCCATGGCCTCGATGAGCACGATGCCGAAGCTCTCGCCGTGGGTGTTGGGCGCGCAGTAGACATCGGCCGCGGCGAACAGGGCTGGCTTGTCGGTCTCGTTGACGAGCCCAAGCAGCTCTACCCCTGGCGGAAGCTGTTCGTCGAGCTCACCCGGACCTGCTACCAGGACGCGCACCTGCGGCAGGCGGCGACGCAAAGCAGGCAGCGCGCGGAGTAGCACTTCCAGGCCCTTGCGCGGCTCGTCGATGCGGCCGAGGAACAACACGGTGCGACCGTCCGACGGCGCGCCCCCGGCAGCCGCGAATCGTGCCACGTCCACGCCGTTGGGGATGAGGACGGCGTCATGTCCCAGGTGCTCCACGACGACTCGACGTGCTGCGGCAGAGACGGCTATGCGGCCGCTGATCTTCTCCAGTCCAGGCTGGAGCGCGGTGCCGAAGACCTCAAGCGCCCGGCTACGTGCCGTGGCTGTGTGGAAGGTCGCGACGATCGGACCGGTCGCCGCGAACAGAGCCAGCATGGACACCGACGGGACCGTCGGCTCGTGCAGGTGGAGCACGTCGAACGCCCCCTTGCGCAGCCAGCGGCGAGTGCGGGCAAGTGTCACCGGCCCGAAGGCCAACCGGGCGACTGACCCGTTATAGGGAACCGGGAAGGCGCGGCCGGCGGGCACTAGGAAGGCCGGCAGATCGACCGCGTCAGGGTCGTCGACCGGCGCCAGCACAGACACGTCGTGCCCCATGCTGATCAGGCACTGCGCTAGGTCGCGCACGTGGGCCTGGACGCCGCCCGGGACGTCGAACGTGTAGGGGCAGACCAAGCCGATCCTCACGACTGCGGCACCTTGCGCGTGTCGCCAGCCGGTAGGTCATCGAGCCAGAGCGGCTGGAGCATGTGCCAGTCCGCCGGGTGCGCGGCGATGCCGGTCTCGAAGGCGCCGGCCAGCTGCTGGGTCATGGCCGTCACGTCCGAGTGCGGCACCGCTGCGTGGAACTCGATCCGCCAGCCGGTCTCGGTGAAGGACAGGCTGGTGGGGATCAGGTCGGCGCCGGTCAGGAGCGCGAGCTTTGCAGGACCTGCGGGCATGCGCGCCCGGGCACCGAAGAACGTGACGTCCACGCCGCGGGGGGTGAGGTCACGGTCGGCCAGCAGGCAGACCGTGCCGCCGCCGGCCAGTCCCTCCTGCAGCAGGTCAAACGGTGGGCGCACACCCCCGGTCAGGGGCAACACGCGCATGCCGAGCGATTCACGAAACGCCACGAACTGCTCGTACAGCGATTCGGGCTTCAGTCGCTCGGCGACGGTCGTGAACGGCACCCCGCTCTGAGCCAGCCAGGCGCCGGCGGCGTCCCAGTTGCCGCTGTGCGGAAGGGCGAGGACCGTGCCCCTGTCGCTGGCAGCGGATTCCCGCATCCGCGCCTCGCCGAGGGTGATGGTGTCGCCGACCAGGCGCTCGCGACCCAGGGTGGGGAGCCGAAAGACCTCGACCCAGTAGCGCGCGTAGGAACGGACGGCCTGATGCAGCAGGTCCTCACCCGGAGCGACTCGGTCCAGGTTGGCGCGAAGCTGCTCCACCCCGCGACCACCGCGCTGCGCCGCGAGGTCGGCCGCAGCCTGGAACAGCTGCCTGGCTGTCGGCTCAGGGATGAGCCGCAGGAGTCCCCAGCCGGCGGCGAACCCGCCAGAGCTCAGGCGTTCCGCGACGGCGCGGACGAGCCCGTTGGTCACGCCGGGGCAGAGCCGGCTTGGCGGTGGACCTCACGCAGCCGCTGTGCCAGCGTGATCGTGGTCAGCAAGGCCAGCAACCAGAGGGCACCGTCGAGGAGCACGTCCGGCACACCGAAACCGACCAGCCCGGTGGCCACGAGAACGATGATGAGCCGCTCGGGGCGCTCCGCGATGCCCACGTCGCAGGTCAGGCCGATGCCCTCGGCCCTGGCCTTCATGTAGGACACCAGCTGGGTGGCGACGAGCACGAAGAGGGTGAGGGCGACGAGGACCAGGTCGTCGCCGTCGCCCGCGAACCACAGCAGCAGGCCCCCGAAGATGGCGCCGTCGGCCAGGCGGTCGCAGGTGGAGTCCAGCCACGCCCCGAACCTGCTCGAGGTGCCGCGTTTTCGGGCCATCGCGCCGTCGAGGGTGTCGGTCAGGACGAAGAACGAGATGATCAGCGTGCCCGTCAAGAAGCTGCCCCGCGGGAAGAAGCCGAGAGCTGCCGCCGTCACGCCGAGCGTGCCGGTCGCCGTGACCGCGTTGGGCGTGACGCCCCAGGCGAGCAGGCGGTTGACGAGCGGGTCGGCGATGCGTCCCACTACAGGGCGGAGCTGCGAGCCGATCACCTTCGCGTCACGGGAGAACGATAGCCGCGAGGGACCCGGCCTTGTGCCTTCAGAGACCGGACGAGAGGCTGCACCCATCCACGTCCGGGAGGTCGCGCATGGCGAAGGCGAGCAAGCACGCGGGCCCAGCTCCTGAGCCTCGCGAGCCGGCACTGGTGCGCAACGTGGCGGTCGTCGGCCACGCGGGGGCCGGCAAGACCACGCTCATCGAAGCGCTGCTCGCCCGCACCGGGACGATCCCCCGGGCCGGTCGGGTCGTTGAGGGCACCACCGCCAGCGACTGCGAGCCCATCGAGGCCACGATGCAGCGGTCGGTGACGCTGTCGCTCCTGCCCCTGGAGCATCGCGGTGTGAAGGTCAACCTGCTCGACACCCCCGGCTCCGCCGACTTCGTCGGCGAGCTGCGCGCCGCGCTGAGGGCGGCCGATGCTGCGCTGTTCGTCATCTCCGCAGTGGACGGTGTCGACGCCAGCACCGTGCAGCTCTGGCACGAGTGCGCCGCTGTCGGTCTCCCCCGCGCCGTCGTGATCACCCAGCTCGACCGGCCGCGAGCCGACTTCGACGACGCGGTCGCGATCTGCCAGCGACTGCTGGGAGAGGGCGTGCACCCCCTCTACCTGCCGATGCACGGCGACGACGAGTCGGTCGCCGGGGTCATCGGGCTGATCTCGCAGCGCGTGTTCGACTGGTCGAGCGGCGACCGCATCGAACGCGACCCCGATCCCCAGCACCTGCCGCTGATCGAGAGCCTGCGGGGCGAGCTGCTGGGGGCGATCATCGCCGAGAGCGAGGACGAGACGCTGCTCGAGCGCTACCTCGCCGGCGAGCACATCGATCAGAAGCTGGTCGTGACCGACCTCGAGATCGCGGTGGCCCGCGGCAACTTCTTCCCGGTGCTGCCCGCAGCGCCGCTGACGTTGCTCGGCACCGAGGAGCTGCTGGAGGTCCTGACCCAGGCGATGCCGTCACCACTCGAGCACCCGTGCCCGGTCGTGACCCGCCCAGACGGCTCACCGGCAGCCGCTATCGAGTGCGACCCGGCAGGACCCCTGGTGGCCGAGGTGGTGCGGACGACCAGCGATCCCTACCTCGGCCGGGTCTCCCTGGTGCGGGTCTTCTCCGGCACCCTGCGGCCGGATGCCGTCGTGCACGTGTCCGGTCACGGTCTGGTCGAGCGCGGCCACCCGGACCATGACGCGGATGAGCGGGTCGGTGCCATCTCGACGCCCCTGGGTGGCGCGATGCGCACTGTTGCCCACTGCCCAGCCGGCGACATCTGCTCCGTGGCCAAGCTGGTCACCGCTGAGACGGGCGACACGGTGTCCAGCAAGGAGGACCCGCTGCTCGTCACGCCATGGGAGCTGCCGGAGCCGCAGCACGCGATCGCCGTCGAAGCCACGTCCCGGGCGGACGAGGACAAGCTGGGCGGTGCCCTCCAGCGACTGGCCGCGGAGGACCCCACTGTGCGCGTCGAGCGGCAACAGGAAACCGGGCAGCTCCTGCTGTGGTGCGTCGGCGAGGCCCATGCCGAAGTGCTGCTCGACCGGCTCAAACGCAGGTATTCGGTGGAGGTCACGCCGGTCGAGGTCAAGGTCGCCTTGCGCGAGACGCTCGCAGCACCGGTGTCGGTGACAGGTCGCCACGTCAAGCAGTCCGGGGGCCATGGCCAATACGCCGTCGTACACCTTGAGTTCGAGCCCCTCGCGCCTGGTGAGGGGTTCGTCTTTGAGTCGCGCGTGGTGGGTGGCGCGGTGCCGACCAACTACGTCCCGAGCGTCGAGAAGGGCATCGCCGCGCAGATGGCCCGGGGCATCGACGACCGCCCGCTGGTCGACATCAAAGCCGTGCTCACCGACGGCAAGGCGCACTCGGTCGACTCGTCGGACGCGGCCTTCCAGTCAGCCGGCGCGCTGGCCCTACGCGAGGCCTGCAAGGCGGCTGGCGTGCAGCTGCTCGAACCTGTGTCCGCTGTGCAGATCACCCTGCCTTCGTCGTACGTCGGAAGTGCCATGTCAGACCTGTCGGGCCGCCGCGCGCGAGTGACCGGGAGCGACGTGCAGGACGACGACACGACGCTCGTCAGCGCCGAGGTGCCGGACCTGGAGCTGCGGCACTACGCGGCTGAGTTGCGGTCGTTGTCACACGGCACCGGGTCGTTCCGCCGCCGCTATCTCCGGCACGAGCCAATGCCGGCGCACGTCTCCCCCGGCTGAGCCGAAGCACCGCAGTCAGGGACGGACGAACAGCACGTTGCCGAAGGTGATGCCGACCCGGTCGATGGCAACCCGGAAGCCTTGGCCCTTCATCCAGTCCAAGAGCTCGGCATAGAGCGGGTGGCCGGCGTAGAGCTCGGTGCGCATCACCTCGAGGCAGATCGCCGTGGCGCTGCCTAGGACCCGCGGGGAGGCCTTGAGCGCCCGCAGCTCCATGCCCTGCAGGTCCAGCCACAGAAAGTCGACCCGATCAACGCCCTCCCGCGCCGCCCACTCGTCCAAGGTGGTGACAGGCACGTCCACGACCTGCTCGAATGCCACCTCCGGGAACTCCGCCACGTGCCCGGTCGGGGTCAGCAACGACGAGGAGTCGGGGCGAAAGCCGCCATCGGGATGGCTGCTCACGTGCATGGCAGCGGTGCCGACGTGATCGGAGAGCGCCAGCTGGTAAGTGCGGACGTTGGCCAGCCCCGCCACTCGCTGCACCACCGCGTCGTAGGCGGCAGGAACGGGTTCGAAAGCGTGAACCAGACCGGTGGGCCAGCGAGCTGCCAGCCGAACCGTGTCATTGCCCTGTGCTGCGCCTGCTTCCACGATCGTTGGCTGCGACCCGAGGTAGCGGCCGATCTCATCGAGGGAGATCTCCATGACCTCAAGGCCACGCAGCTTGCGCAGGGCCAGGTCCGGCCGACGCCACCCGAAGATCACCTTGCGGGCTGTCATCACAGCGGCACCCTAGCCGTGAAGGCGGAGGTCAGGAGACCTGGGCCCAGGCCTTGGCGAGTAGCTCGCGAGTCTCCGGTAGCAACTGCGGCAACACCTTCGTGTGGCCGACGACCGGCATGAAGTTGGTGTCGCCGCCCCAGCGCGGAACAACGTGCTGGTGCAGGTGCTCGGCGATGCCCGCACCGGCCACGCCGCCGAGGTTCAAGCCGACGTTGAACCCCTGCGCGCCGGAGGCGCGTCGCAGGGCACGGATGGCTCGCTGCGTCATCTCGGCCAGCTCGACCGTCTCAGTCGGCGTCAGGTCGTCGTACAAGGCGATGTGGCGGTTGGGGACGAGCATCAGGTGGCCCGAGTTGTAGGGGTAGAGGTTGAGGACGGCAAAGCACTCGCTGCCCCGTGCGACCACCAGTCCGTCGGCGTCGTCCATCGCTTGAATCTGGCAGAAGGGGCAGTCGCTGCCCTTGCCCTCGCCCTGGATGTAGGCCATCCGGTGCGGGGTGTAGAGCCGCTCGAAGGCATCGCGCAGGCCGACCCCCTTTTGCTCCTCCTCCTCGGGGCCGGTCATGACCGGGATCTCACCGCCTCGACGATCCGCACAACCGCCTCACCGACGGGAATGCCGTTGTCCTGCGTGCCGTCACGGAACCGGAAGCTGACCGCGCCCGCCGCGATGTCGTCAGCACCGGCGATCAGCATGAACGGCACCTTCTGCTTCTGGGCGTTGCGAATCTTCTTCTGCATCCGGTCATCGGAGGTGTCGACCTCGACCCGGATCCCCTCGGCCTTCAACCGCTTCGCCACGTCGAGCAGGTAGTCGTCGAAGTCGGCGTGCACCGGGATGCCGACGACCTGGACGGGAGCCAGCCAGGCCGGGAAGGCGCCCGCGTAGTGCTCGGTCAGGACGGCGATGAACCGCTCCACCGAGCCGAACAGCACGCGGTGGATCATCACCGGCCGGTGCCGCTCCCCGTCGGAGCCCTGGTACTCGAGGGCGAATCTCTCCGGCAGGTTGAAGTCCAGCTGGATCGTCGACATCTGCCAGCTGCGGCCAATCGCGTCCTTGGCCTGGACCGAGATCTTCGGGCCGTAGAAAGCGGCTCCACCCGGATCGGGCGCGAGCGCCAGGCCAGATGCCTTGGCCACCTCCTCGAGGGTCCGCGTCGCCTCTTCCCAGACCTCGTCGCTGCCGACGTACTTCACCGGGTCCTTGGTCGAGAGCTCGAGGTAGAAGTCGGTCAAGCCGTAGTCCTTGAGCATCCCGAGGACGAAGGTCAGTGCGTTGGTGAGCTCGGCGTGCATCTGCTCACGTGTGCAGTAGATGTGCGCGTCGTCCTGCGTCATGCCGCGCACCCGCGTCAGGCCGTGGACGACCCCGGACTTCTCGTAGCGGTAGACGCTCCCGAACTCGAACAGCCGCAGCGGCAGCTCCCGGTAGGAGCGCCCCCTAGATCGGAAGATCAAGTTGTGCATGGGGCAGTTCATGGGCTTGAGGTAGTAGTCCTGGCCCGGCTTCACGATCGCCCCGTCGGCCCCCGTTGTCTCGTCGAGGTGCATCGGGGGGTACATGCCGTCGGCGTACCAGTCGAGGTGCCCGGATGTCTCGAACAGCTGGGCCTTGGTGATGTGCGGGGTGAAGACGAACTCGTATCCCTCTTCCTCGTGCCGGCGGCGCGAGTAGTCCTCCATCGTGCGGCGCAGCACCCCGCCCTTGGGGTGGAAGACCGCCAGGCCCGAGCCGATCTCGTCCGGGAAGGAGAACAGGTCGAGCTCGGCGCCCAGCCTGCGGTGGTCGCGCTTCTCGGCCTCCTCGAGTCGGGACAGGTGCTCCTTGAGCGCTTCCTTGGAGTCCCAGGCCGTGCCGTAGATCCGCTGTAGCTGCGGGTTGGCCTGGTCGCCGCGCCAGTAGGCGGCCGCGGAACGCATGATCTTGAAGGCGGGGATGTCGCGCGTCGTCGCCAGGTGCGGCCCCCGGCACAGGTCCTTCCAAACCGTCGCCTCGCCGACCAGGTTGTCGTAGATCGTCAGCTCCGCGCCGCCGACCTCAACCGACTCCTCCTGATCGCCAGCTCCCTTCAGCCCGATCAGCTCGAGCTTGAACCGCTCGTCGGCGAGCTCTTGCTGCGCCTCGGCCTCACTGACCACCCGTCGGCTGAAGCGTTGCCGCTGGCGAGTGATGTCGCTCATCTTCTTCTCGATGGCCGTCAGGTCCTCGGGCGTGAAGGGACGCTCGGGCAGGAAGTCGTAGTAGAAGCCGTTCTCGATGGGTGGGCCAATACCCAGCAGCGTGCCGGGGAACAGCTCCTGCACCGCCTGCGCCAGCACGTGGGCGGCTGAGTGCCGCAGCACCGCCAATCCGTCGGGCGAGCCATAGGGCACGGCCTCGACCTCGTTGCCCTCGGCCACCACGTGCGCAAGGTCGTGTAGCTCGCCATCGACGCGCGCTACCGCTGTGTCCCTGACACCGGCCTCGCGGAGCAGCTCACCCGCGGAGCGCCCCGCAGATGTCGCGTCGACGCGGACTGCTTGGGCGGCTTGCTCGGACACGGTGGGTCCTCCAGGTCAAGGAGCTCCCGAGCCTATCGGTGGAGGCTGAGCGTCGCCCTTCAGTTAAGCCCTGCCGACGCGTAGGGCTCCCCCTGAGTTGGCCCTTGCGTCGACTGCCTCGATTGGGTCCGGCGCGAGTGCATCGCGCAGTCGTCCCAGGGCGGTCCGGCATCGGGTCTTCACCGTCCCAAGCGGAATGTCAAGTCGCTCTGCAACCTCGCGCTGGGTGAGTCCGCCGTAGTAGCAGAGCATGAGCGCTTCTCGTTGCGGGCGCGTCAGCTGGGCAATGGCAGCCATGGCACGACTCGCCTCATCGTTGGTCTCGGCTTGGTCATGCGGCATGACTCCTGACGCGATGGCGTTGCTCAGCCACTCATCAGGAAACTGGCGGGTGCGATGTCTTTCGCTGCTGCGCACCAGGTCGACGGCCTTGTGGTGCGCGATGCTCACCAGCCACCCCCGTGCCGAACCGAGCTCGGGCCGGAAGCGGTCGGCGTTCTCCCAGATGCTGAGAAAGGCGACCTGGACAGCATCCTCAGCAAGGTCCGGCGCAATCAAGATGCGGCGGGCGAGGCTCAGGCAGATCGCGGCATAGCGGCGGTAGAGAACTTCGAAGCTCGCCTCGCAACCCGCCGCGATCATGGCTACAAGATCGCTGTCGCTCAGCTCCTCGGCCGCGCGGGCCGCTGGCTGACGATCAAGATCGATGCGCGAGCTGGTCATCCGCCTCACGTCGAACCCAGGGCGGACCTGCGCGAAATGCGGTCTTGCAAGCGGGTCATGGCCGCTGAGCCTTACGAGAGCAGCAGACGTATCCTCTGTGTCGAAGACAGGTCGCGACTACCCGCTCAAGCCGCGCCTAACACCTGCGTGACCCGTCGTCTCGGTGGGCGATACTGGACTCGAACCAGTGACCTCTCGCGTGTGAGGCGAGCGCTCTAACCAACTGAGCTAATCGCCCGGGGATCTCGTCCGCGGACAGGCCGAGATGCTAGCGCAGCGTGGGGGTCACACCTGACCCGCGACGACGGGGCGCTGCGTGGTCACCTGGGGCGCCTTGCGGCCCCGCTCCTTCGTGACGATCAGCGCCTCGAGCGTGCGGCCGGTCACGGTGCCGATGTCGTTGACGACCGCGAGCTCCTGAGAGCTGACGTCGAAGGTGCCGACGGCGCTGACACCGCCGTACCGGCTCTTGCCCCAGAGGACGTAGACCGAGCTCTTGCGGTCGTTGACGGCAACCCCGGACATGACCAGCGAGACGCGGTTGCCGTTGACAACCGCCACAGCCCGACCCTCGCCGGACAGCGGGACCGAACGGGCGCCGGGGACCATCAGCGCCTGGACTGCGGCCGCCAGCTTGTCGTCGGGCTGCTTCGAGCCGCCCAGCAGACCGCTGACGGAGATGAGCCCGAACACCAGGACGAGACTCGCGGCCAAGCCCATCAGTGCGGTGCTGAGCCGGACGGTGCGCTCGCCACGCTTCGCCCGCGCAGCGGCAAGGGACAGCGGTGCCTCGACGGGTCGCAGCAGCTCGGCCGGCGCAGCGCGCACACCCGCTCGGATCCCCGCCAGGACCGAGGCCGGCGGCTCCTCGGCACCAGCCATCAGCGCCAGGTGACCGAGGGTGTTGCTGTGCTCCAGCAGTGCCTCGGCACACCATTCGCAGGTGGGCAGGTGGGAAAGGAAGCGCTGCTCCTCCTCCGGCTCGAGGGCCGCCAGCGCGAAGCCCGCCGCGAGCTTCGCGAACTCGGCGTGCGCGGCGTTGTCGGGGGCGGTCATGACGAGTTCCGTGGCTGGTCGAAGGGGTGATCGGGTGCGCTGTTCTGCAGGCCCTCGAGGCCTGACTTGAGACGGGCCATGCCGGCGAGCATGCGGGTCTTCACGGTGCCGAGCGGCGTTTTGGTCAGCCCGGCGATCTCGCGCTGGGTGTAGCCGCCGAAGTAGGCCAGGGTCAGCACCTCGCGTTGGACGGCCGGCAGCGTCTGCATCGCCGCCCTCACCTGCTCGCCCCGCACCGTGGACCACACCTCGTCATGAACGCCGGGACCGTCGACGGGCTTGTCCTCGAGCAGGTCAGCGGTGGTACGGCGCTTGCGGAGGTTCTCCTCGCGGCGCACGCAATCCACGGCCTTGTGGTGGGTCATCGTCAGCAGCCAGGACGAGAAGGCACCCCTGGCGGTGTCGAACCGGGCGGCGTCGCGCCAGACCGTCAGGAACACCTCCTGCACGACGTCCTGCGCGAGCTGCTCGTCGACCAGGATCCGTCTGGCCAGGCCATACGAGGCGCGGCCGTAGCGACCGTAGAGCGCCTCAAGGGCAAACTCATCGCCTGCGGCCACCCGGATCATCAGCGTGCGGTCGTCGCAGTCGTCGGCGGGGAGCAGCGCCAGCGAGGGGTCGCCGGGAGCCGCGGGCTGTGGCCCGGGGGTGGCTCTCGGCGTCATGACGGCTGTCCTCACACATGGCGTTCGCACGCGAGGCGCCCATGGATGGCCCTGCGTGCCACGACCTGCAACCTACCCGTGGGCCCGTCTGGGTGAACTCGCCGCTCGCATGGTTGAGATGGCCCACAGCCGGGGACGTCCCTCCTCATCCGCTACAGGAGGTAGGCATGCTGCCCCGCCCGGTCACCGTCCGCACGGAGCTCCAGCTGCGTCTCGTCGTGCCCGGCTCCCTGCCGATGGCTGTCCGGGCCGGCCTCACCTACGACGCGATCGACCCCTATGCGGTGACCGTCGCCTTCCACACCGGAGCAGGCAGCAACGCAGACGTCGTCCAGTGGACCTTCGCCCGCGAGCTGCTGACCGAGGGTGTGAGCGCCGCTGTCGGCATGGGCGACGTCCGGGTCTGGCCCTCCACCAGCGATGGCGATCCGGTCGTCTGCCTCTCGCTGTCCTCCCCCTCCGGCCGGGCACTGTTCGAGGTCCCGGAGCCGGAGCTGATCGAGTTCCTGACGATGACCTACGTCGCGGTCCCCACTGGCAGTGAGAGCGACCAGCTCGACCTCCTCGGCGAGCTCGCGCACCTGCTCTCAGCGGAGCCCGAGACCTGAGGTTCTGCTAACCTCCCCACTCGTCGCAGGGGCTCGCCCCCGCACGCGCGGACGTGGCTCAGTTGGTAGAGCACAACCTTGCCAAGGTTGGGGTCGCGGGTTCGAATCCCGTCGTCCGCTCGGAAAGATCAGCGCCTCCCGGCCGGGTGGCCGAGTGGCTTAGGCAAGGGCCTGCAAAGCCCTGTACGCGGGTTCGATTCCCGCCCCGGCCTCTCACTCGTGGGCTCCACAACTTCATGCACGGACGATTGGCGCAGTCTGGTAGCGCGCTTCCCTGACACGGAAGAGGTCACAGGTTCAAATCCTGTATCGTCCACCGTCTGACCTAGGGTCAACCGCATGCCTGCCCATGCTCTGCGCCCGTGGCCGGGGGCGCCCTACCCCCTCGGCGCGACGTACGACGGGAGCGGCACGAACTTCGCCCTCTTCAGCGAGGTCGCCACCCGGGTGGAGCTCTGCCTGTTCGACGAGGCCGGCACCGAGACGCGGGTGGACCTCAGGGAGCGGGACGCGTTCGTCTGGCACGGCTACCTGCAGGGCATCGGCCCCGGGCAGAAGTACGGCTACCGGGTCCACGGCCCGTATGAGCCAGAGCACGGACACCGGTGCAACCCGGCCAAACTGCTGCTCGACCCCTACGCCCTCGCCATCGACGGCGAGGTCGACTGGGATGAGGCCTGCTTCAGCTACACCTGGGACGGCCACACGTTCAACGACAAGGACTCCGCGCCACACATGCCCAAGTCGGTGGTGATCAGCCCCTACTTCGACTGGGACAACGACCGGCCGCCCCGGACGCCCTACAACGAGACCGTCATCTACGAGGCCCACGTGAAGGGTCTGACGATGACCCACCCCGGGATCCCCGAGGACATCCGCGGCACCTACGCGGCGGTGGCGCACCCGGTGATGATCGAGCACTACAAGCGGATCGGCGTGACCGCGATCGAGCTCATGCCGGTGCACCAGTTCGTCCACGACAACCACCTGGTCGAGCAGGGGCTCAAGAACTACTGGGGCTACAACACGATCGGCTTCCTGGCGCCGCACAACGCCTACTCCACGGGCAGCGGCGGGCAGCAGGTCCAGGAGTTCAAGGCGATGGTCAAGGAGCTGCACGCCGCCGGCCTGGAGGTGATCCTCGACGTCGTCTACAACCACACGGCCGAGGGCAACCAGCTGGGCCCGACGCTGAGCTTTCGCGGCATCGACAACGCCGCCTACTACCGGCTGGTCGACGGTGACCGCACGCACTACTACGACACAACGGGCACCGGCAACACACTGCTGATGCGGCACCCGCACGTGCTGCAGCTGATCATGGACTCGCTGCGCTACTGGGTGCTCGAGATGCACGTCGACGGCTTCCGGTTCGACCTCGCCAGCTCGCTGGCCCGGCAGTTCCACGAGGTGGATCGGCTGTCGGCGTTCTTCGACCTGGTCCAGCAGGATCCGGTCGTGAGCCAGGTGAAGCTGATCGCGGAGCCCTGGGACGTCGGGGAGGGTGGTTACAACGTCGGCTGGTTCCCCCCGCTGTGGACCGAGTGGAACGGCAAGTACCGCGACACCGTGCGTGACTTCTGGCGCGGCGACGAGGCCACCCTCGCGGAGTTCGCCAGCAGGTTGACCGGCTCAGCCGATCTCTACGAGCAGGACGGCCGACGGCCCTTCGCGTCGATCAACTTCGTGACCGCCCACGACGGGTTCACACTGCACGACCTCGTCAGCTACAACGACAAGCACAACGACGTCAACGGTGAGGGCAACAACGACGGCGAGAGCCACAACAGGTCATGGAACTGCGGCGTCGAGGGCCCCACCGACGACCTCGAGGTCGTCGTGCTGCGCGAGCAGCAGAAGCGCAACTTCCTGACCACCCTGATGCTCTCGCAGGGTGTGCCGATGCTGCTGCACGGCGACGAACTGGGCCGGACGCAGCAGGGCAACAACAACGTCTACGCCCAGGACAACGAGCTGGCATGGGTGGACTGGGAACGCGCCAAGGACTTCGAGGTGCTTGTCGACTTCACCGCCAGGCTCACGCAGCTCCGCCGTGACCACCCGGTCTTCCGCCGCCGCCGGTTCTTCGATGGCCGACCGGCCAGGGGCAGCGAAGTCAACGAGATCGGTTGGTGGACGCCCAGCGGCGAGGTCATGTCCGACGAGGACTGGGCAACCGGCTTCGCCCGGTCGGTGGCGGTCTTCCTCAACGGAGAGGCGATCCGCGAGCCGGACAGCCGCGGGGAGCCGGTGACCGATGACCAGTTCTGGATGCTGTTCAACGGGCATCACGAGGCGATCGAGTTCCTGCTGCCGGACATCGGCGCGGGCGAGCGCTGGGAGGTCGCCATCGACACGCACGCCCCGATGCTCGACCTCGCGGAGTTGCGGCTGGCCAAGACCGGCGAGTCGCTCGAAGTCGCCGCCCGCTCAGTGCTCCTGCTGCGCAAGGTGTTCTGACCCGGTGCAGCCCGTCAGCACCTACCGACTGCAGCTCACCGCCGACTTCGGCTTCGATGACGCTGCCGAGCAGGTTCCCTACCTCGCCGACCTGGGCGTCACGCACCTCTACTGCTCACCATGGCTGCAGGCAGAGTCCGGTTCACAGCACGGCTATGACGTCGTCGACCACAACCGCGTCAACACCGAGCTCGGCGGCGCGGCGGGGCTCGCGCGCCTGGGCGCGGCCTGCCAAGCGCATGGACTCGGCATCGTGCTCGACATCGTCCCCAACCACATGTCGATCGCTACGCCGACGGACAACCCGGCCTGGTGGTCGGTCCTGCGCGAGGGCCAGGCCTCGCCCTTCGCCGACTGGTTCGACGTCGACTGGAGCAAGGGGCCGGTCCTCCTGCCCGTCCTGGGCGCACCGCTGGCCGACTGTCTCGGCGAGCTGGAGCTCGAGGATGAC
>Ga0136633_1001264_pt1 | contig 18823 bp, 13 predicted proteins | sample AntDrymeUQ832206_2_FD_105494 | JGI IMG/M metagenome (GOLD analysis project Ga0136633, IMG submission 105494) | Polar desert sand microbial communities from Dry Valleys, Antarctica - metaG UQ83 (22.06) | ecosystem: Environmental > Terrestrial > Soil > Desert | place: Antarctica: Dry Valley...
CGGGTCATCTCGGCGGACGCGCCGCCGGACAATGAGGCGCTGCGCATGCCCGGTAGGCCCAAGCCGGGGGAGATCACCCTGACTCGCTCGGTTGCCGCTGACTACGACGGCGATGGCGCGGCGCACATCAGGAATCAGAACCCCATCGGGATCGACCAGCTTGCGCCTGACGGCCGGGGCGAGGCGGGCGCCGAGGACTTCCACAACATCAAGCTGGACAACCTCCGGCAGCAGGCAGGTGACGAACTCGCGCCTCCCGGATCCGGGGAGGCCGAAGCCGCGGACTTCCACACCATCAAGCTCACGAACGATCCGGGCAGGGGCGTGAACCGGGCGAGCGCACCCCCTGTCGGGGACGACTTCCTGAGCATCGAGGACGAGTGACGGCTGGGTCCGGCGACACCTTCGCAGCAGACCTCACGTGGACGCACCTGCTGGCGGCCGCTCGCGAGGACCGTGGTCTGGTCCGGGTGCGTGATCTGCTCCGGCTCTGCGAGACCGTGATCGTGCGGGCTGGGTTGTCCGGCTTCAACTCGATGGGTTCGGCACGCAAAGACGCCAACGCGCTGGTCTACGAGACCCTCGCCATCCGCGACCACAGCGCCCGTTACCTCGACGCCATTGTCACCACCCCCGAGCGCACGGCGATCCTGGACCTGCTCGAGCGGCGGGTCAGCGGTCCCACCCCGGTGCCCTACCTGACCGGCGAGGCGTTCTTCGCCGGCCGACGGTTCGGTGTCCGACCCGGGGTGTTCATCCCGCGCAGCGCCCTAGGCACGCTGTTGGACGAGGTGCTGGCTGCCATCAGCTGGTCGACGACTGCGCGGGTCCTGGAGCTCGGTTGTGGATCCGGCGCACTGGGCCTGTCCATCGCCATCCGGATGCCCGCTGTGCGGATCGACCTGCTCGACATCGACCCGGTGGCCATCGATGTGACGGACGACAACATCGCCCGCCATCAGCTGAAGGGTCGCGCTTCGGCCGCCGTCAGTGACATGTATGACGCGGTAGACCCGACCGCTCGGTACGACCTCATCGTTGCGAACCTGCCGTACGTGCCGCACGAGCTCACCCGAAGCAGCAACGTCGAGATCCTGGCCGAGCCGCAGCACGCCGTCTACCGCCCCGGCGACGGACTGGATCTCGTGCGTATCGCGATCGACGAGGCGGCTCTTCACCTGAGCGACCTTGGCACGCTCGTCCTTGAGGTCGGCACGAGCAACGAGGCGGCAGTGCGGGATCTGATCCCCGGCCGCGGTCACTGGTGGGAACGCGACGGGCAGACCGCCGGCGTCGTCAGCCTTACCCGCGACGAGCTCAAAGCCTGAGTCGTGGACACCGCGCCCGTCCGCACCGATCTGTGGCAGGTACTCGCCGGTCGCGCTGCCGGCACGCCGCTCGCACCGGACGACCCCGTCTTGTGGGACGCCATCTCCACCCGGCTCAACGTCGCGAAAGCCCGACCGCGGCTGCGCGCCGGCGTCGAATCCGTTGCGCAGACGACGGTCCGTGGCCAGCCCTACGTGATGCTTCGCTCGCCGGATCGCCAGGCGTCGTACGTCCGCTTGTCGCCGGAGGAGTGGGCGCTCGCGCAGGAGATGGACGGCACCCGCTCCGTCGCGGTGTTGGTCGGCGTTCTTGCTCGCGCGACAGGAAGCCTCGCGCCCGATCGGGTGACCCGTGTGGTGGCCGACCTCGGCGCCAACCGGATGCTGGACGAGCTGCCGGTCAACGCGTTCGCCGCGGTACGCACTATGCGGGCCGGCCGTCGGCGCAGTCGTATCGGTAGGCGGTTCCTCGATGCGGCCCGCGGTCGCCGCATGGTGCTCGGTGACGTCGACCGGGCGATCGGCCTGCTCTACCGCGGCGGCGGACGCTTCCTGTTCACCCGACCCGCCGCTGTTATCGCGACCGTGCTCTCCCTCGTTGGAGGATTGCTCTTCCTGCGTACGTGGGCGGCCGGTTCCGACTCGCTGTTCCTGCAGTCTGGCTCGTATGCCTCCGGCGGGCTGATCCTGCTTGCCCTCAACGCTTTTGCCCTGCTCGCCCACGAGCTAGGGCACGCTCTCGCGACCAAGCACGCCGGTCGCCGGGTGCCGGCGGTAGGCGTCCTGCTCTACTTCGGCATCCCCTCGGCGTTCGTCGACACGACTGACATCTGGATGGCGAGCCGCAAGCACCGGCTCATCGCCACGGCCGCGGGTCCGGCGTCCGCGCTGACCCTCGCCGGGATTGCGCAAGTCACGGCCTACGTGTCGCCGGAGCTCGCGCCACTCGCCTTCAAGCTGTCCTTCGCGTGGTACCTCAACGCACTGTTCAACCTCAACCCGCTGATGGCCCTGGACGGCTACTACCTCGCCATGGACGCGCTCGAGATCCACAACCTGCGCGCACGGGGCATTGCCTTCCTCGTCGGCACCGTGCGAACGCGCCGGATCGGCTGGGGTGGCCTCGAACGCGAGGCGAAGTACGTCGCGGCGTACGGCGTCGCGGCCGCCCTGTGGACCATCATCTTCCTGTGCCTGTCGACCCGGATCTGGCGCGATCGGATGAGTGGCTTGATCGCTGGCTTGTGGCATCAGGGGATCGGCTCCCAGGTGCTCGTGGTGGCCTTCTTCCTCGGGTTGTTCTCGCCGGTGATCGGTGGGGTGATCGGCGCGGTGACCCGCCGCCGTCGGCGCGTTCGCGCGGCGCATGCCGCAACCCAGGGGTTAGCGGGCCGGCTTGACGACCTGCGGTCCGGGCGACTGGGTGCACTTCCTGCTCCGGTCCTCGATTCCCTGGCTAACGCAGCAACCCGGCGGCGGGTCCTCGCCGGTCGGTTGCTGCTCCCGGCCGGAGTGCAACCGGCAGCCGTTCTCCTTCTGTCGTCGGGGGTAGCCGAGGGGCGTCGACCGGGGGACCCACCGGCCACGGTGCGGGTGCGGTCGGCAGCCGGGGACGTACTCGGGGTCGCCGAGGTCCTTGCGAGCCGAGGCACGTCGCTGGAGTGGCGGGCAGCCGGCGACGTCGACGTGCTCGCCCTGCCGGCCGCCGAGTTCCTGGCCGCAGCCGGTGAGCTGCTGGCTCCGCCCGGGCTCGACGTGCACGCCGCGGAGGCTGCGCTTGATGCGTCGTCCGCACTCAGCGAACTCACGCCGTACGCCCGGGCCGAGCTCATGTCACGGATGGCCTGCGTAGAGGTGGCTCCAGGAAAGGCCATCACGGTTAGCGACCCGGCTCACGCGGTGCTTGTCGGCGCAGGCGTCCTGGTCAGCGACCAAGGGGGCGAGCAGCACGCGGGCGATGTCCTTCGGGCCACCGCAGATGACGCGCCGCTGCGGGTGCGAACAAGGACCCGGGCGACGCTGTGGCGGCTGCCCGGCTTCGCCGAGCTCGGGGCCGGGGCCTTTGCCGCCGCGTCGGTCTCCCCGCCGGCGGGGGCGCACGGGAGCGGCACCCACCCGCCCGTCACGCCACCCCCAACGTCGACTCCGGCCGGTGATGAGGAAGCCGATGACCGGTTGTGGCGCCGTACCAAGGTGCTGCTGCTGCTGCTCCTGCTGATCACGGGGCTGTCGGGGGCGGCGGCGCTGGCCGAGCCCACGCCGTGGGCAGAGGTGCCGGGGGACCGCGTGCTGCTGTTGGTCGCCCGTGGGACTGCGGTCGCTGAGGTCAACGGGGCCGATGTCCGTCTCGGCACCGGAGGTCGGGTCACGCTGGGCGCCGACGACCGGGTCAAGGTCGGGCGGCGCTCGACGGCGCGACTGGTCTACGCGGGGGGGTCTACCCAGATCCTGTGCGGGGGCAGCCGCGTCACCGTGCGAGAGGTCGCCCGCAACAGATCGGGACGCACGTGGAGCGCCACCGGCTCCTTGCTGCTCGAGCGAGGTGCTCTGTTCGCGGACACGGCCTCGACGTCGCCGGTGTTCACCCCGCTCGCGCTGCGAGTGCAGAGCGAGCGACTCGACGTACAGGCGCGCGACGGGCGATTCGGCATGACTCCACGTCGGATCGACGTACGTTCCGGTGACGTCGCGGTGCGGGGCGCTGCGGCTACCGGAGCGGTCGACTGCCGTGGCGACGGTGACGGCACCGTCGCGCAAGAGGGCGCACCGACCCTCACCCCGCCGGTGCTGCCCAGCACCTCAGGCACGACATCGGCGAGTCCCACCGCACGGCCGGTCGGTCCAGCAGTACTCCCAACAGGCGGACCGACGACCTCCGCCGCACCGGCGACGTCGGGGCCGGCCGCGGCGACCCTGCCACCGCCGGCCGCCACCACAAGTGCGCCCCCGATGCCCAGCCCGCAGCCCACGCCGCAGCCGACACCGATCGCCACGCCCACACCGACGCCGACTCCGAGCCCCCCGCCGTCTCCGACCCCCGCGCCCAACCTGCAATGGAGCTGTGCGCCGACCTCGCTGTCCTTCCCGGCAGGCGGATCAGCTGCCGCCAAGTGCACGGCTACCTCGGTCAACGGTTTCGCCGGCGGCGTCACCTTCCTGTGCGAGAACGCGCCCAGCGCGATGGCCTGCGCGCCCGCGCCCAGCACCGCCACAGTCCCGGCCGGCGGCTCGGCCAGCACCACCTTCACGGTCAGCGGTGGCCGGGCGCTCGGACCGGGCACCTATCAGGTGGACGCGGTGGTGCGCGCCGACAGCGGTGCGCTGGTGCGCCGGGTGACGCTCACGGTGACTGTTACATGAGAGGGTCGACGCGATGACCTGCTGGTTCTGCGCCAAGGCCGCTCGGGGGACGTGCGCCTTCTGCGGACGTGGGATGTGCGAAGACCACGCCCGTTTCGGGCCTTACGTGCTCACCGTGTACCGCAGCGAGACGCGCGCCCGCAGTGAGGCGCTGGTTGTGGAGGATGCGCTGCAGTGCGGTACCTGCAAGCCCCGGCCCCAGCCGGTACCCATGCCCGAGCTCGACTGAGCCGTGGTCGGCGCAACGGGCCGCTACGGGGCTACGGGGCTACGGGGCTACGGGTGACACGACCGCTGCCTCCGCCGGCTCGATGCAGCTGGGGTTGCCGTTGTTGGCCGGGTGCCGGCGGGTCAGGTACGGACCGCCGCCGCACACGTCGACGTTCTCGCCGGTGAGCAGGAAGCGGACCTCCTGCCAGCCGGCAGCCGGCTCGTTGCGCGGGTCTCCGTGCGGGTCGCGTGAGTGCGTGGGCGGGACGTTGCCGTTGGGCGGAGTGGCGTTGCCGCTGTCCCAGTAGACGAGCGACGATCCGCGGTAGGGGTACGCCGTGGCGTCGGTCAGCGGGTTGTTGTCCCAGTGCTGGGGCAGCCCCGACATGAACGCGGCGCCGACGGTGCGCGCCTTCACCTCGGCGCTGATGTTGGCGACCTGGTGATCGGAGTAGGCGACCTGGAGCATGACCTCGTGCCGCGGGGTGTTGGGGAGCGGGTCATTGGTCATGTGGTGCGCGAAGCCGTTCGCCTCGCCGCGGTCCCAGAGCATCTGCAGGAGGTTGAAGACGAGCTGACGCTCGATCGGGTCCTGGTAGGTCTGGTAGTACACGTCGCCGTACGCGCCCTCCCAGTCGACGCTGCGGTTGAGCAGCGTCGAGTAGTTCATGCCGGTGACCCCGAGGACGCCGCGGGAGATGTCGGGGGAAATGGCGACGAGGGCCCCGCCGAGGATGCCGCCCTGGCTGTTGCCGTCGTAGTACTGCGACGTGCCCTGGCCGGTGTCGGTGACGAGCAGCGACGCACCGTCCTGCTGGAAGGCAACGTTCCTGGCGAACCCATCCGGGTGCACGAGCGCACGTCCGAGGACCAGGAAGTTCAAGAAGCCCTGCTGCGTCCGGTCGGCCTGCGACGGGAAGTTCGACACGTCGGCGAGGATCGAGGCAACGGTGGGCAGGTCGGGCGTCGACATGCCCCACCAGTCCGCGGCGCAGCCCGTGAAGCCGAAGCGACGGGGCCACTTGACGTCACCGACCTGGCTGCGAGTGCCCAGCAGGCCGTGGCCGTACAAGGTGCTGTACGTCGGACCCGCGTCGACTGGCACGTCGCAGACGAACGGCACCCGCACAGTCGGCAACGCGGGGTTCTGGTCGGGCAGGGTGTCCGCGTCCACGGGGTCGTCGTACAGCCGCGAGCCCGGCACGGGTGCGTCGATGGGGAGGCGGTTGGCCTGGAACTGGCCCTCCGTCTGCTGGACTCGGTCCAGGTAGTTGGGGACGTCGACGCGTCCCTCGACCCGGCGCAGCTTCTGCACGCGCTCGACTCCGCGCGAGTCGGTCCAGCGGTCCTCGCGTGCGGAGACGGAGTCGACGGTGAAGCCGGGCGCCTTGCCCGCCACCCGGCGGTCGGCGAGGTTCGCGTCACCCAGGACGCGCCCGAAGGCGTCGTCGCGGATGGTGAGCATCCGCTCGGTAAGGTTCTCCGCGCTGGCAACGGTGAAGTCCCACGCCAGGTAGAGGTCGTTGCGGTCGATCTTGGCGCCAGCCAAGTCGCTGAAGACCCGCTCCATACGAGCGTCCTTGCGGGTCCCGTCGCGGAAGGCGGTGAACTCAGCCCGCGCCGGCAGCGTCCGTCCGTCTCGGCCCTTGAGATCGCGCAGCGCGACGACGTACCGCGTCCCCTCCTCCAGGTTGCGGGCGGGGCGCAGGAGCAGCGCTCGCCGGTCGTCGCCGGTGAGGGCGTGGGTGTCGAGCTCGGAGAAGAAGGGGTGCTTCTTGCCGGTGCGGGTGTTGAGCAGGACGATCGGCGTTGACTTCTTCACGGACAGGCCGATGTCGGTCACCTGGTCCCGGTGGTCGAAGTAGCCGGGCTGGTTGAGCCCAGCCGCGCTGTGCGCCCGGTCCTGGATGTCCCATGTACGGGGCAGGTCGAGCCCTGGCACGACCGTGATGACCATCGACCCCGGCGAGAACCCGTCGTTGCGGTTCCACTCCGTCGGGTCAATCGGCTTTCCCTCGCCGCCGAGCTCGCCGCCCGTGATGTCGGTGCCGTTGCGCGGCATCGCCGTGGGCGAGAACGCCACTCGCCGACCAGTCTTCGTCCCGGGGTCCGCCACGGTGAACTTGTCGTTCGGGAACGGCAGCAGGCAGAGCGCGGGGTCGAGCGAATCGCACCCGAGCGCTTCCTGCCCGGCCGCCGGCACAACATCCGGGTTGAGCACCGGTGTCGGCTCAGCGATCGCGGGGGCGAGCGCGAATCCGGTGACCGCTGCGGTCGCGGTGGCGAGAAGGAGGCGCATGCGCACGGGAGGGCTCCGTCGGTCGGCGGGGCGCAAACGCGCCTACGCCCACAGTTCGACGGCTACCGCTGCAGGACCTGTTGTGACTCCGCCCGAATCCGTCGCACCGGCATCGGATGTCGGCACAAGACCGCCGGGGCCCTCGAGCCGCCCCGATAGCCTTTGCTCATGGCGATCGCGGAAGGGCGCCCCGGCCGCCAGAGCTCGATGCAGCGCCGTAGCGGCCTGGTTCCGTGCTGATCAAGCAGGTCTGGCTCGTGATCGGCATGGGGTCAGCATCGCGACCATCGCGCACGCCGGTGACGGCAACCTGCACCCGCTGCTCTTGACGCCACCGGGGGACGAAGCGGCACGACTTGCGCTGCAAGGCGCTTTTGAGGACCTGCTCGACGCCGCCATCGCCCTCGGCGGCACGGTGACCGGCGAGCACGGTGTGGGCTTGTTGAAGCGCTCCGGCCTGCTGCGCGAGCTCGACCCAACTTCGCTCGAGCTGCAGCACAGCATCAAGGCAACATTCGATCCGCTCCGGATCTTCAGCCCTGGCAAGATCTTCACATGACCAACGATCCTGTCGTCGTCGTCGGAGGCGGCCATAACGGGTTGGTTGCCGCGTGCTACCTGGCCAAGGCGGGCCGGCGCGTTGTGGTCCTCGAGGCTGCGGACAAGGCCGGTGGTGGCTGCCGGACTGACGAGACCATCCCGGGTTACCTGTTCAACACCCACGCCGCCGCGCACAACATCATCAACATGACGCGGATCCCGGCCGAGCTTGATTTGCGGGGCGCCGGCCTGGAGTACATCCCGATGGACCCTTTCGCCACCGGTGTCTTCCGCGACGGTCGGATCGTGCGGTTCCATCGCGACCTGGATCAGACGGTCGCATCGATTGCGGAGCACAGCCGCGCCGACGCGGAGGCCTATCGCGCCTTCATGCACCGGGCCATCCCGTTGGTGAAGACGGCGGTCAGCGGGCTGGAGAGCGGCTCGACCCCTGGCGGAGTCCTCAAGGGAGCGGTCAGCAAGATCGGTCCGCTGCTGCAAGGGCTGAAGCGGGCCGGTGGCCCCTTCGGCTTGGTGCACGACTTGGTGGCGCCGTACGGCGCCGTCCTCGAGACGGCACTGCCCAGCGAGTTGACGCGGGCGCCGGTGTCGTCGTTTGCCAGTCACTCCTCCGCGGGGCCGCATGCTCCGGGCGGCTCGTTCTACGTGTTCTGGCAGGCCGCGTACCACCTGTTCGGGCAGTGGCACCCGCGCGGCGGATCGCAGGCGCTGACCACCGCGCTGATCAAGCGGCTCGAGGGCTGGGGCGGTGAGGTGCGCACCGGGGCAGTGGTCGAGAGCATCGACGCTCGTGGCGGGGCCGCCAAGGCTGTCGTCCTCAGCGGCGGTGAGCGGATCGCCGCATCCGCTGTGGTCACCGCGATCAACGTGCAGACTGCGCTGCTCGACCTGCTCAACCCTCCGTTGGCCGGCCGGGACGGCGTCGAGCTCAAGGCGGCGCATCGCGGCAACGCCGTGCAGCTCGTGGTCCACCTCGCGACGGACCGGCTCCCCCCGTACCCGCACGCCCGCCCCGGTGACTGGAACGGCCTGCAGTCGCACGTCGACACCCTCGACGAGCTGCGCCGCGGCTTCCTGTCCGCGGAGGGGCGCCGGCTGCCCGACCCGGTCCCGACGTACTGCTTCACCCCGAGCGTGTACGACGATTCGCTCACCCCGGCCGGTAAGCACACGGTCTACCTCGCCTGCCCTTGCGCGCCGTACGACGTCGAGGGTGGCTGGGAGAGCCAGCAGGAGGCGTTTGCCGACGCGATGGTCGCGCAGGTGGAGGCACACGCGCCGGGGTTCACCGACAGCATCATTGCGCGCACCATCCGCACGCCGGAGCTGATGGCGCGAGAGCTGCGCTGGCCGGGTGCGCATCCGATGCAGCTGGACATCAGCCTGGATCAGCTGGCCTTCATGCGCCCGACCCGTCGGCTGTCCGGACACACCGTGCCGGGTGTGAGCGGGCTGTTCACCTGCGGTGCCTCGACCGCGCCGGTCGGCGGGATTGCCGGGAGCTCGGGCAAAGCCGCAGCGCTCGAGGTACTGAAGGCTTTGTAGCCGGCAAGCCGATCAGCTCGAGCAGGCTAAGACCTCGGCGCCGCCTGGTGGCGAAGCCGGATGGCTCCGGCAGCACCGAGCAGAAGCAAGACCCCAAGCAGGCCGGGGGCCAAGGGGAGTCCCGTGGTCGGCAAAGACCCACCGGAAGGTGCTGCGGGGGCAGCCGGCCGCGCGAGCGGGCGAAGTGCAGCAGCCTGGGCACTCACGTTGGGCAGCGTCAGCACGTTCGGCGTCGTCGGGCTGTCGACGATGCTGACCGGGCCGCCCAGCCCGCCGCCCTTGTACGTGATGTCCGACGCGGCCAGCACGAGCTGCACCGAGTGACCGGCACCGAACCGGTGGACGACGCCAGGCAGGGTGATCCGGACCTGCTTGGTGACGTCGGGAACGCGGGCCGCGCTGACCAGGTTCTTGATCAGCGTGCGCCCACCGGCCGGGTCGACGTCGTACAGCTTGGCGAAGACCATCAGCTTGCCGAGCGGGCTGGACGACTGGGCTGCTGCGATCTGCGGGGCGGTGAACCGGACGCTGAGCTCGGGGATGCCGGCGATGTCGAGCGGGGTCTTCTGGGGTGCGCTGGTCCAGCGGGCGACCGTGCCGGGCGGGTCCTGCTGCGGCACACCGCCGCCGGTGATCGCCTCACCGCTGTTGGTGGGCGGGCTCGCACCGGTCGCCGTGAACATCGTCGTGCCTGGCTTCACCGGCTCACCCGGTGCGGTCAGCGCGTTGCCGGCGCTGAGCGACAGCTTGTACGGCGATCCGACCGGGTACGACGGCGCTGAGGCATAGGCAGACGTGGCAGCGGCGAGGGCAGCCGGGACGTTCTTCGGATCGGCGGGCGCCTTGTACGCGTAGTCGCGGAAGTAGCGCACGGCCGGACCGAGGTCGACGGGAGCGTCCTTCAACCAGCGGGCCATCCAGTCGGTGAAGATGCGACCCTGCACCGACTTCGTGAGGTCGGCGCTGCCGGGCTCGAGGGTGCCTGCGTCGAGCTCGCCGGGCACGGGGGCGCCGACCGTGTGACCCCACGACTGCCAGACCATGCGCACCGTGTTGCCCTGTGCCTTCAACGTCGAGTACGTCGCCACGGCCTCGTTGATGTTGAACAGCGAGTCCTTCTGTCCCTGCGAGAACAGCACCGGGATCTTGATCTTGCTCGCGTACGACTTCACCGACACCTGGTTGACCCGCGCGATGGTCTCTGCGGACGGATAACCAAGCGTGGCTTCCTCCGCGACGGCGCGGCAGATCCAGAGCGGGTAGTCGCCGCACAGGTTGGGGTCGCTGCCCGGGTAGAGCACGTTGCCGGCTGCGCCGAGGCCGAAGAACAGCGCCTGCCAGCCGGACTTCCAGATCCCGGGGGTCGTATTGGCGACGGCGGTCTTCGAGATCGGGTCGGCGTTGTTGGGCGAGAGGGAGTAGCCCAGATCGTTCCACGTGTAGATGGGTGCGAGCGCGTCCATGCGCGGGTCGACGCCCGCGATGGCGAACTGGATCTGGCCGCCGTACGAGCCGCCGATCATGGCCACGCGCGGGTCGTTGGCGTGGGGCTTGCCGTCAGAGCCGACCTTGTCGAGTCGGACGAGGCCGGCGATGTCGAACGCCTTGCCGTCCGTGGTCTTCGCAATGCCCTTGGCTCCGCCGAGGAAGCTGACCAGCTGCGAGCCCGCCTTGCCGTCGTAGTCCGGGTCGTCGACGTAGATGTTGCAGCTCGACCCGCCGAAGCCAAGACCGGAGTAGGAAAGCGTCACGTAGCCCTGCTCGGCGAAGCGGGCGCCGTACGCGCCGTTGCCGTTCGGACCCGTGTTGCTCTTGTTGCCGCCGAAGCCGTTGGTCGCGAGCACGGCACCTGGTGCCGGGCTGCCCGGCTTGATGCCGGCCGGGACGCGCAGGTCGCCCACGATCGTGCAGGTGACCGGAGCGTCCTTCGGCCCCGTGACGACGGTGAACTTCAGTGGCGTGGTGGTGAAGGCAGACCCGGCAGCGGCAGCAGGCGCGGTACCGGCAAGGCTGAGCAGACCTGCGGCCATTGCTGTCGAGGCGAGCGTGGCCAGGGTGCGGGTACGACGGGGCACGGAGGTCCTCCAGCGGGAGCGGGGCATGGCAGTACACGTGGCATTCGCCACTCACCCGGCATCTCCTACCCGATCAACGTGTGAGTAAGACGACCGGCGCCGCACAATGGTGGGATCGTGACCGTCCTTCGTGAGCAGCAGAGCGCGCCCATGGCGACGGCCTCTTCGCGACGCTCGCCGTGGCCGGTGGCCGTCGTTGTCGCACTCGCCATCGCCGTCGTCGTACGCCTGCACAGCGCCTCGGCGCTGTGGCTGGACGAGGCACTGTCGGTCAACATCGCCGCTCTGCCGCTGAGCGAGCTGCCCGAGGCGCTGCGTCGCGACGGCTCGCCCCCGCTGTACTACGTCCTGCTGCACGGGTGGATGTCGCTGTTCGGGACGGGTACGACGGCGGTGCGCGCCCTGTCGACCGGGTTCGCGCTTGCTGCCCTTCCGGCAGCGTGGTTCGCGGGCCGGCAGCTGGGTGACCGCAAGACCGGGTGGATCGCGCTGCTGCTGGTGGCGTCGTCGCCGTTCGTCGTGCGTTACTCGGCTGAGACGCGGATGTACTCCCTCGTCGTCCTGCTCGTGCTGATCGGGGTCGTGCTGCTGCGCCGCGCCTGGCAGCAACCCACGCTGCGCCGGCTCTGGCCGGTCTCGGTGCTCAGCGGCGTCCTGTTGCTCACGCATTACTGGGCGTTGTACCTGCTCGCCGTGGTCGGGGCGACGCTTGTCGTGCTGGCCTTTCGCGGTCCAGGACGGACGCAGTCTCGTCGGTGTGCAGTTGCCCTGGCCGGCGGCGGACTGCTGTTCGCTCCGTGGCTGCCGTCCTTCCTGTTCCAGGCCCAGCACACCGGCACGCCGTGGGTGCGACCGCCCAAGTCGCGTGCGTTGCTCGACACCCTCAACACCTGGGCCGGCGGACGCACCCTGACGGGCGGATTGCTCGCCCTGTTCCTCGTCGGTCTGGTCGTGCTCGCCGTCGTCGGTCGCCGGGCCCAGGGCGGAGTGATCCTCGGAGCATCCGTCGACCGACTGGCCGGTTACCTCGTCCTGGCCGGGGTCGGGACGCTCGTGCTCGGTGTCGTCCTCGCCCTGCTCAGCAGCGCGGGCTACGCGCCCCGCTACAGCTCGGTCGCGATCGGTCCGTTCCTGCTCGCCGCGGCGCTGGGCGCCCGACGGATCCCGGGTCGGGCCCGCCGGCCGCTCCTCGGTCTGGTCGTCGTCCTCGGCCTGCTCGGCAGTGCCCAGGTCCCGCTGTCGCACGACAGGACCCAGGCGGCGCCGCTGGCCAGGGCGATCCGGGCCGACCTGCAGGCCGGCGACCTGGTCGTCTACTGCCCTGACCAAACCGGTCCGGCGGTCAGTCGACTGCTGCCTGCGACCACTGCGCAGGTGGTCTACCCGACCTTCGAGCGGCCGGAGCGCATCGACTGGCGCGACTACGCCGAGCGCAACGCGAAGGCCTCGCCGACCGACTACGCCGCGGCCGTGCTCGCCCGCAACCCGCGCACGATCTGGCTGGTGAGCAAGGGCGGGCACCTCACGTTCGGTCGGCAGTGCGAGGAGCTCGAGGTAGCTCTGGAGCGGGGTCGGGGGACGCGGACGCTGGTGGTGCAGCAGCGGGCTCGCTATGCCGAGCGCGCGTCGCTGACGCGGTTCTGATAGCGACGACGGCCAGCAGCGCCGCCACGCCGTAGGACACCCGCCCGACCAGCGGCCCGTTGCCGTCCAGGACGACCGCGAAGTAGAGGGGGTACGCCGCGACCGTGATCGGCAGGGCCCACCAGGCCCGGGCCAGCGTGATGAGCGCGAGCAGCAGCAAGGCGTACCAGGGCTGCACCGGCGTGACGACCAGCAGCACCCCGGCGAACAGCCGGACCGCGGATTCGCGCAGGGGCAGTGTCGTCCGCAGGGCCCAGATCGCGAGGGCTGCGAGCAGCAGGCCGGCGACGAGCTTGGCCGGAGCGCCGCTCAGTCCCACCAGCCCAAGCAGTAGGAATCGCCCTCCCTCGCCGTACTTCTCCTCCTCCAGGTAGCCCGGCAGGTAGCCGAAGATCTTGGTCCCCACTGCCAGCACATGCGGCAGGTACGACGCCGCGCAGACCGCGACGAAGACGCCGATGCCGCGCACGAATCCGGAACGACCGCGCAGCAGCAACGGCAGCAGGAGTGCCGGGTAGATCTTCACCAGCGTCGCCAGCGCCAGGACCGCGACAGCAGCGGTCGGTCTTCGTCGTTCGGACAGGGCGACGGCGCCGAGCGTGAGCAGCACCGCCAGGGCGTCGACGTGCGCGTTCTGCACCGCCTCGAGCACGGGCAGCGGTGCCAGTGCGTAGAGGGCAACCCACCGGCGATCCCGCAGCATGGCCAGCAGGACCGCGAGGATCGCGAGGTCGAGCAACAGCCCGACGCCTTCGTAGCCGAGATCCTGCGCGGATAGCGGCACGACGAGGTGCTCCAGCGCGAACCAGGCCTCGGCGACCGGCGGGTAGATCGTGCGCACCAGCGGCCGGTTGATCTGGGTTCCCCTGTTGAGCTCGTAGCCAGGCGGAAACAGCCACGGGTCGCGCAGCTCGGCCAGCTCAGGCGCGAGCGGCGCGTACCTATAGGGGTCAATGCCGTTGGTCTGCACGACGCCGTCCCAGGCGTAGCGGTAGAGGTCGTCCGAGAGCGGGGCCTTCTCGGCCAGCGCGGCGAGGCGCAGAACGACGGCGAGCACCAGCACGAGCCCGATCGCCCATCGGCGGGGTAGTCGCAGGACGCAGGCGACAGCGACGACGTACGCCGCCGTCCACGCTCCGATCAGCCCGAGCAGCCCATAGCGCCGCTCGATGATCCCGTCCGGTCCGGAGGTGCGGTGCGCGAGGTACACCTCAACGGCGCCGGCGACCACAGCGCCGAGCAGCACAAGCCGGCGACGGGGCCGACTCGTTGTCACGCCTTGGCCAGCGCCGCGAACCACCGGGTCTCGTCGCCGACGGGGGGATCAGGAGCGGACCACTCCTCGACGACGGCGAGACCTGCCTGCGCCGCGACCGTCGCGATGCGGTCAGCAGGGACGTGCGCCCAGGCGAACCAGGCGCCCACCTTGCCGGTCGCGTCCTCGAGGCGGACCTGCTCCAGGCGCAGGCCGGACCGGGGCAGGTCCAGCTCCACCAGCAACCGGCCGTCAGGGCTGAGCAGCTCGCCGACCCGGGCGAGCAGCTTCACGGGGTTGCCTCCGATGCCGATGTTGCCGTCGGCCAGCACAGCACAGTCCCAGGAGCCGGCGCCGGGCACCTGGTCGAAGACGGACAGCTGCAGCGCGCGGCCACCGGCCCGCCGGGTCAAGCCGACAGCGGCGGGGGCGATGTCGATGCCGAGGGCGGGGATGCCCCGTGCGGCCAAGGCGGCGACGAGGCGTCCAGGGCCGCAGCCGATGTCGAGGGTATGTCCGGAGGCGCGCGACAGCAGCGTCTGGTCGGCGCCGCGAGCGGGCCCCTGCCAGCGGTCGACGTCGAGGGGGACAACGCTGCCGTCGCTGTAGCGCGCGAGGACCCCGGAGCCGGTGCGCAGGCCGTCTTCGTACACCGCGAGGCTCACCTGCGCTTACTCCCTCCGCCGTACGTCGTGGTTCTCGGGCGCACCGTCCCTGTTCTTCGCGCGTAATCGCCCTCGCGGATGCTGGCAGGCAACCGGCGGGGCGTGCCGTGCATCACAGCAAATTTTGCTGAACCGCCACGGCGACCTCTGCGAATGGCTGGCAAGACACCAAGCACCACCTCGATCTGTGCCCTCTCGGGCCTGGAAGGAACTTCATGCGCTCCTCACTTCGTCCGTTCTCGATGATCGCGGTCGGCGGCATGCTCGCCCTGACGCTCGCCGCCTGTGGTGGCAGCAGCGACACCGACGCCGCAGACAGCCCGAAGGCCGACGCCAGCCCGGTCGCCGCCCTCACCAACCTGACCGGCAAGATGACCGAGGTCGTCGTTGACCCCGCCTTCCTCACGGGCGTCACCTCACTCAAGCTGACCCCCGGCGTCGTCGGCAAGGCCACGCTCACCAACGGCACGCTTGCCTTCCCGATCACCGGTGGCGACGCGACCTACTACACCCCCGGTAGCCGCGACCCGTACGTCGAGAGCAACATCAAGCACGAGGGTTCCGGCATCAGCCTCACCGACGGCAAGACCAAGGTCGAGCTGACCAACTTCGTCGTCGACGCCGGCAAGTCCATCCTCACCGGTGACGTCGCTGCCAACGGCACGTCCGTCGTCAAGGGTGCCCCGCTGTTCTTCCTCGACGGCAGCACGCTTCAGCCGCTGCAGGTCGACAAGGCTGCCGGCACTGGTGTTCTGTTCGGTACGACCGTGAGCCTCACCAAGGAGGCCGCTGAGCTGCTGAACAAGACCTACAACACGACCGCCCTGGCCGAGTTCTTCAAGGTCGGCGTCGCGCGCATCACGCTCAAGCTCGCCTAAGCACTCTCGACTCCCGACGGGAGCGGAAGGGGTCATCGCCTCTTCCGCTCCCGTTGTCGTTTTTCCCTTCCAGGAAGGCGCACACCGTGCTCGACGCCCAGATCGTCGTGCTCGCCAAGCAGCCTTTGGCCGGCCGGACCAAGACACGACTGTGCCCGCCGCTCACGCCCCAGCAGGCTGCGGACGTGGCCAGGGCCGCCCTGCTCGATACCTTGTCCGTTGTCGTCGACGTCCCTGTACGACGACGGGTGGTCGTCCTGGACGGATCGCCCGACAGCCTCGTCCCGCCGTCGTTCGACGTCATCGCCCAACGCGGGGACGGGCTGGATGCGCGGTTGGCTGCGGCGTACGACGACACGTTCGCAGGCTGTTCGTTGCCCACGCTGCTGATCGGCATGGACACTCCGCAGGTGACCGCGACCCTGATCGAGTGCGCGACCTCGGCCCTGTTGCAGAACGGCGGTGTTCTGGGCCTGGCGCAGGACGGTGGCTGGTGGGCGATCGGACTGTCGGCCCCTGACCCGCAGGTCTTCCTGGGAGTGCCGATGTCGGCCGACGACACCGGAGCGCGTCAGCTGGCGCGATTGCGAGAGCGTGGGATCGTCCCCTTCATGCTCCCGGTCCTGCGTGACATCGATCGGGTCGATGACCTGTTCGCGGTGGCGGAAGGCATGCCCGCGACGTCCCGCACAGCCGGGCTGGCCCGCCATCTGGGCATCAGCCGGGAGGCGGCCGATGCCTGACACCACTGACACCAGGAAGGTCCGGGAGGACGGCGAAGAGGCCGGGCCCGAGTACGGCTTCCCGCAACCGCTGTTCGAGCTGCTGGAGAAGAAGGGCAAGCCGCCGGGTCCGCTGTTCTCCCCGCGACTGTGGCGCAGCCCGCTGCGGGGTCCCTGGCTGACGTCGGTCTTCGGCGCCGTACTGCTCATCGGCCTGCCGATCATGATCCTGACCGGGCTGCTGTCCTATATGGCCTACCAACCGCAGTTCCCCGGCAACGCCTTCCCGCACAAGGTTTACGGCCTCCGGCTGCCGTACTTCGACTGGCCGACCAATCCCTCGTGGCTGTACCGCCTCAACCAGGGCCTGCATGTTGGGCTCGGGCTGGCACTCGTGCCCATCGTGCTGGCCAAGCTCTGGTCCGTCATCCCCAAGCTCTTCGTGTGGCCACCGGCCCGTTCCGCCGCCCAGCTGCTCGAGCGGGCCAGCCTGGCGTTGCTGGTGGGAAGCATCCTGTTCGAGCTCGCCACCGGCGTACTGAACATCCAGTACGACTACGTCTTCGGTTTCGACTTCTACACCGCCCACTACTACGGCGCCTGGGTGTTCATCGCGGCGTTCGTGCTGCACGTCGGCCTGAAGCTCCCGACGATGCGTCGTTCGCTGAAGAGCCGACGGCTGCGCGACGAGCTGCGGGTCTCCCTCGCCGACACCGTGCCTGAGCCGCCGGATGAGCACGGGTTGGTGGCCGAGGATCCGTCCGACCCGACGATCTCGCGGCGAGGTGTGCTGGCCGTCGTCGGCGGTGCGTCCCTCGCGGTCACGGCAGTCACGCTCGGCCAAACTGTGGGTTGGCGACCGACCGCGCTGCTGTCCGCGCGTGGACAGTCGTACGGCGACGGGCCGAACGACTTCCAGGTCAACCGAACAGCGCGAACCGCCGGCATCACCGATGCAGACGTCAGCTCGTACTACCGCCTGTTTGTCGAAGGCCGCACGACGTTGCAGCTCAGTCGTGAGGAGCTGCTGGCCCTTCCGCAGCACACGGCCGAGTTGCCGATCGCCTGCGTCGAAGGATGGTCCACCGTGCAGACCTGGACCGGAGTCCGTCTGCGCGACCTGGTCCAGATGGCCGGTGTCGACAACCTCGACTCGGCGGTCATCACGTCGCTCGAGAGGCAAGGCGCCTTCTCGCGAGCCGTGCTCAACCGCGGCCAGATGACCGACTCCGACTCGCTGCTCGCCTTGCAGGTCAACGGGGTCGATCTGTCGATGGACCACGGCTTCCCGGCGCGCTGCATCGTCCCGGCCGCGCCCGGCGTGCACAACACCAAGTGGGTCAGCCGAATCGAGCTGAGGGAGGCGTGATGTCGCTCAGGCGGTCGTACGGCGCGCATCCGCTGCACCTGATCTCGCTGATCGCCTGCTTCGCCCTGGCCGGCTATGCCTTCTTGCAGGCGTCCAAGGGGCCGCTGCCGGTACGGATGGCGCTGTGGTTCGTCGGTGCGCTGATCGCGCACGACCTGGTGCTCTTCCCGCTGTACGCGTTGATCGACCGGACGGTGTCGGGGGCATTGCCGCGCCGTCGGCGGTTGCCTTCGCTGGGGGGCATCAACTACCTGCGCGTGCCCGCACTGCTGTCCGGGCTGCTGTTCCTGATGTTCTTCCCGCTCATCCTGCGTCGCAGCGAGGGTGCGTACGGTGCCGCGAGTGGGCTGGACCAGTCGCCGTACCTCGCCCGTTGGCTCCTGCTGACCGGCATCGCGTTTGCGGCGTCCGCTGTGCTGTTCGTGATCGCGGCCCGCCGTACCCCCACCCGCCCCACCGCCTGACCGGTCCACACCCCCACCGCGACCCACCGCCTGACCGGTCCACACCCCCACCGCGACGATCTTCGTCTTGCTGCTGGCTGTGCGGCGTGTCATCAGCAACGGGACGAAGATCGTCTACCGGCCGATCGGCCCCGGCCCCCGTCAGGCGGCGCTCGGACGGTCCCGGGCCGCGGCGCGATCAGCGAGGGTGGGAAGCGGCCGGAGTCGCGGGGGACGCAGAGTGTCGGGACCGGTCCGGAAGCGCGACCGATCCCGCGGCGCCGCCTGGGCAAGCGCACGCAGCACCTCGGCGCAGACATCCGCATCCGTTCGCTGGTAGACGTCAGTCGCGGTGAACTCCCGAATCTCGAAACCGACGTCAGAGATCCGCGAACGCCTCCGCCGGTCGCTGATGAACCGGGACTTCTTGAGCCTCGCTTCCCGACCGTCGTACTCCAGCAGAACGCCA
>Ga0136633_1001266_pt1 | contig 18804 bp, 21 predicted proteins | sample AntDrymeUQ832206_2_FD_105494 | JGI IMG/M metagenome (GOLD analysis project Ga0136633, IMG submission 105494) | Polar desert sand microbial communities from Dry Valleys, Antarctica - metaG UQ83 (22.06) | ecosystem: Environmental > Terrestrial > Soil > Desert | place: Antarctica: Dry Valley...
ACCGAGCACCGAGCACCGAGCACCGAGCACCGAGCACCGAGCACCGAGCACCGAGCACCGAGCACCGAGCACCGAGCACCGAGCACCGAGCACCGAGCACCAGTCAGTTTACGACAGAGTGCACTGCGTACGAGACCACGAACGTGACAAGTCCCCATAATGCGAGCCATTTTCCCACCTGACTCACCTTTCGTGTCACCCTGGAAGCCCAACGATCGAATTCCTGACGCTCCTCATCGTTCGTATACCGACTCTTGGAGAGGGCCAGTCCGATCCACCTACGATCTATCAGGCGCGACTGGAGGCCTACCAAGAAGAGGATTAACCCAAAGACTGCCACAATGAATCCAACATTGCCGATTAGTTCTGCCATTAGCAGACCTGGCTCGCCTGTCTATCGAACCAGAATCCCAGTGCATCCTTCGCATTGTCGAGGTGGTTAGCCACTTAATTTAATAGGGGATCAACGTTCAACTGTCCTAGCACCAGTCCACTAACCACACACCGGCGAGGGCCTGCGCTGCGCTCCGGCTAGGCCGGCGGGCCCGGCCGGCGGCTCCACTCACGGTCCGACCTCGTCTTCACGGACCTCGGCGCGGGCCTGGATGCGCAGCACCTTGTTGACCGCGCTCAGGTAAGCCCGGGCCGACGCCTCGACGACGTCGGTGGACACGCCCCTCCCGGACACCCGGATCCCGCCGGCCTCGAGCTGGACGATGACGTCGCCCAGCGCGTCGACGCCTCCGGTGACGGCTGAGACGTTGAACCCGGTCAGCGTGCCGTCGACGCCGGTGGCGGCCTTGATGGCCTTGCAGGCCGCGTCGATCATGCCGTCGCCCTCACCCGTCGCCTCCATCTTCTCCCCGCCGCGCAGGACGACCACGGTGGCCCGGGGCACGCCGACGGTGCCGCCGCTGACCTCCAGAGACTCGAGCGAGTAGGTGTCCTCCAGGCGCTCCCCCATCTCCTCGGCGACGATGGCCTCCAGGTCGGCGTCGGTCAGCTCGACCTTGCGGTCGGCCAGTTCCTTGAACCGGGAGAAGGCGGCGTTGAGCATGTCGCCCGAGATGTGGATGTTCATCTTGGCCAGGGTGTCGGAGAACGCATGGCGGCCCGAGTGCTTGCCCAGCACGATCTGGCTGCCCACCTGGCCGACCGAGTTGGCGTCGATGATCTCGTAGGTGCTGCGGTCGGCCAGCACACCGTGCTGGTGGATGCCCGACTCGTGCTGAAAGGCGTTCCGGCCGACGACCGCCTTGTTGTACTGGATCGGATAGCCGGTCAGGCGGCTGACCAATCGGCTGGTCCGGGCCAGCTCCTCGGTGTGCACGTTCGTCGACAGCCCGGGGAACTGGTCGGCGCGGATCTTGACCGCCATGACCACCTCCTCCAGGGCGGCGTTGCCAGCCCGCTCGCCCAGGCCGTTCACGCACACCTCGATCTGGCGGGCCCCGGCCTGCACCCCGGCCAGAGAGTTGGCGGTGGCCAGACCCAGGTCGTTGTGGCAGTGGACCGATGTCACGTAGTCGCCCTTGACCTCACGGCGGACGTACTGGATCAGAGCGCCGAAGTCCCACGGGATGCCGTAGCCCACGGTGTCGGGGATGTTCAGGGTGGTGGCGCCGTTGTCGACCGCGGCCTGCAGCACCTCCAGCATGAAGTCGAGAGGCGTGCGGGTGGCGTCCTGGGGACTGAACTCGACATCACGGGTGTGCCCGGCCGCCCGGGCCACGCCGCTGCGGGTGGCGGCCAGCACTTGGGCCCTGTCCATCTTCAGCATGTGCTCCATGTGCTGAGGGCTGGTGGAGATGAACACGTGGATCCTGGCCCGCTCGGCGTCGCGCAGGGCATCCCAGCAGCGGTCGACATCGGTGACCTGGGTGCGGGACAGGCCGGCGATGGCCGGGCCCTGCACGGTACGGGCGATGGCGCGCACGGCCTCGAAGTCACCCTGGCTGGCGACGGGGAAGCCGGCCTCGATGTAGTCGACCCCGAGGCGGGCCAGCTGCTCGGCGATCTCCAGCTTCTCGGCCGCGTCGAGGGAGATGCCCGGCGACTGCTCGCCGTCGCGCAGCGTGGTGTCGAAGATGACCAGCGTGTCGTTCATCGTGCGGCCTTTCAGGTGGAAGGGCTCTGATAGTTGAAAAAGCGTTGGGAAAAGAAAAAACCTCCCGGCCCGAAGGTCGAGAGGCGAAATGGCGAGCACCGGAGGGCGCCCGCCGCTACGGAAGGAGCAGGGTGGCGAAAGTGCGCGCGGTGGTGGAGGGACGGAACATCTGCCTTCGAGGATGACATTTGCGCCACAAACCGTCAAGCCCCCGGTCGAGACAGCACCGAGCCCTGACGGCCTTCCGGCAGATGCCTTCGCTCCGTTCCGGCGGGGCCGGCAGGCCGGCTCGGTGCGCTCGCTCCAGTAGCCTCGGCCCCATGATCCGACGGACCCTGCGTTTCGGCATCCGGCTCGGGCTCCTGGCCGGCATTGGGCTGGCGTTGTTCAAGCTGGTCCAGGGCCGGCGTTCGGCCGCGGAATGGGGCAGCCCCTCGCCCGATTGGGCGCCAGCCCCCACCCCGAACCCCAACCTGCCCAGAACTCCGCCCGAGCCCGAGCTCGTCAAGCCGGCCATGCTCGAGGAGATCATCGAGAAGAAGGCGACTGAGCGGGTGGTGCCCGCCGACACCGCAGCCCCTGACATCGGCGCCTCGCCTCCCGCCGGCTCCGCGGGCCGAGTGTCAGAGGGCCCGGTCGCCGAGGCTCCGGCCCAGAAGGCCTCCCTGACCAGGAAGGCCGCTCCCAAGAAGGCCACTGCCGCTGCGCCGGCGGCAGCCGGCCCGATCAAGAAGGTGGTTCCGCCGAGGAAGGCGGCCCCCACGAAGGCGCCGGCCAAAAAGGTCGCTCCGCCGGCCGAGGCCCCGGCGGCCAAGAAGGCTGCGCCGGTCAGGAAGGCCCCGAAGAAGCCCCAGCCTGAGGGCTAACTACGGGTGAAGGTGACCTTCCTGGCGCCGCTCGTGCACTCGTAGAACGCCTGGGGAAGGGGGTCCTGCACGCTCCGGACCCGCACACAGCGGTAGCCCTCCACGTCGACCTGGGCCGGACCTCCCGAACTGGTCTGTCGTCCGGCGATGCGCACGAACGCCTCGGCCTCCGAGCACGGCAACCCGGTGGCCTTCACGCTGCTGGCCGCATCCTCGCTGGCGGGGGTGAATGCGATGGTCTGGCAGTCGAGGGTGCCCACCGCCCGCACCGTGGTCGTGGCTCCCTGCCTGGTCGACGTGGTCGTGGCCCCGACGACGGCGGTGGTGGTGGTGGCCGACCGGGTCGGCACCCCGCCACCGACGATGCCGCAGGCGATGCGGTCGCCGGCGTCGCCGGTGGAGGTCGTCATGGCGTCCGGCGTCCGCACATAGCGGGTCGGGACGTTCGCGTAGTTGTCGGCTGCGGCGTGCACGATGACGGCCCGACCCTCGGGTGCCATGAGGTCCGACATCCGGTAGCGGTCGGTGGTGAAGCGGATCTCGGCCGTGCGGTCGGCGAGGACGAGCAGGACGGGCTGGTCTCCGGCGTGGGCGGCATGGGCCTGCTCACCGACGACCATGTGGCCGCCGGCGGTGGTGAAGGCGGGCCGCTCGCACTTCCCTGCGGCGTGAATGTGGAAGCCGTGGAACCCGGGCGGGAGGTTGTTGAACGTGCCCTCGACAGTCATGCGGCTTCCCGTCTCGACGAAGGTGACCCGGCCGGCCGGCGTGCCATCGGCGGCCGCCATCTCGGCGGTCACCGTGGGAAGGGCGGTCGTGACGGAGGTCTGGGCGGCACCGCCCGCCTGCGCCTGGTCGTCGCCGTCGCCGTCACCGCCGCCGCACGCCGCGAGCAGGACGCCGGCCAGCGCGATGGCGGCGAGGTATGGTCTCCGGGAAGTTCTCACTCCGACACAGTACGGCGCCGGTAGGGAAGTGCGCAGTGCCGCCGGCGGCGGCCACCGGCCCCGAGCCGGCGCCCGAACTCAGCCCGCCGGTGGCGGTCAAGGCAGCACCGGCCGAAGGCGGCCGCCAAGAAGGCCGCACCGGCGAGGAAGGCGACGAAAAAGCCCGAGTAGCGCGGGTCAGGCGCTTCGTGGCCTCCCGCAGTCGCCGGTGGCGTTGACCAGGACGATCTTGGTGCGCTGCTGAAGCGCTGTGCTTCGCTCGATCCCCCACACCTGGTAGACGACTCTCTGGTCGTCGGGCCAGCCTGAGGTGAAGCCCGCGGAGATCGTCGTCCGACCCCTGGCGTCGTGCCGCTCGTAGACGCCTTCGAAGGGCGGGAACGGGCAGTCGCGGAACCGGTAGGTGAAGGAGAGCTCGCGGTACTGGAGGGGTCGGAGGACGAACGGACGGAACTGCACGTACGCGGCCGGCGGCTCACTGCGGAGTCGCTCGGCCGCTGAGCCGTCCCCGATGTCCAACCGCACGCGCTCCACGTAGGGCGACAGCACCTCGAACGGGACGTCGGTCACCTTGATGGCCCGATCCCCCCGGTTGGTGATGTTGTACCTGACCTGGAACTCCTTGCCGGCCGCGGCCGGAATGAGCACGGCTCGGTAGTCCAGGAGATCCACCCTGGCATTGCCCGGACTGGCCGACCCGTCGAACTCGATCGGCCCCAGCTCGATCGGGTCGTACAACAGCACTCGCTGCCGAAAAACGAGACCGCCGGTCACGAGCGCCAGAACAAGCACGGCGACCCCGAGAGGTCGGCGCCGGCGAACCGCGACCGGCACCGCCGTCGCCGTCGCCGTCGCCGGAGGCCCCGGCCGCCGTATGGTGCCCGCACGATCGGTCATCCAGTCCTCCCTCGGCCCCACTCGGGAGCGCCGGCGCCTTCCGGGACACCTCATGATATCCCAGGCCGGCCCCTTCAGGTGGAGGCGCCGGCGCTGAAAAGGGCGGCCAAGAAGCCCACCGAAAGCGGCTAGGCACATCGCCAGCCGAGCCCTAGAAACCCTCCCCACCACGCCGGCCTGGAAGCCGGTCACGCGGTTGACCTCGGTCTCGCCGAAGGCGCGGTGCCGGTGAAGATGTCCTGGGTGTTACTGATGGAGTTGCCGTTGCGGGTGTCGGGCCAGGCCACCACGGCCCCGTCATTCAACGAGGCGACGGCCACCGAAGCCATGACCTCGATGTTGTTTAGCCGCACCGAAGTTTGCACGGTTTACCTCGCTATGCGGGGTTTTCCGTGCAGACTTCGCACGGCAGGGAGCTACTTCACCGGCGCCGGCTCCCTCTCCACACGCCTCGCTACTGCTGGTCCACCGTCGCAACGTGGAGGATGCCGTCCGCGGCCCGCAGCTCGGCGGCCACGTCGGGCGGCAGGGGCTGGTCGGTGGAGAGGACCATGAGGGCGGCGACACCCGACGGAGAACGGCCGACGTCCATGTCGGAGATGTTGATCCTGGCCCGGCCCATGGTGGCGCCGACCAGGCCGATCATCCCCGGGCGGTCGTCGTTTCGGACCATGACCATGTGGCGCGCAGGGGGGATGTCGACAGTGTGGTCGTCGACCATCACCAGCCGGGCCTCGTCGCGCAGGCCGAACAGGCTGCCGGCCAGGGAGTGGCCGTCGCCCCTCAGGGTGATGAGGTTCGCGTAGTCGTGCGCCGTGGCCGTACGCGACTCCTGCACGTCGAGTCCCCTGGCCTCGGCCAACTGGGGGGCGTTGACGTAGGACACGGACTCGGTGCCGTCGGCTCCGAGCACGCCCTTGAGCACGGCAAGAGTGAGGATCCGGGTGTCGTAGTCGGCGAGCTGGCCCTGGTAGTCGACGGCGAGGGATTTGGGCTCGCCCTCCTCGAGGGACGCCCAGATGCGGCCCAAGCGCTCGGCCAGGGGCAGGAAGGGCCGGACCGCCTCGGCCGCCTCGCTGGCGTCGACGTTGACCGCGTACGGGACGAACTCCCCGGCCAGGGCCAATGAGACCTGCTCCCCGATCGTCTCGCCCGCCTTGTCCTGGGCCTCTACCGTGCTGGCTCCGAGGTGGGGCGTGACCACCACTGATGGCAGGCCGAACAGCGGGGACTCAGTGGTGGGCTCCTTGGCAAACACGTCGATAGCCGCACCGGCGATGCGGCCCTCGGCGATGGCCAAGGCCAGGGCGGCCTCGTCGATGATCCCGCCGCGGGCGACGTTGACGATGCGCAGGCTGGGCTTGGCGTGGGCAAGGAGATACTCGCCGACCAGGCCCACGCTCTCCGGCGACTTGAGCAGGTGGATGCTGATGAAGTCGGCCTCACGGACGACCTCCTCCAGCTCCATCAGTTCCACACCGAGCTTGCGGGCCCGCTCCGGCGACATCCAGGGGTCCCACGCCACCAGGCGCATGCCGAACGCGTAGGCCCGCTGGGCCACCAGCGTGCCGATGCGGCCGAGGCCGAGGAGGCCCAGGGTCTTCCCGTGCACCTCCACGCCGGTCCACTTGGACCGCTCCCACTTCCCCTGCTTGAGGGCCGCCGACGCCTGGGGCACGTTCCGGGCCGCCGACAGCAGCAGGGCCATGGTGTGCTCGGCGGCGGTGACGATGTTCGACAGGGGGGCGTTGCAGACCATCACGCCCCGCTTGGTGGCGGCGGCCACGTCGACGTTGTCGAGGCCGATGCCGGCGCGGCCGACGACCATCAGGTCGGTGCCCGCCTCCAGGACCGCGGCCGTGACCTGGGTCTCGGAGCGGATGATGAGGGCGGCGGCGCCGGGAACCACCGAGAGAAGCTCCTCCGGGGTCAACCCCAGGCGGACGTCGACGTCGTGGCCTTCGTCGCGCAGGCGCGCCAGCCCCCGCTCGGCGAGCTCTTCGGTGATCAGGACCCTGGCCATTGGCCCATGCTGGCACACGCACTCTGTGTTGCCCGCATCTACTCGGCGGGCGGTTCGTCCCCCTCGACCCACGGGCGGTAGATCGCCTGGGAGTCCCGGGGACTGCTCTGCAGGCGGATCTCGTAGCGCTGGGGGCCCTCGGGCTCGCCAGGCGCCTCCTGCTCGATGGCGATGGCGTCGCGCTTCTTCTCCGGGTCGAAGACGTCGCGCAGGCCGAGGGCGATCCCCGTCAACAGGGCGCCGGTGGCGGTGCGGGCCTTCTTGGGAGGCACCCGCGGCGCTTCTGTGGGCTGGGGGAGCTTCAGCCCGAAGATGTCGTCCTGGCCGTAGAACGCCTCCAGGGAGTCGTCGGGCTCGGCAGGCTCATCGGGCCGCTCGTCCATCGGGCCCAGGTTAGGCCAGCAGGGTGGCCAAACGGCCGAGCCCCTCCTCCAGCGCCTCGTCGGCGAGGGCATAGGACAGCCGGGCGTAGCCCGGGGCCCCGAACGCTTCGCCGGGAACGATGGCCACCTTTGCCTCCTCGAGAGCGATTCCCGCCAGCTCGAGGGTGGTGGACGCGGTCCGGCCGCCCGCCAACGGGCGGCCGAGCACGCCTGCGAAGGACGGGAAGGCGTAGAAGGCGCCCTCCGGCTCGAGACACTCGACCCCTGGCATGGCCGACAGCAGCTCGTACATGCGCCGCCGGCGACGGTCGAAGGCGGCCCGCATCTCTCCCACGCACGCTTGGTCGCCAGTGAGGGCGGCCACCGCAGCCCGCTGGGACACGTTGGCCACGTTCGAGGTGGCGTGGGACTGCAGGTTGACGGCGCCCTTGATCACGTCGGCCGGGCCGATCATCCACCCCACCCGCCACCCGGTCATGGCGTAGCTCTTGGCCACCCCGTTGACCACGATGGTGCGGTCGGCGAGCTCGGGGACCAGGGCGGGCATGGAGGAGAAGACATGGTCGCCGTAGACGAGGTGCTCGTAGATCTCGTCGGTGACGACCCACAGCCCCCGCTCGGCCGCCCAGCGGCCGACCTCGGCGGTCTGTTCGGGGGTGTACACCGCGCCGGTGGGGTTGGACGGCGACACGAACAGCAGCACTTTGGTCCGGTCGGTGCAGGCCGCCTCGAGGGCGTCGACGGTCGCTCGAAAACCGGTGGACTCATCGGTGGGCACGGCCACGTCGACCCCGCCGGCCAGGCGGATGGACTCGGGGTAGGTCACCCAGTACGGCGCGGGCATGAGGACCTCGTCGCCCGGGTCGAGGAGGGCGGCGAAGGTGTTGTAGACGGCCTGCTTGGCCCCGTTGGTGATCAGGACCTGCGACGCAGCCACCTCGTACCCGGAGTCCTTGCCCGTCTTGGCCGCCACCGCCTCCCGCAGCTCGGGAAGCCCGGCCGCAGGGGTGTAGCGGTGGTTTTTGGCCTGCGGGGCCGCCTCGACGGCGGCGGCCACGATGTGGGCCGGCGTGGGGAAGTCGGGTTCCCCTGCGCCGAAGCCGATCACGTCGTGGCCGGCGGCCACGAGGGCCTTGGCCTTGGCGTCCACCGCGAGCGTGGCCGACTCCTCGATGCGGGCGATCCGGCTGGACAGACGGGGAAAACGGGTTCCGGTGGTCTCAGGCACAAATGGGATAGTTGCACGCAATGAAACCCTCTTCCTCCGAAATCACCCTTCCGGCCGACCTGCGGCCCTCCGACGGCCGCTTCGGCAGCGGGCCGTCAAAGGTCCGGGCCGAGGCCGTCGCCGCCCTGGCCGCGGCGGCGCCCACCTACCTGGGCACCAGCCACCGGCAGTCGCCGGTCAAGTCGATGGTCGGCCGCCTGCGCTCCGGTATGACCGAGCTGTTCGCCCTGCCTCAGGGCTACGAGGTGGTCATCGGCAACGGCGGCGCGGCCTGCTTCTGGGACGTGGCCCTGTTCTCCCTCATCGAGCGCCGAAGTCAGCACCTGTCGTTCGGCAACTTCTCCGAGTCGTTCGCCACCATGGCCGCCAACGCGGCCCACCTCGACTCCCCCGACGTCATCGCGTCGCCCGCCGGCACCCACCCGGAGGCCAATCCCAACCCCGATGTCGACGCCTACTGCCTGACCCACAACGAGACGTCCACCGGCGTGGCCATGGAGGTGCTCCGACCCGCCCCCGCCGAGGACGGCCTGGTCCTGGTCGACGCCACCTCCGCCGCCGGCGGCATGCGGGTCGACCCGGCCCAGTTCGACGTCTACTACTTCTCCCCCCAGAAGGGCTTCGGTGCCGACGGCGGCCTGTGGATCGCCCTGTGCTCCCCCGCCGCGCTGGCCCGGGTCGACACGATCAAGTCGACGGGCCGGTGGATCCCCGAGTCGCTCAGCCTGGCCACCGCGGTGGAGAACGCCCGCCTCGACCAGACCTACAACACCCCGGGCCTGGCCACCCTGTTCCTCATGGCCGACCAGCTCGACTGGATCCTGGGCCACGGCGGGCTGGAATGGGCGGCGTCGCGGTGTGAGGAGTCGACCAACATCCTCTATGGCTGGGCCGAGAAGTCCGACTACGCCACGCCGTTCGTCGCCGACCACGCCGACCGCAGCCCGGTGGTGGCCACCATCGACCTCGACGACTCCATCGATGCCAAGGCCGTCAACAAGGTCCTCCGGGCCAACGGCATCGTCGACACCGAGCCGTATCGCCGGCTGGGCCGGAACCAGCTGCGCGTGGCGGTCTTCCCCAGCGTCGACCCCGACGACGTCGGCCTCCTGACCGGCGCGGTCGACTACGTGGTGGCCCAGCTGGCCTGACAGAACTCATACTCTGCTCACATCTTCGACGGATGCTGATCACATGGGTCGGCGACGATGCGGTCGTCCACCTACACACATCCACAGAAAAGCCGGGAGCTCAGACATGAAGCGTGTACTTGCAGTGCTGGTGGGAACCGGCATCGCCGTGGGCGGTAGCGCAGCCGCCTGGGCCGGTGGCACCGGGCCGGGCGGCCCCAACCGGGAGGCGACGAAGGCGTGCCTGACCCAAGCCCAACAGGAGGTCCCCGACGCGAGCAGGGCCGAGCTGCGCGAGGCGGTCAAGGCCTGCCTGGGCGACTCTGGCATCGAGGCGCGTACGCCGACGCCCGAGCAGCAGGCCAAGCGCGTAGCCGTGCGCGGCTGCCTGGAGGCGGCGAAGGCCACCGACCCCGATGGCGACAAGACCGCCCTGCGGGCCGCCGCCGCCTCGTGCCTCCAGGACGCCGGCGTGGTCCCCGGACGCCTGCGGGCCAGGGTTGCCGGCGCCCGTGAGTGCCTGGCCCAGGTCCGGGCCGACCAGCCCACCGTCGACAAGGCCACCGTCCGAACCCTGGTCAAGGAGTGCGTCGAGGCGAAGTAGCGCAGGGACGGCAGCCCGGGCTTCAGGACGGGGCCCGGGCTGTCGACACCTGGGGGGTGAGTGAGTTCCGGCGGCCTTCCTTCGAAGACGTGGTGGCGGAGGCGAGCGAGGGGTCGCCGTGGGCGCTCGGCTCGCTGTACCGGCAGTTCCAGCCGGGCCTCCTGCGGTTGCTGGCCATGATCGCCCCCCACCAGGCCAAGGACCTCGCCTCCGACGTGTGGTTCGAGGTCGCCGGTGGCCTGCAGCGCTTCTCCGGCGACGAGCGGGCCTTCCGGGGGTGGCTGGCCGGCACCGCCCGCCACCTGGTGATCGATGCCGCCCGCCGGTCGGGCCGCCGGCCGGAGCCGTCCGAGGTCGGGAACGGCGCCGAGCTGGCGTCGTTCGCCGCCCGGGTCGTCGCCGTGCTGCCCCGGGACCAGGCCGACGTCGTCCTCATGCGGGTCGTCGGCGGACTCGACGTCGACGAGGTGGCCCGGGTGCTGCACATGCAGCCGGGGACGGTGAGATTCCTGCAGCAGCGGGCCCTCCGACGGCTCGCCCGCCAGCGCGACCCGGAGCCGCTGACAGCCTGAGGCTGCCGCCGAAGCAGGGGTGCTACCCCCACCACGGAAAAACCCCGGCCTCCACCCTTCACATCGCGGCAACATCGTGTCTCAATAGCCAGGAGAGACCGGACCGGAATCAGCAGTGCGGCCCGGACGTTGCAGCAGTCAGGAACCCGGAGGGGGTGACTGGTGAGCACAGTGATCTTCGAGCCCGGCGCCGGCGTAGCGACACCGGGAGCCGTGGTGGACCTCGACTCCACCGAGGCACTCGACCCGAAGGTGGTCGGCGCCAAGGCCTCCGCCCTGGCCCTGGCCCTGCGCGAGGGCCTTCCGGTCCTGCCTGGCCGGGTGGCCACCACCGGAGCGTTCGTGCCTTCGGCGGGCGGTGACGCGGTCCTGCCGGTCGACGCCGAGCTCCGCGCCGCATGGTCGGTCCTGTCCCAGGGCGGGACCCGTCCGCTGGTCGTCCGGTCGTCGTCCACCGTGGAGGACGGCCGCACGAGTTCGATGGCCGGCATGTTCACGTCCGTGCTCGACGTCGGCGACTGGGCGTCGTTCAGACGGGCCGTCGACACGGTCCTGGACTCCGCCGAGGTCGTCGGGGCCCGGGCACCCATGGCCGTGCTCATCCAGCCGCAGCTCGCCCCCACCGTCGGCGGGGTGATGTTCGGGGTCGACCCCGTGTCCGGCCGGACCGACCACGTGGTGGTCTCGGCCAGCGCCGAGGGCCCGGCGGCAGTCGTCGGCGGCGACGTCGACGGCAGCCGCTACGTCCTTTCCCACCGGCGGGTGGTCGAGGGGCCCGACGGCGGTCCGCTGTCCCACCGCCAGCTCCGGGAGCTGGCCGCCCTGGCCCACCTGGCGGCGCGGGTGTTCGGAGGGCCGCAGGACGTGGAGTGGGCCTACGACGCCGGCGGGCGACTGTGGCTCCTGCAGAGCCGCCCGGTCACCGCAGTGGGGGCGTCCCCGGCGACGGGACCAACGCTCGGACCGGGGCCGGTAGCCGAGACGTTCCCCGAGCCGCTGTCTCCCCTCGAGGAGGACCTCTGGGTGGAGCCCCTGCGGGCGGGGCTGCGCACCGCCCTTTCGCTGGCGGGAACCACGCCGCGCCGGCGGCTGGCCGCATCGCCGGTCGTCACCATCGTCGACGGCCGGGTGGCCGCCGATCTCGGGCTCCTGGGTGACTCCGACGGGCCGGCTTCGGTCATGCAGCGCCTCGATCCCCGCCCTCCGGTCCGTCGCCTGGTCGCGGCCTGGCGGGTCGGCCGCCTGCGCGCCGCCCTCCCGTCGCTCGCCGCCGACCTGATCGCCACCGCCGACGCCGACCTGCTGGCCGTCGGCGCGGTGGCAGACCTCTCCGACTGCGAGCTGCTCGGTCTGCTGGCGCGGTCGGCCCAGGGCCTCACCGCCCTCCACGGCCACGAGGTGCTGATGGGCTGGCTGGTGCCGGCCGACTCTGCGGCCACGGTCACGGCCACCTCTGCCGCCTCGGTCGCACTGCGGGCGCTGGCCGCGGGCCGGGCTGCGAGTCTCGGCGACGACGAGATCGTCGCCCGCCATCCGAGCGTCCTGGCCCTCGTGGCGCCGCGGATCGGCCCGAGGATCGAGTTGCCGGCGACGGTCGGCGCCGCACCTGCCCCCGTTCTCGACGCCGAGCCGGACCGGGCCGCGGTGCTGCGGGAGGCGCTACGGCTACGGGCCAGGTGGCTGCAGGAGCTGACCGCCCGGGCGGCATGGGAGCTGGGCGAGCGGCTCCGCCGGCGGGGTGTGCTCGGCGACGCGGCCGGCGTGCGGGGCCTACGGATGGCCGAGTTGGCCGAGGCCGTACGCACCGGGGCCCTCCCGGCCGACATGACGACCAGGGCGCAGCCCCACCGCACCGCCCCGCTCCCGTCCCGGTTCCGGCTGACGGTCGACGGTGGCATCGCCCCGGCCCAGCGGCCCGCAGCCACCCGACGCCGCCGCCACGAGCGGACCGGCGGCCCTGGGTCCGGCACCGGAGCCGGTGGCGGACGGGGGTCGGGCACCGTGCACGGTGGCGACGGCCCACCCGAGCCGGGGGCCGTCCTCGTCGTCCGCACGCTCGACCCGAACCTCGCCTCCCTGCTGCCCGGCCTGGGCGGCCTGGTGGCGGAGACCGGCAGCGTCCTGTCCCACCTCGCCATCCTGGCCAGGGAGTTCGGGGTGCCCACTGTCGTGGGCGTCGACGACGCCGTCACCCGGTTCCCTCCCGGGACCACCGTCGTGGTCGACGGCACCACCGGCGAGGTCGGGACGGTCGACGAGCACCGGGGGGCGGCATGAGGGCGGGGCGCATCGCCGGGGTGCTCGGCGCCGGCGTCCTCGCCGTCACCGCCCTGTACTTCTTCGTCTACCTGTGGCGGTGGGAGTGGAACCGGGCGCTGATCGCCGGCCTTCTCTTCGTCGCCACCGAGGTGGCCATGGCCACCGCCACCGTCCTCGCGCGCCTCCGGGCCCTCGATGGTCGGCTCACCCCGCCGGACCCCGCTGTGCTGGCCCGCATCCGAGAGTCGGCCCCTGAGCCCCACGACCACTTCGAGTGGCTCTCGCCCAGGTCCGGCCGGATGGGAGTGTTCGTCCCCGTCCTGATCGGGATGGGTGTCGTGGCGTCGGGCCTGGCCTGGCTGGTGGAACGGGTGGCCCGGACCACGGCCGGCCCGGCGCTGGAGCGGGGCCTCGCCTCCCGCCTCGGACCCCTGGCGTGGCCCGCCCATGGCCTGGTCCCTCAAGAGGACGACGACGCCCTGGCCATCCTGGAGCGCCCGGTCCTCCGATGAAGCGGGCCGCGCTGGTGGTGCTCGCGATGGCCTCCCTTACGATCGGGATCGACACCCTGGCCGACCTCACCCAGGACCGCCCTGATCACGTGGTGCCGGGGTCCCGCAGCGAGATCGTGCTCGAGGTGGACTCCCGCGACCGAACAGGGTCCAACGGGCTGTCGGCGCAGGGCCTGTGGGGCGCCTGCCAGGGCACCGTCCGTCAGCGGCTGGCCGAGCCGGGGGTCGTCCCCCTTGCCGACGGGAACTTCTTGCTGACGACGGAGCCTGCGCTCGGGGAGCACGCATGGCGCCGGCTGCAGGGATGCCTGGAGGACGCCACCCTCGACCGGGTCAAGGCCCGGGTCCTCGATAAGCGCGACCTGGCCCCCGCCCCTTAGCCCAATCGGCTCCAGAGCCGACGGGGGGCGTCGAGCGCCCGACTGACCGCAGTGACCATCGTGCCCGGCTTCTCGGGCCGACCGTCGCCCATGGACGCCACGAAGGCGATCTGCTCGAGGCTCGGCGGCCCGACGGCGAGGTTCCGGCGCAGGGCGGCGGCCCCGGAAAGCTCGCCCAGGCTCACCTGGTAGGCGCCGACCATGGCGCCCGTGCGGCCGACCCCGGCCCCGCAGTGGACGTACACCCGGCCACCCTGGTCACGGGCGGCGGCCAGGAAGGCGTCGACCTCCTCGGTGGAGGGCGCCTGCCCGTCCCGCATCGGAATCCGGACGAGGTTCATGCCGAGATCCCGGACCACCTGGCCGTCCTGCTCGATGCCCTCCTCGGCCCGCAGGTCGACCACGGTGGTGATCCCGGCCCGGGCCAGATTGCGGTACCCCTCCGTGGTGGGCGCCGCCCCCCGCCACAGGTGCTCGTCGACCGCCCGCAGATTGTGGATGCCGGCGATGGTCGTGGGCGTCGCGGTCGACGTGGTCTCGCGCGCCCAGGTGGAGGCGGCCAGGATGGCCAGGTTCCCGATCACCAGGAACGCCACTGCGGCGGCAACTCCCCTGAGCACCAGGGTTCCCACCCGTCGAGGGGTCAGTTTCAGCGCTCCATACCTTTCCCCAGCGTCGCAAATCCGGACGGCCACGTGCAAGACGTCGGCATCCGCCGACCCCGTCTGTACCGCAATCGTGGCCGATTCACTCCGTGGAAGGCTTCCCCGATGGACCGGGCCACCGTGGAGGTGTACGAGCGACGGGCTGTGGAGTGGGCGGAGAAGCGGTCACCACTCCACCGTGACCGGGCGGCGAGCCTCGCTGCGGGCGCCGTGGGAGGCCTGGCGGTGGCAGATCTGGGCTGTGGCCCGGGCAACTACCTGGCGGATCTCGGCCCCCGGGCCGTCGGTGTCGACGCCGCAGCAGCGATGCTGGCCATCGCCGGCCCGGCCGCCCGCCGGGTCCAGGCCGACATCGAGGCCCTGCCGCTGCGGGACCGCTGCCTGGGAGGGGTCTGGGCCTCGAACTCCTACCTGCACGTTCCGAGGACGCGCCTGCCGCTGGCCCTGGCCCGCCTGCACTGGGCGATGGCCGTGGGCGCCCCGCTGACCATCTCCGGCGTGCAGGGCGACGGCGAGGGCCACGACTGGCCGGGTGACGACTTTCCCGGCCGCTTCTTCACCCGATGGCAGCCCGACGGCCTCCGCGCCCTGCTCACCGGCGCCGGTTTCGACGTGGGGGACGTCACGGTCGAGGGCGAGCGGGTGTGGGCGGAGGCCCGTCGGGCTCGGACGCTGCCCGACACGGTGGCCGCCGGGCAGCGGGTGCTCGTCTGTGGGCTCAACCCCAGCGTCGTGGCCGCCGACGCCGGCTACGGCTTCGCCGGCCCGTCGAACCGGTTCTGGCGGGCGGCGGTGGTTTCCGGCCTGGTCACCCGGCCGCGCGACCCCCTGGGCTGCGCGGTCGACGACGGCGTGGGCATGACCGACATGGTCAAGCGGGCCACGCCCAACGCCGCGGTGCTGACCATCGAGGAGTACCGGGCGGGCGCCGACCGGGTGCGTCGGCTGGTGGAGTGGCTCCACCCGCAACTGGTGCTGTTCGTCGGCCTGGCCGGCTGGCGGGCGGCCGTCGACCGCACGGCCGTCGCCGGTCTGCAGCGCTGCGGCTTCGGCGGCGCGCCCGCCTACGTCATGCCCTCGACCAGCGGGCTGAACGCCCACAGCACCCCCACGTCCCTGGCCGCCCACATGGCCGACGCCCTGGCCGCGCTCGGGGCGGCCTAGCGTCGCTGCCACATGACCGACACGCCCATGGTCGGGGAGCGGCCGAAACCGTCCCGTCGCACCCTCATCCTCCTGGTTGCGCCGATCATCCTCCTCACGGTGACGGGCCTGGTCGCCAGCGCCTTCACGCCGACGCTCGCCACCAAGCACCCCCTGCTCATGATCGCCCTCGACGCCCGCAACCGGTTCCTGGTGCTCGCCCGTGAGGTCGATCTGGTCCCGTTCGTGGTCGTCGCCCTGATCCGCCGGTCCTTCAGTGACCCGCTCTTCTACCTGCTCGGCCGCTTCTACGGAGACAACGCCCTGCGTTGGCTGCAGAAGAAGGGCGGGGCCGGCGACCTCGTCCCGTTCACCGAGAAGCTCTTCAAGAGGGCCGGCTACCCGATGGTGTTCGCCTTTCCCGGGGCCATCGTCTGCGCCCTTGCCGGCCAGACGGGCATGTCGCCGGTGGGGTTCATCGCCACCAACCTGGCCGGGACGCTGACTGCGATCATCGCCGTCCGCCGGTTCAGCTCCACCATCGCCAGCCCGGTCGAGGGCCTGCTCGGGTTCTTCAGCCGCAACCTGGTGCTCACCACGACTATCAGCATCGGCCTGGTGGTGCTGTCGCTCGTCCTCAACCGGTTCCAGGACCAGCTCGACCCCGGCCTGGACGAGCTGGAGGGGAAGCCGGCCTCAGATGTCGAGAAGGGCGTCGAGGCCGACGGTGACGCCGGGGTGGGAGGCGACCGCCTTCACCGCGAGCACGACACCGGGCATGAATGAGTTCCGGTCGTAGGAGTCGTGGCGGATCGACAGGCTCTGGCCCATGGTGCCCAGCAGGACCTCCTGGTGGGCCACCAGGCCCCGCAGGCGCACCGAGTGGATGCGGATGCCGCCCGCCGCCTCCCCGCCCCGGGTCCCCTCGACCACCTGCCTCGTGGTTGGATCGGCGGCCCACGCCGATGACCGGCCCGCCATCCGCTCGGCAGTGTGCATCGCGGTGCCCGACGGGGCGTCGACCTTCTGGTCGTGGTGCAGCTCGATGATTTCCGCGGTCTCGAAGTAGGGGGCGGCCAGTTCGGCGAAGCGGACCATGAGGACCGCCCCGATGGCGAAGTTCGGAGCCACGAAGCAGTTGCTCCGGGTGAAGCGGGTGGCCAGCTCCTCGTAGTCGGCGGGCGTGAAGCCCGACGTGCCCACGACGGCGTGCACGCCGTTGGCCGCGCACCAGGCGAGGTTGGCCCGGGCGGCGTCGATGTGGGTGAAGTCGACCGCCACCTGGGCCTCGGCCCGGGCCAGCGACTCCAGGTCGGGCGACACCTGCAGGCCCCGGAGGTCGGCGCCGGTGACCCCGCGCAGGTCGATGCCGGCGTGCAGCGGGTCGACGGCGGCGACGAGCTGCAGGTCGGGATCGGCCACCACGGCGCGGCACACGGTGGAACCCATCCGTCCGCCCGCCCCGAACACGCCCACCCGGATGGTCATAGGCAGAACAATCTCATGTCCCCGGCCCTACCGGCCAGGGTGCCACCCCGGCGGCGCCAGTTCGAAACCCTCGAAGCGGAATGCGGGGGCCACCGTGCAGCCGACGAGGGACCATTCGCCCCTGGGCCGGGCTGCCTGCCACACGCCGGCGGGCACCGCGACCTGCGGGCGCTGGCCGGCGGCGAGGTCGGCGCCGAGCACGTGGTGGGCGGCCTCCTTCCCGTCGGCCGACACCGCCAGTCCCATCGGCGCGCCCGCGTAGAAGTGCCAGATCTCGGTGGCGTCAACCCGGTGCCAGTGCGAGCGCTCACCGGCCTTGAGCAGGTAGTGGATGGCCGTCGTCGCCGGCTCACGCCACGTCTCCCGGTACCAGCCGCCCTCGGGATGGGGCTCCAGCTGGAGGTGTTCAATGACTTCGTCGGCCGTCACCGGTACATTCTGGTCGTTCACCGAAGAGAGGGGCATCGAATGGGTCTGCCGGTCACCGCCAAGCAGGACGAGGTATCCGGGATCCCGATCCCGAAGCTGCGGGCGTTCTACGAAGCCATAGGCGACGGCCCCATCGTCCTCGACCTCGAGGCCTTCGTGGAGTGGCAGGGCAGGGGCACCCGGGCCACCGGCTACATCGGCCCCTTTAGCCTCATGGGCGAGCGCAAGGAGCGGCTCAGCCGCAAGTACTCGATCCAGTACGACGACTGGGCCGAGATGCCCGGCTGCGACGACGCCGGCCCCGAGGCGGTCGAGACGGTACTGTCGGCCCTGGGCGCCTGCATCATCAACCAGACGGCGTGGCACGCGGCCCGCATGGGCATCGTGCTCGACGCGCTGTCGGTCAAGGTCAACATGAGCTTCGACGCCCAGGGGTTTTTCCAGAACACCGACCAGACCGACAAGTTCAGCGCCATCACGTATGAGATTCACATCCAGTCGATGGGCACGAGCAAGAAGAAGCTCACCGACTTGGCCAATGTCGGCCGCAACTGCCCCGTCTGCCGGATGCTCAGCAAGGAGATGGTGCTGAAGTCCAAGGTCCTGGTCCACTAGGCCTTTGGCGATCTTCTTCGACGACGTCGACCGTGGCTTTGTCGTCTCCCAGCTCGAGGGCCGCATGGACGCTCCGGTCGACCTCACGGTCACGGTTCGCCGCTCGTCGCCCCTGGCGCTGCAGCAGGCTCCCGGGGCCGAGGAGGCCGCCCGCGCCGAACGCCTCGGTCGGGAGCTGGCGGCATTGGAGCCGCTCATCCGGCTGACGGTCACCGACACCGGCGCCGGCGACGTGCCCGTCCTCACGGTGGCCGGGCGGGTGCGCTTCGTCGGCGTCCCCCGCGTGAACCTTTTCCGGGCCCTCCTGGAGGCCATCCGCCGGGCGTCGACCGGCGACCACGGCCTGGCCGACGGGTGGGCCGAGGCCCTCGCCGCGCTGCCCCGGCCGGTCCACGCCCAGGTCTTCGCCACCCCCACCTGACCGGGCTGCCCTCCGGTCGTGGTCACGACCATCGGCATGGGCCTGGCCACCGACCGGCTGCAGGTCGACGTGGTCGACGGCATGGCCGGCATGGACCTGGTGCGTGAGCTCGGCGTGTCCGGCGTGCCCACCGTC
>Ga0136633_1001267_pt1 | contig 18802 bp, 13 predicted proteins | sample AntDrymeUQ832206_2_FD_105494 | JGI IMG/M metagenome (GOLD analysis project Ga0136633, IMG submission 105494) | Polar desert sand microbial communities from Dry Valleys, Antarctica - metaG UQ83 (22.06) | ecosystem: Environmental > Terrestrial > Soil > Desert | place: Antarctica: Dry Valley...
CGTCTGTAGCGCCGTGGCCCGCTCCTGCGCCTTCTGCATCAACGCGCCGATCGCCGGGTCGGCCGTGTCGGCGGCGAAGCGGAGGTGGACGTAGTTGAGAGCCCGCCCGGCGAGCTCGGAGATCCGCGCGAGGTCGGTCATGGCCTCGACCAAGCCCGGGCCGTCGAGCTCGGCGACCTTGCCCTCGTGGGCGGTCGCGAAGGCCTCGGCGAGCTGCTCCGCCTCGTCGAGCAGCGCGTGGACCGCAGCGGCGTCGTCCTGTGGCGGTACCTCAGCGGTGAGTCCGGCTGCCCCGAGGTCGATCAGGTCGGCGAGGTTCCAAGTCTCGCGCGTCGTCTCGGCTTCCACGTGTGGCACCGTAGCGAGCTTGGCGAGTTTGCAGCCGGTGTCCGCAGGGGAAGCGATGAGTTCGATCGGCCAAAGGCAGCTACATAGTCAACCGCTCCTCCTCCTCCTCTGACTGGTACCATATATGGCATGGTCAAGACCACGGTCTACCTCGACGAGCGCGACGCGGCGGCATTGCGGCGGATGGCAGCTGAATCTGGGCGGTCGCAGGCTGAGATTGTTCGTGCCGCGATCAGTAAGGAAACCCGCGCCGCGGCCCCGCGAAGGCTTCGTTCCGCCGGCGTCGCAAGGGGCAGCGGAGAATCGGTCGGGCGCAACGCTGACGAGATCCTGCGGCGAGAGCTGGGCCGATCGAAGCACTGATCGTCGACGCCGGTGTGCTGTATACGGTGGCCGATGCGGCGGATCCCGATCATGCCTCGGCGGTGGATGTCGTCGCGGCCTGGCCGGGTGAGCTCGTCGTCTCGGCGTTCACTGCAGCCGAGGCTGACCACCTGATCCTGAGTCGCCTCGGTGTCGACGCCGAGCTGGCCTTCCTCGAGGATCTGGCGCTGACGTACACGGTGCAGGCACTCGATGCAAGCGGGATCAAGCGAGCGCGGGAGGTCTGCGCCGGCTACCGTGACCTGGAATTAGGTCTGGCCGATGCCTCGATAGTGGTCCTCTGCGAGCGCTGGTCAACGCGCTCGGTCGCGACCTTCGATCAGCGCCACTTTCGCGCCGTCACCCCGCTGCAGGGCGGCGCCTTCGCCGTGCTGCCAACCGACGGCTGATTCACCCAGTCGTAACGGGGAAGGTGGCGAGGAACACCTCGACTGGGATCCCGTCCCCGCCAACGATCAGTGGCTTCGCGCCGGGGTTGCGGTCGATGAAGGCCGCCAAGCCGGGGAGCGACGTTTGTCGTGCGCCCGCCTTGACCTCGATCGCTGTGAGTCGATCTCCACGGCTGACGACGAAGTCGACTTCGCGGCCACGGTCTCGCCAATAGGTGACCGCAGTGCCGGGCTCGGCTGTGTTGATCAGATGCGCTCCGACAGCCGACTCGACGAGACGGCCCCAGCTGGCGCCGTCGCCTCGGGTGTCGGCGAACGATCGACCCGACTGCGCCGAGATCAGCGCGGTATTGAGCGCACAGAGCTTCGGGCTCGAGCGTCGTCGCTGCACCGCCGAGCCGCTGTACTTTCCCAGCCCGGTCAGCATCCCCGCTCCGCTCAGCAGCTCGAGGTAGTGGGCCAGGGTCGTCGTGTTGCCGGCGTCGTCGAGTTGCCCGAGCATCTTTGTGTAGCTGAGGATCTGACCCGAGTAACGGCATCCAAGTTCAAACAGCCGCCGTAGCAGCGCTGGCTTCTCGACCCTCTCCGTGAGCAGCACGTCGCGCGAGATCGTCGTCTCGATCAACGCGTCGAGGAGATAGGACCGCCAGCGTGACTCGTCCTCGACCAGCTCGGCGGCTCCCGGGTAGCCCCCGAAGTAGATGTAGCGGTCGAGATCCCAGCCGAACGCGTCACGCATCTCCTTAAACGACCAATGTGCGATCCGGATCGTCTCGAAGCGCCCGGCGAGCGATTCGGTCAGGCCTCGGCCGACGAGGAGAGGTGACGAGCCGAGCAGTACCACGCGCGGGGTGGTTTCACCCCCGCTTACGGTGTCGGCGTCCCACAGCCGCTTGGCGGTCTCAGACCAGCGCGGGAGCTTCTGGATCTCGTCGAGCGCCAGCACTGCGCCGGTCTTGGACTCTCGGGCCAGTCCCCGGCCGATCTCCCATTGCGCCTCCAGCCAGGCGCGGTCGCGTAGGCCGGGGTCGTCGGCCGAGGCGTAATGGACAGGGATCTCGGGCTGGAGGCGTTCGCGAGCCTGGAGGGCGAGGGTCGTCTTGCCCGTCTGACGTGGACCGGCCAGCACCTGGATGCGACGGCGAGGTTCCCTCAGTCGCTCCACCAAGGTGCCGAGGACCGGGCGATTGTACGAATTACTCATTTCAGCGCGTAATTATACGCAGACCACTGAGTAAAACGTGCTCGAGGTCAGGTGCTCACCCCTTCGGGCTGGCTTCATGGCCTCGGGTCCCCGTGCCCGGCTGCCGGCTCCCGGGGTGGCGGATGGGCGGGCTCGAGCAGGGTCACCGCCATCCCCGCGCACATCCACGCGAACGCGACCATGAAGACGAAGGCGAGCACGAAGTCCCCGGTCGCGTCCTTGACGACGCCGAGCAGCAGCGGCGGGAAGAAGCCGCCGAGACCGCCGACGGCCCCGACGATCCCGGTCGCAGCACCGGTCGACTTCGGGAAGAACAGCGGCACCAGCTTGAACACCGCGCCGTTGCCGAGGCCGAGGAACGTGGCCATGGTCAGACAGATGATCGTGACCGGGACGATCGAGGGGTCGGAGGCCTGCCAGGAGAGGCCGATCGCATCGATGCCGATGCCCACGAACGAGAAAGCGAGCACGGTGGTGCCGCCGATGCGGTCGGAGAGCCAGCCGCCGATCGGCCGCGCGGCGGTCGCGACGAGTGCGAAGCCCGCAGCCCGCAGCCCCGCGTCGGTCAGCGAGAGATCGAACCAATCGGTCAGGAGCTTCGGTAGAAACAGCGCCAGCGCGACGAAGCCCCCGAAGGTCACGAAGTAGAAGAGAGAGAGCCGGTAGAGATCCCAGCCGGAGCGCAGCACCTCGCGGTAGGGCTGGCGTTGGGGCTCGCGGTCGGGAATATTGCGGGCGATGCTCCACCAGAGCATTCCATAGGCGGCGATCACACCGCCGAGCACAAGGCCGGCGACCTCTTGGCCGGCCGAGTCGCGGATCGCAGGCACCGAGAAGGCCGCGACCGCGGTGCCGATGTTGCCCGTGCCGTAGACGCCGAGCGCGAAGCCCTGGCGTTTCGGCTCGGTCCACTCGGCGACGAAGGGGATGCCGACCGCGAAGGTTGCGCCCGCCGCGCCGAGCAGAAAGCCCGCTCCGAGCAACGCGGCGTAGCTCGAGGCGAAGCCGACGAGCACCGCCGCCGCGGCGGAGTAGAACAGCATCACGCCGAAGACGAGGCGCCCGCCGACCCGGTCGGTGAGCAGCCCGAGCGGAATCCGCAGCAGCGAGCCCAAGAGGACCGGTATCGAGATCATCACAGCGGTCTCGGTATTGGATAGGCCGAGCTCGTCCTGGATGTCCGGCGCGATCGGCGCGATCATCCCCCAGGCCGAGAAGCAGAGCGCGAAGGCGACCGTCGCCAGGGCGAGATTGCGAGCGGATCCTGGGGCGGCGCCGATCCTCAACGCTCCGCTCTGATCGTCGTCGCAGCGGCTCGCGCCCGGCGAGGACGGGGTCCTCGGCCGCGGTAGAGGATCGGGCTGCGGCGTAGGTAGTCAATCGGCAGGCTCCAGGCATGGACGAGGCGGCTGAAGGGCCAGAGCGCGTACAAGAACCAGACCGCGGTCACATGGAGCTGGAAGATCAAGCCGACCCCGCCTCCGGTCATCAGCTCGGGTTGGGGGTCGAGCAGGAGGATCCCGCGGAAATAGGGGGCGACATTGTCACGGTAGTGGACGGAGTCGCCGAGGTTGAGGACGGTGGCGGTCAGCCCGGTGAGGATGCCGAGGGTGAGCAGGACGAAGACGGCGACGTCGAGGCGGGTCGTGGTCGCTCTGACCCGCGGGAACCGCAGGCGCCGGTAGATCAGCGCGAGCAGCCCAACCGTGACCGCGACCCCCGCGGCGAGGCCGGCGACCACGGCAACCAGGTGGTACGCCTCGGGGGAGATGCCGGCGGCGTCGGTCCAGGCGCGCGGGACGATGATCCCGATCACGTGGCCGCCGATCGCGGCGAGAGCCCCGACGTGGAAGACGATGCTGGCGAAGCGCAGCGTGCGGCTCTCGAGTAGCTGGGTCGAGCGGGCCCCCCAGCCGTACCTGTCGGTGCGGTAGCGCCACCAGTGACCGACCAGGAAGATCGCGATCGCCGCGTACGGCAAGACGACGTAGAGGAGCAACTCGCCGCGGCTCACGATGACCCTCCGACGAGCGGCAGGGCGGGGGTCTCCGAACCATCGGGAATCACCTCGGGTGGTGCGAACGGCTCGAGCCCGACCTGCTCGGTCGGCGGCCCGGCCGCCGCAGCGCGCTTGAGCCGCCCAATCTGCCGCGAGGAGAGGCCGGGCAACTGGTCGGCGATGAGGTCGAAGACGATCGTGAAGCGGCTGGCGTCGCGTCGCAGGCTGGCCCTGATCAGCTCGATCGCGATCCGCTGCTCGTCGAGCAGCTGCCGGCCGATCTCGGCGCTGACCAGAGTGGCGAACTCGAGCATCATCGGCAGGTAGTCGGGCAGCTCGCGGGGATCGGGCTCGAGCCCCGCCGCCGCGTAGGCCTGCTTGAGGCGCAGCAGGGCGATGCCTCGCTGGCGCCGGTCGCCGTGCAGGTGGTAGGTGACATGGAGGCTCCGCTGTCTGGAGAAGTCGAAGGTCTCCACGTAGGTGCTCTGCAGCTCACCCAACGGCGCGGTCGTGTACCAGCGAAGCAGCTCCTCGAGCCCGGAGCGACGTTTGCCGAGCGCCCGCAGATGATCCTCTTCGACGGCGGCCGCGGCGGCGCACAGCTCGGCGGTCGGGTACTGCAGCAGCAGCGAGGCCAGCTTCAGCGAGCCGACCGGGGCCTGGCTCACCTCGCCGCTCCGTTCTCGCGCCCGGGGACCTTGGTCAGGTACTCGCGCAGGTCGAAGCTGCCGCCGGCCGGGTCGACTTCGGCTTCCGGGACGACCGGGGCTCCTGCGCCCGTGAAATCGACGCCACAGGACCCCTGCTCGGCGAAGGCGGCGCCGGAGAGCTCGCCGTGCCGCCTCGGCACCACGTAGCGCTCGTCGTAGTCGGCGATCGCGACCATCCTGAACATCTCCTCGAGCTCGGCGGGGTCCATGCCGACCTCCGCGGCAATCTCCGGGTCGATCCCGCCGCCGACGGTCTCCGCGCGCTTGTGACGGCGCATCGCAACCAGCCGCCGCAGCGAGCGCCGGACCGGCTCGGGGTCGCCGGCGGAGAGAAAGCTCGCCAAGTAATCGACCGGGATCCGCATCTCCTCGATCGCGACGAAGACGCTGTCGGGGTTGCCACCCGCGGTCACCGTCGCCTCGCCGAGGCTCTCGACCGGCGAGAGCGGCGGCACGTACCAGACCATCGGCAGCGTCCGGTACTCCGGGTGGAGCGGCAGAGCGATCCTCCATCGCTTGCACATCGCGTAGACCGGCGAGCGGCGGGCGGCTTCGATCCAGTCGGGGGCGATCCCGTCCTTGAGCGCCTGCTCGCGAACCTCCGGATCCTCAGGGTCGCAGAGGATGTCGAGCTGGGCGTCGATCAGATCCTTCTCGTCCGGGACCGACGCCGCCTCCTCGACGCGGTCGGTGTCGACGAGGACGATGCCGAGATGGCGGAGTCGTCCGACGCACGTCTCCGAGCAGACGGTCGGCAGGCCGGCTTCGATTCGCGGGTAACAGAAGTTGCACTTCTCGGCCTTGCCCGTGTCCCAATTGAAGTAGACCTTCTTGTAGGGGCAGCCGGAGACGCAGAATCGCCACGAGCGGCAGGCTTCCTGGTCGACCAGCACGATCCCGTCCTCTTCGCGCTTGTAGATCGCGCCCGAGGGACAGGAGGCGACGCAGGAGGGGTTGATGCAGTGCTCGCAGATCCGCGGCAGGTAGATCATGAAGGACTTCTCGTACTCGAGCCGGACCTGCTCCTCAAGGCCGCGGCGGTTCGGGTCGAGGGCCGCGTGGGTCGGTGAGCCGGCGAGGTCGTCGTCCCAGTTGGGGCCGAACTCGAGGTCGATGTTGCGGCCGGTCACCTGCGACTGTGGACGGGCGACCGGCTGGCGATCGCTCTTCGGCGCCCCGATCAGGTTCTCGTAGTCGTAGGTCCAGGGGTCGTAATAGTCGTCGAGCGTCGGCAGGTCGGGGTTCCAGAAGATGTTGGCCAGCTTCTTCAGCTTGCCGCCGCCCTTGAGCCTGAGCCGGCCCTTGCGGTCAAGCTCCCAGCCGCCTTTCCAGCGGTCCTGGTCCTCGTAGTCGCGCGGGTAGCCTCGGCCCGGCTTCGTCTCGACGTTGTTGAACCAGATGTACTCGGCGCCGCGTCGGTTCGTCCAGACGTTCTTGCAGGTCACCGAGCAGGTGTGGCAGCCGATGCACTTGTCGAGGTTCATCACCATTCCCATCTGGGCCCGGATCCGCATCAGTACTCGACCTCCCGCTGCCGCTTGCGGACGATGATCAGCTGGTCTCGCTGCGGGCCGGTCGGCCCGTAGTAGTTGAAGCCCCACGACAGCTGCGCGTAGCCGCCGATCATGTGGCTGGGCTTCATCGAGATCCGGGTCAGCGAGTTGTCGGTGCCCCCGCGCGCGCCGGAGATTTCGGAGATCGGCACATTCAGGTGACGGTCCTGGGAGTGGTAGTAGAGCGCGACCCCGCGGGGGACCCGGTGGGAGACGACGGCACGGCAGGCGACCGTCCCGTGCCTGTTGTAGACCTCGAGCCAGTCGTTGTCGGCGACCTCGATCCGCTCGGCATCCTCGACCGAGAGCCACATCGCCGGCCCGCCGCGGAACAGCGTCAGCATCGTCAGGTTGTCCTGGAACTCGGAGTGGATCGACCACTTCGAGTGCGGGGTCAGATAGCGGACGACGATCTCGGCGCCGTCGCCGGCGGCCGGCTCTCCTCCCAGCCCGACGAGCTGGCCGGCGTCGACCGGCGGCCGGTAGGCGGGCAGACCCTCGCCGAGGTCGAGCATCCACTCGTGGTCGACGTAGAGCTGCTGGCGACCGGTCAGCGTCCGCCACGGGATCAGATGCTCGAGATTGGCGGTGAAGGGCGAGTAACGGCGCTCGCGCGACTCCAGACCCGACCACTCGGCAGAGCTGATCACTTTGCGCGGCTGGATCACGATCTCGGCGAAGCTGATCCGGTCGTCTGCACGCTCGTCGGGGATCTGAGAAAGCGGCCGGCCGACGCGGCGCTCGAGGACCTTGAAGCTCTCGACCGCGAGGCGCCCGTTCGTCGTTCCGGAGAGCGCCAGGATCGTCTCGCAGACGTCGATGTCGCGACGCAGTGAAGGGCGCCCCCGGGAGACACCGTCGCCACGGATCGAGCCGTTGCGATGACGAAGCTCCTCGACCTCGGGGGCAGGCTTCCATGAGATCCCTTTCGCTCCCACCCCGAGCTCCTCGACCAGGGGGCCGAGTGCCGTCATCTTCTCGTGCACGGCCGTGTAGTCGCGCTCGACCGCGGCCAGCTTCGGCATCGTCTTGCCCGGGATCGGCTCGCACTCGCCCGCCCGCCAGTCGAGCACCCGCCCGCCCGGCTGGGCGATCTCGTCGGGGCTGTCGTGAAGAAGCGGCGTCGCGACGATGTCGGTGCGGGTGCCGAGGTGGGTCTCGGCCAGCTCGCTGAATCGCTCGGCGATCGTCGTGAAGGCATCCCAGTCGGTCCGCGTCTCCCACGGCGGCGGGATCGCAGGGTTGAAGGGGTGGATGAAGGGATGCAGGTCGGTGCTCGAGAGGTCGTGCTTCTCGTACCAGGTCGCGGCGGGCAGGACGACGTCGGAGTAGATACAGGAGCCGTTCATCCGGAAGTCGATCGTCGTGAAAAGGTCGAGCTTTCCCTCGGGGGCCTGCTCGTGCCAGCGGACCTCGCTCGGCCGCTGCTCGGGCGGCGACTCCGGCGAGCGCACCGCCGCGTCCGGGACTCCGAGCAGATGGCGCAGGAAGTACTCGTGACCCTTGCTCGAGGAGCCGAGCAGGTTGGCCCTCCACAGGGTCAGCACCCGCGGGAAGTTGGCCGGGTCGTCGGGATCCTCGCAGGCGAACTTGAGACGTTCGGAGCGGAGCTCGTCAACGACGTGGGCGCCGACGTCCTTGCCGGCCGCCTCTGCCTCGTCGGCGAGGTCGAGAGGGTTGCGGTCGAAGGTCGGATACGAGGGCAGCCAGCCGAGCCGAGCCGCGAGCGCGTGGCAGTCGGCCGTGTGCCGGTCGCCCAGCGATCCGTTGCCGGCAGGGGAGGTGAACTCGCCGGCACCGAAGGTCTCGTGGCGCCACTGGTCGGTCGCCAGGTACCAGTAGGGGGTCGCCGGTTGTAGCCGCGGGGGCCGCGACCAGTCGAGCCCGAAGGCGGCGGTCATCCAGCCGCTCAGCGGCCGCACCTTCTCCTGGCCGACGTAGTGAGCCCAGCCGCCGCCGTTGACTCCCTGACAGCCGCAGAAGAGGACCAGCGAGAGCATCGCTCGGTAGGTCTGATCGGAGTGGAACCAGTGGTTGGTGCCCGCCCCCATCACGATCATCGAGCGTCCCCCGGTGCGCTCGGCGTTGTCGGCGAACTCGCGAGCGATCTGCGTGCAGAGGCCCGCATCGACCCCGGTCAGGGCCTCCTGCCACGCCGGGGTATGGGGAGCGGAGGCGTCGTCGTACCCGGACGGCCACTCCCCGGGCAAGCCCGGTCTGCCGACGCCGTACTGGGCGAGGGTCAGATCGTAGACCGTGGTCACCAGCCGGCCCGCGATGCGACGGGTGGGAACGCCGCGGACCATCGTCGTGCCGCCCTCGCTCTCACCGCCGTCAAAGCGCGGCAGCGTCACCTCGACGAGCTCCTCGTGGGAGTCGAGTAGCGACAGCGCAGGCTCGACCTCGCCGAGGTCGAGGTTCCAGCGGCCCTCGCCTTCAGCTCCCCAGCGGAATCCAATCGAGCCGTTGGGAACGTGCGTGTTCCCGTCTGCGTCGAGGACGACCGTCTTCCACTCGGCGTTCTCGCTCTCTTCGCCCAGGTCGGAGGCGCGCAGGAACGCGTCGGGGACCAGGGTCCCGTCGTCGCGCTCCCGCAGCGTGACCAGGAACGGCATATCGGTGAAGCGGCGGGCGTAGTCGCCGAAGTAGGCCGACGACCGTTCGACGTGGAACTCCTTGAGGATCACGTGGCCCATCGCCATCGCCAGGGCGCCGTCAGTTCCCGCGGTCGCAGGCAGCCAGTTGTCGGCGAACTTCGTGTGGCCGGCGTAGTCGGGCGAGACGACCACGACCTTCTGGCCGTTGTAGCGGGCCTCGGTCATGAAGTGGGCGTCCGGGGTGCGGGTCTGGGGGACGTTCGAACCCCACAGCATCAGGTAGGAGGAGTTCCACCAGTCGGCGGACTCCGGTACGTCGGTCTGATCGCCCCATATCTGCGGGGAGGCCGGGGGCAGGTCGGCGTACCAGTCGTAGAAGCTCAGGCAGACCCCGCCGATCAGCGAGAGGAAGCGGGTCCCGGCCGAGTACGAGACCATCGACATCGCCGGGATCGGGGAGAAGCCGGCGATCCGGTCGGGCCCGTGCTCGCGGATCGTGTGCACGTGGGCAGCTGCGATCAACTCGGCGGCCTCCTCCCAGCTCGCGCGGGCGAAGCCGCCCTTGCCGCGCTGCGACTTGTAGGCACGGCAGCGCTCGGGGTCGGAGACGATCGATGCCCATGCCTCGACCGGATCGCCGAGCCGCTCGCGGGCTTCCCGGAACATCTCCAGCAGCACCCCTCGCACATAGGGGTACTTGGGGCGCAACGGCGAGTAGATGTACCAGGAGAACGACGCCCCGCGCGGGCATCCGCGGGGCTCGTAGTCGGGCGTGTCGGGACCGTTGGTGGGATAGTCGGTCTGCTGGGTCTCCCAGGTGACGAGGCCGTCCTTGACGTGAATCTTCCACGAGCACGACCCGGTGCAGTTGACGCCGTGGGTGGAGCGGACTACGCGGTCATGCTGCCAGCGCCGGCGATAGGCGGCTTCCCAGTCGCGGGAGTAGGCGGAGAGCTCGTTCCAGCCCTCCGCAGAGCGCTGCCGCGGTTCGAAGAACTGGCGCGCGCGCAGCAGCGCGGGACCTTCGCTCATCGCTCGGAGTCCTCGGCCGCATAACCGGGGTGCCCGATCCTTTCCAGCCATTGCCCCCGACGCTCCTCGTAGGTGCGTGGCAGGGTCAGGTTGAGCTTCTCGGCGACGTCGAGCCAGCGCAGGGCCTGCCTGTAGTCCCCCGCGTGCGCGTCGACGTCCGCCCACCGCAACGACAGCGCCAGCGCCTCTCGGTGCTCGACCTCACGATCGTGTCCCTCGCTCTCGGGCGCCTGCAGATCTTCCATCGGCAGCAGCGGGTCGCCTCCGTGCTGCGACCAATGGCGCGCCATGTACGGCGCCAGGCGGCGACCGGCGACTTTGGCCGGTGGCCACCACAACGGGGCGGTGGCGACGTCGGCCCCTGCTTCCCCGTCGACCTCTTTGCGCATGAACTCCGGCTCCGCACCGGTCAGCAGAGCGCCCCTGATGATCGGGCGAAAGGGAGTTCGCGCAACCTCCACCCCGGCAGCCGCCGCGATGCCGGCTACCGCGACCTCGGCCTGCTGCGCGGCGAGTCCGCCCTGCTTGATCGGAAACCATGTCGCATCGCCCGCCGCCCAGACCCGGTCGAGGCCGTCAACCGCCATCTCCGCGTTAGCGCCGATGAACCCGTGACTTCCATGCGGCAGCCCGGGAACCAGCGGAACCCGCAGGCCGGGCAAGGAAACCACACGCTCGGCTTGGAGGCGGCTGCCGTCGTCGAGCCAGAGCTGTCCATCCTCGAATCGGGATGGAGTCCGTCCGACGATCGTCGTGATCCCCAACCGGTGCAGGAGCTCGACGATGTGATCGCTCGTCTCTGATCCGAAGATCTCGAGCGGGCCCGGTTCATGGGTGACGAAGCTCAGATCGACGCCATCGACGCCCCGCTCACCGAGCTGGTGGGCGGTCAGCATCGCCAGCTCGTAGAGGGGCAGTGGCCAGAGGACCTCGGCCGGGACCGCGAAGACGAGGCGGCGCACCTCGCCACCCTCCAGCTCGTCCAGCAGGGCGCCGAACGGGGCAACGTCAGCCGGTCCGCGGAAGTTGAGTGTCCCGGGCAGCGCGTCGTAGGGCACCGCGCCGAGAGCGACCAGCAGCGCGTCGTAGAAGATCTCCTCGCCCGAGTCGAGCAGGACGCGTTGCTGCTGAGGCCAGACCTCGGCGAGGCGGCCGGGGTGCAGCTCGGCGCCGTGCTCGCTGCAGAACGCCGCGAGATCGAGCCCGGGCCGCGCTTTGATGCCGAACGGCTGGGCCACCGACATCGCCCGGTAGGTGAACTCGCGGTCGGGGCAGATCAGCTCGATCTCGAGTCCGCTGCGGCCGAGCTCGCTGAGCGCGATCACGGCCTCCAGCGCGGCGACCCCGCCGCCCGCGATGACCACCCGGAACTCCGGCTGCGCGGCCGTGGCCGAAAGCGGCGTCTCCCCAAGCGGTCTCTCGGAGGTCTGCATGGAATTGAAGCTACGAGAGCCCGGCCCGCGAAGCTACCGTCGAAACCGCTGACCTCCCTAGGCAGTCACTACGGGGCTGGCTTGGTCAGGTGCGCGATCTCGGTGTAAGGCACCGAGTCGGAATGCGCAGCCGCTACGGGCTCTTCGGCCCGGTTGCGGGGGTATGTTCCAGGCGTGGAGATCAGCGCAGACGAGACAGCCCAGATCACGATCGTGCTCGCCGACGATCATGAGGTCGTCCGCAACGGGATCCGGATGGTGCTCGAGGCGGAGGCCGACATCGTCGTGGTCGCTGAGGCGTCGGATGCCGAGACGGCGACCCGCTATGTGCTCGGGCACAAACCCGCCGTCCTGGTTCTCGATCTGAACATGCCTGGCGACCGCACGGCGATCGAATCGATTCCGGCCATCCTCGAGCGCTCGCCCTCGACGGGAGTGGTGGTGCTGACGATGCAGGACGAGCCGGCCTTCGCCCGCAGCGCGCTGCGGGCCGGGGCTCTCGGCTATGTCGTCAAGCAGGCCGCCGCGAACGAGCTGGTCCAGGCGGTGCGCGCCGTCGTCGCCGGCCAGTCCTACATCAGCCCGAGCCTCGGGGCCCGGCTCGCGACCGAGCCCGATGGGCCGCCGGGCCCGCCTGACGATCTCACCCCGCGCGAGACGGAGATCCTGTCGCTGCTCGCCCTCGGGCACACCAACCCGGAGATCGCCGAGCAGTTCGTGTTGAGCGTCCGCACGATCGAGACGCACCGGGCCAACATCCAGCGCAAGATCGGCGCGAGCTCGAGGGCCGAGCTGGTCGCCTACGCGAGCGAGCACGGCCTCCTCTCGCACTGAGACCGGGCCCCGGAGGCCAGCCGCGCAGCCCGGCTCAGGCTCAGGGCGTCCCGGTCCCGTAGCCCATCGGCGTGCCGTGCCAGTCATGCGGCCAGGAGACCTCGACCTCCAAGGGCCGCTCGGGCGGCTCGATCAGCTCGTGGGCGCCGGAGTGGTGGAGGAGCGCAGAGAGGTAGCGTCCGCTGAGCTTGTCGGGCGGCCACCACAGGTAATCGGCCGAGACCAGTCCCTCGTCCGTCCCACCTGTCAGTGGGCGCCGCATCTGGATCGACTCACCGCCGGTCAGCAGCTGACCGCGCAGCACAGGCCTGAACGGCTGCGGCTCGAGCCCTGCGCCGAGCTTCGCGGCGAGGTGCTCGGCGACTGCGTCGGCCTGCTGGGCGGCAAGGCCCCCCTGCTTGACCGGGAAGTCCGTGCCGTCGCCGGCCGCGTAGACGTCGTCGAGGCCCTCGACGCGCCCGTGGGCGTCGACAGGAATGAAGCCGTGCCCGTCACTCGGCAGACCGGCGACCCGCGGGCCCTCGATTCTCGGCAGCGCGATCACGACGTCGGCTGGGACCGGTGCGCCGGGCGGATGGCTGATCAACCCGCCCGCCTCCTCGGTGACGCGGGTGCCGCACTGAACCTTGATCCGACGAGCGGCCAAGAGCTCGGCGACGGCGTCGCTGGCGGGCCGGCCGAAGATCAGAAGCGGAGCGTCCTCGGGCGTCAGAAGACGGATCGCAAGCTCGGCGCGGCCGAGCTCGATTGCCCGTCGCCGCAGCATCAGCGCAAGCTCATAGAGGGGAAGCGGCCAGGCGGTCCTGGGTGGAGCGACGAGCGCGAGTGTGCCCTGCGCCGAGTCATCTGCGCGCTCGATCAGCTCGTTGACGGCGAGGTCGCCCGAGTTGCTCCAGAACGTCTCGGCGTCGTGGTAGGCGGGATCGGCCCGACCACCGACGCAAACCACCAGCGCCTCGTAATCGAGCCTGCCTCCGTCGGCCAGCTCGACTCGTCGGGCAGTGGTGTCGACCCTCGCCAGCGCGCCGCTGATCAGATCGACCCCCACTGTCTCCAGCAGGGGCGCGAGCTCGTGGCTCTCGACCGGCTGACCGGTGAAAGGCTCCTCGACGACGAGCGGCTTCAGGACGAGATCGGGCTCGGGCGCGATGACGCTGATCCATGCCCTCTCAGCGGCGAGGTCGGCGAGCGCCAGGGCGGCCTCGACGGCGGCGACCCCTCCGCCGATGATCAGAACACGGGCCAGAGCTCCCGACTCGGCGTTCGCGTTCCCGTGGCTTTCGGTCGAAGCTGTCCCCACATAAGTGAATCTAGGGCCGGGCGGCCTCGCCGGCATCCGCAGTCGGTTCGGGTTGCCCTCCGTAGCGACCGCTGAGCGCGCGCTGGTACCGCGCGCAGTGGGACGCCGGCTGCCGCTTCGACTTCGAGAATCCCGAGCACCGCTAGTCCGCTCCTGCCTATCCGGCCGGCTCCGTCGCGAGTTGTTTCGGCGTCGTGGGTTGCCTTCGCAGCTGGTGTCATCCCTGGAGCCTTACCGCCCAAACGACCGAGGGCCCCGGACAGGCCGGGCCCCTCGGTCGAATGGTTGCTGCGTGGGGCGGACGAAGCGCTAAGCCGAACCTGCCCCGGGGGCGCTGCTCGGCGCGCGGTCAGTGGCGACCTCGTCGTCGGGGCGACGTAGCGCGCCCAGCGTCAGGACGGCCATGCCGATCCCCGTGAGGAGCAGAGCCACTCCCATGATGATCGAGAACACCGACACGCGCTCGGCGAAGTACGAGGTGTTGAGCGCGGTCGATAGGGCGGTCTCGTTGATCCAGATGTTGCGGGCCGGGTTCTCGACCGGCGCGCCCGTCTTCGGGTCCGTCGCTGCCAGCGTCTCGTCACTGGTCGCCTCGCCCTTGTCGTCCAGGAACCTGCCCATCTGGGAATAGGTCTGGCCGCCGGTGAGCTCGAGAGCGTGGATCCTCATGTAGCTCGCGAAGCACTTGGCCCTGGCGCCGGTGTCGATCGGCTGATCGGCGACCGAGCACGTGGGCAAGGTCACGCCGGTCAACCCGGCCTCATCGGCTGCGGCGCTGATCGCCTTGGGCGTCATGTCGGGGGAGCCAACGATAGCCTCCTGGGAAAGGGTGTCGCGGATCTCGGAACGTCCGTTGACCCCCATCACGATCGAGGCGATACCGAACACCACCAGCACGACGCTTGCGGCGATCCCGCCTCTTACGAATAGTCTCTTCATGTTGTTCCCTTCTGTTGCAGCGAGCCGCTCGACCATCGAGCAGGGACGCTTTGTTGAGATAACTTTTCGCCGCGCACGCCATGAATTGAAGATCGCTCCAAAGACGAGTCGATTCCCTGCGCCGAGTCATCTGCGCGCTTGAGCAGCTCGTTGACGGCGAACCACCGACGCAAATCACCAGCGCCTCGTAGTCGAGTCTGCCTCCATCGGCCCGTCGGGCAGCGGCGTCGACCCGCGCCAGCGCGCCGCTGATCAGAACACGGGCCAGAGCTCCCGACTCGGCGTTCGCGTTCCCGTTGGCTTTCGGTCGAAGCTGTCCCCACGTAAGTGAATCTAGGGCCGGGCGGCCTCGCCGGCATCCGCAGTCGGTTCGGGTTGCCCTCCGTAGCGACCGCTGAGCGCGCGCTGGTACCGGTGGGCGGACCCGGCAACATCCTCTGTGGGTCATCTGCGCGCGAGCAACGGCAGATCGGCGGTGACGCGGACGCCTCCTTTGACCCCAGGGGTCACGTTGATCGATCCTCCGACCAACTCGGCCCGTTCGCGCAGCCCGATAAGCCCAAAGCCGGGTGATGGATCGCCCGGCTGAAGGCCATGACCGTCGTCCTCGACTGTAATCCCGACCCGGCCGTCGCGAGCCTCGACCATCACGCGTGCGCGCCCTGCCCCGGCGTGCTTGGCCACGTTGCTGAGCGACTCCTGAACGATCCTGTAGATCGTCGCTTCCAGCTCGGCATCGAGGCGATGCTCGGAGCCTCCGTCGTCGGCAGGCAGATCGACGTCCACCTCGATCGTCAGCTCCGCGCGGTCGCCGACGCGATTGACCAGCGCCTCGATCGCGGCAGCGACTCCGAGCTGATCGAGGGCCGCGGGCCGCAGTTCGGTGATCAGCCCCTGCAGGCCGCTGATCAGATGCTCGGTCTGCTCGGAGGCGTGCTTGAGCGCACGTCGCATCGTTTCCGGATCGTCGAGGTGCAGGGCGCTCTCCTGCATGACCCGGAGGGCGCTCAGCTCCTGCAGCGTCTCATCGTGAATCTCACGGGCCCAGCGCGCTCGCTCGCGCTCGGAGGAGGCGATCGACAGTCGCCGCTTTTCCGCGTCGGCCTGCTGGGTGGCGCCGATCGCCGTCGCGGCGCTAACCGCGAACGCGCTGAGCGCGAGATCGTCGTCATCATCGAAGCCGGGACCGTTTCTGAGCCGATCTATCGCAACGAGCGCACCGAGCGGCCTGCCCCGCATCCGCAGCGGCGCCATCAACGCGGACCGCCCCTCGAGGCCCAGCTGGCCGATCGCGGTCGCGTCGAGAGGCGTGTTTTCTCGGCTCCCGAGGGCCGCCCTGACCGCAGTCGCCGGGGTTGCCGGCACGTCTATCCGCTCGTCGGGCGCCGGCTCGCCCGCCCAAGCCGCGACTTGCAGCGAGCTGCCGGAGGCGCCCAGCAGCAAGACCACGCAGCTGGAGGCCTCGACCAGCGCCCTTCCCCGCTTGGCGACGAGCTCGAGGATCCGCTCCAGGTCCGTCTCACCGGTCAGCTCGCGGTTGAGCGAGACCGTAGCCCGCATGCCGCGCATCACTCGCTCGAGCTCGACCGTCCGCCGGGCCTCGACCTCGTGGGAGCGGGCGTTGTCGATCGCCACCGCTGCCCATTCGGCGAGCACGACGACGAGTTGCTCGTCGCGCTCGTCGAACTCCTCGCCACCGCGCTTCTCGGTCAGGTAGAGGTTGCCGAAGATCCTGCCGCGGATCACGACGGGGACGCCGAGGAACGATTCCATCGGAGGGTGCTCGGCGGGGAACCCGTATGACCGCGGGTGATGGCTGAGTTGCGTCAGCCGCAGCGGCCTCGGGTCGCGGATCAGCTCGCCGAGGATCCCGTGCCCGCGCGGGAGATCTCCGATCCGCTGGCGCAGCTCGTCCTCGATCCCGATGAATACGAAACGCTCGAGCGCGCCGCCGGCGGGATCGAGCACTCCGATCGCGGCGTAGCGGGCGCCGGTGAGATCCCGTGCGGTCTCCAGCACCTGCCTCAGCACCGCATCCGGCCGCAGTTCGGAGACCAGCCCGCGGCCGACCTCCAGCAGGCGCTGCAGCTGTGTCGGGCTCAGCCCCGTCTCCTCCATCTGGATCCTGATCCTAGGTGGTAACTGCGGAGCCGGAGATCGAGGCTAACCCGCCGCCGAGCCGCTGCCCCTGGGACTCACCCAGTCGGCGTCGAGCTTCGCCAGCAGCAACTCCGCCAGCCCTTCGACCGGCACCCGCTCTTGATCCAGAGAATCCCGATCCCGCAAGGTCACACGCCCATCGCCCGCGGTCTCTCCGTCCACGGTCAGGCACCAGGGCGTCCCGATCTCGTCCTGGCGGCGGTAGCGCTTGCCGATCGAGCCGCCCTCGTCGTACTCGGTCCCGATCCGCCGCCGCAGCGACTCGAAGACCTCGCGGGCCTTCTCGGGCATGCCCTCCTTCGAGACCAGCGGCAGGACCGCGACTTTGACCGGGGCCAGCTTCGGATGTAGCGAGAGCACCGTCCGGGCTCGGCCCTCGACCTCCTCGACCCAGTAGGCGTCGACGAGGAACGCGAGCGTGGCGCGATCCACCCCCGCGGCGGGCTCGATCACGTGCGGGACGTAGCGCTCGCCGCTCTGCTGGTCGAAGTACTCGAGCTTCTCGCCGCTGTGCTCGGCGTGCTGGCGGAGGTCGAAGTCGCCGCGGTTGGCGACTCCTTCGAGCTCCGAGAAGCCCATCGGGTAGCGGTATTCGATGTCGGAGGTGGCGCTCGAGTAGTGACTGAGCTCATCCGCCTCGTGGGGCCGTAGGACGAGGTTCGTCGCACGGATCCCCAGCTCGGTGTACCAGCGCATCCGCTCCGCCATCCAGTGCTCGTGCCACTTTTCCGCGTCCTCGGGCGGGCAGAAGAACTCCATCTCCATCTGCTCGAACTCCCTGGTCCGGAAGATGAAGTTGCCGGTCGTAATCTCGTTGCGGAAGGACTTGCCGATCTGGGCGATCCCGAAGGGCGGCTTCTTGCGGGCGAACTGGAGGACGTTCTTGAAGTTGATGAAGATGCCCTGCGCCGTCTCGGGGCGCAGGTAGGCCTCCGAGCCGGACTCCGCGACCGGGCCGACCTGGGTCTTGAACATCAGGTTGAATTGCCGCGCCTCGGTCAGGTCGCAGTCGGGACCCTCGCCGGGCTGCTTCGAGGGCTTGCGGCCGCACTCGCCGATATCCAGCTTGTCCTCGCGGAAGCGCTTCTTACAGGTCCGGCAGTCGACCATCGGGTCACTGAAGCCGGCCACGTGTCCCGACGCCTCCCAGACCCGCGGGTGTTGGATGATCGCCGAGTCGATCGCGACGATGTCGTCGCGCTCGGTCAGCATCGAGCGCCACCACTCGGCCTTGACGTTGTTGCGAAGCAGGACCCCGTAGTGGCCGTAGTCATAGGTCGAGCCGACGCCGCCGTAGATCTCGGAGCTCGGAAAGATGAATCCGCGGCGCTTGCAGAGGGCGACGACCTCGTCGAGGCTGACCTCGGGAGTCGTCGCGTCGTTCTCAGCTTCGCCGGCAGCCATCGGCCGATGATTCTGACTGCTCAAGGAATCCGGTGGGCAGCCGATGGATGGACAGGACCACTTGTTGCCATCGAGCCGGCGCCGGTCGGCGCCGGAGTACAGGCAGCAAACCCGAGAGGCGCGACCGGCGATTGCAGGTCACGCTGCTCGGGCGTCCTCGACTGCCTGCGATAATCGCGCGCCGCCATGCCGATCTACGAATACCGCTGCACGAACGGCCACGAATTCGAGGCCTTCCAATCGATGTCCGAGGACTCGCTCGACGCCTGCCGCGTCTGCGACGCTCCGGCCGAGCGCGTGCTCAGCGCGCCTGCGATCCACTTCAAAGGATCCGGCTTCTACACGACCGACTACGCGCGCAAGGGCAAGAAATCGGGCGAGGGGGAAGGCAGCTCCGAAACGAAGTCCGAGAAGAAGTCCGAGACAAGCTCAAGCTCATCGGACTCGAAGTCATCCGACAAATCCAGCTCGAGCAACAGCTCCTCGAGTTCATCTAGCGACTCGAGCAGCAGCAGC
>Ga0136633_1001268_pt1 | contig 18801 bp, 13 predicted proteins | sample AntDrymeUQ832206_2_FD_105494 | JGI IMG/M metagenome (GOLD analysis project Ga0136633, IMG submission 105494) | Polar desert sand microbial communities from Dry Valleys, Antarctica - metaG UQ83 (22.06) | ecosystem: Environmental > Terrestrial > Soil > Desert | place: Antarctica: Dry Valley...
GCGGCACAGTTCGGCACCGTGGGCATCAACTTCCGAGCTAGGAAGGCGCGCGACGCTGACGAATGGAACGCTGCACTCGCCGATCTAGTGTGCGATGTTCCATAAGTGCGAACATGGGGTCCTCCGGACACCACAAATGGACACCGCGGACCCATCTGACACAAAACAGAAAAAACCCGCCAGCGCCTAAACGCTAGCGGGGTAATGATCTAAGGTTGATGGGCCTGGGTAGAGTTGAACTACCGACCTCACGCTTATCAGGCGTGCGCTCTAACCACCTGAGCTACAGGCCCTCGCCAGGCGCATACACGCTGTAGCGGAGGTCTTGCAAGTTAGCGGAGCCCCGAAAGACGGTCAACGGAGCGCCGCGTCCAGCCGCGCCTGAAGCTGAAAAGCTCTCAGCGTTGTTGTCTGACGGCTCCCCGCTTCGGTTTTCTCGAGCCGTGATGCGACGGCCTGATGCCAAAAACTTAAGGAGCTAGTCCTCGTACTTCCGGGGATGCGCCGGGTGGGGCTTCTCGTCCTCCTCGACATCAAACTCGTCGTCGAGATCTATGAGATCGTCGTCAAGATCGTCGTCGAGATCGTCGTCATCGAGCTCGTCATCATCGAGCTCGTCATCATCGAGCTCGTCATCATCGAGCTCGTCGTCGATCTCGTCGTCTTCCTCATCGTCCAGCTCGTCCTCGAGATCTTCTTCGTCGGGGGCGTCGTCCGGTACCTTCTTCGCCAGCCACGATCGAGGCCCCCCTTCCCCATTTCCCTCATGGTCAAGGAAGCTCCCTTCGGACTCCAGCATGGCGGACATTACCGTGATCTCCTGGTTGTTTAGACCGAGGCTCGCTCCCGCTTCGCCTCACGTGACAGCTTCTTCCGATCGTTCGCGCTGAGGAAGCGCTTGCGCAGCCTTATCGACCGCGGCGTCACCTCGATCAGCTCGTCTTCCTCGATATACTCCAGCGCCCCTTCCAGCGTCAACTCCCGCGGCGGCTCGAGCTGGATGTTCTCGTCGCTCGACTTCGACCGCATGTTGGTGAGCTTCTTCTCCCTGGTCGGATTCACATCCATATCGCCCGGCCGGGAGTTTTCCCCCACCAGCATTCCCTCATAAACGGCGTCACCCGGTGCAACGAAAAGGGTAGCGCGCTCCGACAGATTAGCAAGCGCGAATGCAACAATGACACCGCCTTCCATGGAAACCAGCGTTCCCCGCATCCGCCCGGCCAGCGGCCCCGCCCACGGACCGTACTCGAGGAAGCGGTGGTGCATGATCCCGGTTCCCCGGGTATCGGTCAGGAACTCCGAGCGGTACCCGAACAGCCCGCGCGCGGGAATCCGGTACAGAAGCCGAACCATTCCCTGCCCCGGGTTCTTCATCTCCAGCATCCCGGCCCGCCGCGAGCCCATCTCCTCGATCACGATGCCGAGGAACTCTTCGGGGACATCGATAGCCAGCTCCTCATACGGCTCCAGTCTCTCGCCGTTCGGACCCTCACGGGTGATCACGCGCGGCCGCGATACCTGAAACTCGAAGCCCTCGCGCCGCATCGTCTCCATCAGGATGGTAAGGTGAAGCTCACCCCTTCCCGATACGGTCCAGGTGTCGGTCGAATCGGTGTCCTCGACCCGGAGCGCCACGTTCCTCTCCAGCTCGTTGTACAAGCGCTCGCGCAGCTGGCGCGACGTCACGAATTTCCCTTCCTTCCCCGCGAACGGAGAATTGTTCACCAGAAAGTCGACCGAGATCGTCGGCTCCTCCACCGAGATCCCCTCCAGGCGCTCGGGGTGCTCGACGTCGGTTATCGTCAGGCCGATCTCAACGCCTTCGAGCCCGGCCAGTGCCACTATCTCTCCCGCCCGAGCCTCCGCTACCTCTCCTCTCTCCAGACCCTCATACGCGAACAGCTTCGTAACCCTCGACTGAGCGGCCTTCTGGGATGGGTCGAGCGGCAGCAATGCCACCGCGTCTCCGACGTGCACGGTACCCCGCTCGATCCGGCCTATTCCCAGGCGGCCGAGGTACGGTGAGTGGTCAATCGTGGATATCAGCATCTGAAACGAACCGGCGTCATCACTAGGCGGCGCGGGAACGTGCTTGATTATCGCGTCGAACAAGGGAGAGAGATCGACCGGAGTGACCTCCATGTCCATCGTCGCCACCCCTTCGCGCGCCGAAGCGTAGACGACCGTCGCATCCAGCTGCACCTCGTTCGCCTCCAGCTCGATGAAGAGATCGAGGACCTCGTCGTGCACCCGCATCGGATCCGCGCCCGGGCGGTCGATCTTGTTGATCACCACGATCGGAGTGCGGTGGAGCGCAAGCGCCTTCCGCAGCACGAACCTGGTCTGCGGCATCGGCCCATCGAACGCGTCCACCACCAGCAGCACGCCGTCGACCATGCGCAGGATGCGCTCGACCTCGCCGCCGAAGTCCGAGTGTCCGGGCGTGTCGACGATGTTGATTTTCGTGCCCTTCCAGCGGATGGAAGTGTTCTTGGCGAGGATGGTGATGCCGCGCTCGCGCTCGAGCGGGTTCGAGTCCATCACGCGCTCCATCACCACCTGGTTCTCGCGGAAAGCGCCGGCCTGACGCAGCATCTTGTCCACCAGGGTCGTCTTGCCGTGGTCGACGTGCGCGATGATCGCAATGTTGCGGATCTGCTGTTTTGCCATAGCCCTTGAAGTTAGCTAGGCGTGCAAGTGCCTCTCGCGCTCGTGCATCTCGTTTCGCTCGAGCTGGATGGTCACGTGCCCGATGCCGAACAGGCGCATCGCGTCGTGGATGTGCTCCAGGACGTGCTGGTGCTGGTCCGCCTCGCGCACGATGCAGTGCGCGCTCATGGCAACCACCGCCGGTGTCACCGACCAGACGTGCAGATCGTGGACCGACTCGATGCCGGGTATCGCCTCGATCTGCGCCCGGACGGCTGGAAGGGGTATGTGGTCCGGGGTGGACTCGAGGAGAATGTCCACCGACTCCCTGACCAGGCGCCACGCTCCGCTCATGATGAGCACCGTGGTAGCCACCGACGCGATCGGATCCGCCGGGAGCCACCCCGTGTAGCGAATGGCGATGGCGGCCGCGACGGTGCCGACGCTGGAGAACAGATCCCCCAGGACGTGAAGGTACGCGCCGCGGGTGTTGAGGTTGTGCCTGGCGCCGGCCATCAGAATCCGCGCGACGATCAGGTTGACCACGAGACCCGCCGTCGCGACGACCAGCATCAGGCCTCCCTCGATCGGCTCGGGCGAGCCGATGCGATGAAGCGCTTCCCACAGTATCCAGGCCGAGATCAGGAGGAGGCCGGCGCCGTTCACGAAGGCGGCAAGTATCTCCCAGCGGAGATAACCGTACGTTTTGCGCGGATTCACGGGCTGCCTGCTGAACCACGCCACGAACAGCGACAGCGCCAGAGCCGCGACGTCGGTGAGCATGTGGCCGGCGTCGGCGAGGAGGGCGATCGAGTTGGACACAATCCCTCCCGCCACCTCTACGGCCAGCAAAACACCTGTTAACCCCAGCGCCCAGCGCAACGCGCGCACGGGCGCGTCGCTTTGGTGAGAATGCGCGTGTCCGTGCGGGCCACCGGTATGCTGGTGTCCGTGCTCGGCATTGTGGTAACTTGTAGTCGTGCTCGGTCGGCTGCTCGCCATAATCCTGCTCTTGCTCCTCAACGCCTTTTTCGTGGGCGCGGAGTTCGCTCTCGTCCGATCGCGACGCACCCGCCTCGAGGCAATGACGCGGAGTGGCGACCGGCTGGCCCGCTTCGCCCTCCGCGCCAACTCCAATATCTCCCGCATGCTGTCGGCGAGCCAGCTTGGGGTAACCCTCGCGAGTCTTGGCCTTGGCTGGGTGGCGGGCGCAACCCTCACTGACTTCTACGCCGGGCTCTCCGGGCCCGTCGCTCTCGACGTATGGCTCGGGGTGACCGTCGGCGGAGCGCTGGCGCTGGCGGCGGTCGCGTACCTCCATGTCGTGTTCGGGGAGCTGACGCCAAAGGGGTTGGCCCTCAATCATCCGGAGAGCCTCGCGCGCTGGCTCGCGCCACCACTTCTCGCGTTCGCCTGGATCGCGACGCCCTTCACCTTCGTGCTCAACAAATCATCACAGATGGTGATGCGCGCCCTCGGCGAGAAGGTGGCAGGAACGGAAGAGGCCGTGCATTCACCGGAAGAGATACGCCTGCTCGTCGAGCAGTCGCAGGAGAGCGGGCAGATGCAGGCCCGCGACGCGGATCTCATCGATGCAGTATTCGAGTTCTCGGAGAAGAACGCGCGGGAAGTGATGACCCCGCGCACCGAATTGATCGCCCTCCCGGTTGAAGCCACACTCTCCGAGGTGCTCGGAGTGGTTCAGGAAAGCGGCCTCTCACGCTACCCCGTGTACGACGAGTCAATCGACAACATCATCGGGGTCGTGCTGGCGAAAGACCTGCTCAAGCTGCTGGCGCCGCGCGCGAATACGGACGCCTTCGATCTTCCGTCGATCATGCGCCCGGTTCACGTCATCCCCGGATCGCGTGAAGTCGAGGAAGTGCTCGCCGATTTCAAGAGACTGAAGGAGCACATGGCCATCGTCCTCGACGAGTACGGCGGCACGGCCGGCGTCGTAACCATGGAAGATCTGCTCGAGGAGATCGTCGGCGAGATTCTCGATGAATACGACACCCCCGAGGACGAGGAGGCGCCCCTCCACACGCGCTCCGGCGAGACGATGGTGCCGGGAAGCACGCACATCGGGGAGCTGAACGAGCACTTCGGCCTCAACGTCCCCGACGAGGACTATCACACCATCGGCGGCTACGTTTTCGGGGTGCTGGGAAGACTCCCCGTCGTCGGCGATCGCGTAGTCGCGGGCGGGGCGATCTTCATTGTCCGCGAGATGGAAGGCCGCCGGATCGAATCGCTGTCGGTGGATATGCATACGCACGACCGCCGCGCGGAGCAGCGCGAGCCGCAAACGACGCACACAGAAGCGTAGCGGCGATCATGCTCGACGCGTCGGCGCGGTTCTGGCCGGCGATGTCGAGGGCTGTTCCGTGATCGGGAGATGTGCGTGGAAAGGGCAGCCCCAGCGTGATGTTCACCGCGCTGCCGAACGAAGCCACCTTGATCGCGGTCATCCCGACGTCATGGTACGGCGCAATTACCGCGTCGAACTCTCCGCGCATCGCCCGCACGAAGACCGTATCAGCGGGGAAAGGGCCGGCAATGCCGCTGGCGCGTGCGGCGGGGGCCAGGACATCCGCGTCCTCGCTGCCGAACCTTCCACCATCCCCCCCGTGAGGATTGAGAGCGCAGAGCGCGATTCGGGGCTCGGCGATTCCGAACATCCCGACGAGTGCGGCGCGGGTGATTGCCGCGGTCCGCATGATCGCTTCGCCGGTCAGCGTTTCAGGAACTTTCCGCAGCGGTAGATGCGTGGTGGCCAGGACCACGCGCAGCTTGTCCGAGGCGAGCATCATTGCCACGGGCGCGCCGGTGAGCGCTCCCAGCATCTCGGTGTGCCCCGGGTAGTCGTACCCTCCGGCATGCAGTGCTGCCTTGTCGATCGGCCCGGTGACAATCCCCTCGACCGCTCCGGCCATCGCCAGCTTTATCGCCCGCTCGACGGCGAGCCCGCTCAGCCTGCCGGCGTACGCGGCACCCTCTTCCCCGGCCCAGCGGCCGACACGCTCCGACACCGGAAGCCCCTCGATCTCCGGACCGACCACTACGATGTCACAACGCTCGCCGACTCCGGGGTCGGCGAGCGTTTTAGCGACGATCTCTGGCCCAATTCCGCGGGGGTCTCCCACGGTCATGGCGAGGCGGGCCTTCACCCGCCTACAACCGCAGCGACACGTAAGTCTCGCTCCGCAGCGCGTCGAGCATTTGTCTGATCGCGCGCTCTTCCGCCAGCTGTGCACGAATACGCTCGCGAATTTCGGCTGCTACGTACTCACCGGCGGCCGTCTCGGTCACTACCTGGAGGACGGCATACTTCGGCTGGCCGCGGGGATTGGCAAGCTGGAACGGCGACGTGATGGCGCCCTCCTTGGCTCCGGCCAGGGCGGCCTGATAGGACGCCGGCAGAGAATCCTTCACGAATGGCTGAAGCACACCCCTCTCCTCGGTGGCGTCGTGGTGCCTGGCGACCAGAGAATCGAACGCGACGCCTCTCCGCCAGCGTGCCGCTACCGAATCCGCCTCGATTTTCGCCGCGGCGACGTCGGCGGTATCAATCGTGGGGGCGATCAGAATATGGCGCGCCTTCACCTCGGCGGCCTGCACCCGGTCGACCCTCACGATGTGATAACCGAACGCAGTCTCGAACACCGGGCTCAGATCGCCCGGGCGAAGGGCGAACATCATTCCCTCGAACTCCGGAACCAGCCCGCTGCCGCGACGGTTCCAGCCGAGGTCACCGCCTACCGCTTTGGTGCCGGGATCCATGGATTCGCGCTTGGCGATCAGCTCGAAGTCTCCGCCCTTCTTCAGCTCGGCGAGCAGAGAATCCGCGCGAGCTTTCGCCCGCGCCTTCGCCGCAGGAGACGCTTTCGGGGCGACGATTATCTGCCGGAACGTTATCGTCGCCGGCCGCTTCTGCAGATCGGCGCGGCTCTGCTCGAACGCGGCGGTGACTTCGGCCTCGGTCACGTTCACCGGCTTGGCCTGCTTCCGCAGCTCGCCGAACGCCTTCTGCTGGAGATTCTGCTTTCGAAATTGCTCGACGAGCGTGCGGCGATATTCGTCCGGCGATCCCATCCCCGCGGTGCGCAGCTCGGTGCGGTACTCCTCCTCCGACTTGAACTGCGCGCGCACGGTCCGGATCTGACGGTCGACGGCAGCCGCAATCTCGGATTCACCCGCCTCGAGCTTCAGCTCCTTGGCTTTCTGAACCAGGATCTCCTCGTCGACGAGCTCGTTGACGATGCTGCGTGCCAGCTGCGCCTGACCCGCCGAGTCGGAGGGGAGCTGCATTCCCTGCGCTCTGCGCTGGTTGATGGCGGTGAGAACATTGGTCCACAACAGCGGCTGATCCCCGACGATCGCAACCACGCGGTCGACCGGAATGGGCCCCGTCGGGAGTACCCCCGCGGCGGGGGGATTCTGGGCGTAGAGCGCCGCAGGCGCGAGCGCGATGAGGGCAGCGAGAGGATTGATCATCGCCTGTCGTACCCCGGGAGTGCGCCGCTGTTCGCTCACGGCGTGCGCGGTGGAGTCGACGAAACCGGAGGTGCCAGAGGCACTACCGTCGAAGGCTGGCTCGCCCTCACCGCCGAATCAGCGGCGTTTCGGACCTTGGCCGCTTCTTCGACGGCCCGGTCGAATCCAGTCTGGTGGAAAGCGTACTTGTACTTCTGACGCAGGACATTGGCGATCGGAGTCGGAACCGGAACGAACGGTGCCTGCTCCGACACCATTTTGTCGAAGTACTCGTCGATGCGTCCGCGGGCGAGGATCTCCCGGTCCTTCTCGCTCTTGGCGGAGGTCTGAAGCGTCGCGGGCGCAACGCCGAGCTGCGCCCATGCCTCCGTCACGGCGGTAGTGAAGCTGCGGCGCAGAGCCGCGAGCTCGGCGGTGTCGATCTGTACCTTGGCGCTGTCGGCCTGCTTCAGGATCAGCTCGTTCTTCGCAAAGTTGCGGATCAGCGAGACGATCACGGAATCAGGGGCCTGCTTGAGCTGATCGAGGATGTTCGCGTTCGCCTGGAGCGTCTCCAGCCAGCCGATGAGGCGAGTGGTGGTGAGCTGCCCGGCAGTGGATGTCGCGAGCACCGTTCTGTCGCGGCGGTACGCATCGGGATCCGCGGCGAGGGCGCGGACGGTCGGAACGGCTTCTTTCTTCACCTCGATCTTTCCCGACGCCTCGAGCTTCGCCAGGTAGGTGCTCTCCGCGACCACCATCGTTCGTCCTTTCGACGCCTGGAGCAGCTGCGTCCTTACCTGCTCGAACGTCGGCCGATGAATGATGTGATAGCCGTACTGGGTCTCGATGACGGGCGAGATCTGTCCGGGGCGAAGGGCGGTCAGCCCACGCTCGAATTCCGGGACCATCTGGCCCTTCGGGAAGAGCCCCAGCGATCCGCCGCGCCGGGCCGATCCCTGGTCCTGACTCCTTTCCTTCGCAGTCTCCGCAAAATTGGCCTGAGTGACTCCGGCACGAACGGCGTCGATCTGCTTTCTGACCTCCGCCTTTTGTGGCGGTGTCATTCCCTGGGTGAGCAGCAGGATGTGGTCGGCGGCGAGAATTTCCCCTGACGCGTACTTGCTCTGCGCGCCGGCGGGATCCTCCGTCCCCCAGCTTTTCGACACCTGCTCGTACCACTTTCTCGCCTTCAGGTTGGCGATCGCCGGCCACATGGCCTCTTCGACGGCCTTCTCGTCGTTGAGCGAATCGTTTTCCGCTGCCGCAAGGCCGAGCAGCTGATAGTCGACCCAGACGCTCGCGATGGACTTGGCGATGTCCTTGCGGATCGGGGCGCGGGACTTTCCAACGAGCTGGCCCAGACGCAGCACGGTAAGCTCGGCGTCGCCGGCGGTAGCGACGCGATCGGTGTGGGCGCTGAAGGCATCCTTCAGTCCGGAGCAGGCGGACAGCAGCATGGCCGCGGCAGCGGCAATTGCGAAAGCGTGTTTCTTCATATTTCCATCGTGCGGGTTAGCGGTCGTCAGGCAGGGCGGAGCGTAGTCAGTGCGCGGACCAGTCCATCGAGCATCTCAGCTCCTCCCAGTCGGGTGAGCCTGAGTGAGAGCGGATGCGCGCGTCGCACTTCCGCCTGAAACTGTACCTCGTGGAACGCCGCCGAAATTCCCTTCATTCGGGGCACCGCGTGCTCGCGAAAAGTAATACGAGCCTCGTTCCCGCGCACCAGCACGGACTCTATGTCCGACGCCCCCGCCAGCACCCGCAGCAGCGCGGCGGCGAAGAAGACGCGCGCCGGCTCCGGCAGCACCCCGAAGCGGTCACGCACCTCTGCCTGGAGCGCAGTGATATCGTCAACCTCGGTCATGTGCGTCAGCCGGCGATAGATGTCGAGCTTCGCGTTCTGCGAGGCGATGTAGTCGTCCGGCAGATACGAGGGGAGGTCGAGGGAGATCTCGGCCGGCTGCCACCGCGGCGCGTCGTCTCCCCGCAGCACCCGGCGGACGGTTTCGTCGAGCATGCGGAGATACATGTCGAATCCGACCGCGTGCACGAACCCTGACTGCTCGGGGCCGAGCAGATTTCCCGCGCCCCTGAGCTCGAGGTCCTTGAGGGCAATCTGATATCCCGCCCCGAGCTGGGTGTGGTGCTCGAGAATCGTCAGCCGGCGGTTCGCATCCTCGTCGATCGATTCGGGAATCAGCAGATAGCAGCTGGCGCGGCGGTGCGACCGGCCGACCCGGCCGCGAAGCTGGTACAGCTGCGCGAGGCCGAACATGTCGGCCCGGTTGACGAACATCGTGTTCGCGTTGGGCACGTCGAGGCCGGACTCGACGATCATCGTCGAGACGAGCACGTCGATGTCCCCGTTGACGAAGCTGCGCATCACCTCTTCGAGCCGCCGCTCGGGCATCTGCCCGTGCCCGACCCCGACCCGCGCGCGCGGCACCACCCGCCGGATGTGGTCGGCGATCCCGTCGATGGTCTCGATGCGGTTGTGAACGAAGAACACCTGACCCCCCCGGTCGAGCTCGCGGGAGATGCCTTCCTCGATGAGTCCGTCGTCCCACGGCTCGACGTAGGTAAGCACCGGCGACCGGTCGCGCGGCGGAGTCTGCATCAGGGTCATGTCCCGCAGACCCGCGAGGGAAAGATGAAGAGTGCGAGGTATCGGAGTAGCCGTGAGGGTCAGCACATCGGTATCGAGGCGAAGTCGTTTGAGCCGTTCCTTGTGTTTGACCCCGAACCGATGCTCCTCGTCGACGATTATCAGACCAAGCCGCGAAAAATGGACGTCAGGGCTCAGCAGCCGGTGAGTCCCGATCACCACATCCACTTTCCCCGCCCTGAGGTCGGCGAGCACCGCTGACTGCTCCTTCGCCGTCTGGAAGCGGCTCATGGTTCTCACGTTGACCGGGAAATCCGCCAGCCGGTCGCCGAAGGTCCGCGCGTGCTGCTCCGCCAGAATCGTGGTCGGAACCAGCACGACTACCTGCCGCTCCGACTGAACCGCCTTGAAGGCGGCTCTCACCGCGATTTCCGTTTTGCCGTAACCGACATCCCCGACGAGCAGCCGGTCCATCGGCTGCGGGCGCTCCATGTCGGCCTTTACGTCGGTGGTAGCGGTGCGCTGGTCGGGTGTGTCCTCGAACAGAAACGAGGACTCGAGCTGGCGCTGCCACACGGTGTCGGCGAGATGCGGTGTGCGTGTTGCGACTTTCCGTCGCGCATAGAGGTCCAGCAGCTCCACCGTCATTTCCTGGATCGCCGCGCGCGTCCTGTCACGCTGCTGGGCCCAGCGGCGTCCGCCGAGCGCGTGCAGGCGCGGGGGCGGGGCGTCGGCGGTCAGGTCGGCGGCCGACCGATACCGCTCGATCTGGTCGACGCGATAAAGAGGGACATTGAGACGGTCGCCGCCCTCGTACTCGATGACCGCGACCTCGACCGTGCTTTCGCGGACGAACATCTTCTCCATGCCGCGATAGATGCCGACGCCGTGCTCGAGGTGGACGACGTAATCACCGGGCTTGAGCGCGGTGAGACTCTCGAGCGCCGTTCCCGTTGTATACCGGCGAGAGCGCCTGAACCGGCGCTCCCGCCGGAAGATCTCGTGGTCGGTGAGAACGCGCAGCCCGGGGAAGTCGTTTCCGCGGGGCGGAATGAGAAACCCGCCATCGAGCACCCCGATGGCGAGGCTCGCGGGCGATACACGGTCGTCGTTCAGCAGCTCGTCCAGCCGCTCGGCCTGCCCCGGGTTGTCGCACAGAATGGTGGTGGGAATTCCATCAGCGACGATGAGCTTCAGGCGCTTGATGTCGCGCTGTATCGGCTCCGGGTCGCGGAAAGGGAAAACCATATCCGCCCCTTCACCCGAGAGATCCAGCGTGCCGAAGGATTCGATTGACTCGAGCGCGACTTCCGGCGCCTCGAACAGCTCTTCTCGGCTCGGCGTGTCTTCTCCCCGGCGGCGCGCCAGATCGATGTGGTGCTCCGCTTCCGTCCACGTCCGGTCGATCTCCGGCTTGATGTGGGTGCCGCGGGGGATGACGAGCAGCGTATCACGCGGGAGGAGCGCGCGGATGGAGGATCGCTCGGGCTCGGCGCCGCCCGATGCTATCTGCCCATCGACGGGAAGAACGAGTGCCGCGTCAGCGTCGCGCGTGGACCGCTGAGTCAGCAGATCGAAGTGGCGAAGCTCCGATACGTCGTCACCCCAGAACTCGAGACGAACGGGCTCGGCCATTCCGAAGCTGTAGATATCGAAGATTCCGCCCCGAACGCTGAACTGGGCGACATCCTCGACCATCGGAACTTTCTCGAAGCCGATGGACTCCAGATGCGACGCAAGATCTTCGGGTCGCCGGGTGTCCCCCTTCCGCAGCTCGAGTCTCGCAGCAGCGAGCGCCCGCGGAAGCTGAGTGCGCTCGAGCAGAGCCCGACTCGTGGTGATCACTACGCGGAGATCGCTTCGTCCGATCCGCTCGAGCGTCTCCACTCTCTCCCCGGCGATCTCCGCGTGTGCCTCTGCTTCCCCAAAACTTTCGCGGGGAGGGTAGAACGCGACCTGATCGGACTCGGAGAGCGATGTCAGGTCCGCCAGCCATCGCTCCGCTCCCGCTACGTCATCGCTGACAACGACGAAGAAACGCTGAGGAACCTGACGGGCGAGCGCGGCCAGCACGACGGCATCGCTCGAGCCGCAAAGTCCGCCGATGCGCCGCCGCGTTCCGGGAGCCGGCAGGCTACCGAGAAGCTCTTGCAGCTCGCCCAGAGAGTCGGTGGCGGCGAGCAATTGGGGCAACGGCATGGCGCAAGGTAAAAGGGCACGGAACCTACAGGTAGGCGGAGGGTAGCGACCGTGGGCAGGGGCTTGGGGATTGACTTACACGGGCCGCGGGCGAAGTTGGATTGAACGCTCGGGAGGCGTAAAATGCGGGTAACGAGAGTTGGTTTCGCCGTGCGGTGTGCCGTGATTTCCTGTTTCCTGCTCGCGGGCGCGGCCAACGGGCAAGCCGGACGCAGGAACGCCCCCGCGATTCACCTGACCACAGCGCTCGGCGGCGCGGTTGTCTCGAACTACATCGAGCCCTCGATCAGCCTCGGCGAGGATTCCTACGTCTTCGTCATCTCGATCGATCTGGACCGCACCGTTCGCGTTCTGCATCCGGATGGACCGGGCCTCTCCGTCAAAATGACCTCCGGCCGCCGGCTCCATCTGCCGAGATTCTTCGCCGGCTTCGCTGATGACGGGTTCACGAGCAGGGCTGGACTTGGGTACGCGGCATTCGACGGTTTCGGCTCGGGCTACACTGACAGCCGCGGAACGCTGATCGGGCTTGCCTCCCGCAAGCCATTCAACCTCTCAGCGATAACCCTTGGCGGCGACTGGGATCTCGACGCCCTGAGGCAGCTCGTCGATGACCGCGAACCCTACGCAGCGGCATCAGCGCTGGCGCGCTATCTCGGTGCGCGAGGAGAGCCGATCGGCCGCGACGTGCATCGCTTCGCGGGGGGGCGCCACTTCTACAACACGTCCTACGCGAGCCGCTCGTATTACGACTGCGCATCCTACTATGGCTCGCTCGGCTATGCGCGCGCTTTCTCGTCCGGATATGCGATCAGCTACTTCAGGGCCGCTCAGCTCAGAGAGGCGGGATACGTCGTGAGGTTCCTCGGCGTGGACGCGTGCGGCCAGCCGCAGTTCATCGTTTATCCGCACGCTGTCGCCGGGCCGCTCCCGGCTCGACCCCCTGCAACCGGCGCGTTTCCGGAGAAGCGGCTGCCGGTGGTGGTACCGAGAAACCCGACCAGGGACGGCGTCGTTACCGGCCGTACCATCGGAACCAGACCACAAACGCCCGATCGCTACACCGAGCGCGAGGTACCCATGGCACCTCCGGCTCGCGCGACGGAGCCGCGGCGAACGGTCGAGAAATTTCACCCGCAGCCGGCGACCGGAACGATTTACGAGCGTCCCCGTGTTCCCAGGGAGACCGCACCAGCTCCAGCTCGCGCACCCGAGCGGGTCGCCCCCCCGGTTTACATTCCGGAGCGGATTGCCGCGCCTTCCCCGCCGCCACCTCCACCGCCGCGTATCGAGCGAGTGCAGCCAACTTCACCTCCCGAGTCGAAGCCGGTAGTCGACGGCTGATTCGGCACTGTCTCGTGAGAAAGAGGGCTGCGGTTGCAGCTCTCTTTTTTTTTGCGGGAATACCGGAGCAACTGCTATGCTGCCCGCCACCTACACTCGTTTTCAGAAGGTAAATCGCGCGCTCCAGCGGTTATATTTCCTCGTCCCTCCCGCACCCTCCCGGCAAAAGCGAAGAGATAGCATTTGAAGCTCGAGTACATCCGCAACTTCTGCATCGTCGCCCACATCGACCACGGCAAATCGACCCTGGCCGACCGGCTCATCGAGGCCACCGGGATGCTGCAGAAGCGCGAGATGAAAGCGCAGGTGCTCGACACCCTCGACCTCGAGCGCGAGCGCGGCATCACCATCAAGCTCAACGCCGTCCGGATGTCGTACACCGCGCTCGATGGCCGGGAGTACGAGCTCAACCTGATCGACACGCCGGGACACGTGGACTTCACCTACGAGGTCTCGCGGTCACTCGCCGCGTGCGAGGGGGCGATTCTGGTGGTCGACGCGTCGCAGGGCATTCAGGCGCAAACGCTCTCCAATCTGTTCCTCGCCATGGACGCGGGACTGGAGATCATTCCGATCCTCAACAAGATCGATCTTCCCGGCGCCGAGCCCGCGCGGCGGAAGCAGGAAGTGCACGATCTCCTGGGGGTCGATCCGGACGAGATCCTTCTCGTCAGCGCGAAAGAAGGCACCGGCATCGCCGAGGTTCTCGAGGAAGTCATTCGCAAGGTGCCGCCGCCGGAAGGTGACGAGAATGCTCCGCTCCGGGCTCTGATCTACGACTCGTTCTACGACAAGTATCGCGGAGCCATTCCGAGCGTCCGCGTCGTCGACGGAGTGATAAGGAAGGGAACGCGCATCACTTTCGGCGCGAGCGAATCCGTGTACGAAGTGGATGAAGTCGGCTACAACCAGCTGCGCCAGGTGCCGACGGAGCAACTGGGCCCCGGAGAGGTGGGCTACGTCGTGGCCAGCGTCAGATCGGTGAGCGAGACACGGGCGGGCGACACGATCTTCGACGCCGACAACCACGCCGAGGAAGCGCTGCCCGGCTATCAGGCCGTGAGGTCGTTCGTGTTCGCCGGTCTGTACCCCACGGATACCCAGCAGTACGAGACCCTGCGCGATGCGCTCGAGAAGCTGAAGCTGAACGACGCGTCGCTCAACTACGAGCCGGAAACATCGACCGCGCTCGGCTTCGGGTTCCGCGCGGGCTTTCTCGGGCTGCTGCACATGGAGATCGTGCAGGAGCGGCTCACACGGGAGTTCGGGCTCGAGCTCGTCACGACGGTTCCGAGCGTCGAGTACAAGGTCTACATGACCGATGGAACGATGAAGCTCATCGAGAACCCATCGCTGATGCCGCCGAGCGCGGTGATCGATTACGTCGAAGAGCCGTACGTGAAGGCGCGCATCATGATGCCCGCCGAATACATCGGCCCGATCATGACTCTGGGCACGGAGCGGCGCGGCGTGTACAGGAACATGACGTACCTCGACACCACGCGCGTCGAAGTCGACTGGGAGTTTCCGCTCGGCGAGATCATCCTCGATTTCTTCGACAAGCTGAAGACCCTGAGCCGCGGCTACGCTTCACTCGATTACGAGATGCTGGAGTACCGGCGAAGCGACCTGGTGAAGCTCGACATGCTGATCAACGGCGATCCGGTAGATGCTTTCAGCGTCATCATTCACGAGGACAAGGCGTACGAATGGGGACGCAAGATCGCCGACAAGCTGAAGGAGCTCATTCCGCGCCAGCTGTTCGAGGTCGCGATTCAGGCGGCGATCGGATCGAAGATCATCGCGCGCACCAGCGTGAAGCCGCTGCGCAAGGACGTGCTCGCCAAGTGTTACGGCGGCGATATTTCCCGGAAGCGCAAGCTCCTCGAGAAGCAGAAGGAAGGAAAGAAGCGCATGAAGCAGGTCGGCTCGGTGGAAATACCGCAAGAGGCTTTCCTCGCCGTGCTTCAGGTAGACTGAATGGGTGGATCGCTCGTTATCCAGACGAGCTTTCTCGGCGACGTCATTCTCACGACGCCGCTCATCGCGGAGCTCGCCTCGCGCGGTCCTGTCGACGCGCTGGTTACACCGGAAGGCGCGGCGATCCTCGCCAACAATCCCGACCTGCGAACCGTCTTTCGCTACGACAAGCGCAACTCCTATGGATCCGCCCTTGGACTGTGGCAGACGATTCGAACCATTCGAGCGAGCCGCCCGTACGAGAAGGTTTACCTCGCCCAGGGCTCTTTCCGGAGCGGACTGCTCGCCATGATGACCGGCGCGCGGGAGCGAATCGGCTTCGCGAGCTCGACCGGACGCATGCTTTACACGACCGAGCTGAGCTACCAACCCGAGCTCCATCATGCCGCTAGACTGTGGTCGCTGGCGATGGCCGACACCGGCGCGTCGCCCATCCCTCACCAGATCCGGCCACGGCTCTACCCTTCCGATGATGACCGCCGCCTGGTCGACGCGTTCCTCCGCCGCGGCAGGGAGCCCGATGCGCCATTCGTCGCGCTGGCGCCCGGCAGTGCGTGGGGCACCAAACGCTGGCCATACTACGTGCAGCTGGCGCGCGCGCTGGCCGACGACTTCCACGTGGCCGTTGTCGGCTCGCGGGCAGACACCGCGGTCGCGAACGAAATCGTGGCAGCAATTGGAGAAGACAGAGTCGTCAATACCGTCGGCAGCCTGTCACTGCTGGCATCGGCGGAGCTAATCGGACGTGCCCAGGCCATCGTCACCAACGACTCGGCGCCGCTGCACCTCGCGTCAGCGATGGGAACGCCTACGCTGGCGATTTTCGGTCCGACTGTGCCCGAGTTCGGGTTTGGCCCTCTCGCCGAGCGAAGAGTCGTAGCCGGCCACGAGGACCTTGGCTGCCGCCCGTGTCACCGCCATGGACCGCAGCGCTGTCCGCTCGGACACTGGCGCTGCATGCGCGAGCTTACCGTTGATCACATTATGGCCTTGTTACCCGGAGTCCTCACCCCACCCGTGCCCGTATGAGTGTCAAGGAACGCTACATAATCGGAGTCGACCTCGGCGGAACGAACATCGTCGCCGGCGCGATGCCGCTCGATGGGAGCCGCGAGATCGCGATGCGGACCGCCCAGACGCTTGCCGATGGCGGAGCCGATTCCGTTGTCGAGCGCATAGCGGCGATGATCGAGGAGGTCATCACCCAGACGTCAGCCGAGACCGGCGCCGAGCGCTCGGATTTTCTGGGCGTTGGCATCGGTTCTCCCGGACCGCTGGATCGTGAGAAGGGGATCGTCATCGTCACCCCGAACCTCGGCTGGAAGAATTTTCCGCTGCGCGACGAGATCGCCAAGCGGGTAAGTCTCGACGCGACGCTCGACAACGACGCCAACTGCGCGACGCTGGGTGAGTTCTGGTGCGGGGCGGCGGTAGGGGGGAAGAACGTCGTCGGCATGACGCTAGGAACCGGCATCGGCGGCGGCCTGATTCTCGACGGCAAGCTGTATCATGGATCGTCCGATGCGGCGGGGGAGATCGGGCACACCACCATCGATTCCACCGGACGGCGCTGCAAGTGTGGCAATTACGGCTGTCTCGAGGCTTACGCCTCCGGTCCGGCCATCGCTGAGCGCGCGCGAGAGGCGCTGCGCGGCGATGAAGGTGAATCGATGCTCCAGGGCATGGTCGATGGAGACCTGAAGCGGCTCACGGCACAGACGGTTTACGAAGCTTCCAAGCGCGGTGATGCTGTCGCGCGGGAGGTGGTGCGAGAGACGGCGCGGTTCCTGGGCGCCGGGGTGTCCAACCTGATCAACATCTTCAACCCCGATGTCGTGGTGCTCGCGGGCGGAGTGACGCAGGCAGGCGACGCCCTCTTCGAGCCGCTGCGCGCCGAAGTACGGCGGCGCGCGTTCAGGCCGGCGGTCGAAGCCTGCCGCATCGTTCCCGGCGCGCTTCCACTTTCTGCGGGAGTCGTCGGCGCGATCGCGACATTCAAGATGAAGATGTTCGGTGATCTCTGATGGCGCGAAAGAAGCGCGTCGGAGTCATCGGGACTTTCGTGTGGGATGTCATTCACGGCCGCGACCCTCGTGATGCGCCGGTCGAAGAGTGGGGTGGCATCACCTACGCGCTCGAGGCGTTCGATGCCGCTCTGTCGAACGAGTGGGAGCTGGTCCCGATTCTCAAGGTGGGAACCGATCTCGCTGATTCGGCCCGCCAGTTCATAGCGGCGCTGGACCGCGGGGCGCCCGGCGCGGCGCCAATCGAGGTTCCGCACCCCAACAATCGGGTAGCACTCCACTATCAGAGCGCCGAGCGACGCTGCGAGCGGCTGACGGGCGGCGTTCCGGGGTGGAGCTGGCTGGGCCTGAAGCCACTCCTCGCGGACCTGGACGCGCTGTACATAAATCTGATCAGCGGCTTCGAGCTCGACCTCGAAACGGCTCAGCTGGTCAGGCAGCATTTCCGGGGGCCGGTCTACTGCGACCTTCATTCCCTGCTTCTGGCACTACAGCCGAACGGCCTGCGGACGCCGCAGCCGCTCGCCAATCCAGCTGCGTGGTGCCGCTGCTTCGATCTCATCCAGGTGAATGAGGAAGAGATGACGATGATGGCTTCCGACGCGATGGGACTCGCCGCGATCGCGCTGGCGAATGGAGTGACCTCGCTGACCGTCACGCTCGGGAGCCGCGGAATCGTCTACATCGCGGCCCCGGGCTTCGATCGACTCTCTGATCTGCGCCGGGGGACTCTTGGCGAGCCGCGGGGCGCGGTCCGCACCGCGCTGGTGCCGGCGAAAAGGCCGAAGCATGGGAGCCCCGGCGATCCGACGGGATGCGGCGACGTGTGGGGCGCAACCTATTTCTCCCGCTTGCTCGCGGGTGATAAGTTTGACGCGGCACTCGACCGCGCGATGGACGCGGCTGCCCGGAACGTTGACCACCGTGGCGCCACCGGTCTCGCCGACTACCTGCGCGGAGAGCTCAGCATCAAGTGACGACGATCATCAATGTCCCACATTCTCTCGAAGACAAATCTTTCGAGCAGGTGCTGGATCAGGTGGCCCCGCTGCCGCTCGATGAGAAGATCATCGTCGACACCCGGCACGCGAGATGGGCATCGCCCTACGGGCTGACCGCCCTGCTCGCGCTGGCGCAGTCCCGCGTCGAGCGGCCGGTGCTCTACGTACCGGAAGCGGAGAACGTCAGCACCTACTGGTCGCGGATGGATTTCTTCAAGCACGCCGCGGAGCTGTACGACCTACAGGGGAAGGTGACGCGGGCGAAGGCGGTCGAGACGAGCGTGCTGCTGGAGGTGACCTCCATCTCCAAGAGCGATGATGTCCACGGCGTGGTCGACCGGATTCAGCAGCGCGCGCAGGACGCGCTGGTCAAGAATCTCAATCTCGACGCGAAGATCACGATGCGCTTCACCATGGCTCTGTCGGAGATCTGTCAGAACATCGTCGAGCACGCCGGCCGCGGGGGGTGGGTGGCGGTGCAGACATATACGTGGCGGATCCGGCTCGGCGGCAGAAA
>Ga0136633_1001269_pt1 | contig 18799 bp, 14 predicted proteins | sample AntDrymeUQ832206_2_FD_105494 | JGI IMG/M metagenome (GOLD analysis project Ga0136633, IMG submission 105494) | Polar desert sand microbial communities from Dry Valleys, Antarctica - metaG UQ83 (22.06) | ecosystem: Environmental > Terrestrial > Soil > Desert | place: Antarctica: Dry Valley...
ACGCGGCGTGAGCCGCGCGTTAGCATGGACCATGAGGGCCCCTCCTCCGACTGTGGCTTCACACCAGCAGCCGAAGGATACGGGCCCTCACCCGTCAACAACCTGATTGGGAACTAGACCTAGCGCGCGCAGGCCCGAAGCCTTGAGCGATGCCCACCCGGACCGCTACGATGGTCGGACGATGGGCTGCTCGGTCATCTTCCACGACCGCGTCGGACCCGATCGCGTCGCCAACGCGGTCGAGCCGCTCAAGGCCGAGGCGTCCCTGGCCCTCCTCGAGTCGGCCATCTGCGAGACGGTCAAGGTCGCGTTCGGCCGCGAGGATGCCGAGGTCGAGCTGACGCTCTGCGCCGACCCCGAGATGGAGCGTCTCAACTTCGACCACATGGGCGAGCGAGGGCCGACCGACGTCCTCTCGTTTCCCCTCCACGAATGGACGCTCGACGGGCGCCAGTCGCACCTGACCGATGACGACGGCGTCTCGCCACCCGGCCCGCTCCTGCTGGGCGACGTGGTGATCGACCTCGACCAAGCGCTGCGGCAGGCGGCCGACGGCGACTGGGGAGTCGTCGAGGAGCTCGTTCTCCTCGCCATCCACGGCACGCTCCACCTGCTCGGTCACGACCACGCCGAGATCGACGAGGAGGAGCGGATGCGCGGCCTCGAGCACGAGGTGCTCGGAGTGCTTCATCGCCGTCACCGCGAGATCGCCTGGCAGCCGGGCTCGCTGTTCGACCGCTCCGGCCACGCCGTCACGACGGGCAGCTGATCACCCGTTCGTTGCAGTCGCTTGCGACCGACGCCAACTGAATTGGCCTTGCGACCGACGAACGGCCTGGGAAGGCCTCCCCTGCTCATCCCGCGTCCATTCGACCGCCATTCGGCCAACCATGTTGGCCGAATGACCGGCGAGCCGCTTTTCGCCTGTCACAGGGCCAACTGGATTGGCATGAGGCGGGCGGCCGTCCCGCCCGCGCCGGGACACTGAAGACCCGCCCGAGCGCGTCGAGCGGGTCTTCTGACAGCTCCCCGTGGCTGGTCCGCGGGACCAGGAACGCTAGACGGCGACGGGGATGGCGTCTCGCTCGACCTCGGCCTCGGCCTCGGCCGCGGCTGGAACGCTGGTTGTTCGACCGTCTGGGGCCAAGACCCAGGCGACCAGCAGGATGGCGAAGCAGATCAGGGCGGCGATGACCATGGTGCTATCTCCTTTCGGAATGGCTGCGGCTAAGGCTGGTAGGCGACTTCGCCGTGCTGGGCGAGGTCGAGTCCGGTCTCTTCGACGTCGCCGGCGACCCGGATCGGCGTCACGAGGTTCACCAGGAAGAGGATGGCGCCGGTCATGACGGCCGAGTACGCACCCACGACGCCGACGCCGATGAGCTGGGTGAGGAGCTGACCGGGGTTGCCGTTCAGGAGCCCTTCGAACCCGGCCGCGTTTACGGCAGTCGTGGCGAAGACGCCCGTGGCGAGGGCACCGAAGGCGCCGCCGACACCGTGGACGGCGAAGACGTCGAGCGCGTCGTCGACGCGCGCCCGGAGCCGCAGCTGCGCAGCGCCGTAGCAGACGACGCCGACGCCGAGGCCGATGAGGATCGACGCGGCCGGGGTCACGAACCCGGCGGCCGGGGTGATCGCGACCAGGCCGGCGACGGCGCCGATCGCCGCACCGAGCACCGACGGCGTGCCCTTGTGGAGCCAGCTGATGGTGACCCAGGTGATGGCGGCCATGGCCGCGGCCGTATTGGTCGTGACGAAGGCGTTGGCGGCAAGACCGTTGGCGCCGAGCGCCGAGCCGGCGTTGAAGCCGAACCAGCCGAACCAGAGGAGGCCGGCGCCGAGGACGGTCATCGGCACGTCATGCGGCTCGGTGGCCAACTGAACGAGGCCGGTGCGACGGCCGATGAACAGGGCGGCGACCAGGGCGGCGATGCCGCTCGACAGGTGCACGACCGTGCCGCCGGCGAAGTCGAGCACGCCGAGCGTGAAGAGCCAGCCATCGGGTGACCAGACCCAGTGCGCGATCGGCGCGTAGACGAAGGTCGACCAGGCCACGGCGAACAGGACGAATGCCTTGAAGCGCTTGCGCTCGGCAAACGCGCCGCTGATCAGGGCCGGCGTGATGATGGCGAACATCATCTGGAACGCCATGAAGGCCAGGTGCGGCGTGGTGGTGGCGTACACGTCGGAAGGCTCGCCGGTCACGCCCTCGAGCGCGAGCCAGTCGAGGCCGCCGATGAGCCCGAGCCCGGTGTCCGGACCGAAGGCCAGCGTGTAGCCCCACAGGACCCAGGTCACGCTCACGAGGCCGAGGATGAAGAAGCTGTGCATGATCGTGGAGAGCACGTTCTTACGGCGCACCAGGCCGCCGTAGAAGAGTGCGAGGCCGGGTGTCATGAGCATGACGAGCGCCGTGCTCGTCAGGACCCAGGCGGTGTCTCCGGCGTTGATCTCGGGCATCGAGGGCTCCTGCAGTAGGGTACGGACGTTGTGCAGATAGCCTAGAAGCCCCGAGCGCACTGGAACCAGTGCATCCGGGTTGCCGATCGGTTGCAGGAATGTGCACTCCGCACAACGCGCGATGAGGGTTCAGAACGCCTTCAGGGTGCCTGGATGTCGACGACGGTCGTGGTGATGCCGCCGCCGCCCGAGCCGATGACGACCAGTTGGCGCTCCGACGGAATGACGATCTGCGTCGAACCTGCCGGTGGGAGCGGCTGGTCACTGAGTGTCCATTCGTCGGCCTCGGGGTCATAGAACGCGACACCACGTCGATCCGGGCCGACGAACTCGCTTCCGGTGCTTGGTCGCGGTTGATCTGCCGGCAAGGCGCCCGCGCGCCCGATCGCCCAGATCCGTCCGCCGGCGGCAGCCGCCGAAATGGGAGGACCCGAGATGGGCGCGCGAGCCAGGACCGTCCAAGCGTTGGCCTCCGGGTCATATCGGAGCATGGCCGTGGCTGCCGCCTGGTCCGATGCGACGTCGTCGGAGGGCAGGGGCGTGCCCAGAACATAGATAGCGTTCCCCAGGGCCGTGGCTGCCACCTCCCCGAGCGCGAATGGCAAGGGCTGGACCAGCGTCCAACCCCCGCCATTCGTGTCGAACACAAGGACGTCTGTGGCAAGACCGGTCGAGCCACCGAACAGGTAGGCGCGTCCATTCAGCTCGACAACTGCCATGTCGGCCTGGGGATGCGGCATCGGCTCGGCGACGACCCAGGCATCGGCTCCCGGTTCGAGGACAAGCGTGGAGTCGGTCGCCACCCCATCGATCTCGCCGCCGAATGCGATCAGGCGACCATCAGGCAACGCAGCCGCTCCTGCACCCGCGCGACCCTCGGGAAGCGAGGGAAGGTCGCTCCAGGTCAGGCCATTGAATGCCGCCACCGAGCTCACCGCACTCGCGCCCGACTGGCCTCCGACCAGGTAGGTCCACCCATTCCCGTATGCGGCCGCACGCCGCTGACCGAAGAGCGGGTGGGGCGTCGGGCCTGGCGCCGGCTGCGCCGTCGGGCCGAAGGATGGGGCCGTCGTCGGCATGTCGGTCGCGCCTGCGGTCGCATCGGCCGCACCGAGGTCATCGGTCGGCCCGGGGAAGGCGTTGACCAGGACGACCCCGACGACGATGGCCGCAGCGACGGGCAGGATCACCGGCAGGAGCCAGCTCGGGAGGCGCGAGCGAGAATCCAGCCGCTCGCGGACCGTCATGGCGTCGACGCGGAGGGGCAGGCTGTCCGTCTCGTGCTGGAGCGCCTCGCGCAGCCGAAGTTCGAAGTCGCGTTTGTCAGCCATCGGCTCGCCCAGGTGAGTCGCGAAGCTGGCGCCGCAAACGAGACAGACCCTCCCGCAGCTGGGACTTGATCGTGTTCGGACTGCGCTCGAGCGCGGTCGCGACGCCGTCGACGGTCAGATCGGCGTAGTAATGCAGCACGATGGCCGCGCGCATCCGGGGCGGCAGCGTCGCCAGCGCGTCCCGCAGCGCGACACCGTCGATCGAGGGCGCGGCGGCCCCCGCGAGCCGCGCCGCCTGCTCGGCGAGCAATGGCAGCGTGGCGCCGATGCGACGCCGGCGCGTGAGGGCAAGGCGCGTCGCGATGCGGAGCAGCCACGCTCCCAATGCGTTGGGGTCTCGCAGGTCGTTGCCCTTGCGCCAGGCCGTGACCAATGTGTCGATGACGATCTCCTCCGCATCGGCGTGCGATCCGAGGATCAGGTAGGCGACGCCCTGGATCCGGCGACCATATGAGACCAGCAGCTGATCGACCACCTCGGGCCGTCGGTCGCGCAGGTCCCGGGCGAGCCGCTCGTTCAGTCGAGATCCCTCGTGACTCCCTGGCCGGTTCACCATCTCAGACGACCGGGTGGCCGCAGATCGGGTGAGTCAGCCCAGCGGACGGCCGGCCGCGAGCTCGGGGGGCGGCTGCGTGCCGTCCAGGATGGCCCGCGCGACCATGGCCGCTGATGCCGGGCCGGTGCTGATGCCCCATGGCCCGTGTCCGGCGCACACGAACATGCCCTCCACGCCTTCCACCGGGCCGATGAACGGGCGCCCGTCCACGGACTGCGGCCGGGCGCAGATGCGACGCCCGAGCACCTCCGCGGTCTCGATCAGGGGCAGGAACTCGGCTGCCCGTCGCAGGAGCAGTGGCTCGATGCGCGCAGGCTCGGGCTCCGAAGGAAGGAAGGTCGACCCCAGCGTGCTGATGCCGCCCGCGCTGGCGAGGCTGAAGAGCGAGGGCGGATCGCCCTCCACCATCCGTGCGGCGCGCTCGGTCGCCGCCGCGGCGCGGTTGATGGCGTCGACCTCGTCCTCCTCGACGATGTGGCGGGGTGCATCGCCGTCGAGCCGAAGCTGGAGCGTCACGCCCCACGTCGGCTGGATCCGTGCCGGTCTGCCGCCGCCGTCGAGGAGGTCGGAGGTCCATGGCCCCGCAGCCACCAGGACCACGTCGGCACCGATCCTGTCTCCATCTGCCAGGGCGACACCGACGGCCGCTCCGGACTGGACGAGCGGCGTGCCGCCGGCTCCGATGATGAGCCGCGCTCCGCGCTCCTCGGCCAGCTCCGCCCACGCGATCGTCGCCGAGGCCGGTGGAATCGGGTATCCGGTGGCGAGCCTGACGGCCGCCGGCCCGTGCCGGAGCAGCGGCTCGGCCAGCACGACCTCGTCCGGCGACAGGAGGACGGGCCGCAGCTCGGGCACCGCCGCCACCAGCCGCCGGTGGTGCGCCTCGGCGGCCTCGAGGTCGCGGTTGAGGAGCAGCAGGCCCGCCGGCGAGGCGGCCATCGTGAAGTCGCCGGATGCGTCGGCGAGAGCGCGGTACCGGGTCAGGCTGTCGTGGTAGAGGGCGGCGAGTGCCGGGTCGAACGGGTACTGGATGGCTCCCAGGTTGCGTCCGGATGCGCCGGCGCCGACCGCCGTTCGCTCGACGAGCGTGACCCGCGCCCCGCGATCGGCGAGGATGGCGGCAGCGGCGCAGCCGATGATCCCTCCACCGATGACGACGATCTCGCTCCTCACCGCTCGGAGGATAGTGGCGCGGCGCCGGGCGTTTTGTCGAGCCCACGGGTGAACCGAACGTCGCCGGCGTGACAACCATCACGGGAGCAGAGACCACCAATGCCCAGCATCGAGGACCAGATCCGCACCCAGGTCGCGAACATCGAGGCCAGCACCGGGCGCAGCTTTGCGGACTGGATCGGCATCGTTCGCGCGTCCGGGATCGAGAGGCATGCCCAGGCGATCGCGATGCTCAAGGCCGAGTACGGCCTGGGTCACGGCAATGCAAACCTGATCGTCATGAAGGCGCGCGAGGCGGAGGCCGGCGGCGCGCAGGGCGACGACGCCCTGATCGAGGCGCACTACACCGGCAAGAACGCAGCGCTGCGGCCCGCCTACGACGCGGTCGTGGCCGCCGTGCGCTCCTTCGGCGACGACGTCGAGCTGGCGCCAAAGAAGACGTACGTCAGCCTCAGGCGCCGCAAGCAGTTCGGCCAGGTCGGGCCGGCGGCCGGGCAGCTCGAGGTCAGCCTCAACCTGCCGGGCAAGGACGTCACCGACCGGCTGAGGCCGGCCAGCGGCATGGCCACCCATCGGGTCCGCATCGCCGATGCCTCCGGACTGGACGAGGAGCTCGTCGGCTTGCTGCGGGAAGCCTACGAGCGCGCCTGACCGGTGGCGGCCGACTACCATCGGCCGCGCGATGAAGGTGATCACGGGGCTCGGCAATCCGGGCGAGCGCTATCGGCTCACGCGTCACAACGTCGGCTTCCGCGTGGTGGACCTGCTGGCCGATCGCTGGGGCCTGACCGGCGAGGGTCGGGTCAAGGATGGCGCCGGGCTGCTCGAGGTGACGCGCCCCGAACCCATGGGCCGGGTGCTCCTCGTCAAGCCGCTGAGGTACATGAACCATTCGGGCGCCCCGCTGCGTGCCGCCCTGCGCCAGACCGATGTCGACATCGGCAGCGACCTCCTCGTCGTGGCCGATGACATCGACCTGCCACTCGGCCGCATTCGCCTGCGCCGATCCGGATCGGCCGGCGGCCACAACGGCCTGCGCGACATCATCAGCACGTTCGGCACGAACGAGTTCGCTCGGCTGCGGGTCGGCGTCGGACGCGCCGGCGAGGCGGTCGACCACGTGCTCGCCACGTTCAAGCCGGACGAGCGGGAGCTTGCCGATGAGATGGTCGCGGTCGGCACCGATGCCGCGGAGCGCTGGCTGCGGGATGGCATCGACGAGGCCATGAACGCCTTCAACGGGCTCGAGGTCGACGAGTGATTCGAACGTGAGCATGCCTGCCGCGCCGACGACCGTCGATGCGGTGACCCGTGCCGCCGCTCGTGCGCCCGCGAGGTGGACCCGCGTCGTCGGCGGGGGCTACACCCCCGCCGAGCGATGGGTTGTCGAGTTCGACGATGGAGCCCGCGCATTCGCGAAGATCGGCACTACCGTCCTGGTCGAGGGCTGGCTGCGGAGGGAGCATCGCGCCTACGCCGAGATCGCCGGTCACTTCATGCCGCAGATGCTCGGATGGAGCGATGGCTCGCCTCCGGCGCTGCTGTTGGAGGACCTCACTGACGCCCGTTGGCCGCCGCCGTGGGATGCCGGTCTCGTCCAGCGTGGCCTGGCGATGCTGCAGGCAGTGGGATCGATCTCGTGCCCGGAGTGGGCGACACCGGTGCACACGCAGACCCAGATCTTCTCGGGCTGGTCGCACATTGCTGCCGACCCGGACCCGTTCCTGGGCCTCGGTCTGGTCACCCGCAGTTGGCTCCTGGCAGCTCTGCCGACGTTGATCGCGCATGAGCGTCTGCCCGAGTTGGACGGAGATGCGCTGCTCCACAGGACGTGTCTCTCGAAGCCGGTGTGTTCGCCCCGGCGCTGGCGGGCTATTTCTGTTCTCGCGCGCCACAGCCCGGCATCCGCGACGCACCGCACGTGCGGCGCGTGCAGCTCGAGCAGGCGACGACGTCGCTGCCATGGGCGGCACGCTGGCTCGGGCTGCCAGAGCCCGATGGGGCGCGGCGCGCGAAGCGCGACTGACGCTTCCCGGTACCATTGGGCGTCCATGTCGTCCTCGCGCGGCGGTGATCGTCGCGTAGCAGCGCTCGTCGACGCCCTCCGGCCCCATCTGCCGGATCCGGGCGTCCTTCGTGTGCCCGCCGCGGCCCGTGCGGCCCACATCGCCGCGCGGCGAGCGACGATCCGGCCGTCGATCCCGCTCGTCGTGGTCACGCGCACCGACGAGGAGGCGCATCGGCTGACCGACGACCTCGCCGCCTGGGTCGGGGTCGCGCACCTGCGGACGCTGCCGGAACGCGCGGCGTTGCCGCTCGAGCGGGCCTTGCCGGAGCACGACGAGTCCGCCGAGCGGCTCAGCGTGCTGGCCGACCTCGGCTCAGCGCGCGGCCTCGTCCTCGTCGCATCCCTGTTGGCGCTCGTCCAGCGCACGCTGAGCCCCGAACAGCTGGGCGCCGGCCGCACGCGCGTGCGGGTCGGGGAGCGCATCAGGCAGCGCGACCTGCTGACGGCGCTGGTGACCGGCGGCTACGACCCGGTCGCCGAGGTGACCGGCGTCGCGGAGTTCGCGCACCGCGGCGGGCTGGTCGACGCGTGGCCGCCCGGAGCCGGCGAGCCGCTCCGGATCGAGCTGTTCGGCGACGAAGTCGAATCGATCCGCAGCTTCGACCCGATGACCCAGGCATCGCGACGCCGGTTGACAGACGCGGACCTGCTGCCGGCATCGGAGTTCCTGCCACCGGACGGATGGTCGGACCTCGCCGGCTACCCGCCGGCTCGCAGCTCGGAGTCGCTGCGCGACGATGCCGCCCGGCTCGAGCAGGGGGACCTTGGCGAGGCGGCCGAGACGTGGGCCGCCCTCCTGACCGCCGGGCCGGCTGCGGATCATCTCCCGGCGTCGGCGCATGTCGCCCTGACCGATCACGCCGAGCTGGTGGCGATGGCGCGTGACCTCGACCAGCAGGCCGCCGACCGGCACCGGGGGCTCGTGGCGTCAGGCGAGATCCCCGACGGATGGCCCGCTCCCTACGACGCGACTGGCACGCTGGGGCGGCTGCGGTTGCGCGCCCCGGAGCGGCTCGAGGAGGGAAGCGGGGAGGATGCAGGCTACAGGGCCGCGCCGCCGCTGCCCGGTCGAGCGGAGCGCGCCGGTGCATGGATCGCCGAGCTCGCCATGGGCGGCCGCCGGGTCGTGGTGACCACCGACCAGGCCAGCCGCGTCGGCGAGCTGCTGGAGGAGGCTGGCCGCCCGAGCGCCGCGCTGGCGGAGCTTCGCGAGCTGCCGCGAGCGGGTGGCATCGGCCTCGTGCACGGGTCGCTCTCGGCCGGCCTGGCCCATGGGCCAGCCGGGCTGCTCCTGCTGACGGACCGCGAGCTCTTCGGCGCCACCCGCGTCCGGCGGCTGACGAGCGGGAAGCGCGTCGTGACCCGCGACCTGATCGGCAAGCTGGCTCCAGGCGACCACGTCGTGCACGTCGATCACGGCATCGCGCGCTATGTCGGGATGACGCAGCGGACATTCGGCGAGGACGTCAAGGAGTACCTGCAACTTGACTTCGCCGGCACCGACAAGATCTTCCTGCCCGCCGAGCAGATCGGGCGCATCACGCGCTACGCCGGTGGCCCGGCACCCGGACTCTCGAGGCTGGGCGGCACGGACTGGGAGCGCACGAAGACGCGCGTCCGCCGCGCCGTGGGCGACCTTGCGCGTGAGCTGATCGAGATCTACGCGGCGCGCGAGTCGGCACCCGGTTTCGCCTTCTCATCGGACACGACCTGGCAGCGGGAGCTCGAGGAAAGCTTCCCGTACACCGAGACCGCCGACCAGGCACGCAGCATCGAGGAGGTCAAGGCCGACATGCTGAAGAGACGGCCGATGGATCGGCTCGTCGTCGGCGACGTCGGCTACGGAAAGACGGAGGTCGCCCTGCGCGCCGCGTTCAAGGCGGTCCAGGATGGCAAGCAGGTCGCTGTGCTCGTGCCGACGACCGTGCTTGCGCAGCAGCACCTCCACACGTTCGAGCGGCGCCTGGCCGCCTTTCCATTGCGGGTCGCCATGCTGAGCCGCTTCGTCGGCAGGAAGGAGCAGGAGCGGATCGTGGAGGGCGTGTCGGACGGGACGGTCGACGTGCTGATCGGGACGCACCGGATCCTGTCGAAGGACGTCCGCTTCGCCGACCTGGGCCTGCTCGTGGTGGACGAGGAGCAGCGCTTCGGCGTCTCGCACAAGGAGACCATCAAGGCCATGCGTCGCGAGGTGGACGTGCTCACTCTCTCCGCCACGCCGATCCCGCGCACGCTGCACCTGAGCCTGGTCGGCATCCGCGACCTGTCGGTCATCGAGACGCCGCCCGAGGCTCGCCTCCCGATCCAGACCCGCATTGCTGAGGATGACGACGGCCTGGTGCGCGACGCGATCAGCCGCGAGCTTGACCGCGGCGGCCAGGTCTTCTATGTCCACAACCGCGTCGAGACGATCGAGGCGGCGGCGGAACGGGTGCGCCGCCTGGTGCCGGGCGCGCGGGTCGCCATCGGCCATGGCCAGATGGCCGAGGGAATGCTCGAGCGCGTCATGCTCGACTTCAGCGACGGGCGTTCCGACGTGCTCGTGTGCACGACGATCATCGAGTCGGGCCTCGACATCCCGAATGCGAACACGATCGTCATCGTGCGGGCCGACACGTTCGGCCTTGCCCAGCTCTACCAGCTGCGTGGGCGGGTGGGCCGATCCGACCGCCGGGCCCATGCCTACCTGCTTCATCGGCGCGGGATGCCGTTGACGCCGATCGCGCGCAAGCGCCTGCATGCCATCTTCAGCGCGTCGGACCTCGGCGCGGGCTACCAGATCGCGTTGTCGGATCTGGAGATCCGGGGCGCCGGCAACATCCTCGGCGCCGAGCAGCACGGCTTCATGGCCGCCGTCGGCTTCGAGATGTACACCCGCATGCTGGCCGAGGCGGTCGACATGCTGCGTGGCCGCCGGCCGGCGCCCGAGCCCTCACCGATCCGGCTCGACCTCCCCGGCTCCGCGTACCTGCCGGACGACTACGTCGCCGACTCGGGGGCCAAGCTCGAGGCCTACCGGCGCTTCGCGCGCGTCCGCTCCGACGCCGATGCCGAGGCGCTGCGCTCCGACCTGCGCGACCGATTTGGCCCGATCCCGCCGCCGGTCGAGGGCCTCTTCAGCGCCGTGCGCGTGCGCCTGGCCGCGGAGGCCGCCGGCGTCCCGGAGGTGCGGGCCGAGGAGCGGCAGGTCACCCTGAAGTGGGCCAGGCTGCCGGACCGCGCAGCGGTGAGCGTCGCCCTCCAGGTGGCGGGACTGCGTCCCGAGACCGCGTCGAACCAGGTCCGCATCCCGGTCGCGGCCGGCCGCGACTCGATCGAGGTGGCACTGCGAGCGCTGGCGGCGCTCGTGCTCGAGCCGGTCGCCGTCTAGGACGCGACGCCACTCAGCAGCCAGGCATCGACTGGCTGGCGCTTGCCCTTGAGGCGGATCGGTCCGAGCGGCGCGAGCTCGACAGCGGCGATTGCCTCCAGGTGCGTCCGGGTCGACGGGCCGACGACGATCTGGCCGGGCTCCGCGGCGCTCATGAGGCGTGACGCGAGGTTCGTGGTATCGCCGATGGTGGCGAAGCTGCGACGGCCCGCCGCGCCGACATTGCCTGCGACGACCGGCCCCGTGTTGATGCCGATGCGGAATCGCGGCCACTGCTCCGCGGCCGCAAGCGCATCGGTCACGCGACGGATGTCCAGCGCGCATGCCGCGGCCCGTGGCGGATGGTCGGGCTGTTCGACGAAGGCGTTGAACAGGACGAGCACCCCATCGCCGGCGAAGTGCTCAATGCTTCCGCCCGAGGCGTCGATGATCGGAACGACGGCCGCCCAGAACGTGTTGAGCATGGCGATCACCTCGGTCGGCTCTCGTGTCTCGCTGAACGTGGTGAAGCCGGCGAGATCCGCGAAGAGGGCCGTCACGGTGCGCGTCTCACCGCCGAGCCGCGCGATGTCAGGCGTGGTCAGCAGCCGTTCCGCCACGTGCTGGGGCAGGTACGGCCGGAAGAGCTCGTCAACGCGCCGCATCTCGTGGCCTGCGGCGGTCAGCAGGCCGATCTCCTCGACGGACGCACCGTCACCGCGCAGATCCGCGATCAGTCGATCGATCGGCTCGCCTCGCGCTTCCAGCTCGGCGATCTCGCTGATGGCCTGCCCGCGCCAGCGATCGATGCGCGCCAGCGTCGCCGCCCGATAGATCGGCCCGAAGGCGGCGACCAGCGACCCGGAGCGTCGGTATTCGGCCCGTGCGGCTAGCGCGATGAAGCCGAAGGCCACCGTCATCAGAACGTGCCACTCCCACCAGCTGAGGTGCCAGCTGCGTCCCAGGGCGACCGCCGTCATCGCCTCCGCCAGCAGGACGAGCGCGGCGACGAGTGCCAGCGCCATCGGGCTCGCCCGACGACGGGCGACCCCGAGGTATCGCCAGGCGGCGTAGCCGTACAGGAGCACGCCCACCGCGGCGGAGATGGCGATCGGCCCCGACAGCGCCTCCGCCGGGATGAGCGTGCGAAGCGGATCCAGCCGCAGCAGCGATGCCGCACCCCAGGCCGACAGCAGCCCGAATGCAACCCAGCGCAGCAGCCCGCGGCGCCGAAGCACGGTGTCGGAGTGCGGCCCTGCGAGCGGGCTGACCGAGGCGGCCACGGCAACCGCCGCCAGGATCAGGCCGACGGGGGTGGCGATCACGAATCCCGCATTCGGCTCCGGGAGGAGCACGCCCGGCGTGGCCAGCGCATGGAGCCCAAGGAAACCGGCGCTCAGCAGGAACGCGAGCGAGACGAGAACGACCCGGGCATCCGCGTGGCGGCTCGCCGCCTCGTTGGTCACGTACGCGAGCGCGATGCTGACCACGGACGCGCCAAGGACCAGCCAAAAGTGGCTCGGATGATGCTCCCAGGCCACGTCGAGCTCGGGACGGGCGACGAGCAGGCCCAGCCCGAGGAGCGGGACCAGCAGCGCGATGCCGAATGCGATCCATCGACGCTCGACCACGACCGTTGGATTGTCTCACCGCCGCCACGCCCGCCCGTAGGCGCATCGGCCCGGCGTATACTGGTTGCTCACTCGACCCGGGACGGGCGCACCCGTCCGGCGCCGATCTTCGACCGACGCCGCTCCTGCCTCCAGGGCGGGGCGCGGCCCGAAAGGAGGCGACCGTGACGTCCCAACCATCCGATCCCGCGAGCGCCCGCGACACGCTGCGCGTGGGCGACCGCTCCTACGGCTACTACCGGCTCGACGCGGCCGGCGCGCCCGACCTCGAGCACCTGCCGTATACCGTCAAGGTGCTGCTCGAGAACATGCTGCGCGGAGCGGCCACCCACCCCGACTTGGTGACCGCCGCCGACGTCCGCGCGCTTGCCTCGTGGGATCCGGCTCGGCCGGCCGAGGCCGAGCTGCCGTTCATGCCGGCCCGCGTCATCCTGCAGGACTTCACCGGCGTGCCGTGCGTCGTCGACCTCGCCGCCATGCGCGACGCGATGGCCGAGCTGGGCGGTGACCCCGCCAGGATCAACCCGCTCGTGCCGGCCGACCTGGTCATCGACCACTCCGTCCAGGTCGACGAGTTCGGTACCGATGCCGCCTTCCTCATCAACGTCGGGCGCGAGTACGAGCGCAACGGCGAGCGCTACGCCCTCCTGCGCTGGGCGCAGCAGGCCTTCGACGACTTCCGCGTCGTGCCGCCCGGGACCGGTATCGTGCACCAGGTCAACCTGGAGTACCTCGCCGACGTCGTGGCCGAGCGCGACGGCGTGCTCGTCCCCGACACGCTGGTGGGCACCGATTCGCACACCACCATGATCAACGGCCTCGGCGTGGTCGGCTGGGGAGTCGGCGGGATCGAGGCCGAGGCTGCGCTGCTGGGCCAGCCGCTGTACCAGCCGATGCCGATCGTGGTCGGCCTCCGCCTCGACGGGGCGCTCCCCTCCGGCGGCACCGCAACCGACCTCGTCCTGTACGTGACCGAGATGCTTCGCCGCCACGGGGTCGTCGGGAAGTTCGTCGAGTTCTACGGTCCCGGGCTGTCGCGCCTTGGCCTGGCCGATCGCGCCACGATCAGCAACATGTCGCCCGAATTCGGCGCGACCGCCACCCTCTTCCCCATCGACGACGAGACGATCCGCTACCTGCGCATGACCGGTCGACCGGACGAGGTGGTGGCGCGCGTGGAGGCCTACGCGAAGGCGCAGGGCCTCTTCCGCACCGACGACTCGCCGGAGCCGATCTTCAGCGAGTCGCTCAGCCTCGACCTCGCGACGGTCGTTCCCTCGCTGGCCGGCCCTCGGCGCCCGCAGGATCGGGTCGCCCTGACCGACCTGCGCGACTCCTTCCGCGCGGCGTTCCCGGACGGGCTGCATACCCACGCCGATGGCACCTCGCACGAGCACGGCGGCCAGGACGCCATCGAGCCGCGGGGCACGGTCGACGAGGCGAGCGCCGAGTCGTTCCCGGCATCCGACCCCCCGTCCTACACGCGCGACCCGGGCGCCGAGGAGCATTCCGCGGCCGCTCCCGAGCGGCACGAGCCGGTGACCCCGCCGGCAGACGCGCACTATCGAGCCGCCGAGGTCCGCCTCGACGGGCAGCGCCACAGGATCCGCACCGGATCCGTGGTGATCGCCGCCATCACGTCGTGCACGAACACGAGCAACCCGTCGGTCATGGTCGCCGCCGGCCTGCTGGCGCGCAACGCCGTCCAGCGCGGGCTGACCACGAAGCCGTGGGTGAAAACCTCGCTGGCGCCCGGCTCTCGCGCCGTGACCGACTACCTGAATGCGGCCGGCCTGACCGATGCGCTCGAGTCGCTCCGCTTCCACCTCGTGGGCTATGGCTGTACGACCTGCATCGGCAACTCGGGACCGCTGGCGGAACCGGTGGCCCAGGCGATCGAGGCCAACGACATCGCGGCGGTGGCCGTCCTGTCGGGCAACCGCAACTTCGAGGGCCGCATCCACCCGCTGGCCCGCGCGAGCTATCTCGCGTCGCCGCCGCTCGTCGTCGCGTTCGCGCTGGCCGGACGGATCGACATCGACCTGACGACCGAACCGCTGGGCACCGATACCGACGGCAAGCCGGTCATGCTGGCCGATATCTGGCCGTCCCCGGAGGAGATCTCGAGCGTCGTGCTGAAGGCGGTGAGCGGGGAGATCTTCAAGCGCAACTACGCATCCGTGTTCGACGGCGACGACCGCTGGCGCAACCTGCCCGTGCCCGCCGGCGACCGGTACGCGTGGGACGAGGCGTCGACCTACGTGGCGCGTCCGCCCTTCTTCAACGGGCTGGCCGATGCGCCCGCGGATCCGGTCGACATCACCGGCGCCCGCGCCCTTGCCGTCCTCGGCGACAGCGTCACCACCGACCACATCTCGCCGGCAGGGTCCATCGCGCGGACATCACCGGCGGGGGAGTGGCTGTCGGTTCATGCGGTCGAGCCGCGCGAGTTCAACTCATACGGCTCACGGCGCGGGCATCACGAGGTGATGATGCGTGGCACCTTCGCCAACATCCGGCTGCGCAACCAGCTCACGCCCGACGCCGAGGGCAACCTCACCGAGCACCTTCCCAGCGGCGAGCGGATGAGCATCTTCGACGCAGCCGTGCGCTATGCCGCCGAGGCCACCCCCCTGCTCATCCTTGCCGGCAAGGAGTACGGGTCTGGCTCGTCGCGCGACTGGGCCGCCAAGGGGCCCATGCTCCAGGGCGTCCGAGCCGTCATCGCCGAGTCATATGAGCGGATCCATCGGTCGAACCTCGTCGGGATGGGCATTCTGCCGCTCCAGTTCCTCCCCGCCGAGACGCCGACGTCCCTGGGCCTGACCGGGCGCGAAACGTTCGACATCATCGGCATCTCCGACGGGCTGAAGCCTCGCTGCGAGCTCTCGGTCATCGCACGGGGCGAGGACGGCAGGGGGACGCGCTTCCGGGCGATCGCACGCCTGGACGGTGAGATCGACGTGACCTACCTGCGCAACGGCGGCGTCCTCCAGACGGTCCTGCGGCGCCTGGCCGGTTGATCGTTCGGTCGCCCGGGTGGCCCATCGACGGTCGTGCGCCAACTCCGTTGGCCGTGTGAACGACGAACCGCCCAACGGGCTCGGCGTGAGGCCGTTCCGCTGTCGTTGGGCCAACTGACGTGGCGATCTGACGAACGAACGGACACTCGTTCGTCACAGGGCCAATCTGGCTGGCATCGGTGGGCGCCGTGGGCATCGGTGGGCGCCGTGAGCACCGGTGGCGCGGCGGCAATCGGCGCATGACGAGCCCTCTCCATTGCCCCCGCCGGGCGCATCGGGCTATGCTCACCCGGCACTGATTCCGACTCACTCGCCGCAGGGAGTGCCCGCATCATCGTGACCGTCTCGTCCGTCGACGACCTCCGCGCCCTCATCCGTGAGGTCCCCGACTTCCCGAAGCCCGGCATCCTGTTCTACGACATCACGACCCTCCTGAAGAACGCCGATGCCTTCCGCGAGGTGATCGACCGCATGGCGGCGCAGGTCGGGGACACCAAGGTCGACGTCGTCGTCGGCATGGAGTCGCGCGGCTTCATCTTCAGCGCGCCGCTCGCCTACAAGCTCGACGCCGGGTTCGTGCCCGTGCGCAAGCTGGGCAAGCTGCCGGCCGAGACGATCGAGGTCGAGTACGAGCTCGAGTACGGCACGGCCACCCTCGAGATCCACTCCGACGCGATCACCAGCGGGCAGCGCGTTCTCATCGTCGACGACCTGCTGGCAACCGGCGGGACCGTGATGGGTACGATCGAGCTCGTCCGCCGGCTGGGAGGCGAGATCGCCGGACTCTCGTTCATGGTCGAGCTCGGTGCGCTCAACGGGCGCGAGAACCTCGACGAGTTCGAGATCCACGCACTCCTGACGTACTGAGCGCGGGCAGCATCGGACCAATGGCGGTCGCCGCGTCCCCCCGACTCCGCGCCCGATCGGTCGCAGGTCGCGCCGAGATTGCCGCCTTTCTGCGGACCGATCGGCTGTACGCGGCCTACGCCCTGGCCGACCTCGATGGCCCGAACCGGAAACGCGTGGCGTGGGCGATGGCCCACGACGACGCCGGGCGGGCCACCGCGCTGGCCATGCACCACGAGGGCCTCGTCCCGCAGCCGCTCTTCCTGATGGGCGCCCTGGACGGCTGCCGCGCGATCATGGAGCACGTCCTGAAGCCGAGGGACGCGTACCTCCAGGCCACAGAGCTGCACGAGGCCGCGGTGCGCGACCTGTACGAGCTCGACGCGCCGCTCGCGATGCTGCGCATGGTCGTCGACCGGGACTCGTTCATCCCGTTTGGCGGTCCCGCCGATCGGCTCACCGCCCTCGATGTGGATGACCTCAACCGGCTCTACCAGCTCGGCTTCCGCGCCGGCTTCCCCGCGTCGGTGGTGGAGGACGGGGTCTACTACGGCGTTCGGGTCCGCGGCCGCCTCGTGAGCGCCGCGGGGACGCACGCGATCAACGCACGCGAGGGAATCGCGGTCGTGGGCAACGTGATGACGCACGCGGATTTCCGAGGCCACGACTTCGCGAAGATGGTGACCAGCGCCGTCACCGCCGAGCTGCTCGAGCGCGTCCCGGACGTCGCGCTCAACGTCCATGCCGACAACGTTTCCGCCGTGGCGGCATATGACCGCCTCGGCTACCGAACCCACTGCCAGCTCATCGAACGCCTCGCCCGTCGACGCGCCGGTGGCTGGGGGATCATGCGACCGATACGAGAGGCAATGCGATTTCCGTGGCCACGCGAATCGAGATAGGACACGACGTCGCCGACATCGGCCTGGCCGATGCGGGGCGTCTCAAGATCGACTGGGCGGACCGGCAGATGCCGGTCCTGGCCGCCATCCGGGAGCGTTTCGCCGCTGAGCGTCCGTTCGCCGGCTGGCGGATCAGCGCCTGCCTGCACGTGACCGCCGAGACGGCGAACCTGGTGCGGACGCTGGCGGACGGCGGCGCCGACGTCGTGCTCTGCTCCTCCAACCCGCTCTCGACCCAGGACGACGTGGCAGCCGCGCTCGTGGTCCATCACGGCATCCCTGTCTACGCCATCAAGGGCGAGGACCGCGACTCATACTACGCCCACATCGGCTCCGCCCTCGACCACCGCCCGCATGTGACCATGGACGACGGTGCCGACCTGGTGAACGAGCTGCACACGAAACGCACCGAGCTGCTCGACGGGGTCATCGGGGGGACGGAGGAGACGACGACCGGCGTCATTCGACTGCGCGCAATGGCAAACGCCGGCAGGCTGCGCTACCCGGTGGTGGCGGTCAACGAGGCGCTCACAAAGCACCTGTTCGACAACCGCTACGGAACCGGCCAGAGCGCGATCGACGGCATCCTGCGAGCCACGAACATTCTGTTCGCCGGCAAGACGGTCGTGATCGGCGGCTACGGCTGGGTCGGGCGGGGCATCGCGTCCCGCGCGCACGGCATGGGCGCCAACGTCGTCGTCTGCGAGGTGGACCCGGTGCGGGGCCTCGAGGCTGCCATGGACGGCTTCCGCGTGATGAACGCGGCAGCATCCGCGTCGGTCGGGGACGTCTTCATCAGCGCCACCGGCAACCTGAACGTATGGGGTCGCGACCACTTCCCCGTCATGCCCGACGGCGCGATCCTGGCCAACGCCGGCCACTTCAACGACGAGTTCGAGCTCGACGCGCTCGAGGCGCAGTCCACGGGCAAGCGCGAGGTGCGCCCGTTCACCACCGAATATCTCATGGCCGATGGCCGGCGCATCTACCTGCTGGCCGACGGGCGTCTCGTCAACCTCGGAGCGGCTGAGGGGCACCCGGCCATGGTGATGGACATGAGCTTCGCGAACCAGGCGCTGGGGCTCGAGTGGCTCCATGCCCAGGTCGGGAGCCTGGATCCGAAGGTGTACGGCATCCCCGACGAGATCGACCGCGACGTCGCCCGGCTCAAGCTCATGAGCATGGGGATCCGAATCGATTCGTTAAGCGCGGAGCAGAAGGCGTACAGCGAGTCGTGGGAGTCGGGTACCTGAGGCAGCATCAACCGTCGGAAATTAAAGGTTTGCCAGATGCGCCGGCCAAACCTTTAGGGTAGAGTCGTTCCGGGGATGGCCCCGGGGGGAGACGATCGGGGACCGGAGCGTCGGGGGCGCTCGGGGGGAGCCGGTCGCCGGGGTGGCCCGCGCCGCATACGAGATCGCCTTCCTGCGTCCACGCGGCCTGGCCCTCCATCGATCGGA
>Ga0136633_1001270_pt1 | contig 18790 bp, 14 predicted proteins | sample AntDrymeUQ832206_2_FD_105494 | JGI IMG/M metagenome (GOLD analysis project Ga0136633, IMG submission 105494) | Polar desert sand microbial communities from Dry Valleys, Antarctica - metaG UQ83 (22.06) | ecosystem: Environmental > Terrestrial > Soil > Desert | place: Antarctica: Dry Valley...
GATGACGCGGTGCTCGACGAGCTTCGCCTCGCCATCGGCGAGGCCTGTTCCCGGGCGGTCGCCGTGCATGCTGAGCACGCGCGGGAACTGCCGGTGCGCCTGCTGCTCAAGGACGACTCGAGCGGGCTGACGGTCGAGGTGATCGACCAGGGGCCGGAATCCGGGCCGGTCACCGATGACGTCGAGGCCTTGTTCGGCGAGGACGATCTCGATCCGCGGGTGTCCCTGGCCGTCCTGGCCGGCCTGGTCGATGACGTGACCATCACGCCGTCGAGCACGGGGACCAGCGTGCTGCTGCGCTGGCCGCTGCCGCCGAAGCCGCTCTAACACGCGGCCGGACCCGCCGGTTTGCCCGGCAGGCCGGACTTTCCCGTATTGTTCCCGCGCCCGTGTCGGGCGATCCCCTCGCGGGCACGAGCCCGCGCCTACCTGGAGGACGGATGTCCGCGCTCCACCTTGCGAGCACGCTCGCTGCCAATGAACCGGCCACCTTCCTGGCCGCTGATGAGAAGTACCTCTACGCCATCCTCGGCATCTCGCTGGTGGCCCTGGCCTTCGCCGGCCTGTTCGCCCGTGAGGTCCTCGCGGCTGAGCAGGGTCCGGAGAAGATGCGGGAGATCAGCCGCGCTGTCCAAGAGGGCGCCGCGGCCTACCTGTCCCGGCAGTTCCGCACCCTGGCCGCCTTCGCCGTGCTGGTGTTCGGCCTGCTCTTCCTGCTGCCCGGTGAGTCCGACGTCCGGATCGGTCGCTCGGTCTTCTTCCTGATCGGCGCTTTCTTCTCTGGCTTGGTCGGCTTCATCGGCATGACGCTGGCCACCCGCGCCAACGTGCGGGTCGCCAACGCGGCCAACACGGCGGGGACCAAGCCCGCCCTGCGGATCGCCTTCCGCTCTGGCGGCGTGGTCGGCATGTTCACCGTCGGTCTCGGCCTGCTGGGCGCGACCACCGTCCTGCTGGTCTACGGCGCCGACGCACCGGAGGTCCTTGAGGGCTTCGGCTTCGGCGGCGCTCTGCTCGCGATGTTCATGCGAGTCGGCGGTGGCATCTTCACCAAGGCCGCTGACGTCGGCGCTGACCTGGTGGGCAAGGTCGAGCAGGGCATCCCTGAGGACGACCCGCGCAACGCGGCGACCATCGCCGACAACGTCGGTGACAACGTCGGTGACTGCGCCGGCATGGCGGCCGACCTGTTCGAGTCCTACGCCGTCACGCTCGTTGCGGCGCTGATCCTCGGCCAGGTCGCCTTCGGCGCGCAGGGCCTGGTCTTCCCGCTGATCGTGCCCGCCATCGGCGTGCTCACCGCGCTGGTCGGCATCTACGCCACGGCCCCGCGCACCAGTGACCGCAGCGGCATGAGCGCCATCAACCGGGGCTTCTTCATCTCCGCGGTGGTCTCGGCCGGGCTCGTCGCCGTCGCGTCCTACCAGTACCTCCCGAGCACCTTCGCGGACCTTGGCGAGACGGCAGACGAGACCGTGCTGGCGCTCGACGGGGACCCTCGCCTGTTCGCCGTCGGCGCGGTGATCATCGGCATCGTGCTGGCCAGCGTCATCCAGGTGCTCACCGGCTACTTCACCGAGACCTCGCGCAAGCCGGTGCGGGAGATCGGCAAGAGCTCGCTGACGGGTGCGGCCACGGTCATCCTGGCCGGCATCTCGGTGGGTCTCGAGTCGGCGGTCTACTCCGCGATCCTGATCGGCGGTGCGGTCTACGCCGCCTTCCTGCTCGGCAGCGGTGTCACGGTGCTCTCGCTGTTCGCGGTCGCACTGGCCGGCACGGGTCTGCTCACCACCGTCGGCGTCATCGTCGCGATGGACACCTTCGGCCCGATCTCGGACAACGCCCAGGGTGTGGCCGAGATGTCCGGTGAGGTCGGCCCGGAGGGCGCGCTCGTGCTCACCAGCCTCGACGCGGTGGGCAACACCACCAAGGCCATCACCAAGGGCATCGCCATCGCGACTGCCGTGCTCGCCGCGACCGCGCTGTTCGGTTCGTTCCAGACAGCCGTGGTGACGGCGCTCGAGGAGGCCAACGCCAACGAGGCTTTCTCGCTCTCCATCGAGCGGCCCAACCTGCTGTTCGGCCTCATCATCGGGGCCTCGGTGGTCTTCCTGTTCTCCGGCCTGGCCATCAACGCGGTGTCCCGTGCCGCTGGCCGGGTGGTGTTCGAGGTGCGCGAGCAGTTCCGCACCAAGCCCGGGATCATGGACTACACCGAGAAGCCGGACTACGCCCGCGTGGTCGACATCTGCACCAAGGACTCGCTGCGCGAGCTCGCCACCCCCGGCCTGCTCGCCGTCCTGTCCCCGATCGCGGTCGGCTTCGCCCTCGGCTACGCGCCGCTGGGTGCGTTCCTCGCCGGTGCCATCGCGTGCGGCGTGCTGATGGCGGTCTTCCTGGCCAACTCCGGTGGTGCCTGGGACAACGCCAAGAAGCTCGTCGAGGATGGCAACCACGGTGGCAAGGGATCGCCGGCCCACGAGGCGACGATCATCGGTGACACCGTGGGCGACCCGTTCAAGGACACGGCGGGGCCGGCGCTCAACCCGCTGCTCAAGGTGATGAACCTGGTCGCGCTGCTGATCGCCCCGACCGTTGTGAAGTACTCGGTCGGCGACGAGGCCAGCGACGGCATCCGCTTCGGTGTCGCCGGAATCGCTATCGCGGGCATCGTCATCGCGGTCACTATCAGCAACCGGCGCAGCGTCGCTGGTGCCAGTGAGGTCATTGCCAAGGCCGCGCAGGGCTGAGCCAGGGCTGAGCCTGAAGGGCCCGCTCCAACGGAGCGGGCCCTTCAGTCGGTCGCGTGCAACCCCCCGCCATGCGTTTACGTAGAGTGATTAGCGTGCACAACCACATCAAGAGGGATTGATCCGCAAGGCAGCCGTGACCAGCGGCTGCCCGGCCAACTCCTTCCGACCCGCTGGCTGAGCTCAAGGAAGGCACCACCCATGACACGACGCTTCGTCCGCCGGAGCCGGTCCGCCGCATCCGTGCTGCTGGTCGCCCTGCCGCTCGCCCTCGGAGTCGGCATCACCCCGGCCGCCGCCGCGCCGCCCGCCGCTGGGGGCTTCGCCGAGGCCTACGGCCTGCTGATCGACACGACCCTGCTCGAGGGCAACGTGCCGGTCAAGATCGGCCCTCTTGCGCCTGTCGCCTCCTCCTGCCCGCCCAACTCGGCGGCCAAGATGGCTGAGGTGATCGGCCCGGTCGGTGACCCGGCTGTCGCGAAGGCTGACGTCCTGCTGACGGGCGCAGCCACTGACTGCGCCGTGCCGATCGCCAAAGCCTCCGCGCGGACGACCAACGTCGACGCGCTGGGTGCGGCGGGGGCAGCCGCAAAGATCCACTTCGACGCGATCACCGCGACATCGGAGTCCACCTGCACCGCCGCGCCGACCGGGTCGACCGTCTTCGTCAACCTGACGGTGGGTGGCACCGCCGTCCCGCTGCCGGCCAGCGTGCCCCCCAACTTTGACCTGCTGCCCGCGGTGTTCGCCCCGCTCGGCCTGCGGGTCATCCTCAACGAGCAGCACCCGGCGGCCTCGGGTCGTGGCCTGGTCGTCAACGGCGTGCACATCATCGCGGCCGGCACCGGCCCCGTGCCCGTCGGCGGCGGCGTGATCCGCGGCGACGTGGTGATCAGCCACGCCGTCTCCGGGTTGGTCTGCCCGAACGGTGCTGGCACCACGAACGGCACGCTGCCCGCTCCTGACATCCGCTTTGCCAAGACGGCGGCACCGCTGACCGCCGAGGCCGGGGACACGGTGACCTACACCTCGACGGTCACGAACACCTCCGCCACCCCCTGCGAGGTGCTGAAGCTGATCGACCACATCTCGCCGGCTTTCGACCTCGTGTCCACGGCGGGCGCCTTCGGCACCAAGCTGGATTCCCCCGCCCCCACTCGCACTGATGGCGGCGTCGACGCGGTGCTGCGTCCCACCGACCTGGTCATCGCGCCTGGCAAGTCACTGACCCAGACCTACACGGTCACGGTCAAGGACGACGCAAAACCGGGCACCTACTACAACAGCCTGGAGATCTACTGCGGCCTCAACGGCAACTTCGTCAGCGGACCGCTGGCCCCGGTGACCATCACCGAACCCCTGCCACCACGCCCGAAGGAGAAGGTCACCGCGAAGACCCAGCCGGAGCTGCCGCGCACCGGTGGCGCGATGCCGATGATGGCGACCGGGTTGCTCCTGATGATCGCCGGTGGTCTCGGGGTGCGCAGGGCGCAGGCACGCTAGACCCCCTCGTCCCTCGACGGCCGGGCTCCCTTCGGGGACCCGGCCGTCGGCCTTCCCCAGAGGCTCCTGACAGGGTGTGCGCTTGACAGGGTCATGCACCCTGGTCGAGGCGGTCCCCCCCAACGCTGGGAGCGAAGTGCCCCCCGGTCAGCGCCTTGTCATCGTGGAGTCCCCGGCGAAAGCCAGGACGATCGCGGGATACCTCGGGCCGGGCTATGTGGTCGAGTCCTCCATCGGCCACATCCGCGACCTGCCGCGCAGCGCGGCAGACGTCCCGGCCGAGTACAAGGGCCTGGCCTGGGCCAAGGACGGCGTCGACGTGGACAACGGCTTCAAGCCGCTCTACGTGGTCTCGCAGGACAAGAAGCAGCAGGTCGCCAAGCTCAAGGCTCTGCTGAAGAACTCCGATGAGCTCTACCTCGCGACTGACGAGGACCGCGAAGGCGAGGCGATCGCCTGGCACCTGCTCGAGACGCTCAAGCCCACGATCCCGGTGCACCGGATGGTCTTCCACGAGATCACCAAGCCGGCGATCGAGGCCGCTGTGCGCAACCCCCGTGCCCTTGACCAGGACCTGGTCGACGCGCAGGAGACCCGACGGATCCTCGACCGGCTCTACGGCTACCGGGTCTCAGAGGTGCTCTGGAAGAAGGTGATGCCGAGGCTCTCGGCCGGCCGGGTCCAGTCCGTTGCGACCCGCGTCGTCGTCGAGCGCGAGCGGGCCAGGATGCGGTTCCGGTCCGCCGGCTACTGGGACATCGAGGGCAGCTTCGAGAAGGCCGGCGAGGCCGAGAAGCTGGTCGCCACCCTCGTGCAAGTGGATGGGAGCAGGCTCGCTACCGGGCGCGACTTTGACCCCGAGACCGGTCAGCTCACCCGCGATGTCCGGCAGCTCGACGAGCCGGCCGCGCGCTCGCTGTCGGAGCGGCTCGAGAGCGCTCGCTTCGAGGTGCGCTCGGTCGAGGACAAGCCCTACACCCGCAAGCCCTACGCCCCCTTCATGACCAGCACGCTGCAGCAGGAGGCCGGCCGCAAGCTACGGATGACGGCGCAGCACGCCATGCGCACCGCCCAGCGGCTGTACGAGAACGGCCACATCACCTACATGCGCACCGACAGCACCAGCCTGTCGGAGACCGCGATCGCCGCTGCCCGGCGGCAGGCCCGCGACCTCTACGGCCCGGAGTACGTCCCGGAGGCCCCCCGCACCTACGCCAAGAAGGTCAAGAACGCGCAGGAGGCGCACGAGGCGATCCGCCCCTCCGGTGACAGCTTCAAGACCCCGGGCGAGCTGGCCGGGCAGGTGTCCGGTGATGAGCTGCGCCTCTACGAGCTGATCTGGCAGCGCACCGTCGCCTCCCAGATGGCCGACGCCAAGGGCGTCACGGCCAGCGTCCGGATCGGCGCCGTCACCGCCGACGGCACTGATGCCGAGTTCACCGCCTCCGGCAAGGTCATCACCTTTCCCGGCTTCCTGCGGGCCTACGTCGAGGGCAGCGACGACCCCGACGCCGAGCTCGAGTCCAGCGAGCGCCGCCTGCCCAACGTCGCGGTCGGCGACCAGCTGGCCGTGCGCGGCCTGGAGGCGCAGGGCCACACCACCAGCCCACCGGCGCGTTTCACGGAGGCCTCGCTGGTCAAGCAGCTCGAAGAGCTCGGCATCGGGCGCCCGTCGACCTACGCCTCGATCATCTCGACCATCCAGGATCGCGGTTACGTCTTCAAGAAGGGCACAGCGCTCGTCCCCACCTGGCTCGCCTTCGCCGTCATCGGTCTGCTGGAGCAGCACTTCGGTCGGCTCGTCGACTACGGCTTCACCGCCTCGATGGAGGACGACCTCGACGCGATCGCCGGGGGCAACGGCGATGCGGTGGCGTGGCTGACCCGCTTCTACTTCGGATCCGACGAGGGCAAGGAGGGCGGCCTCGCCCGCCAGGGCGGGCTCAAGAAGCTCACCTCAGAGGGCCTCGGTGACATCGACGCACGGGCGATCAACTCCATTGAGATCGGTACGACGGAAGAGGGCACTCCCGTCGTGGTCCGCGTCGGTCGCTACGGCCCTTACGTGGAGGTGGGTGACCGCCGCGCATCACTGCCCGAGGACTTGCCGCCGGACGAGCTCACCGTCGAACTAGCTGTCGCTCTGGCCGACGCTCCCAACGACGACCGAGTTCTGGGCCAACATCCCGAAAGCGGCTTCGACGTGGTCGCCAAGAAGGGGCGCTTCGGGCCCTACGTGACCGTGGCGATGCCGGAGGGATCGAGCGAGAAGCCGCCGACAGCGTCCCTGTTCAGCACCATGGACCTCGGCAGCGTCACGCTGGACGAGGCCCTGCGGCTGCTGTCGCTGCCGCGGGTCGTGGGCGAGTTGGACGGCGAGGTGATCACCGCGCAGAACGGGCGCTACGGCCCCTACCTCAGCCGCGCCAAGGACAGCCGCTCTCTGGTCGACGAGGAGTCGCTGTTCACGGTCAGCCTCGAGCAGGCAGCGACGCTGTTCGCCCAACCCAAGTTGCGCGGGCGGGCCGCTGCAGCGCCCCCGCTGAAGGAACTGGGCAACGACCCGGTCAGTGGCGCCCCGATGGTGGTCAAGGAGGGCCGCTTCGGGCCCTACGTCACCGACGGCGAGACCAACGCCTCGCTGCGCAAGGACGACTCGATCGAGGAGCTGACCGACGAGCGCGCGGCCGAGCTGCTCGCCGACCGGCGCGCGCGTGGCCCGGCCAAGAAGAAGGCTGGGCCGCGCAAGGCCGCGAAGAAGGCCCCCGCTAAGAAGTCCGGAGCCAAGCAGGCCGGACAGAAGAAGGCCGCTCCCAAGAAGCCGGCTGTGACGAAATCGGCACCGAAGAAGCAGGACCCGTCCCCGTAGGCTGAGGACGTGAGCAGCTGGAACGGTTGGCACTGGCCCGGTGCGCTCGTGCACCGGGGCTTCCGCCGGCTCTCCCTGGCGCTCGTGCTCTCCAGCTTCGGCGATTGGCTGGGCTTCCTCGCGATGACGGCCATGGCCACGCAGCTGGTCGACGGCTTCGACGCCAAGAGCTTCGCGGTGGGCGGCGTCCTGGCCTTCCGGCTGCTGCCGGCCGTGCTCCTGGCCCCCGTCGTCGGGGTGCTCGCCGACCGCTTCGATCGCCGCGCCGTCATGGTCATCAGTGACCTGCTCCGCTTCGGTCTCTTCCTGTCGATCCCGCTCGTCGGCACCCTGGTCTGGCTGCTGGTCGCCTCCGCGTTGGTGGAGGTCCTCTCGCTGTTCTGGATACCCGCCAAGGAGGCCTCGGTCCCCACGCTGGCCAAGGGCCGTCTTGAGTCGGCCAACCAGATCTCGCTGTTCGTCACCTACGGCACCGCTCCGCTCGCTGCCCTGGTGTTCGGCGGGCTCGGCGTGGCCCTGGCTGGCACCTCGCACTCGGCTGCCACCGTCGCGTTGTATGTCAACGCCGCGACTTTTCTGTTCGCGGCCGCGCAGGTGCTCCGGATCCGGGAGATCCCCTCCCGCGCCGAGGTCCAGGGCCGGCACGCCGTCCCCGGCGTCGTGGCCAGCATCCGTGACGGCATCCGCTTCGCGCGCACCAGCGATCTGGTGCGAGGCCTGCTGGTCGCCATGGTCGGCGCCGTCGCCGCGACCGGTGTGGTCGTCGGCAACGGCAAGCTGTTCGCCGAGACGGTGCTCGCCGGCGGCGATGGCACCTTCGCCTTGCTGTTCGGTGCCGTGTTCGTCGGCATCGCACTGGGTGTCGCCGTCGGGCCGCGGCTGCTCCGCGACATGTCCCGCCGCCGGGCGCTGGGGCCGGCCATCGTGGCCGGCGGCGGCTGCCTGGCCTTCATGTCCGTCGTACCCGTGCTGGGCCTGGTCTTGATAGCAACCGTGCTGCTGGGTGCCTTCGCAGGCCTCGCCTACGTGTTGGGCCTGACCTTGCTGGGCGGCGAGGTCGCCGATGAGGTGCGCGGCCGCACGTTCGGGCTGGTCAACTCCCTGATGCGGGTCAGCCTGCTCGTCTCGGTCACCGTGGCCCCTGCCCTCGCCGGCGTCATCGGCCGACACACCTACGACCTCGAGGTGGGCGGCATCCGCACCGCGTTTGACGTGAACGGCGTCTCCGTGACGCTGCTGCTGGCGGGGCTGCTGGCGGGGGCCGTCGGGCTGCGCTCGTTCCGGGCCCTCGACGACCAACGTGGCGTCCCCTTGCGCGACGATCTGATGGGCCTGCTGCGCAAGCCGGGTTTCGTCCGCCCGGCCGCCGCCGGGCTGTTCGTGGTCTTCGAGGGTGGCGAAGGAGCCGGGAAGTCCACCCAGGTACGGCAGCTGGCCGACCTGGTCGAGGCACACGGGCGGGAGGTGGTGGTGACCCGCGAACCGGGGGCCACCGACGTAGGCGCCCGCATCCGCGCGCTGCTGCTCGACCCATCCACGACGCTCTCGCCCCGAGCCGAGGCCATGCTCTACGCCGCCGACCGGGCCCATCACGTCGCTGCGCTCGTCCGCCCCGCCCTGGACCGCGGCACGGTCGTGATCTGCGACCGCTACGTCGACAGCTCGCTGGCCTACCAAGGGGCCGGCCGCGCGCTTCCGCTCGCGGAGGTGGCCGAGCTGTCGCGGTGGGCGACCCAGGGCTTGCGCCCGCACCTGACCGTGCTGCTCGATGTCGAGCCAGAAACCGGTCTGGCGCGGGCCACCGGATCCCCCGACCGGATCGAGCAGGAGTCGTTGGCGTTCCACCGGGCCGTACGGCGGGGCTTTCTCGATCTCGCCGACGCCGAGCCGGAGCGCTACGTCGTGATCAGTGCCGAGCTTCCGCCCGACGAGGTCCACCGGCAGGTGGCCGCAGCAGTCCTGCCGCTGCTCGGCGGCCGTCAGATGGCACCGGCGTGAGCGTCTTCGACGAGCTGGTCGGCCAGGCCGAGGTCGTCACCCAGCTCGAGGCCGCTGCGGCGGCCGCGGCGGCGGCCCTCAGCGGTGGTGCCGGCGCCGGCATGACCCACGCCTGGCTGTTCACCGGACCACCTGGGTCGGGCCGCTCCGTCGCTGCCCGTGCCTTTGCCGCTGCGCTCCAGTGCCCCGATGCCGGCTGCGGCCACTGCCACGTCTGCCACCAGACCCTGGGTGGCAGCCATCCGGATGTGGCCGTGGTCGTACCGGAGGGCCTGAGCCTGGGAGTTGCCGAGGTGCGCCGCATCGTCGGGCACGCCGCGCGCCGGCCGATGCACGACCGCTGGCAGGTGACGATCATCGAGGACGCGGACCGGATGCCTGACTACGCCTCCAACGCGCTGCTGAAGGCGATCGAGGAACCCCCGCCCTCGGGGGTGATCCTGCTCTGCGCCCCGGGTGCGGACGACGTCCTGCCCACCATCCGCTCCCGCTGCCGGCTGGTGCCGCTGCGCACGCCCTCCCCCTCCGATGTCGCCTCGGTACTGGTGGAGCGGGACGGCGTGGACCCGTCGATGGCCGCCTTCGCGGCACGCGCAGCGCAGGGCCACATCGGCCGGGCCAGGCGGCTCGCCACCGACGAGCAGTCCCGCAAGGAGCGAAGTGACGTGCTGTCGCTACCTCGGCACCTGGCCAATGTGGGGCAGGCGCTACGAGCTGCCTCAGACCTGGTCGAAGCGGCGAAGGCCGAAGCCGACACACTGGCGGCCGGCCGGGACACCGAGGAGCGCGAGGCCCTGTCCACCGCGCTGGGGGGCGGGGCCACCGGCAAGGGCTACACGGGGTCGGCGCCCAAGGGCGGCGCGGGCGCCCTCAAGGAGCTGGAGAAGCGGCAGAAGTCCCGCGGCACCCGGACCCAGCGCGATGCCCTCGACCGGGCGCTGCTCGACCTGGCTGCGTTCTACCGGGACGTGCTGGCGCTGCAGCTGCGCACGGGGGCGACCCTGGTGCACGCCGACCTGGCCGAGCAGGCGGCCGTCGTGGCCCGCGGCGGGGCGGCAGAGTCGACCCTGCGCCGGATCGAGGCGGTGCTGGCCTGCCGCAGCTCGCTCGAGGGCAACGTCGCCCCGCAGCTGGCGGTGGAGGCGATGGCCCTCGCCCTGCGCGACGGCTGACCGGGGCCGAGCGAGGGCCTAGACTTCCCGCCGTACAAAGTCAGACGCCGCCTTAGCTCAGTTGGCAGAGCGATTCACTCGTAATGAATAGGTCGTCGGTTCGATTCCGACAGGCGGCTCGGAGCCTCAGCGCAGCAGATCGGCGCGCATCGCCTCGACCACCATCTGGGTGCGGTCGTTGGCGCCCAGCTTGCGCCCGATCCGCACGAAGTGCCCCTTCACCGCCAGCGCGGTGACCCCGAGTCGCTCCGCGATCTGGTTGTTGGACATCCCATCCGCGGCGAGCTTGAGCACGTCGATCTCCCGGGGCGTGAGCTGCTGAGCCCCGCCTTGCGGCGCGCCCTGGACCCCGGCTACCAGGAGGCTGGCGACCGAGCTGTCGACGTGCACCTGGTCGTTGAGCACCGTGTTGAGCGCATCGAGCATGACGGCGTGGTCAGCGCTCTTAAGCACGTAGCCGGCCGCGCCGGCGGCGTAGGCCGACCGGACGGAATAGCTGTCGTCGGCCGAGGTGAAGACCACGACCTTGCTGCCCATGGCCTTGAGCTCCGGCACCAGCTCGAGCGCGGTGCCATCGGAGAGGCGCAGGTCGACGACCGCGATCCGCGGGGCGCCGTGCTCTGCCAGGTGCTGGCGCGCCGTGGCGATGCTCTCGACCTCGTGGATCTCCTCGATGCCCGCCTCGTCCAGGCAGGCCCGGACCGCCCGGCGCATGTAGGTGTGGTCGTCGAGGACCAGCCCGTGCTCCTTTGTGGGTGGCTCGTCGGGCATGACTCCATCTTCGGACTCGTGAATGACCGATCCATCGGCGGATTGGCCCTGCGCACATTACGCCAATCGGACCAACGAGGCCCTTCCCGACGGAATCGGGAAGGTTCGGCCTATCAGCCCTGTGGTCACAACGGGTGATGGCCGATCCTCAGAGGGTCACCCTTGTGACTATGCTCCCGCCCGGAGGTTTTCCCGACATGCCCCCGCACCGCCCCCGCACGGCACTCGCCGCGGGCCTGCTGCTGGTCCCGATGCTGACGGGCCTCGTGGGCATCGCCAGCGCGGCACCGGACGCGTCCTTCGTGCTGTCGGTGAGCCCCGGGTTCTCCCCGGCCGAGCTGCCCGCGGGCGCGGAGGTCGTCACCCGGCTGCGTGGGGTGGGCGCCGTACAGGTGACCGCTCCGGCATCCTCGCTCGCCAACCTGGCCAGCACGCCCGGCGTGCGCGGGGTCCGGCTTGACTTCGCGCTCCGCGCCCTGGGTGCATCCAGCAGCACCACTGGCGGCGTGCTCGCCCCCGAGACCGTGGGCGCGCCGGCTGGCAAGAACAAGGCCGGCAAGGGTGTCACCGTCGCCGTGATCGACACCGGCGTCGAGGACACCAGCGGCCTCCAGCGAGCCGACGGCCACCTGCTCCGCGGCCCCGACTTCTCCGGTGAGACCGCCGCGACGCGCGACGGTTTCGGCCACGGCACCTTCATGGCCAACCTGGTTGCGGGCGGCGCCGTCGCCAGCGACGTCGTCGGTGTCGCGCCGGGCGCCACCGTCATCGACGTGAAGGTCGCCGGCGCCGACGGCAGCACGACGCTGTCCAAGGTCCTCCAGGGCCTCAACTGGGTCGCCGAGAAGGGCGTCGCTCAGGGGATTCGCGTCGTGTCGCTGTCCATGGGTGCGGCGCGACCCACCTCCGGCTACGGCTCCGACCCGCTGACCGACGCGGCTGATGCAGTGCAGAAGGCCGGCATCGTCGTCGTCACCGCCTCCGGCAACGACCCGACCCAGGTCAGCGACCCGGGCCAGGACCCGCAGTTGTTCACCATTGGCGCGGCCGACACCACCGGTGCCACCGCCGCTGTCGCCAGCTTCAGTGGCCGTGGTTACCCAGCCGGCATGCGCAAGCCTGATGTGGTCGCGACTGGGCTGCACGTGCTGTCGGTCCTGCCTGCCGGCAGTGCCATTGCCCAGGCCAACCCGGGCGCGCAGCGGGGCAACCTCTGGCGCGGCAACGGCACCAGCCAGGCGACCGCTGTCGCCGCCGGTGCGGTGGCCATCTTCCTGAGCGGACGCACCGATGTCTCCCCTCAGGACGTGCGCGCCAGCTTCGGCACGGCTGCCCGTGACCTCGAAGGTGACGCCGACGGCTACGGCCTGCTCGTCCTGCCGACCACGTTGGTCGATGGTGACGCCAACCTGACGCCCGCTCCGCCGGCCGGCGATGGGGGCGGCACGCCGTCGCCGTCGGGCACGTCCTGGTCTGGCACCTCGTGGTCTGGCACCTCGTGGTCTGGCACGTCGTGGTCTGGCACGTCGTGGTCTGGCACGTCGTGGTCGGGCACGTCCTGGTCCGGCACCTCGTGGTCGGGCACGTCCTGGTCGGGCACGTCCTGGTCCGGCACCTCGTGGTCGGGCACGTCCTGGTCCGCCAGCAGCTGGTCCTAGGCTTCGGGAAACCTGAGTCCGGTGGATGCCCTCAAGCGCACGTTCGGTCGAGGGGCCGTTCTGCCGCTGACCCTCAGCTGCGCGGTGCTGGCAGTGCTCGCCACCCTGTTGGTCGGCGACGTCGGCGTCAGCAGCGGACACCTGATCATCGCTGCGCTGGTCGCGCTGGGTGTTGCTGCCTCTGAGGCCCGCCCGCTGCACTTCGCCCACGGCCGCGAGCGCCGCAGCTTCACCTTCTGCGAAGGCCCGCTCGTCGTGGGGCTGGTCGTCAGCAACGGCACGCTGCTGATAGCCGGCTTCGTCACCGGCATCCTGCTCAGCCAGCTCCTGCGCCGGCTGCCGGCCACGAAGGTGCTGTTCAACGTTACGCAGTACGCCACCGCTGTGGCCGTAGCGGTCCTCATCGCCGTCCACCTGCCGGGGCCGCTGGGTGTCGTCGCCGCCATCTTCGTGTTCGCGGTCATCAACGACATCGCGGTCCAGCTGGTCCTGCGGATCACCGCCGGTGCGCCACTCGGCGTCCCGCTGGGCGGCCGGGCCCTGATGTGGTTCCTGCACGTGGGCGCGTCGACGTCCGCAGCGATCCTGGTCGGCCAGGCGGTCGTCGCCAACGGCGCCCAGGCCTTCGCCTTCCTGATCGCCCCAATCGTGCTGATCACCTACAGCCAGCGCGAGACCCTGCGGCACCACGTCTCCTCGCAGGTGTTGCGCACCATCGCCGAGCAGGCCGTCGCCTCCCAGACCGGCGACCGCCAGGTGATGACGCAGCTGCTCACCCGCAGTGCCCGCGAGGTCCTGGCCGCTACGACCGCCGAGCTGCTCCTCCTCGACGGCCCCAGGCCGCTGCTGGTGCTCGACTACGATGGCCGCATCCAGGAGAGCCGGGTCAGCGACGACTGGCACACCGGTGAGTCCAGGTTCCGCACGGCGCTCGAGAACGGCTCGCGTGGCGCCACCCTTGGCCAAGGCGTGGGTGTGGTCATCGGACCGGAGAGCTCGCCGCACGCGCTGCTCCTCGTCACCCGCGACGCCGACCAGGAGCCCTTCCGCGACAGCGACCTCGACGCGCTGCGCGTGCTGGCCGAGCAAGGGGCCAAGTGGCTGGGCAAGGTCGGCACGGTTGGCACGGGCCAGCCGGCGGTCATCCCGCAGCAGCAGGTCATCAACCTCGAAGCCAGGCGGACCATGCGCGCGCAGCAGCCCCGCCTCGTGGAGCTGCTCAGCGAGCTCGACGTGCTGCGCTCGTGCCTCGACAACCTGACCTCCACCACGGGCGCACCCGGGGTCATGAGCGAGATCGAGGAGTCGCAGCGGCGGCTGATCGACGCGCTGTCCGACGTGCTGACCCCTGACGAGATCGCCCGTGAGGAGGCAGTAGCAGTAGGGAGCTGGAACCCAGCCCTGCGCGGAGCCGTCGTGTGAGGTCGCTCCTCCACTGGGGTGAAGACCACGTCCCAGCCGCCATCCTGCTCGCACTGCCCGGCGTCTCCGTCGCAGCAGCCAGCGCCCTCGCCACGGACAGCCTGCTCTGGCAGGTCCTCGCCGGCCCCCTCGCAGGCCTCCTGACCGCACTGGTCGGCGTGACCTTGATGGTGCGCAGCGGCTGGGTCAGCAGTTGGCGTGAGCTGCGCACCTTCAGCATCGGCGGGGCCCGTCGCGCCCGGAGCGGGCTGGTCCAGCGCACCGCCCTGCTCCAGCGCGTCGTCGAGGAGCTGCGCGACAGCTCGGACCGCGCCAGCGGCGTCACGTCCCGGCTGCTGAACGAGCTGGTACGCGCCGAGGAAAGCACCCGCGCCCATCTGGCTGCCGAGCTGCACGACACGGTCGCGCAGTGCCTCAGCATTGCGCTCATGGGCCTGAGCGATGTGAACGACCCGAAGCACCTGAACGCCCGTGAGAGCGTCCGGGACGCCGAGTCGCAGCTGCGCACGGTGCTCGCCAGGATCCGCCCGCCGGAGCTCGGCACCGGCGACCTGGCCCAGGCCGTCGCCGACCTGTGCGAGGACCTCGACCGTCGCTATGGCGTCCAGGTCGGCGTCACCTGGACCGCCGACGGCGTCCTGCTGTCGGTCTCGGTCGCCACGCTGGTCTACCGGTTCCTGCAGGAGATGCTTCTCAACGCGGTCGAGCACGCTGATGGCGAAGGGGTCTCGCTCGCCGTCGAGGTGATCGAGGAGGACGACGGTCCGGTGTTCACCGCCACGGTCACCGACCTCGGCCCCGGCTTCGTGCCCGCTGCCGTCGTCAGCGCCGGCGGCCGGCACGTCGGCCTGAAGCTGGCCCGGGAGCGGGCCCGCCTCGCCGGTGGCGACCTGACCGTCTCCTCACAGCTCGGCGTCGGCACGAAGGTCCAGCTTCAGATCCCGCTGTACGCCGACGGCGGCGTTCGGCCCCGGAGGCCCGCCTCCCTCGCCACCGAGCGCGCAGCGGGAGCGGCCGGCTAGCTCTCGCCGTACGTAGTCTTGAGGGTCGTCTCCGTCGTGGAGGCACCCGAGCCGAGGAGCACCGTGCCAGAGCGCGCCGCAGTCGCTGCTGCCGTCGCGGAAGCCGCCCGGCGGCGCACGTTCGCCGTCATCAGCCACCCTGACGCCGGCAAGTCCACGCTGACCGAAGCCCTGGCGCTGCACGCACGTGTCATCAACGAGGCAGGCCACATCCACGGCAAGGCCGGCCGCAAGAGCACGGTGTCCGACTGGATGGACATCGAAAAGGCGCGAGGCATCTCGATCTCGTCGGCGTCGCTGCAGTTCGACTACCGGGACGCGGTCATCAACCTGGTCGACACCCCCGGTCACGCAGACTTCTCGGAGGACACCTACCGCGTGCTGGCCGCGGTCGACAGCGCGGTGATGCTCGTCGACGCAGCCAAGGGCATGGAGCCGCAGACCCTCAAGCTGTTCGAGGTCTGTCGCTACCGACGCATACCTGTGCTGACGGTCATCAACAAGTGGGACCGGCCGGGCCGCGATGCCCTCGAGCTGATGGATGAGGTCGCTGCCAAGACTGGCCTGCAACCGACGCCGCTGACCTGGCCGGTGGGCATCGCAGGTGACTTCCGCGGCGTGCTCGACCGGCGCTCAGGGCAGTTCATCCAGTTCACCCGAACCGCTGGCGGAGCCACCATGGCGGTGCAGCAGGTGATGACTCCGGACGAGGCGCTCGCGGCGCACGGTGACGCCTGGCTCGCGGCAGTGGAGGAGTCAGAGCTGCTGTCGGCCGACGACGCGGACCTCGACCTGGATGGCTACCTGGAGCACCGCAAGACGCCGGTGCTGTTCGGCTCGGCGGTTCTCAACTTCGGGGTGTCGCAACTGCTCGAGGTGCTGCTCGAGCTCGCGCCTGCGCCCGGCGACCGGCTGGACCACGAGGGCGAGCCGAGGCCTGTCGGATCGCCGTTCAGCGCCTTCGTCTTCAAGATCCAGGCAGGCATGGACAGCGCACACCGCGACCGGCTGGCCTACATGCGGGTCTGCTCCGGGGTTTTCGAGCGCGGCACCGTCGTCACCCACGCCGCCACCAAGAAGCCGTTCGCGACGAAGTACGCCCAGCAGGTCTTCGGGCAGAACCGAGAGACCGTCGACACCGCCTACCCAGGCGACGTCGTCGGTCTGGTCAACGCCTCCATGCTGCGGGTCGGCGACTCGCTCTACGTCGACGAGCACGTGGCCTTCCCACCGATCCCGTCCTTCGCCCCCGAGCACTTCGTGGTCGCGCGGTCGACAGACAGCGGCCGCTACAAGCAGTTCCGCCGGGGCATCGAGCAGCTCGAGCAGGAGGGCGTGGTCCAGGTCCTGCGGTCGGACCGCCGGGGCGACCAGGCACCCGTGCTCGCCGCCGTGGGGCCGATGCAGTTCGAGGTGGCGCAGCACCGCATGGCCGGCGAGATGGGTGCACCGGTGATCCTGGACCACCTGCCCTACTCACTCGCCCGGCGCACCACGAAGGAGTGGGTGGCTGAGCTCGACCGGCAGAGCGGCGTGGAGGTCCTGCTGCGCGGCGACGGAGAATACCTCGCGCTGTTCGCCGACCAGTGGCGGCTCAGCCGCACCCAGCGCGACTTCCCGGACGCGCTGCTCGAGCCCTTGGTCGCGGCGGCTGACGGACAGCTGCCTGGCTAGGGGCGGAGCCGCCTGCGCAGGTGCTTGGCCGAGAGCCACGAGGCGTAGCCGGCGCCGGCCGCCGACGCCGCTCCCGCGAGCAGCAGGGCCACCGATAGGGCCGGTCGGGCACCGCTGACCGCACCTCTCAGGGGTGCCGCGCCGCGAGGTGACGACGACTGCTGCAACAACGTCTCCAGCAACCCGTCCGGCGGTGGTTCCCCGGCCCGGGCGAGAGCGGCGAGCCCCGACCTGAGCTCGCGCTGTGCAGAGAACTCGGCCTGACAGGCGGCGCACCGGCGCAGATGCAGTGCCACCAGTTTGCGGCGCAGCTGCGGCAGGGTCCTGTCGACGTAGTCCGGCAGCTGACCCCTGACCTCCTGGCACACCCGCTCGCTCATCCCACCAGCTCCCTCAACCTCGCGTGTGCCCGGTGCAACCGGACCTTTACAGCTCCTTCGGTGAGACCGAGCAGCTCGGCCGTCTCCTTGGTCGTCAGTCCTTGCACGTCACGCAGCACCACGATCTCCCGCGCGTCCCCGGGCAGATCTGCCAGAGCCCGAGCAGTACGGCGGGCCAGGTCGGCGTCACTCGCCCGGTCCTCCGGGGAGGCGTCCGTCGAGACCACGTCCTCGAAGGTCGCGTCGAGAGCACCGGCGCTCTGACCGCGGGCTCTCGTGTCACCACGACGACGCAGCGCGGTCATGCAGACGTTGACCGTGATGCGGTGAAGCCAGGTGCCGAAAGCAGCCTCGCCGCGGAAGCCGAGGACCGACCGCACGACGCGGAGGTAGACCTCCTGCGTCGCGTCGGCAGCATCAGAGGGATCACCGAGCAATCGCCGGCACAGGGCGTAGACCTGGCTGTAGGTGCCCCGAATGAGCTCGTCCATCGCGCCCTTGTCGCCCCGCTGAACAGCCCGCACCAGCGTCGGGTCCACCTGCAGCGCGGGCATGAGCAAAACATTTTCACGAAACCCGGTAACCCGTGGGGATCTGCGAGGTCCAACCAGATGAGCGGGGGCAGATCGCCACCGCCGACTTCGCCACAGGAGTGGTGGAACATGTACCCCTTCATCGTCTTCCTCGGTCTCGCACTCGGCCTCACTGTCGTCATGCAGGTCATCGACGAGCTTCTCCCCATCAAGGCCCCTGCGGCCCTGACCCGCACCATCGCCGTGGCGCTCGCCTGCGGCTTCGCCTGGGCACTGGACTACTCGGTGTTCACGGCGTTCGGCCAGGGCTTCCGGGAGGCCTGGATGCACCCGGTCATGACCGGCCTGGCGCTGGTCGGCGGCGGGGAGTTCGTCCGCTCGCTGGTCCTCGCCATCAGCCACCGCTCCGGCGACGCCCCGGTAGAGGTCGCGCCCAGCCACGTCCGGGCCGCCTAGCACCAGCAAGCACCAGCAAGCACCAGCAGCACGGAAGCCGGTCCCTGCCGAAGGGGCCGGCTTTCGGCTGTCCGGCGCTCCCGACGGGATTGAGGTGCCGGCAGCGGGGGACAACTGCGGAGGACCGGTCGCCACCGATCCGGTCACTTGGCGGTTTACGAGGAGGCACGAAATGTCGGTCGGCCAGATTCTCATCATGCTCGTCGTCGGTCTGATCGCCGGCTTCATCGCCCGCGCCCTCGTCCCGGGTCCCGACCCGATGAGCATTCCCAAGACGGTCTTGCTCGGCGTCGTCGGCTCGCTGATCGGCGGTTTCATCGGCTACGTCCTGTTCGGCAAGGACTCCGGCGAGGGCGCCTTCCAGCCGAGCAGCCTGTTCGGCTCCATCATCGGCGCCATCATCGCGCTGCTGGTCTACCGCGCCACCATCGGCAAGAACGACCGCTCCGCCGTCGGGCACTAGTGCTCCGTAATCGAAGTCTTCTTACTTGGGCGGCACCGCGGTAGGAGTTCGTCGGCGGTCTTGGTCCAGACGAAGGGTTGGCAGCGGTCGTTCCAGCCTTCGATGAACTTGCCGATGGC
>Ga0136633_1001271_pt1 | contig 18781 bp, 20 predicted proteins | sample AntDrymeUQ832206_2_FD_105494 | JGI IMG/M metagenome (GOLD analysis project Ga0136633, IMG submission 105494) | Polar desert sand microbial communities from Dry Valleys, Antarctica - metaG UQ83 (22.06) | ecosystem: Environmental > Terrestrial > Soil > Desert | place: Antarctica: Dry Valley...
CGCTCGACGTGCTTGCGGTCGCCGCCGGTCACCTCGGCACCCCGGCCGAGGCGGCGCGTCCGCCTGCTGGACTTCTTCTCGAGCAGGTGCGAGCGGAAGGCCTTGCGCCGGCGGATCTTGCCGCTGCCGGTGACCTTGAACCGCTTCGCCGCCCCTCGGTGCGTCTTCATCTTCGGCATGTCACTGCGCTCCTGCGTTCGTTCCGTCTTCGCCCGTCTCGCCGTTGCCACCCGCCGCCGACGCCCCCGCCGTCGACGCCTTGGCGCGGGCCTTGGGCTTCTTGATCGGGTGCAACACCATCGTCATGTTCCGGCCGTCCTGACGAGGCGCCGCCTCGACGATCGCATCGTCGGCCACCTGCTCGGCGATCCGGTCCAGGATCTTCCGGCCCAGCTCGGGATGGAAGATCTCCCGCCCCCGGAACATGATCGTCAACTTGACCTTCGCGCCCTCCTCGAGGAAGCGCTTCACGTGCTTCATCTTGGTCGTGTAGTCGTGGGCGTCGATCTTGGGCCGGAACTTCATCTCCTTGATCACGACGTTGGTGGCCTTCTTGCGCGACTCCTTGCGCCGCTGCTCCTGCTCGTAGCGGTACCGCCCGTAGTTCATGATCCGGCACACAGGAGGGTTGGCGTTCGCCGCCACCTCGACCAGGTCGTATCCCTCCTCCCGGGCGATGGCCAGCGCTTCGGGCAGTGCCTTCACACCGAGTTGCTCGCCCTCGGGGCCGATGAGGAGAACCTCGCGCGCACGGATGCGGTCGTTGATCCGTGCGTCGTCGTCTGTGGCTATGTGATCACCCGTTCTTCCGGGACGGCCTGTTCCTAGACGCGAGAATGGCGGACCGGGAAGTCCGCCATCTGCCGATCCGGGGAGGACCGGGACAACGAACCCGGCTCGGCGCTACCGGCCGGGTGGGGCCGGGTGCCGCCCCGGAGGATGGCGTCCGTCCCACTTCCCATCTCGATTGTCGAAAGGCCAGGATACCAGTGTGAGCACGATCTGGACACCGTCGGGGGAGCACGAGCCGGGGGAGGCGAGCGGCCCGGAAGGGCGTCGGCCGGCCAGCCCTGTCGAGGATGGCCCGGCCGACGAGGCGAGCCGACCAATGGAGGAGGCCCCCGGCACCCCCGGTCCGGTCGGACCGGCAGGCCAGCCCTCGCCCGACCCGGAGCTCGAGGCGGAGCTCCGTCGCCTGCGGGAGGAGCTGGCAGCCACGCCCGTCGCCGATATCGTGGCCAACCACGCGGTCGGGCTGTGGCAGCTGGCGATCGTGCACCTCGCGCCCGAGGGCGACACCCCTCCCCACCTGGAGGAGGCCCGGTTTGCCATCGACGCGATGGCGACGCTGGTCGAGGGCCTGGCCGATCGGCTCGGTGACCACGAGATGCCGTTGCGCGACGCCCTCGCCCAGCTGCGGCTGGTCTTCGTGCAGGTGAGCGGGGGCAAGGCCCCGGACACCGAGGCCGAGTAGCTCTTGCCGAGTCTCATCGAGCAGTACGCGATCGTCGGCGACACTCAGACGGCCGCGCTGATCGCCGACGACGGCTCGATCGACTGGCTGTGCACCCCCCGGTTCGACTCCGGCGCGTGCTTCGCCGCCCTGCTCGGAACCGAGCAGAACGGGCGCTGGCTGCTGGCCCCGGCCACGGGCGGGCGGGCGGTGCGGAGGGCGTACCGGCCGGGCACGCTCGTCCTCGAGACCGAGTTCGAGACCGACGAAGGTGCCGTCAAGGTCATCGACTTCATGCCCATCCGAGGCAAGAGCGTCGATCTGGTCCGCATCGTCGAGGGCGTGCGGGGCCGGGTGCCGATGCGGATGGAACTGATCATCCGGTTCGACTACGGCTCGATCGTGCCCTGGGTCCGCGGCGTCGACGACACGCTGCGCGCGGTCGCCGGTCCCGACGCGCTCGTGCTCCGCACGCCCGTGGCCACGCGAGGTCAGGACCTCACCACCCAGGCCGAGTTCACCGTCTCCGAAGGCGACTCCGTCCCGTTCGTGCTGGCGTGGTTCCCATCGCACGAGGAACCGCCGAAGGAGCTCGACGCGGCACGGGCGCTCTCCCGTACGACCACCTGGTGGAAGCGGTGGTCGGCCCGGACCACCTACGAGGGAGACTGGGCCGAGGCCGTCAACCGCTCCGTGATCACGCTCAAGGCGCTCACCTACGCCCCCACCGGCGGCATCGTCGCCGCGCCCACGACCTCCCTCCCCGAATGGCCCGGGAGCGTGCGCAACTGGGACTACCGCTTCTGCTGGCTGCGCGACGCGACCTTCACGCTCTACGCGCTGATGAGCGCGGGATATGTCGACGAGGCCAGGGCGTGGCGCGAATGGCTGCTGCGGGCGGTCGCGGGCGTCCCCGCCGAGCTCCAGATCATGTACGGCCCCGCCGGCGAGCACCGCCTCACCGAGCTCGAGCTCGACTGGCTCACCGGCTACGAGCAGTCGAAGCCGGTGCGCATCGGCAACGCCGCATCCGATCAGTTCCAGCTCGACGTCTACGGAGAGGTCGCCGACGCCATGTTCCAGGCCCGCGCCGCAGGAGTCGGGGGCGACGGGAGCAGCTGGGAGATGTACAAGGCGGTGCTCGAGTTCCTCGAGGACGCGTGGCGCCAGCCCGACGAGGGCATCTGGGAGGTCCGCGGGGCCCGCCAGCACTTCACCCACTCGAAGATGATGGCGTGGGTGGCGTTCGACCGGGCGGTCAAGGTGGTCGAGGAGTTCGGGTACGACGGCACCGAAACCTGGAAAGCGTCCCGTGACGAGATCCACGCCGAGGTGTGCGCCCGGGGCTACGACACCGACCGGGGCGCCTTCGTGCAGGCCTACGACTCCCAGCTCCTGGACGCGAGTCTGCTGATGATGCCGCTGGTGGGCTTTCTCCCCGCCACCGACGAGCGGGTCCGCAACACCGTCGCCGCGGTCCAGCGCGAGCTCACGGTCGACGGATTCGTCATGCGCTACGCGAGCGACCACGTCGAGGACGGACTGCCCCCCGGCGAGGGCGTGTTCCTTCCGTGCTCGTTCTGGCTCGCCGACAATCTCGCCCTCATGGGCCAGACCGGCGAGGCGCGCGCCCTGTTCGAGCGATTGGTCGGCCTGGCGAACGACGTCGGGCTGCTCTCCGAGGAGTTTGACCCGAAGGCGAAGCGGTTCCTGGGGAACTTCCCGCAGGCGTTCACCCACGTTGCGCTGGTCAACACCGCCTGCAACCTGTCGGGCGATGCCCGCAGCCCGGCGCGGAGTCGGGCCCACCGGCATACCGCGCCGACACCGCGTTAGCGCCGCTCCACGTCAGCCGCCTGCCAGCGCCCGCCCGCGCCGGGCGCGACCGTGAACTCCACCTCGGCGTCCACCGCGATGGACCGGGTGCCGTCGGCGATGGCGGTGCAGTGGAACGGATAGCGCTCGCCGTCGATCTCGATCTCGCCCAGCCCGCGGCCCTCGTCGAACGCGACGACCCGTCCCGTCAATGCACGATCTTGGCGATCGGCAGCTCGATGATGTCGGTCGCGCCCCGCTCTTTGAGCGCGGGGATGAGTGTGTTGATCTCGCTCTTGGCGACCACGGTCTCAACCGCGTAGGCGTCGTCGCCAAACAGCTTCGACACGGTCGGCGACTTGAGCGCCGGCAGCAGCTGGATCACCTCGTCGAGGCGGGCCTCGTCCACGTTGAGCTTCACCAGCACCCGTCCCCGCGCCTCGAGCGAACCCGAGAGCAGGGTCTGGACCTGCTCCATCGCCTTGCGCTTGGCCGGGTCACCGTAAGCCGTCGGATTGGCGATGAGCTCGGTGTACGACACGAGGATCGTGTCGAGGATCTTCAGGCCGGCGGCCCGCAGCGCCCGGCCCGTCTCGGTGATCTCGACCACCGCGTCGGCGATCTCGGGCACCTTGGCCTCGGTGGCGCCGTAGGAGAGCGAGATGTGGGCGTCGACGTCGTGCTTCTGGAGGAAGCGCCGGGTCAGCTCGGGGTACTCGGTGTGCACCCGCACGCCGGGAGGCAGATCGGCGACGCCGGTCGCGGGTGCGTCCTCGGCCACTGCCAGCACGACCTGGATCGGACGGGCGGTCGCCTTCGAGTAGTGCAACTCGGTCAGGGTCACGACGTCGGCGCCGGTCTCCTCGATCCAGTCCCGGCCGGTGATGCCGACGTCGAACGTTCCCTCGGCGACGTAGCGGGGGATCTCCTGGGGGCGCAGGATCCGGACGTCGTCGATGCGGGGATCGTCGATGGTGGCGCGGTAGTCGACGTCGGATCCGCGGACGACGCCCAGGTCGGCGTCGTCGAACAGTTGCAGGGTCGCCGCTTCCAGCGAGCCCTTCGGCAGCACCAGCCGAAGCACTAATCCCCCGCTCTGAAGGGCCGCTCGGGCCCCGGCTCGCTGCGGCGCAGGATACCTGCGCCGCGGTCGCTCGCCTCGGCGTCCTCCGGCTTCGGGAGTTGGCGCAGCAGGTCGACCATCTCGACGGCCGTCAGCGCGGCCTCGCGACCCTTGTTGCCCTCGCTGCCGCCGGCGCGGTCCATGGCCTGGGCGAGGTCGTCGGTGGTCAGGACGCCGAAGGTGACAGGAACGCCGGTGTCGAGGGCGGCACGGCTCACGCCGGCGGCGCACTCCCCCGCCACGTAGTCGAAGTGGGGCGTCCTACCCCGGATGACCGCACCCACGCAGATCACCGCGTCGACCTCGCCCGACGCGGCCAGTCGCTGCGCAATTAGCGGGATCTCGAACGCCCCCGGCACCCAGGCGACACGCACGTCGGCGGGGTCGAGACCGTGCTCCCGCAACGCTTCCAGGGCGCCCTCGAGGAGCGGCGTGGTCACGTTCTCGTTGAACCGCCCCGCGACCACCGCCAGTCGCATGCCGGCGGCATCCAGCTTCCCTTCGTCCTGCGAGTAGGTACCCATGGCGGCGTGGTCAGGTTCTCCCGAGTCCCTGGTCCTCGATGTCGAGCAGGTGCCCGAGCTTCTCCTGCTTCGCCCGCAGGTAGGCGATGTTCTCCTCGTTGGGGAGGGCGCGCAGGGGGACACGCTCGACGATCTCGAGACCGTAGCCCTCGATGCCTCCGTATTTGGCGGGATTGTTGGTCAGGAGGCGCATGGTCGTGATGCCGAGGTCGACGAGGATCTGGGATCCGATCCCGTACTCGCGCGAGTCGACGGGGAAGCCGAGCTCGACGTTGGCCTCGACCGTGTCGCGTCCCTGGTCCTGCAGCGTGTACGCCCGCAGCTTGTGACCGAGGCCGATGCCCCGACCCTCGTGACCGCGCAGGTAGACGACGACGCCCTCGCCCGCGGTCGCGACCTGCTCGAGGGCGAGGTCGAGCTGGAGGCCGCAGTCGCAGCGCAGCGATCCGAACACGTCGCCGGTGAGGCACTCGGAGTGCACCCGCACCAGCACGTTCTCCTGGCCCGCGACCTCGCCCCGCACGAACGCCATGTGCTCGGTCCCGTCGAGCAGCGACTGGAACACGTAGGCGGTGAACTCGCCGTGGCGAGTCGGGATGCGCGCCTCCGAGACCCGGCGGACGAGCTTCTCGCGGTGGCGCCGGTAGCGGATGAGGTCGGCGATCGAGATGAGCTGGAGGTCGTGGCGGGCAGCGAAGCGCTCGAGCTCGGGCAAGCGCGCCATCGTCCCGTCGTCGTTCACGACCTCGGCCAGGACTCCCGCGGGATAGCAGCCGGCGTCGCGGGCGAGGTCGACGGTGGCCTCGGTGTGGCCGGCCCGCTTGAGCACGCCCCCTTCCCGGTAGCGCAGGGGGAAGATGTGCCCGGGCCGGGCGAGGTCGTCGGGCTCGGCGGCAGGGTCGATGAGCGCGTGCACGGTCACGGTGCGGTCGGCGGCCGATATGCCGGTGGTCGTGCCGCGCTTGGCGTCGACCGAGACGGTGAACGCCGTGCGGTAGGCAGTGGTGTTCTCCGCCACCATCATCGGCAGCTGGAGGTGGTCGAGGCGCTCGCCCTCGAGCGGCATGCAGATCACGCCGCTGGTGTGACGGATCATGAACGCCATCGCCTCGGGTGTCGCCTTCTCCGCCGCCATGATGAGGTCGCCCTCGTTCTCGCGGTTGGCGTCGTCGACGACGATGACGAGCTCGCCGCGGGCAATGGCCGCGATCGCGTTCTCGACCTTGGTGAAGGGCATCGCTACGCCTTTCTGCGCGCGCCGTTGAGCAGGCGCTCCACGTACTTCGCGAGCATGTCGACCTCGAGGTTCACCGGGTCGCCGGGCTTTTTCGCGCCCAGCGTCGTGACCGCGAGGGTGTGCGGGACTACGGCGACGCCAAAGCCCCCCTCGCCGACCGACGTGACCGTCATGCTCACGCCGTCGACCGTGATCGAGCCCTTCTCCGCCACGTAGCGCAACAGGTCGGGTGGCGCCGAGAACCTCACCCGGGTCGAGCCGTCGGGTAGCGGGTCACGCGACTCGATGCGCCCGACCGCGTCGACATGGCCCTGCACGAGGTGGCCGCCGAGGCGGTCGGAGAGCCGCATCGGCCGCTCGAGGTTGACCGAGTCGCCCGGCTTCAGGGTTCCGAGGGCGGTGCGCTCGAGCGACTCGGTGACGGCGTCGGCGGCCCACCAGCCCTCGCCCCACTCGACCACGGTGACGCAGCACCCGTTGACCGCGATCGACGCGCCGATCTCCACGTCCCCGAGCACGGTCTCGGCCTCGAACTCGAAGCGGGCACCGCCGGCGCGCGGTTCGACGCGGCGCACCGTGCCCAGCTCTTCCACGATCCCGGTGAACATCAGGCCTCGACCTCGTACTCGAGCCGCACGTCCGCGCCGAGCCCGGCCACCGAGACCAACTGCCACCGGGCCGCGTCGGCCAGCGTGGGCGGTCCGAGACCGTCGAACGCGGGGCGGGCGTCACGTCCGAGCGTCGTCGGGGCGACGTAGGCCACGACCCGATCCACGAGGCCGGCGCCGACCAGCGCGGCGTGGACGGTCGGACCGCCCTCCACCATGGCCTGGAGGACGCCGTGGCTGCCGAGCAGCTCCAGCGCGGCCGCCAGGTCGACGCCGGAGCCGCCGGGTGCGGTCGGGATCGTCTCCACCTTGGCGCCGGCGGCCCGCCAGGCGTCGACCGCGGCCGCGTCGGCGGACTCGGAGGTCAGCACGATCGTCGGCGCCAGCGACGGGTCGAACAACGGCCCTGCGGCAGGCACGCGACCGCGCCCGTCGAGCAGCACCCGCAGCGGCTGATGTTCGACGGCACGCTGGATGTCGCGCGCCGTGAGCGCGGGGCGGTCGGCGAGCACGGTCCCCGAGCCCACCACGACCGCCTGGGAGTCGGCCCGCAACTCGTGGGCGTCGGCGCGGGCCTCGGGGCCGGTGATCCAGCGCGACGAGCCGTCGGCGGCCGCGACCCGGCCGTCGAGACTCATGGCCGTCTTGAGCAGGGCGTAGGCGCGTCCGGTACGCCGGTGGTGCAGATACGGCGCCAGCGACCGGGTGGCATCGACCGCGCCCGTGCCGATGTCCACGTCGATGCCGTGCTCCCGCAGTCGGGCGATGCCGCCTCCCCCGACCTGGGGGTCGGGATCCTCGAGCGCGACGACGACCCGGGCCACATTGGCGGCGAGGAGCGCGTCGGCGCACGGCGGCGTGCGCCCGTGATGCGAGCACGGCTCGAGCGTGACGACCGCGGTCGCGCCCTGCGCCCGGTCGCCGGCGGCGGCGAGCGCAGCCGTCTCTGCGTGGGGTGCTCCGGGTCGCTCGTGGAAACCCTCGCCCACGACGACGCTGTCGCGGAGCAGCACGCAGCCGACCCAAGGGTTGGGCGGCGCGGTCCGACGCCCCCGCTCTCCCACCTCGAGCGCCCGGGCCATGGCCCGCTCGTCCTGCACCGTCACCTCCGCGCCCCGGGGCATGCGGGGACGGCGCCGCGAGCGCGTCCGAGGACGCGCCGGCCGTGCGCCCTCTCCCATCCGGACTGTGACCGTCGGCCCCGGCCTTCCCGCTGCTGCGGGTTACCGGGTCAACCACACGGATGGCGACCGTGGGCTCGCGGGCTCCCGCGTCTCCTGTGAGACGCGACTACCGCCGGTTGGGGCTTTCACCCGTATCCCGAGGGCTGTCTTCTTGACTGTTTGGTCAAGAGTATAGGACGAGCCTCACCGAGGCCGAGTGAGGCGGAGGCTTCGTGGGGCCGAGGCCTAGTGAGGATGTTCGCCGGCGAGGAGCTCGAGCGCGTGAGGAACTGCGGGCAGGATGACGTCGAGGCATTCGAGCGCGCCGCTGGCCGAGCCGGGCAGGTTGCACACGAGCGCGGCGCCGATGGTCCCGCAGACGCCTCGTTGCAGCATCCCGTAGGGCCGACCGGGCTCGTTGCTCACCGTCCTCATCGCCTCGGCCAGACCGGGCGCCTCCCGCTCGACCACCGTACGGGTCGCCTCGGGGGTGAGGTCGCGGGGCCCGAACCCGGTGCCGCCCGTTGTCACGACCAGGCCGGCGAACCCGGTGGTGACCTCGCGCAACGTCGTGGCCACCGCCTCGACGCCGTCGGCGGTCACCCGTTGCTCGTCGACGTCGTAACCGGTGCTGCGTAGGCGCTCGACCAGGGTGCTGCCGGAGCGGTCGTCGCGGTCGCCGGCTGCGACACCGTCGGAGACCGTCAGCACGCGCGCCCGTCGGCCCAACTTCGGCAGATTCGCACCCGGGGCGGCCCCATCGAGGACCCGCCTGACCCGGGTGAGCAGGTTGGCGGGGTCGAACGGCTTCACCACGTAGTCGTCGGCGCCGGCGATCAGCCTGACGGCCTCGTCGCGGGTCGCGCCCTCGGCGGTCAGGAAGATCACCGGGCAGTCGCTGGTGCGGGCATCGGCCTTGAGGCCGCGGCCCACGTCGAACCCGTCGGGCCCGGGCATGACGACGTCGAGGAGGATCAGGTCGGGCCGCACCCGCCGGGCGTGTTCCAACGCCTCGTCCCCGTTCCGGGCGAGGAAGACCTCGTACCCCTCGAGCTCGAGGTTGATCTTGATCGCCTTGAGGTCGTCGTCGTCGGCGGCGGCGATCAGGATCCGTTCGGCCACGCCGCCTCCTTGATCGTGCGCGCCGCGACCGCGGGGTCGTCGGCGTGGAACACCGCGCTCCCGGAGACGAGGATGTCGGCACCGGCGTCGGCCGCCTGCGGTGCAGTCTCGAGGTTGATCCCGCCGTCGATCTCCAGCTCCATCGGAAGGTTGCGCTCATCGACGATCCGCCGAGCGGTCGTGAGCTTGTCGAGCACGCTGGGGATGAACGGCTGGCCCCCGAACCCGGGGTGGACGCTCATGACCAGCAGGAGGTCGATCTCCTCCAGGTACGGGAGCACGGAGTCCAGCGGGGTCTCGGGGTTGAGGGTGAGGCCCACGCGCAGGCCAAGGGAACGCATCATCGCGAACCGTGGTCGGGGGTCGCCGAGCTCGATGTGGACCGTGCACCCGTCGGCGCCGGCGTCGGCGAAGTCGGCCAGCAGGTCCTCGGGGTTGTCGACCATGAGGTGACAGTCGAGGAAGAGGTCGGTCCGCTGGCGCAGCGACTTGACCACTGGCGGACCAATGGTGAGGTTGGGGACGAAGTGCCCGTCCATCACGTCGACGTGCAACAGATCCGCCTGGTCGCTCACGCGGTCGACCTCGTCGGCGAGCTGCGAGAAGTCGGCCGACAGGATCGAGGGCGCGAGCTTGCGTGCGGTCATCGTGCTCACTCTACCGGCCGCCGGTCGCGGGATCGCGGCGAAGCCGGAGCACGAACATGCCGTCGGTCCCGGCGTCGTGGGGAAGAAGCAGTGCGCCTCTCCCCCACCCTCGCCACGGCGGTCCGGGCGGCGCGAGCGCGACGAGCTCTGGGAGCTCGGCCGTGGCCCATTCGTCGACCGCAGTCGTCTCCTCGCGGGTGAGCGTGCACACCGAATAGACGAGCGTCCCCCCGGGCCGCAACACCCGCGCCGCTTCGCGCACGAGCGCACGCTGGCGCGCCGCGAGCGCAGCCACCTGGTCGGGATCGACGCGCCAGCGCGCCTCCGGACGACGGCGCAACACTCCGAGCCCGGTACAGGGCGCGTCGACCAGAACGCGGTCGAAGGCACCCGCTCGCACGGGCAGCGCCCGACCGTCGGCGGCCACGAGATCAACGGCGAGCCCGAGGCGGGAAGCCGCGCGACCCACGAGCGCGAGGCGACCGGCGTGCACATCGGCGGCGACAACCCGGCCGGTGTCGCCGACGCGCTCCGCGATCGCAGTGGCCTTCCCGCCCGGAGCCGCACAACTGTCGAGGACGAAGTCACCCGGCTCGGGGGCGAAGACGGCGACGACCGCCTGGCTGGCCTCGTCCTGAGGTGTGGCCCGGCCCTCCGCCACTACCGCCACCCGCACCGGATCGCCCAGGCCGCGCGTGACCACCGCGCCGCTGCCCAGCCTGCCGGGAGCGACGGTGGCGCCGTCGGCCTCGAGCTCGCGCGCGAGCTCGTCTGTGGTCGTACGCCGCAGATTGGGCCGGAGCGTGACCGGGGCGGGCTCGTTGCCCGCGGCCAGGATGGCTAGCGCATCGTCGCCGCCGAACCCGGTGATCAGGTACTCGACGAGCCAGTCGGGGTACGACAGGCGCGTTCCGATCGCGGCGATGTCGTCGTCGTCGGGCAACAACCAGGGTGGGCCGGTCGCGGCCACCTTGCGAAGCACCGCGTTGACCAGCGGACGGGCGCGCCGGGGCGCAACCTCGACCGTCTCCCCCACCGCCGCGTGGGCCGGGACACCCGACACGAGCTGGTGCACACCCAGGCGGAGCGCAGCCCGCACGGGCGGGTCGAGAGCACCGACAGACCGGTCGAGCGCGGGCCCCAGCCGGTGATCGAGCGCCCGCTGCGCCCGCAGCGTGCCGTACACGAGATCGGTGGCGAAGGCCCGGTCGCGCGCCACGAGCCCGCTCTTCCGGAGCGCAGCAGGCAACAGCAGGTTCGAGTACGCGCCACCTTCCACCCGTACGAGGACGTCGAGCGCGACCGCACGCGCCGACCGCGTCACGTGCCGAGGACGGGGGTGCCGGGATGCCCGCGCCGCCAGGCCTCCCAGGTCATGCGAGGTCTGCCCTCGGGTTGGACCTCGACGGGCTCGACGACGCCTTGATCGTTGCGCGTCGCCCGCCAGATCTTCAGTCGTTTGCCCTCGACCGTTGTCCACGCGCCCGGTCGGGGGTTGCCGGCGCGGATCACGCGCATGATCTCGTCGGCGGGGCGGAACCAGTCGATCCGGAACTCGTCGACGGTCAGCTTGTCGGCGTAGGTCGGCTCCCCCTGCTGAGGTTGCGGTTCGAGCTCGGGTACGCGCGGCAGTGTCTCGACCATGAGCCGTGTTCCCAACTCGACCAGCCTCGCTCGCAATTCCCCGGCGGTCTCGTCGGGGTCGATCGGTGTCCGCTCGCATGCGTACACCGGCCCGGTGTCGAGCCCCGAGTCGATCCGCATCACGCACACCCCGGTGTCAGTGTCGCCGGCGAGGATCGCCCGTTCGACGGGCGCGGCACCGCGCCAGCGCGGCAGCAGCGAGAAGTGGAGGTTCACGAAGCCGTGCGGCAACGCCTCGAGCAGCTCGTCCGGGAGCAGCTGCCCGAACGCCACGACCACGCCGAGCTCGGCGCCTGACGCCCAGACCTCGTCGACCACCTCCCGCGCCCGGCTCGGAGTGCGGACGTCGAGGCCGAGCTCGAGCGCCGCGGCATTCACCGGGCTCGGGGCGGTGCCGCTCCCCCGTCCTCGGCGGCGGTCAGGTTGGGTGACCACCAACGCGACCTCGTGGCCGGCGTCCACGAGCGCCCGCAACGTGGGCACCGCGTCGTCGGGGCTACCGAGGAAGACCAGCCTCATGGCCTCCCCTATCGCTTCGCTCGCTGCGGGCCGGGCCAGCCAGAAAAAGATTGGCCGGCCCGCGGACGCTCGCTCAGCCGCCACGTTCTCTGGCGCGTCATCGGTCGTGCCGCTTGCGGCAGGCGCCTAGAGCGCGGGGCCGTCCGGGTGACGGGCGGCCGCGACCAGATCCTGGTCGCGTATCGCCCGCAGGGCCTGCTTGCGGACGGCGGGCTCGAGCCGGTCGAGGAGCAGCACACCGTCGAGGTGATCGACCTCATGGAGGAACACCCGGGCCAGCACCTCGTCGCCCTCGACCACGACCTCCTTGCCGTCGAGGTCGATGCCCCGGAGCGTGACGACCTTGGGTCGCACGATCTCGAACTTCAGGCCGGGGACCGAAAGGCACCCCTCCTCGTACGCGAACTCGCCGCTGGTCTCCACGATCTCGGGGTTCACGATGACGGTGGCGCCCTCGCCCACGTCGTAGGTGAACAAGCGCTTCTGCACGCCCACCTGGGGGGCGGCGAGACCCAACCCGATCGCCTCGTACATGGTGTCGTACATCGTGTCGACGATGCCGGCCAGGCTGCCGTCGAGCTCCTCGACTTCGCGGGCGCGCTGCTTGAGCACGGGGTCGCCGAAGAGGCGGATCGGGTACGAGGTCATCCCTATCGCCTCGCTCGCTGCGGCGCAGGGTACCTGCCCCGCGGGCGCTCGCTCGGACGCCAAGTCATGCGTGGACGAATTGACCGTGCCGCATTCATTTCCCCTGAGGTTACCAGTGGGCGCGCGCGGTCCCTAGACGCGGAGCGGGTCGACCTCGACGCGCAATCGGCCGAGGGCGCGCGCCTCGGAGAAGTCGGTGGCGGCGAGCGCGTCGGCCAGCATTTCAGCGGTCGGTGCCTGGACGAGGGCCCGTGCCGGCGCGGCGGTCGGCCCGAGCACGGTCACCTCGCTTCGGGTCCGAAGCCGGTCGCAGGCGACCGCGACCGTGTCGTCGGCACCGCTGATCTCGGCGAGACCGCCGAACGGGGGGAAGCCGAGTGCCTCGCGCCGGGCGCGCTCGGGGGCCGCCGCAATCGTGGGATCGGCCTGACGGGCCGCGGTGAGCACGTCGTGATCGGGCGCCCGCGTCTGCACGAGCACGCGACCGCCCCCGCTCTTCGAGCCGACCACGCGAGCCGCTCGGGCCAGCAGCATCAGCGCCAGTTCGGTGGCCCGGTAACGCGGCGCGAGGAGCTCCTGGTCGAACTCGAGGAACGCGCACAGGCGGACCGGTGGCCGGGTGGGCGCCCGGTGCAGCACGGCCTCGGTGCCGACGAGCACCTCGGCAGCGGGGGGAACCTCGAGCGCCCCACCGACCTCGGCGACCGACGTGCGGGGCAGCAGGGCGCTCAGCTCCTCAGCCAGGCGGGTCACGCCGACTCGCCGGGCCTTCAGTTGGGTGCCGTGGCACGCCTGGCAGACCCGGGGCCGGGTGGCGCCGCAGCGGGCGCAGGTGAGGCCGTCGTCCCCCTCGGCCGCCGCCGCGTCACAGCGGGCGCACGTCACCAGTGCACCGCAGGTCCCGCACACGAGCATCCGGGCCCGGCCCTTGCGGTTGAGCACGCACACCGCTCGACCGTCGACGACGGCGGCACGGACCGCGTCTGCCAGCCGGGTGGTGAGCAAGCTCCGGCCCGGCGGCTCGTTCCGAAGGTCGACGACCTCGAGGGTGGGCCACCCGGCACGCTCGACATTGCGGAGTGGTCGCAACGGCGGGACGCCCGCGTGGACCTCGGCCTCGAGGGTTGGGACCGGCGAGACCAGCGCGACCCGGACGCCGGCGCGTCGCCCGCGCTCGACCGCAACCTCGCGTGCGTTCCACGCCGGTGTCCGTTCCTCCTTCAGGGCCTCATCGGCTTCGTCCAGGACCACGATCGCGGCCAGATCCGGCACGGGGGCGAAGACAGCCAGGCGCCCGCCGACGACGACGCACGCGCCGGTCCGCGCCCGGTCCCACATGGCAGTGCGCTCGGCGGCGGCGAGATCGCTGTGGAGCGTGACCGGCGAGCGGCCCTCTCGCTCGAGCTGGCGCACGAGGAGCGGGACCCGGGCGGCGCCGGGGAGCACCACGATGGTCGAGCCCTCGGAAGCGAGCAGACCCAGCACGAGCTCGCGCCGGTCGACGGCCGGCGGCCAGGCGATGACGGAGCACGGCTTCGCCCGCGCGTCGGCGACGACATCGGGCAGGGCGGCCGCGGGCGGGAAGACTGCTGCCCCCGGTTCGGGCGCGGGCCCGGGAGGCACGACGTTGGGCGGCGACGCGGCCCCGAGGAGCGCGGACACGGGACCGGCGTAGCGCCACGCCGCCCAGGCACAGAGATCGACGACGTCGGCGGACGGTCCGGCCGAGGCCACCTTGGCCAGGGGGAGCAGCCGGTCGAGCCCGGCTTCGGGCACGACGCCGTCGGCCACGACCCAGCCGCGCACCCGCCGACCGTGCAGCGGAACCCGCACGATGGTCCCGACGCGCACGACGTCGGCAAAGTCGGGCGGAACGAGATAGTCGAACGCGCGGTCGACCGCGGAGACGTCCGGTCGTACGCGACAGACGCGCGGCGGAGTTACTTCGCTAGCGACTGCGCCGCCTCGCGCAGCGCGTCCACCTCGTTGGTCAGCTCCCAGGTGAAGTCCTTCTCCGACCGGCCGAAGTGCCCGTACGCCGCGGTGCGCTTGAAGATCGGGCGGCGCAGGTTGAGCCGCTCGATGATCGCCGCCGGCCGCAGGTCGAAGTGGTCCTGCACCAGCCCGCCGAGCTTCAGCGGGTCGATCTCCGACGTCCCGAACGTCTCCACCATGACCGACACCGGCTTGGCGACGCCGATGGCGTACGCCACCTGGACCTCGCAGCGCTTGGCGATCCCGGCGGCGACCACGTTCTTGGCCACGTTGCGCACTGCGTACGCCGCCGAGCGGTCGACCTTGGTCGGGTCCTTCCCGCTGAACGCTCCCCCGCCATGACGCGCCATGCCACCGTAAGTGTCGACGATGATCTTGCGTCCGGTGAGGCCGCAGTCGGCGTGAGGACCGCCGAGTTCGAAGCTCCCGGTCGGGTTGCACAGCACCTCGTAGTCGTCATCGGCGAACTGCGGCGGTAGCAGCGGCCGGATGACGTGCTCCTGGAGGTCCGGCTTCAACAGCGTCTCGATGTCGATACCGGGCTGGTGCTGGGTCGAGATCAGGACGGTGCACAGCCGCTTGGGTACGCCGTCCTCGTACTCGATGGTCACCTGGGTCTTGCCGTCCGGCCGCAGGTACGGGAGCACGCCCGCCTTGCGGACCTCCGACAGCCGGTGGGCGAGACGATGCGCGAGCCAGATCGGCATCGGCATGAGGTCGTCGGTCTCGTTGCAGGCGTAGCCGAACATCATCCCCTGGTCGCCGGCGCCGACCTCGTCGTAGTGGTCGCCCGTCCCCGACCGGAACTCGGTGGCCTTGTCGACGCCCTGGGCGATGTCGGGTGACTGCTCGTCGATGGAGGTGATGACACCGCAGGTGGTGCCGTCGAAGCCGTAGGTGGCGTCGGTGTAGCCGATGCCGCGGATCGTGTCGCGGACGACGCGCGGGATGTCGACGTACGCGGTCGTGCTGATCTCGCCGGCGACGACCACCATGCCGGTGGTGCAGAGCGACTCGCATGCCACCCGGCTCTCGGGGTCTTCCTCGTAGATCGCGTCGAGCACGGCGTCGCTGATCTGGTCGCACATCTTGTCGGGGTGACCCTCGGTCACCGATTCGGATGTGAACGTGAACCGACTACTCACTGGTTTCCTTTCAGGCTTTCGACGATCCGGTCGAGGATGAGACCGGCGAGATCGGGCTTGGGCATCAGCGGGATCTCCTCGGCGGAGCCGGACGAGTACAGCAGGACCGCCCGGTTGGTGTCGACTTCGAAGCCCGCATCGGGCGCGGACACGTCGTTCGCGACCATGAGGTCGACCCGTTTGGCCGCGAGCTTGGTCGCGGCGTGCTCGCGGACGTGCTCGGTCTCGGCCGCGAAGCCGACGAGCACCTGGTGCGGCTGCTTGCGCTCACCCAGGGTGGCGAGGATGTCGGGCGTGGGCTCGAGCACGACCTCGGGCACGCCGTCGTGCTTCTTGAGTTTCTGCGCGGTGGTCGCCTTGGGCCGGAAGTCGGCGACCGCCGCCGCCATCACGACCACGTCGACCTCGGCGAACCGGCCGAGTACCGCGTCGGCCATCTCGTCGGCGGTCTCGACCCGCACGACCTCGACAACGTCGGTGGCCGGGTGATCGGCGGCCGTCACCAGCGTGACGGCGGCGCCACGACGGGCGGCGACGTCGGCGACGGCGTGGCCCATCTTCCCCGACGACCGGTTCCCGACGAAGCGGACGGGGTCGAGCGGCTCGCGGGTGCCCCCCGCGGTGACCAGGACGCGCACGCCCGCGAGGTCGCCGGTGGCGAGTGCGGCGGCGACCGCGCCCACGATGCGTGCCGGATCCGCCAGGCGCCCTTCGCCCTCGTCACCCCCGGCGAGGCGGCCGGCTTCGGGGTCGACGACGTGGACACCCCGGCGCCGCAGCGTCGTCAGGTTCTCCTGCACCGCCGGGTGCTCCCACATCTCGGTGTGCATGGCCGGCGCAACCAGGACCGGCGCGCGTGTCGCGAGCAGGGTCGCGGTGAGGAGGTCGTCGGAGATGCCGGCGGCGTACTTGCCGAGCAGCTTGGCGGTGGCGGGCGCGACGACGATCAGGTCGGCCGACTGCCCCAGGCGGGTGTGCGGGATCGGGTCGGGCCCGTCGAAGAGCGACGTGCGCGCCGGCTCGGAGGCCAGCGCCGAGAACGTGAGCGCGCCGACGAAGCGGAGGGCGTCGTCGGTGAGCACGGGGGCGACGTGGGCGCCGGCGTCGACCAGGCGGCGGCACACTTCGACGGCCTTGTAGGCGGCGATGCCACCGGTCACTCCCAGGATGACGCGTCGTCCCCGGAGGCTGACGAGCGGGACGGAAGTGTCGGTCATGGTGGTCGGGCCGGAGCCCGGGGAAGCCGGTCTTTACTCGGCCGGCTCGTCCGCGACTTCCTCGCCCTCGGCCCCGTCCTCGGGCTCCTCGGGCAGCGGGACCGCTTCGATCTTGCCCGCCTCGATCTCCTCGAGCGAGATCGACAACGGCTTCCGTGAGACCGAGGTCACCTGCGGGGGAACGATCTTACCCAGGCCCTCGCCGAGCTGGTTGTAGTAGTCGTTGATCTCGCGGGCCCGCATCGCCGCCAGCGTGACCAGCGTGAACTTGGAGTCGACCCGGTCCATCAGGCTCTCCATCCGGGGTTCCATCAGGGAAGCGCGGCGTTCTGCCATCGGATTCTCCGCCAAACGGCTGGGGGAAGGAGCCGGACGGGCTAGGACGCTGCCCGCCGGTGTGCTTCCAGGATAGCAGCGACCTCCTCGGCAGCCCGATCCGCGTCGTCGTTGACGATGACATGGTCGAAACGGACCGCTTCGGCCTCCTCCGCCTCCGCCTCGGCCAGGCGGCGCTCCACCGCCTCGGGGTCGTCCTGGCCCCGCCCCAGCAGCCGCTGGCGCTGGACCTCACGCGACGGGGGTCGCACGAACACGAGCACGGCGTCGGGGAACGCCTCCTTCACCGACAGCGCCCCCTGGACGTCCACCTCGAGCAGGACGTCGTCCCCGGCGGCGAGGTGCTCCTCCACCGGCGCCCGCGGGGTGCCCTTGAGATCGCCGTACACGTCGAACGACTCGAGGAAGCCCGCCTCGGCGCGTAGTCGCTCGAAGTCGTCCCGGCTCAGGAAGATGTAGTCGCGTCCGTCGACTTCGTCGTCTCGTGGGGGCCGGGTGGTCGCCGAGACCGAGTACCACAGGCTCGGATCGCGCTCGAGGAGCCGGCCGACGATCGTGCCCTTGCCGACCCCGGAGGGACCGGCGATGACGAGGAGGATGGCACGACCCATCCTTACTGCCTCGCTCGCTGCGGCGCAGGGTACCTGCGCCGCGGGCGCTCGCTCGGACGCCAAGTCGCCCGGCACGGCATGGATCGTGCCGCTTGCGTCAGCCGAACTGGGCTCAGCCGAAGCGGCCGAGGAGCGCCATGCGCTGGTTGCGCCCGAGCCCGCGGAGTCGGCGGCTCTCGCTGATGTCGAGTTCCTGCATGAGCCGGCGCGCCCGCACCTTCCCGACGCCCGGCAGCGACTCGAGCACGCTGACCACCTTGAGCTTGGCCAGGATCTCGTCGCGGTCGCCCTGCTCGAAGAGCTCCCGCAGGCTCAGCGAGCCCATCTTGAGCTTCTCCTTCACCTCGGCGCGCTGCCGGCGGGCGGCGGCCGCCTTCTGGAGGGCGGCCTGACGCTGCTCGGGTGTGAGCGAGGGCGGGAGCGGCATACCGGGCGACCTCCTCAATCTCGCACGCACGTTCGCGGACACTGCGCGCAAGCGCCGCGCATCCCGAACGCGGCACGCTTCGACGACGACCGGGCCTGAGTATAGGCAGCGGCCCCCCGCAGGCAACCGGAGCGGTCAGGTGTCGCGGGTGCGGGCGCCGAGCGCGTCTGCTATGGACCTCGCGACCGCGGTCGCGGCCGCTTCGGCGTCGGTTGCGGCGGTGACGGCGCGCCCGACAACCATCCAGTCGGCCCCGGCTCGGACCGCCTCGGCCGGTGTCGCCACCCGAGCCTGGTCGTGGTGGTCGCCGCCGGGGAGCCTCACTCCGGGGACCATGGTCGCGAGGTCGGCGCGACGCGCGTGCACGGCCTCGACCTCGTACGCCGAGCACACGACCCCGCGGCAACCGGCCGCAGCGGCGGCGTCGAGTCGCTCCTCGAACGTCTCCGTGCGGGGGTCGCTCGTCAGCACCGTGACCGCGAGCGGCACCGGCTCCGGGTGGCCCCCGTCGCGTGCTCCCTCGAGCAGCCCGGCGACGCCGGCGCGC
>Ga0136633_1001272_pt1 | contig 18779 bp, 17 predicted proteins | sample AntDrymeUQ832206_2_FD_105494 | JGI IMG/M metagenome (GOLD analysis project Ga0136633, IMG submission 105494) | Polar desert sand microbial communities from Dry Valleys, Antarctica - metaG UQ83 (22.06) | ecosystem: Environmental > Terrestrial > Soil > Desert | place: Antarctica: Dry Valley...
CCGGAGTTTGGTGGAGCATCTCGATCGGCGCAACCCCGAGCTGATGCGTCGCCACCAGGTCAATCCGTGGTCGCTGGCTGGGCGCGCGTGCGTGCCCGTCAGGCCAAGTCGCACGAGGAGCGACTTGCGCTGGACGTGTGGAACGTCGATCACATCTCGGTCTGGCAAGACCCTCGGATCCTGCTCCTGGCCGTACGGGCGGTCCTGACGCGGCGCGGCAGGCATGAGGCCGGGTACGCGACGGGCACCGAATTCATGGGCACGCGCGATGGACGCTGACCGGTGGGAGGTCGGCGGCGAGTTTGGCTCAGAGAGCCCGGATACAGGCGAGTGTGAGCCGTGGGCGTCCAACCACGTCCGGTTCGCGCTGGCTCAGCACGCGCTGATCGCGATCTGGCGGAGCTTGTCGGCGTCGCAGCCTGTCGTGTGGGTGCCCAACTACTTCTGCTCACCGGTCGTAGAGGTGCTCAGTTCGGCCGGAGCGGCGATCCGCACCTATGCCGATGATCCGCGCTGGTCGCGCCCGCGGTGGAACACCTTGACGGCGCGCGCCGGCGACTTCGTGCTGGCAGTGAATTACTTCGGTGTTCGGGATGGAACGGCGTGGCGTGAGTGGCAGGCCGCTCATCGAGGCGTCGTACTGATCGAAGATCATACCCACGACCCGGTATCAGCCTGGGCCAGGAGCTCGACCGCCGACTACGCCGTCGCCTCGCTGCGCAAAACGCTGCCGATCCCCGACGGCGCTCTCGCATGGTCACCCGCCGGGCATGCCCTGCCCGCCCAACCTCTCGGCACCGACTGGCGAGGGAGTTCCCTCAAGTTGAAAGCGATGGCCCTGAAGCAGATCTACCTGTCAGGCGGAGATTCACCGAGAGAAGGGTATCTGCGGCTGCAGCGCGAGGGCGAGGCCGCCTTGCTTGCGACCTCCGACCTGCGGATGTCACCTTGGACCGAAACGCTGCTCGGCTCAGGAGTTCCCCGTGCTTCGCGCGCCCGGCGCGAAGCCAACGTCCGACAGGTCCTTGACCTTACGAAGGGGCATCCCGACTTCCGTCCGCTATTCGACCACTGGCCCGAGGGTCACTGCCCATTCAATGCGATCCTTGTGTTCCGAGACGCCGAGACACGGGATGCGGTTCGCACCAGACTACTCCAGAACCGCATTTTCCCGGCGGTCCACTGGGAATCTTCGTCTGCCGACCCGCGCATCGACGAGCTATCGCGACGCATCCTCACTGTTCCGGTGGACCAGCGCTACGGGTCCGAGGACGTCGGTCGGGTCGCCTCATGGCTCACTGGTAATGCCATTGCGCCAGTCGCCGCGCCGAGTCGGTCATAAGCGTTTGTGGGCATGGCACCCGCACCCATGCTCGCAGCGAGCAGAACCGTGACAGCCTGGTTCACATTTTGAAGGTGACGTTCTCGACAGTAGACGCGAACGCCATACGCTACGAAGGGCGAACGCGCCGGCCGACGCCACCAGCAGAACAACGACCGAGGGAAGCACGTCGTCCGTGTCGATGATGGGAGATTCGCTAACAAGACCGGCGACGCGAGCATTCCGGCTGGACCGAGCGCGGCAAAAGAGCACTGATGTCGCGTGATGGCCGCATGCGTGGAGGACGATGGTCGCCCAGCCGGCCACGATGGGCGGCATGATCGAGATCGCGAGGATCACCGTGCACGTGCCGATGAGTGGCCGCGTCCGAATCATTGGCGAAGAGCATCAGCGAGATGCCCCCGATGACCATCGCCCGTGATCACCGCTGCGATACGCGCGGCGGTCCGGCGTGCGATGAACGCCGCACCCCCTCCATCCCCCGCAATGCGACGTATGTCGGCATAGGCGATCATGAGCGAGTCGATTAGGAATGTCGGAACAATTGTCGGACAATCTGGACGGTCAAGAACGAGCTCGCGATGAGGGACGTCAATTGATCAGTACCTCGCGCACAAAAGCCGGGTAGCTTTCCTCCCAGCGTGATGAGGAGGCCTGCGCTTACGGAGAACGCTAGCCCGCGTCGCCGACCGCACCATCGACCGAGATTCGCCGCGCGCTGCGTACCGCGCGTTCAACGGGAAGCTGGTCGCCTGGATTTAGTCGATCGTGGCGAGCGGTCCGGGTCATCTCGATCTGGGCGCCGAGAGGGGATCGCTGTCGATATCGGAGACCAGACATGGAAGAACCTGTCGAGGGCCACCATCTTGAACACTTGATCGTCCCGGCTGGAGATGGGAGGGCGATCGAGCCAACGCTCTTGGAACTCGCGGAGCGCAGGTCGGTCCACGATCGTGTCCCAGGCAGGATGCGGTGTGTGGAGCCAAGCATGCACGAATGGCGCCAGGACAGGCCTGAGCCACGCATTCTGCGGGATCCCAAATCCACGCTTGCCCCTCACCCACGCCGGCACCCCACCTGTTCGACGCGCGAGCGCCATCCTCAGCGGCCATTTCGTCCAGCCGTCACGGACGAGGACGTCGTCCGGCATCGCAAGGGCCAACGCAACGAACTGCGGATCCAGGTACGGAAGTCGCGTTTCCACGCCGTGCGCCATTGCATTCCGATCCGCAAACGCGAGCAGGTTTGGAAGACTAAAGCGGCGGATGTCCGCCAGACGGATTGCCCGGCTGTCGCCGCGCTGCGGCGACGCGTGGTCCCTCTCGTACAGGCCTGACCGGAGCCAGCGCTCGGGTCGCGCCGCTCCGGTGAGTCTGCCAATGTAGCGATAAGCGGCGCTTCGCAATGACTCCGGGGCGCCAACTTGTCGGGCGAACGTGAAGATCGGACCGATTGCACGGTGGGGATGGGAGCTCAACGCACGCCACACTTGCGCCGCCAGGAACTTGTGATAGCCCCCCAGCACCTCGTCTGCGCCTTGTCCGTCGAGAATGACGACCACGCCGGCTGCACGGGCCGTCTCGAACACCTTCCACTGCCCGTAGAGGCTGGTGCCCGGGACGGGAGCCTCATGGTGCCAGGTCATTCGGTCCCACAGAGCGGCGAATTCGTGCGGGTCGGCGCTGACACCCTGCCAAATCGCGCCCATCGACCGCGCAAATTGAGCGGCCTCGCCGGATTCGTCCACGTCCGGGGCGTCACTTCCGGCCGTAAAGGCGCGATAGCCGTAATGGCCCTGAGCGACCGCCTCAGCCAGGATCGCCGAGCTATCGATTCCCGACGAAAGCGACGTGCCGACCGGGACATCGGACCTCAACTTGAGCCGGACCGAGCGGGACAGCGCCTCGCCCAATCGGGCGGCCCAGTCCTCAGCCGACTGCTCGGGTGAGATGGCGGCCACCGCCGATTCCAGGTCGAAGTACGTTCCCTCCCTTTGGCCACGCTCGTCAGTCCACAGCCAGCCCCCAGGCTCGAGCTGTTGAATGCCTTGGAACCACGATGAGCTGCCGTCGTAGGGGCGCCCGGTCACCAGGTAGGCGGCGGCTCGCGACGGATCGACTTCGACGCGGACTCCCGGAAAGTGCTGGAGCTGCTTGACCTCCGACGCGAACGCGATGCCCCCGCGCCAGTGCGTCCAGAAAAGTGGCTTCTCACCGAAGCGGTCGCGACTCAGGAGCAGCCCCCGTCGGCGCTCGTCGTACAAAGCGAAGGCCCACATCCCATCAAGCCGCTGAAGAGCATCGACCCCCCATTCAAGATAGGCCTTGAGCAGGACTTCGGCGTCCCCCGAAGAGTCGAACGTCCATCCAAGCTCCACGAGTTCAGCTCGCAGCTCGAGGTAGTTGTAGATCTCGCCATTCATCGCAACGGCAACCTGGCCGTCGACTGTCATGGGCTGCATCCCCGCATCCGTCAAGTCGAGAATGGCAAGACGGCTGAGGCCCAACATCGAGCGGGTGGGTGGACCCGGGCCGCCGGAAAGCTCGATAAGGGGACGAGGTCCAGCCGATCCGGGATGCCAATAGGCCGTGGCGTCAGGCCCGCGATGGCCGGCCTCGCGGACGGCGTCTCCGAACCAGGTGCTGATCGGCTGAGGCTCGGCCAGAAACCCAACGATGCCGCAGATACTCCACCTCCGAGTCCCGATCCGGCTAGTCTTGATGAGCGGCATAGCCTACAGGCGCGGCGGCCACCGCTCAAACTGGTGTCGTGGCTCGCCTAACAGCGGATGGGTGAGCACGTGCGATGACCACCGCGTCCTCCTCAACGACGTTGGAGTTACCAACCGAATTCGAGTGAAAGCTAAGACCATTTGGAGGGGTCATGAGCGACGCGCAGAACATCGTCGCATCAGCATCCCCTTCATTGTCGAGCAGCCCGACGAGGCCAGCGCACGGGGCGAACCTGCGACGCGTGGCGGGCGCCTGCGTCTGGGCCTTCGCCAAGGTCGCCGAGCTGCGGGAGGGCGGCGAGGACTGTCTGCTGGCGCACTCCACCGATGAGGCAGTCCATCGATCCCTATCGGATGAGCAACCGATGTGCGATCATCGCAGGCCTCGACCCACACGGCGTAACTACCGGCGACCACCGCGCTCCTGATCACGAATTTGGGCATGTGCGTACTCTGGCGTCCCCAGCGCGCCCTCCCAGGACGGCGATATCCGTCCGGCAATTTTGTTGAGTCATGAGCCGCAGGGCCTCCCGGAGGTCGCATCGCTTCGTCAGTCGCGGAGCAGCCCGCATGGCCCCCGAGGCCGGCGATGGTGCCGACCGACCCGGTGCTATGAACTCGTTCGATGATGACTAGTTACTCATCCCTCGCAGCGGCCTGGTGAGCAGAGGCCGTGACCCGACACGTCAAGAGGTTGATCGATCTGCTGGTTGCCGGGATCGCACTGGTCGTCCTGGCACCGGTAATGGTGATCATCGCCGCGGGGATCCGGGTCGCGATGGGGTCGCCAATTCTCTTCCGGCAGATCCGGCCGGGCTACCGCGGCCAGCCGTTCGAACTCGTTAAGTTTCGGACCCTTCGCGAGGGGACATACGCCGATGGACGACCGCTGCCCGTCAACCAGCGTCTAACGCCACTCGGTAGGTTTCTTCGCCGATCCAGCCTCGACGAGCTGCCCGAGCTGTGGAACATCATCAAGGGCGACATGAGCCTTGTGGGCCCGCGCCCGCTGCTGATGCAATACACGTCCCTCTACACCCCGGAACAGGCACGACGGCATGAGGTGAGGCCAGGCCTAACCGGAATGGCTCAAGCGAACGGACGACATTTCTTGAGGTGGCAAGATCGATTCGCGCTCGACGTCTGGTACGTCGACAACTGGTCGCTCAGCCTCGACTTCAAGATCATGGGATGGACCATCAAGCAGGCGGTTACGGGAAAAGGCGTGGCTCCAGCTGACGCGGACGATTACTTCTTCACGGGAACGGAAGTAAGCGATGATGGAGATATCGACGATCTAGTCAGCGTGGCAGGCGACGGTCCGCCCATAAGCTCCAATTGGCTACAGAAGAGGCCCTCGCCATTGACACGAACGCCGGTCGATTCAATGGAGACAACGGAGGTGCAGTTCTGCATCATCGGCCCGGGGGACCAAGGCCTGCTGGCGGAGCTCTTTTCCGACATCGGCGGGTCGTTCTTCCGGCCGCATGCCTTCACCGCCATGGAGGCCCAGCGGCTCGCTGACTACTCCGGTCGCGATGTGTACGCGATGCTTCTGGATGCCGGTCGTCCCGTTGCGTACGGGATGCTGCGTGGATGGGATGAGGGCTTTACGACCCCTTCAGCCGGGATCGCGGTTCGAAACAGCGCGCGAGGCACAGGCTACGGCCGCCTCATGATGGCTCACCTCCACACCGAGGCCCGGGCTCGCGGGGCTGTCGAGGTCCGACTTCGCGTGCACCCGGATAACGTCATCGCGAGACGCCTGTATGAGTCGCTCGGGTACGAGTACCGCGGTACGGATCGAGGCGAACTCGTCATGGTTGTGGACATCCGACGGAAAGCGCGCGAAGTCGGTCAGGACGCAGATGGGATTACGATGGACTGACAGAGCTCAGACTTCGCCAGTGCCCTTTAGCCCACGCCGGCCCGAGGGAAGCCCCGCCAACCGAGCCTAGGCTCGGGACTGTGAGGCTACCGCCGCGGTCAGTTCCTCGCAGACATATGCGACATCGCTATCCGATAGGCAAGCCGAGAACGGAAGCGCCAGAGTGGAGGCTGCGACCCGCTCCGTGACCGGGAAGTCGCCGGGGCGATGGCCAAGGTCATTGAACGCCGGCTGGAGGTGCAGAGGGCTGAAATACGGTCTCGTGGGGACCCCTCCTGCAGCCAACCGCTCGATGAGCTGCCTGCGGTCGATGCTTCGATCGAGCCGCACCACGAAGACGAACCAGTCGACCGCCTCATCGGGTCCCTCGATCGGCAGACGCAGCCAGTCATACCCGTCGAGCGCGGATGTGTAGCCCTGCATCACCCGCATCCGCGCGGCACGCAGCTCGTCGATCCTCTCGAGCTGCGCCACGCCGATCGCGGCGGAAAGCTCATCGAGCCGGTAATTGAACCCAAGGCGGACGTGACGAAGCCACGTGCCGTCGTCGTCCCGCCCCTGGTTGCGAAGGCTGCGGAACAGGGCAGCCAGCACCGGGTCGTCAGTGACGACGACTCCGCCCTCGCCAGTCGTGATCTGCTTGTTCGGATAGAATGCGAAGACGGAGGCATCGCCGAACGACCCCATGGGTCGTCCGGAGGATGAAGAGCCGAGCGCCTCACAGGCGTCCTCGATCAGCCGCCAGTCGCGGGCGTCAGCGATCGCTGCAAGCTCATTGATCTGGCATGGCCGACCGAACACATGAACCGGAAGGATTCCCTTGACACGCGGACCGCGCACATCACCGACCAAGTCGGGGTCGAGGCCCAGGGTCTCCTCCTCGATGTCGACGAAGCGAGGTCGGGCGCCTTCATAGACGAGGCAATTCGCCGACGCGATGAAGCTGAACGGGGTGGTGATGACCTCGTCGCCGCGTGAGATTCCAAGCGCCCGCACCGCCATGTGCAGGCCGGCCGTACCGCTGCTGCATGCAACGCCGAAGCGCCTGCCGGCCAGGCGCGCCACCTGGTCGCCGAAGGTTTCCGCGAACGAGCCGAGGGCCAGCACGCCGCTCGTGAGGACCTGCTCCACGAGCTCGCGTTCCCTGCCGCCCAGCGACGGCTGAGCCAGCGGGACTCGCCTCATCGTCGTTACCATGACGGGTCACCCGCGACGGAATTCGACCCATGCCCGGGGACGCGCCCGATCCGAGGAGCATGATCGGGCGGTGCATCTCGCGGCATCAGGCCGACACTCCGCTCGAGACGGCCGTGGCCGGCGACCTGCGGCGGGATGATCTGGCTATCGGGCCGGTTGATCCGAGCGAAGCGGGAATCGAGCGGCGCCGACGTTCCACGGTCGCGAAGAGGAGGTCGCGGAGGCCGTTGTCGTCGGTGCCGTCAGCGAGGGCGAGCAGCTGGAGCGCCAGTTCCCGCACCATCTGCGGCGGCCTGGAGCCGCGGGCGAGCATGACCTTCGGGTTCGCCGTGGGTCGTCCGACCTCATGGTCGTAGAAGAGCTGCTCGTGAAGCTTCTCGCCCGGCCGAAGCCCCGTGAACACGATCGGAACGGTGTCTGGATCCCGCCCCGCGAGCCGCACGAGGTCGCGGGCGAGGTCCACGATCTTGATCGGTTCACCCATGTCGAGGACGAAGACGTCAGAAGGCGTGCCGAGCGCGGCGGCCTCGAGGATCAGAGACGAGGCCTCGGCAATCGTCATGAAGTAGCGTGTCATCTCGGGATGCGTGATCGTCAGAGGCAGTCCCTGCTCAAGCTGGCCTTGGAAAATCGGGACTACGCTTCCTGTCGAGCCCAACACATTCCCGAAGCGAACCGAGACGTACGCGCGGCCAGTGCGGCGCGCAGCATCTGCGACGAGCCATTCGGCGAAACGCTTGGTGGCTCCCATGGCACTCGTGGGGGCGACGGCCTTGTCGGTGGAGACAAGAACAAACGTCGGCGTCCCGGCTGCGATCGCTGCGTCGAGCACGGCCATGGTCCCGCCAATGTTCACGTGGACAGCCTCCGACGGGTGGGCCTCCATCAGGGGCACGTGCTTAAAGGCGGCGGCATGAAGGATCACGTCCGGCCGCGATTGCGCGATCAGGCGGCCCATCAGCGGTCGGCTCGCGACGTTCGCCAGATGCACTGACAGTTGCGGAGCCGGCCGCCCGTGAGGGGGTCGGTCTTCCAGTTCCCGCTGGATCGCGTACAGCGCGCTCTCGCCTCGGTCCACGAGCAGGAGACGACGTGGGCCCAGAGCAAACACCTGGCGTGCAAGCTCCGATCCGATCGACCCGCCCGCCCCGGTGACCAGAACAGAGCGGTCATGGATAATCTCGCGGACGGCCTCGCCGAGGCGAGACACCTCCGGGCGGCGGATGAGATCCTCCACGCGCACGCTACGGATGCGATACGCATCGACGCTGCCGTCGAAGAGCTCGTGGAGAGCGGGGACCGTACGGACCACCAGCCCAGCCGCAAGCCCTGCACCGGTCACTTCTCGGATGACTGCTCCGGCAGCCGCAGGCATCGTGATCAGCAGCGCTTCGGCACCGGTGAGAGCGACCGCCTCGGCCATGGCGTCAATGCCGCCGTAGACAGTCAACTTGGCGACACGTTGTCCTTTGCGCGACGGATCGCCGTCGAGGAATCCGACGGGCTCCACCCCGGCCAGCGGCTCCCGCCTGGCAGAGCGCGCAATCATTGCGCCAGCCTCTCCCGCTCCGAACAGCAACGTTCGACGTCGGCGCCCCGCGATTGGGGTAGTATGCATGCTCGGGACCCCCGGAACCACCTGTGGGCACAATCGGTCCGATAGGAGGTGGGCCTAACGGTCGATATCTACCCATGTCGGCGCGGCGGGCATGGCCAAGCCATGGGCTGATAGCGACAGTACTGGATGAGAATGGGAAGCGCCAGTACCTTCGGATAGCAATCGCGTTGCGCCTAAGCACCGAAAACGGCTTGTGGCGCGTGCCGGCGTGCGGCTAGGCTCGTTTCGTGAGACTAGTCCTTCATCTCAAGCCGCACGCATGACCCGTCACGCGATGCAGCATGACGCCGGCGTCCTGCTTCCCGCGCTCCGCTCCCGGACGCGAATCGTCTTCCTCGCGATCATTGCCGCCGTGGCAGTCGTAACGCTCCTCTATCTGTTCCTTCGCCCCGACACCTCTGCTCCCCTCGCAGCTCCTGTCGAACCGCGGTATCCGGATCTCAGGATGGGCCCGATCGACGACATCACGGTCGGGCTGACCCCGGAAGGGACCATTTCCGTCCGATTCCCCGCCACCATCGGCAATTTCGGTGACGGCGACTTCCTCGTTCGTGCGGCGCGCGCACACCCGTTCAGCGACGAATGGAAGGTGCTGCAGCGCGTTACGGACGCTGACGCACGGTTCAGCCAGCGCGAGACGCCGGCGACCCTCGTGTGGGGCGGCGACGGGCACAATCACTGGCACGTGAAGCACGTCGAAGCACACCGCGTGGAAACGTTGGACGGGGAGATCCTGGGTGAGGTAGTCAAGGGTGGCTTCTGCTTCTTCGACACTGATCTCCTTTACGACGATCTTCCCGCGACCCCCGATGATCCGGTGTACTCGGCGGTCGGCTGCGGCGGACAGCTCGATCTGGGTGTCCACATGGGACTTTCGGTGGGGTGGGGGGACAGATATCCAACGCACATGCTCGACCAGACGGTCAGGGTCAACGAGCTGCCGGACGGCAACTACGTCGTGCGCATGATCGCCGACCCGTTCGACTGGTTCGTGGAGAGCGACGAGACCAACAACGAGGTTGCGACGGAGATCGCGGTCGGCACCGGGATCGACGGCGTCAGGACCGTAGAGATCGTCGGGCAGCTTGACTGAGTGACTACCGTTGCCGGGACGCACCGGCTGCCAAGCAGAAAGTACTAGACAGGTACTGACCCCATGGCGAGAATGCGATCACTGGTGCCTGGGGCGGCCGAGCCACGTCTGCCGGCACCACGTGCCCATCAGGAGGATTCATGCGGTCTAAGGCATTCGGCGCGATAGTGCTCGCGGGAATCCTGTCACTCGCCGTATTCAGCACAGTATCCGCAGCTCATTGGGACAGGACGGAGCTAGTCGCCGGCAATCCGAGTTGCGACGGGGGCTTCAAGTACGAGAACCCGCTCGGCGGCGACATCGTCGACGGGACGCTCACTGTCCCGGGCGGGTCGATTGCAATCGATGTCACCCAGACCAGCGCCGGGCCGGTCTTCAGCTTCGTTGCCACCGGCTTCGTCGTCTCGCAGGTTACGGTCAAGGGCGGACCGAACGCCCTCCTCTACTTCTACGAGCCACCGGTCGTCAGTGATTCGGGTCTGCACTCGCCGGTCAACGTGAAGAATGGCAAGTGGTACGGCCTGAGCCACCTCTGCTTCTATGGCGACGACAAGAAGGCTCCGCCGAAGAAGTAGACCTGGACAACGGGGATAGCGGCCTGATCCCGCATCGACACCGGGCGCGTCCTTCGGGGCGCGTCCTTTCCGCTGCACCACCCCCAAACACATGACGTTGCTAGCGAGTGGCGTCCTGTTCAGGGAGTGCGATGGAGGATCGTCGCGAGGCCGAGGATCAGCTTTGAGCGAGCCCACCTAGGGCCCAGTTTGGCCTCACGCGCGGCGGAGTGCGCCCCGAGATCGGTGTGTCGGCCGAACAGGATCACGCGAGGAGCGCTGCCAGAGGTCCTGGAGCTTGGATGCCTCCCGCTCGGGCAGGCCGACATACGCCGTCGTGCCGTTGCGCGAGACGACGCTCATCGCCTCCGGATCGAGGCCGAACCGGCGCCGAACGTCGGCGACCGCGATGTATGGGCGGGACGTGAGGTATCGGCGGAGACTCGAGGTGCTCGGCCGTTTGGATGCGGACATGGGCTGTGGCTGCCCAGTCTACGCCCGACCGGGTGCGAACGTCAGGAATGCTCTCCCACGAGGCTGCGCAGCACGAAGATCGCGTTCGCGGGCCGCTCCGCGAGACGCCGCATGAAGTACGGGTACCACTCCGTCCCGAACGGGACGTAGACCCTGACGCGGTAACCCCTCGCCACGAGCCTGCGCTGAAGGTCGCGCCGCACGCCGTACAGCATCTGGAACTCGAGGCGGTCCTTTCCGATGCCGTGGCGGCGCGCGACTGCGCCGACCCGCTGGATCATCTCGGGGTCGTGAGTGGCGATCCCGGGGTAGGCATCGGCCTCCAGCAGGCGCTGGCACAGGGCGACGAAGGCGTCACCCACGGCCTCGCGCTCCTGGTGCGCAAGCTCGGGTGGCTCGGCGTAGGCGCCCTTGCAGATCCGGGTCCGCACGTGCTCCGTGGCGAGGCGCTCGACGTCCGCCGGAGACCGATGCAGGTACGACTGGATGACCGGCCCGACGTCGTGCCCGTTGGCGCGGAGGCGACTCACGACCTCGAGCGTGCGGTCAGTGGTGGGCGACGACTCCATGTCGATGCGCACGAAGATCCCGTGACGCGTCGCGGCCGCGACGATCGGTGCCATGACGGCCAGGCACTCCTCGACGCCGAGGCCGAGCCCCATCTGGGAGAGCTTGATGCTGACGTTGGCGTCGAGCCCTTCCGTGGCGATGCGCTCGATCGTTGCCACGTAGGCGGTCGCCGCCCGGTCGGCCGAGTCCCGATCGTCGGTCGATTCGCCGAGGACGTCGAGGGTGGCGCTGCGACCCCGCGCATTCAGCTCTCGGACCGCGGCCACGGCCTGGTCGAGCGTCGTCCCGGCCACGAACCGCAGCGGCATGCGGCGCAGGAATGGCGTGCCGAGCGCCACGTGCGCCATCCAGCGGCGGTTGCTGAGCCACAGGAAGATGGCACGCAGCGCGACCGCCAGCATCAGCCCCGGCGCCCGTGGCCCCAGCCGCGTGCCCGCTCGACGGCGCGCCGGATGATCGGTTTCCCGGGGACCGGCCCGTCATCGGTGCCGTACGAGCGCGGCGCAAGCCCGAGCGGCCCGTTCCAGTCAGGATCGATGTCCGCATCGTCGATCCGGATCGTGGGTGAGCCGCGCATGCCGAGCAGCGCCGCGTCCTCCTCGGAGCTGATCGCGATCATCTGGATGGGTGTTTCGAACGCGTCTTCGGTGAGAACCTCGACCAGGTTCTGGCGGGCCGGCATGGCGGCCGGATCGCCGTCGAAATACAGCAGCTCGACACGCATCCGCGTCAGGTTGCCAGGAAGAAGGCGACCAGAGAAATGATCGCCACCGCGCCGAGCGCCGCACCGCCCATGATGCGACGCCGCTCCTCCGTGGTCATCCCCTCGCGCGTGGACCCCTGGCCGCGGGAGCTGTGGCCGCGCCAGGCGCGGTAGCGCTCCGAGTTGAGATCGCGCGACGCACGCTCGCGGTACGAGCGCCAGGCGGGCCAGGCCACGAGGTATGCGGCCACGGCCGTCACGGCCGACACGGCCAGCCAGGCGATTGCCGGCATCGGTCAGGTGGCCTCCGGCTCGCCGGCCGCGGCGGCATCGATGATCCAGTGCACCCGCCTCCCGCTGACGGATTCGGCCGGAAGGCCGGACCCACCGGCGCGGACGGCGCGCACCGCATCCGCCTTGTCTGCGCCGGTCACGACGAAGAGGACCCGTCGGGCCGCGTCGAGGACCGGATGGGTGAGAGTCATGCGCCAGGCGTCCTCTGATGGCACCCAGTTGGCGACCACCCAGCGCTCAGCCTCCTCGAGCGCAAGCGTGCCCGGGAAGAGGCTGGCGGTGTGACCGTCCGGCCCCACCCCGAGCCAGATGAGGTCGAATGGTGGCGGCTGGCTGCCCCGCGCGCCGAAGGCGAGGCGCAGCTCGCTCTCGTACGACAGCGCCGCGGCGTCGATCTCCGGTGCCTCCGCCGGCATGCGGTGAATGCCGTCCGCACGCACGTCGGGGAGATGTGCGAGCAGCATCTGGTACGCGACGCCGAAGTTCGAGTCGGGGTGATCCGGCGGCACCGCTCGCTCGTCGCTCCAGAAGAACTCGACCCGGCTCCAGTCGACGGCATCCCGACGGCGTGGCTCGAGGAGCAGCGGGTACACCTGCTTCGGGGTCGAGCCACCGGAGAGCGCGACGAAAAAAGTGCCATTCGCGTCGATCGACCTGCGCGCGGCGGCCACGAATCGATCGGCGGTGGCCTCGGCGACGGCTGCTGGGTCCGGATGGACTTCGAAGCGAGTCACGCGGCCGCTTCACGCGACGACGCGAGCAGGATGGCAGCGGCGCGCAGCGACATCTCGTAGACCGGGTCGGCGGCATCCACGGTCAGCTGCGCGCTGAGCAGGTCCGACTCGCGAGGGGTCTCCATCGGCACCCGGCGGAGGAGGGCGGTCATCCCGTCGGCGTTCGTGGCAACCATGGCGTCGTCCTCGTCGCGATCGATGATGAACTCGGCGGCGCCCGTCTCGCCCAGCGAGCTGAGCCTGACGGAGAGCAGATCGCCGGGCGGGACGTCGTCGGTGACGGTCGGCTCGAGATGCAGGTCGACCATCTCGTGGCGGCCCTCGAGCCGCAGGTCGAACGCGCCATCGGCGAGCGGCTTGAGGGTGCGGTGCCGCCGCCAGCCGAGCCGGGTGGCGATCCAGCCCGCATAGAGCAGCGACTGGGCCATGGGCGCGGGCGTGCCCGGCGCAACGTCGGCGTCCTCATCGTGCCGCGTCGTGGCACGGGGGGCGACGGCGTAGCGGATTCGAAGCCGGCTGAGGTTCGGCAGGTAGCGCCGGAAGCGCGGCGCATCGAAGAACTGGGCGGTGAGCTCCTGCCACCACGCAAGCCGCTCCCACGACAGGTCGCCCACGCCGCTGCGCCGGCGCAGGCTCGCCGTGCGGCGGAAGCCGGTGAGGAGGTCGTTGAAGTCGGATGAGTCCACGATGAGCCGATCCCCCATCTCGACCAGCTGGTCGAAGACCGGGTCGTCGAACGGCGGGTCGCCGGGCCACCAGATGTGGGTCGGCAGGTCGTGGATGAGGAGCGGCGTGACAATGCCCGACAGGTGCTCGGCCGCCTCGCCGCGGACGGTGAGCACGACCTCCTCGTAGCAGACCCGGTCGCCGCCGCCCTCGGTTTCGTTGCAGTGGGTGCTGATCCGCGCGTCGATCTGGGCGCCGGCCGCTCCCTGCTGCGGCACGAGCACGATCGCGCGCGAGGGGTGATGCACGCCCAGACCGATCAGCGCGTGGACGACCCTATCGGCCGCCGCCTCGTCCTGGACGGTGACGATCAGGTTCAGGACCGATGCGCGCGCGTGCGGCAGCCCCTTCTCGGTCACCAGCGGGTCGCCTCCATCGTCCAGTCCGGACGGGATGTCCCACAGCGATGCGAGGTGGCCGGCGATGGCCTGGCAGGTCGTGTTTCGCTCCACCCACATCGGCGTCGCCAGGCTCTCGGCCTCCCCGAAGCGCATGAGCCGCCGATGGACCGCCTGCTCCTCGGATGCCGGCGGTTGGATGCTCGTCACGGCCTCCGCCACGCGCGGCCGTCGCGCTCGAGCAGCTCGTCCGCCGCCGGTGGGCCCCATGTCCCGGCGCCGTAGAAGTGGAGCGGCCCGCCCTGGCCGGCCTGCCAGGCCTCCAGGATGGGGTCCAGGATCTCCCATGCGCGCTCGACCTCGTCGTCGCGCGTGAACAGGCTGGCATCGCCGACCATCGCGTCGAGGAGCAGCGTCTCGTAGGCGTCGGGGGAGTCGACCGCGAAGCTGGAGCCATATCGAAAGTCCATGTTCACGGTGCGGATCTGCATGCCCTGCCCCGGGACTTTCGCGCCGAAGCGCAGCAGGATGCCCTCGTCGGGCTGGACCCGGATGGCCAGGACGTTCGGGTCGATCTGGGGCACGCCGGCACGCGCGAAGAGCGCCAGCGGTGCCTGCTTGAACTGGACGGCGATCTCGGTCACGCGGCTCGGAAGGCCCTTGCCCGTGCGCAGGTAAAAGGGCACCCCGGCCCAACGCCACGAGTCGATCCCGAGCTTCAGCGCCACGAAGGTCTCGGTCTGCGAGTCCGGCTCGACCTCGGGCTCGTCGCGGTAGCTGACCAGCTTCGCGCCCTCCACCCAGCCCGAGACGTACTGGCCACGCACCGTGTTGGTGACCACCTCGGCCGGCGACATCGGCTTCACGGCGCGCAGCACCTTGAGCTTCTCGTCGCGCAGGTCCTCCGCGTGGAACTCGACCGGCGGGTCCATGGCGAAGATCGCCATGAGCTGGAGGGCATGACCCTGGACGACGTCACGCAGGGCGCCCGTGGCGTCGTAGAACTCGCCGCGACCCTCGACCCCGACCGTCTCTGCCACCGTGATCTGGACCGAATCGATGTAGCGCCGATTCCAGATCGGCTCGAACAGGCCGTTCCCGAAGCGGAAGACAGCGAGGTTCTGGACCGTCTCCTTTCCGAGGTAGTGGTCGATCCGGTAGACCTGCTCCTCGTCGAAGACCTCCGCGAGCTCGCGGTTGAGCGTGCGGGCACTCTCGAGGTCCGATCCGAATGGCTTCTCGACGATGACACGCGTCCAGCCCCGCTTGGTGCCGCTGCGGCGCCGTTCTCCCGCGGCGGCTAGGCCAGCTCGATCAAGGTGGTTCACGATCTCCGGGTAGAGGGCCGGCGGGACCGCGAGATAGAAGAGCCGATTGCCCGCCGTGCCACGATCGCGGTCGATCCGGTCAAGGCGCTTTGCGAGCTCCAGGTACGCCGCGGGATCGTCGAAGTCGCCGCGGTGATACTCGATGCCGCGCGCGAACGAGTCCCAGATCGCCGGCTTGGCCGGCCGGTTGCGGCTGAACTTGTTGATGCCCTGCAGGAGGTGCGCTCGAAAGGCCTCGCCGCTCAGGTCGCGGCGGGCGAAGCCGACGACGGTGAACTCCGGCGGCAGCGAGCCGCTGAGCAGGCAGTTGTAGAGCGCCGGCGCCAGCTTCCGCTCGGCCAGGTCGCCGGTTGCGCCGCAGATGACCATCGTGCACGGCTCGGCCATGCGCTCGAGGCGCAGCCCCTCGCGCAGCGGGTTCGGTCGGGGCTGCCGTTCGTCTCGCGAGGGTCTCTGCGGCCGCTCGCGCTCACGCGCGCCAGCCTGCTCGTCGGCGACCTCCACGCGCGTTGCCATCGGGCCGGTGCTACCCGCGATCCTTGAGCGTGTGGCCGCCGAATTCGTTTCGCAGGGCGGCGAGGACGCGATCGGCGTAGGAGTCGGGCTCCCGCCGGCTGCGGAAGCGCTCGATCAAGCTGAGGGTGATGATCGGCGCAGGCACGTCGTGGTCGATCGCCTCGGCCACCGTCCAGCGTCCCTCGCCCGAATCGGCGACCCAGCCGTGGATGCCCTCCAGATCGTTGCCCTCCTTCTCGAAGGCGTTGCCGGCCAGCTCGAGCAACCACGATCGAATGACGGATCCGTTGTTCCACATCCGCGCGATGGCGGCAAGGTCGAGGTCGTAGTCGGAAGCGTGCAGGATGTCGAAGCCCTCGCCGTAGGCCTGCATGATCCCGTACTCGATGCCGTTGTGGACCATCTTGGTGTAGTGCCCGGCGCCGGCATCGCCGCAGTACAGGTAGCCATTCTCCGGGGCCAGCGTCTTCACTACCGGCTCGAAGCGCTCGAACACCTCGCGCTTCCCGCCGAGCATGGCGCAGAAGCCGACCTGCAGCCCCCACACCCCGCCCGAGACGCCCATGTCGAGCCACTCGATGCCCTTCTCGGCCAGCTCGGCAGCGTGTCGGCGGGAGTCGTGGAAGCGGCTGTTGCCCGAGTCGATGATCACGTCACCGGGCTCGAGGATGCCGGCCAGCTGGTCGACCATGGCGTCCGTGGCGTCGCCGGATGGCACGCTGATGACGACGTGGCGTGGGGCGGCCACCGTCTCGATGAGTCGCTCGATCGGCTCCGCGACGGTGATGCGGCCCTCGTTCTCCGCCTCCGCCGCGATCTCCGTGGCGATCGCCTCGGTGCGATTCCACGCCACCACCTCGTGACCGCCACGCGCCGCGCGGCGGGCCATCCCCGCCCCCATCCGTCCCAGTCCACAGACCGCGAGCTGCATGGATCCCTACCTCCTCGTGCTCGCCAGGCCGATCGCCTCGTCGACCATCGCCTCGAGGCGCTCCAGGCCCGCGTCGACGTCGCCCAGGTGCAGGCGCACGGCTCGCCGGCCGCGGCGCTGGAGCGATGCCAGGTCGCCGAGCGCCTGGGCCGCGATCAGGGTACCGAATGACTCGTCCCAGCCGGCGATGGGCAGGTCCTTCGACGGCTCGGCGGTGAGCTGCAGGAAGGCGCCAGTGTCGGGCCCACCCTTGTGCAGCTGTCCGGTCGAGTGCAGGAATCTCGGGCCGAACCCGATGGTCGTCGCCACGCCGAGCGCGTCGCGCACACGGACACGGACCCGCTGCAACCGCTCCTCCGCCTCGCGACCGGGGGGCAGGTAGGCAAGGATGGCGAGATAGTCGCGTCCCCCGGTCAGGAGCGACAGGAGCTGCGCAACGGCGCCGTCCACGCTGACGGGAGCGTCGCCCAGGGCAGCGGGGTCGACGGTGACTGCGATGCCCGCCTCGCTCACGATCGGCGGCGGCTGCGGCAGGGCGCCCCTGGACCGGAAGGCCTCGAGTAGCTCCGTCGTGGCGTCCTTGCTCTCCTGGACGTTGGGCTGGTCGAACGGATCGATTCCGAGCACGATCCCCATCGCCGCCGTGGCCACCTCCCAGCGCACGAACTCGCCGCCGACGTCGATCGGGTCGGCCAGCTCGAAGTGCCGGCCATGGTGGCCCCGATCCATCAGCGCCTCGGCCACGGCGCCGAGCTGGTCGTGCGACTCGCCGGCGAGGGTCACGAAGACGAAGAACCGGTCATCACCGTAGTCGGTCGGGTCGCCGATCGGCTCCCCCACCACCGGCACGACCCCCCGGCCCGCCTTGCCGGTGCTCTCGGCGACGAGCTGCTCGGCCCAGTCCCCGAAGGCAGCCAGGCGCGGTGACGTCAGGATCGTGAGCTTGTCGCGGCCCGCGAGCGCAGCCTCGCCGATCGCCGCGCCGAGGGCCAGCCCTGGATTGTCCGCCGCAATCGGGTTCCGGCACGCGTCGGCCATCGCGCGCGCGCGGCGCAGCAGCGCGCCGAGGTCGACTCCCACCAGAGCCGCCGGAAGGAGCCCGAAGACGGTGAGCGCCGAGTAGCGGCCCCCGACGTCGGGCGGCGCCTCGACGATGGCGCGGAACTCCTGCGCGCGTGCCAGCTCGCCGAGCGAGGACCCCGGATCGGTGATCGCGACGAAGTCGAGCGCCGGCGCGATCTCGCTCATCGCTGCCTGGAAGGCGTTCGGCTCGGTCGTGGAGCCCGACTTCGAGCTCACGCAGAACAGGGTCCGCTGCTCGCCCGCCCATGAACGAAAGCCACGAACCACGTCGGGGTGGGTCGAGTCCAGGATGCGCAGCTCCAGCCCCTCGGCGGAGGCTGCTCCTGTTCCGGCCGGTCCGCCGGCCCAGCCGAAGATGCGGGCGAAGAGCTCGGGCGCCAGGCTCGAGCCGCCCATGCCGAGCACGGCGGCGCGCCGATACCCGTCCTGGCGGACGTCCCGGGCCAGGTGCTCGAGCTCCGCAACCCGCGCCGACATGGCCTGGGGCAGATCCAGCCAGCCGAGCCATGCGGCGACCTCGTCCGCCCGCTTTCCGGACGCGGCCCACAGCGAGCCGTCCTTCGCCCACAACCGCCGCGCAACGCGGTCGGCGGTCCATGACTCGAGCCGCGCCGTGACCGCGGCATCGAGGTCGCTCATGCCGGGGCGAGCTCCTTGCG